>MKWU01002304.1_pt1 | contig 29177 bp, 24 predicted proteins | sample 809101 | NCBI WGS metagenome assembly MKWU01 (sample SAMN05860141, study PRJNA318959) | sponge metagenome | host: Aplysina aerophoba | place: Slovenia: Piran, Adriatic Sea, Gulf of Piran | collected 2013-05-07 | reverse complement strand
CCGACCGCGCCGTTGCCATCGTGGACTACCGCCGGGCGCGCAACGCGGCCGCCCGCCGTTCCCACGCCCGCCGCCGCCGGAAGTACTGTGAACGGCTGTTTCAACGCCATCAAGTTTCGTTGCCCTATTAGTATCCGCGAAGGCCGCGACCACTTCCGGTGTGCGGATGGGACGTCGCGCTTGATGGTCGGCTCCCGCAACCCACACGGTGTCTGTGCGATGGCCACTCGGCAGGTAGCGGAATCGATCGTGACGACGGCACCCTCCCAGTTCCAGACATTCCAGCAGAAAGGGACGGCCATGTTTTGGGCGGAGGCACGAAGGCCTCACAAGGGCAAGCTTGACCTTGAGTATTCCATGCCCCGGACACCCTTGACCGGGTACACGGGTGCGGGCCCCACACAGCAGTTGCAGGTTCTCCGGATGGCTGATGCCGCCGTGTTGCTGGCTCCAAACCCGCCTACTGGGCTGCTGCGAGAAGCGACCGGATGCAAAACCGGCGGTCCCGCTCCTTGACAGGGGGAAGGCCATGCCCCAGGGCCCCGCCCATTTTGTGTCGCACCCTTGGCACTGGTCCACGGACCATCGGTATCCTGGTTTCGCTTTGGCCCGGACCCGATAGTAGCAAGTCGTATCCGGTGCACCGGATACGGGGCTTTCTGGAAGACTGAGACGATCCACATTCCAGGGGAGGATGAGCAGGACACATCCGAGCATTTCTCGAACTCGTGCTTGTTGATTCCCGAGTGTGAGACAGCGTTCCAGGACAAACTTCCATTTGAGGCTGGACCAGATATCCGGTGTGTTGCCGTGAATCCTGTGAGCGCAGACAGGCGCTCCGGCAGGGCTGTGCCTTGCACAATGGACAACCAATTCAAAATGGGAATTCCCAAGTCGTACTATGCAGGACTGGCAGGTCCTCGAAACTGTGAGCAGGCCTAAGGCACACCCATGGCTATGCGTGGGGACACCACATGGTTGCACGTGGAATCTGCGCAGATTTGAATATGCAGTTTATCGACGTTCATGACGTCGGGTTTGGTCCACTCCAGGTGCGCTGTATCCCTGTTGGCGTCAGGCCGGCCACCGTCGCCAGCTTGGTCAGACTGGCGGCCGCGGTGACGTCAACGATGGTGGAAGGGATGGAATCCTGACGGTCGCCGTCACCGCAACCAGGGCCGTGATGGGGTGATGGCAGGTTGCTACACGCCCCCTTAGCCACCAAGCGCGAGGTACCCAACCCTGTACCAAACAGGGCAGCAGCAACTGTGTTGTTTGTCAAGTATGGATCGCCGTTGACAAGGGTTCCGTTTGCCAAGGGACCTGATCCCGGCTCACTGCGTTCAGAACGGTGAGCAGGTTGCGCATGGCGGCCTCGAATGCCGCCTTCCTGGATTTGCCCTTTTCACATAGACGAATGCAAAAAGCGCGGATGGGCGGGGGGGTGTGACAGATGGCGGTCACGGTGGCCACGTAGAGGATCCGGCGTACGGAGGCACGGCCACCCCAGACGCGGCGTTGGCCGCGTGTAGCTGGCCCCTGTCCCGGTTCAGGGGCGCCACACCGACCAAGGCCGCCAATTCCCGGTGCAGGGTTCCGGCGGCGTTGGTCAATCCAATCTGCAACTTCGCAAACGGACTCCTGGACGGGCCTGCTGCGGGGAGGTGCCAGCCTTGCCCCTTCAACCGAGAGCGAATGACCCTCACTGACCTCTAGACGGTACCGGGTGAAGGAACCGAAGGTCAGGAACCGACCGACAGGAGCTGTTCGGAGGCGGTGGTGGCCCACTCGATGAGGGGATCCGGATACAAACCAATCCAGAACACCACCAGGGTGCAGACGACCAGAACAGCCCCCATGCCAATCGGCACGCTCACAGGTTCGGCATCGGTTTCGCGTTCACCGAAGTACATTACCCGAACCACATTGACGTAGTACCAGGCCGCGATGCCGGCATTGACAACTCCGGCCCCCGCCAGCCAGAAGTACTGCCGCTGCACCGCCGCACCGAACACGAAGAACTTGCCCCAGAATCCGGCCGTCGCCGGAATGCCCGCCAGGCTCAGCAGAAACACCGTCAACATGACGGCCAGCGCGGGTGCCCGCCGATACAAACCTTCGAAGGCGCCAATGTCGGTGCGGCCGGCCCGTTCCTCAAGCACCATGACCACCAGGAAGGCACCGACATTCGTGAACATGTAGGCGATCAGATAGATGAGGAGGCCGTTGATGCCGTCCATGAAGCTTTCCGTGCCGGCAGCCACCGCGGTGATGCCGATCAGGAGGTACCCGGCGTGCGCCACCGAACTGTACGCCAACATGCGCTTGACATCCTGCTGGCGCAGCGCCATCAGGTTGCCCATGGTCATGGTCAGGATGCTAAGGCCGGCCATAATCGGCACCCAGTCCACCAGCAGCGCGTTCATCGACACCACGAAGACCCTGGCGGTGACCGCCAGGCCGATTGCCTTGGAGGCTGTCGAGAGATAAATCGTGACCGGGGTCGGGGCACCGTCGTAGGTATCGGGTGCCCACTGGAAAAAGGGGGCCAGCGTGGCCTTGAAACCCAGGCCCACCATCACGAACATGGTGGCCGGAAGCAGCGCGGGCGCCAGTACGGACGGATCGTTGGCAGCAATATGGGCGGCAATCTCCTTGAGGTCCAACGTGCCGGTGGCACCGTACACGAAGGTCATGCCATAGAGCATGGCGGCCGAGGCTACGGCACCGTAGAGGAAATACTTCAGTCCCGCTTCGGCACTGCGCTGGTTGTCGCGCAGGAACCCGGCCAGCAAATAGCTGGTAATGGACAGGAATTCGATTGCCACGTACAGCATGATCAGGTTGGAGGCGGACAGGGCCACGCTCATGGCCAGGGTCACCCAGACGAAGAAGCTCCAGAACTCGCCGCGCCGTTCCGTGCGCTTGTTCATGTAGGTGCTGCCGGCCATCGTGATCAGGATCATGACCAAAATGATCGGTGCCTTGAGCAGTGCCGCGAAGAGATCGATCTCCAGCATGTTGAGGACGGCAACTGGCTTCTGGGCCACCTCCAACTCGAAGAAGGCGTAGGTCTGGAACAGCGACGCCACAAAGGCCGCACTCAGCGTGAAGAGCGCGAGCGTGGCATAGCCCCTCCCGCTGTCCGTGCGGTCGCGCGCGAACACATCGATCAGGAAAATGACCAGACCGCCCGTGAAGAGGAGGATTTCAGGCGCCAGCAGGCTGAACTGTTCCACGACAGGTGTTTCCTGGAAGATCGAAGGGAAGGTCTCTGCGGACTTGTCAGCTCGGGCCGATGATGAACGTGATCAGACGGACCGAGGCGGTGTTGAAGAACGAGAGCAGCCAGGTGGGATAGATGCCGATCACGAACATGCCGATCACCAGGGGCCACAGGGTCAGCTTTTCGAAGAACACCATGTCGGTCGGACCGTCGGCAGGCCGTCCGTCCACGTCGGTCCAGTGGTCCAGTTTTGTGCCGTCGTACTCGCCCAGGAACACGTTCTGGATGATCCGCCACAGGATATACACGGCCGTCATCACAATGCCGATGGTCCCGAAGGCGGCCCAGATGGGCACAATCGCAAACGCGCCGCGGAAGGTGAAGAACTCCGCCCAGAAGCCGGCCAGGCCCGGCAGGCCCAGGCTGGCAAACGCGGTCACCAGCATGATGCCGTAGAAGTAGGGGGTCTTGGCGCTCAGGCCCCCGAACTTTGAGAGGTCGCGGGTGTGCGCCCGTTCGTAGATGATCCCCACGAGCAGGAACAGGGCACCGGTGATGATGCCGTGGTTGAACATCTGCAGGGTGGCGCCGTTCAGGGCCATGACGGCGCTGTCGTAAATCTGGCCCGACGTGACCGCGTCGCTGAACTTGCCGGCCACCGCATCCAGGCCGTCCGGCGTCAGGACCAGCGATGCGGCACCGATGCCCAGCATCACGTAGCCCATGTGGCTGACCGAACTGTAGGCAATCAGTCGCTTCAGGTCGCTTTGGGCGACGCAGACAAACGCGCCGTAGACGATGGCCACGGCACCTACGGCAATGACCGCCCAGGCCCAGTGCTGACTGGCCTCGGGGAACGTTGGCAGGACGATGCGCAGGAAACCGTAGGCTCCCAGCTTGAGCAGGACTCCGGCGAGGATCACGCTGCCCGCCGTCGGGGCCTCGGTATGGGCGTCCGGCAGCCAGGTGTGGAAGGGGAAGCTGGGCACCTTGAAGGCAAACCCGAGGAAGAAGCCCCAGAAAGCCAGACTGCCCAACAGGAGACGGTTGTGATCGTCCAGCTGCATGAACGGCTGGGCCTCGGCCGCCATCAGGATGTCGAAGGTGCCGGTCGCAAGATAGGTAAGCAGAATCGCCAGCAGCATGGCCACCGATCCAACCAGGGTGTAGATGAAGAACTTGATGGACGCGTAGCTGCGGTTCTGGCCGCCCCAAATCCCGATCAGGAGGTACATCGGAACCAGGGACACCTCCCAGAAGAGGTAGAACAGCACGTAGTCCAGCGCCATGAACACGCCCAGCATGCTCAGTTCCAGCAGGTGGAACATCACGAAGTACTCCCGCACCCGGGTGCGGATGGTGCGGGCGCTGTAGTACAGGCTGAGGGTGGACAGCAGGGTCGTGAGGAAGATCAGGGGCAGGCTGAGGCCGTCGACCGCAATCCGGAAGTTCGAGTTCAGCATCGGGATCCACGGTGCGGAAATCTCGCCGTACAGTTCGCCGGCGTCCCGGTCGTATGTCAGCATCAGCCAGGCGCTCAGAACCAGCGGCACAAGGCTGAACAGGATCGACGACCAGCGGATGGCCCGATCCGTGCGGCTGAACACCAGCACCCAGATGCCGGCCACCAGCGGCATGAAGAGGGTTGCAAACAATGCCATCTGGCTCGCATTGGCCATTGGCCCGACCTCCTGACTCTCCGAAAAACCTGGAACCGTTGCAGCTACACCAACGTGAGCACGATGGGCATGCCCACGAGTACCACCCAAATGCTGAGCACCACCATGGCGATGACCAGATAGGCCTGAACCTTGCCGTCCTGGAGTTGCGTCAGCACCCCACCGCACCAGCGCATGAAGTTGGCCGTCAAATTGACCAGGCCGTCCACTAGCAGATGGTCGGCCGCGGCCGCCAGGACCGACAGCCAAACCCCGGCCTTGCCCACCAGGTTCACCAGCGGGTCGATGATCCAGCGGGAATCGATGGAGGCACAGAAGGACGACACGAAGTTGCTGAACCGGACCACCGTGGCGTCGTAGAGCTCGTCCACAAAGTACTTGCGGTGGAAGATCTGCCAGATCGGCCCCATCGCCCTGTACATCGGATCCGTTTCACCCGGCGGCAGGCCCTTGCCGTACACAAGCCAGCCCAGGCCGAGGCCGCCCAGCGCTACGGCGATGGACACCAACAGGGGAACGAAGTTGAACTCCGGATGGAGCACATGGATGTGGATCACTTCCATGAAGGGTTCCAGGAAGTGCCCCAGCCAGTTGTTGCCAATGGGACCCAGGACAGGGAAGGCGGCCGGAATGCCAATCCAGCCGAGCGTAATCGCAAAGAACGAGATCAGGATCAGCGGCACCGTCATGCTGCGCGTGCTTTCGGACGCGTGGTCCGCGGCTTCCGTGCGACCCCGGTTGAAGAAGGTCAGGGCCATCTGCCGCATGGTGTAGAAGGCTGTGCAGAAGGCGGCGATCGCCAAGGCCAGGAAGACCAGGCTGTTCTCCTCGAAGGCCACCGCCAGAATCTCGTCCTTGGACCAGAACCCGGCCGTGATGATCGGGAAACCGGACAGGGCCAGGCCGCCGATGATGAAGGTCCAGCCGGTGACCGGCATCCGGCGCAGCAGGCCGCCCATGTTGCGCATGTCCTGCGGATCGTTCGGATCCAGGCTGCCGTCCGGCCGCTGGATCAATTCCGATGCGTGTCCATCCGCGTCGGAGTCATGGCCGTGGGCGTGCTCGTGGCCATGCTCCATGCCGTGGATGACGCTGCCGGAACCGAGAAACAGCAGGGCCTTGAAGAAGGCATGCGTCAGCAGATGGAACAGGGCCGCCACGTAGGCACCGATGCCCAGGGCCGCCACCATGTACCCCAACTGCGAAATGGTGGAGTAGGCCAGAACCCGCTTCACGTCCCACTGCGCCATGGCAATCGTCGCCGCAAAGAGTGCCGTAAAGGCCCCAACCCCGGCCACCAGGTAGGTCGTCGTCGAGTTCAGGTGCAGGGCCCGGTCGAACAGCGGGTACATGCGGATCAACAGGAACACGCCGGCCGAGACCATGGTGGCCGCGTGGATCATGGCGGACACCGGGGTCGGACCCTCCATGGCGTCCGGCAGCCAGACATGCAGGGGGAACTGGGCGCTCTTGCCAATGGTTCCGCACAGGATCAGGAAGGTGATGATGGACACCCAGGTCACCTCGCGGAAGCCCAGGTTGGCGTAGGTGCGGCCCAGCTCGTAGAGATTGTCCTCACTGAACAGGTCCGCAAAGCTGAGGCTGCTCGGCTCGCTGACGATGTAAAGCACCATCATGCCGATGAACAGCAGGGCGTCGCCGATGCGGGTGGTCACAAAGGCCTTGAAAGCCGCCTTCTTGGCGCTCTCCTTTTCGAACCAGAAGCCAATCAGCAGGTAGCTGCACAGGCCCATGATTTCCCAGAAGACGAAGAAGGTAATCAGGTTGTTGGAGGTCACCAGCCCCAGCATGCCCACGGCAAACAGCGAGATGTAGGCCATGAAGCGGCTGTAGCGGGGATCCTTGCCTTCCGCATGGGCCTCGGGGAAGTCCGCGGCCTTCAGGTGGTGCGGAAAGGTCATGTAGCCCCGGGCGTAGATGAAGATCATGACCAGCAGAAACGGCACCATGAACAGCATCAGCGCGTTCGCGGGGTCCAGCGCGTACCCGACGTCGATGTCGGTCCGGCCGGTCGGAATGGTGAACAACGTGGCGTTGACCGGATGATGCGCCAGGCCGTGATCGACAAAGGCCGAGAAGGCCACGGCCCAGCCAATCACCAGACTGACCGCAACGCCGGCAATCGCGATCACCGAACTGAGGGACTTGTGGCGGTTCGTGACAAGGATGATCAAGGCACAGGCCACGGCCGGAGGCAAGGGCACGAGCCAGGTCAGGTCGAAGATCGGGTTCATGGGCTGGGATTGCCGGACGGGAGTTGATCAGCGGCGCGGCAGTGCGGCGGAAACGGAGTCCATGGTCGGGGCACGACGCCGGAGCACCGTGGCCAGGGCGTAGGTGCAGACCAGGCCCGCGGCCGCGGCCGCAATCAGCCAGAGATCGGCCGTGACCCCGAGCAGGTTGGCGATCGATACAGCTAGGGCACCGCCCGCCACGCCGGCCAGAATCAGGTTGCGCTGCCGGGCCTTGCGGATCTTCACCGTCGCCAGCAGTCGAGCCACGTCCCGGTAGCCCGGATCATGCCGGTGCAGTTCTTTGAGCGCGTAGACGGCGCCGCTGAAATTGCCGGCCTGCATCTTCTCCACGGCCAATCCGTAGAGAAACTCGCATTGTTCCTCCAGTGTGCCCTGGAGCTCCTGGCGTGCCATGGGATCGGGAATCAGCCTTGCAGCAAATCGATTTCGTCAAGGTAAACGGTCTTGCGCGACCGGTAGATCGCGATCACGAGCGCCAGGCCCACCGCCACCTCGGCCGCGGCCACGGCAATCACGAAGATGGCGAAGGTCTGGCCCGCCAAGTCTTCCCGATTGGGACCGTAGCGCCAGAACGCCACCAGGTTGATGTTGACCGCGTTGAGCATCAACTCCACCGCCATGAGCATGGCGATGGCATTGCGTCGGGCCAGGGCGCCATAGAGACCGCAACTGAAGATGAACGCCGCCAACGTAAGATAGGCCTGCAACGGAACCACGACTCAGCCTCCCTTACTCGTCGTCCCGGGCCAGCATCACGGCGCCGACCAGCGCAATCAACAGCAGCAGGCCGATCAACTCAAGCGGCAACGCATAGGTGGTGACGAACTCCCAGCCCAGGTCCACGATCAAGGACTTGCCGTCCCCGCTCAGCGTCAGATCCTCGGCTACGGCCCACGGCACGCGGTCCACCAAGCCGGCCACCAGCAGGAATACCAAAAGGGCCATCGACATGACGGCAAACATGTGCCGGTTGTTGGGGGAGGTTGTACCAAACATGATGCCCCGGGTCAGCATGATGGCGAAGGTAATCAACGTGGCAATGGCACCCACGTACACAAGAACCTGGGCAATGGCCAGGAACTCCGCTTCGAGCAGGACATAGACGCCGGCCACGCCAAACAGCGCCCCCACCAGGCACAGGGCCGAGTAGAAGAGGTTGCGGTTCGTCACCACCAGCAGGGACGCCACACTCGTCGCCACGGCCACCATGATGAAGACGGCCTGATGAGGCGTGGGAATCGGGATTTCGACGGGAAGTTCGGGCATGGTCAGGGTCGGGGCGAAAGCTGGCTTTGCCCTATTCGGCAACGGGCTGCACGGTGCCGATGAGCGAATCCGGGGTGAAGGCCCGCTTGGTGCGGAAGCCTTCCTGCCGAATGGCGCGTCCGACGGCATAGAGGCCGATGCCCATCACGAGCAGGTTGCCGACCAGGACCAGGACGGCGATCACCGGGATGGGCAGATCCAGGACCTGTACCACCATCTGCCACGAGATGAGGCCGACGGTCAGGGGCACCAGGATTTTCCAGCAGAAGGACATCATCTGGTCCACCCGCAGGCGCGGAAAGGTGCCCCGCACCCAGATCATCAACAGATAGATGGCAAACGTCTTGATCATCATGTAGCCGGCCGCCAGGAAACCGCCGATGCCGGGCAGGTCCACACCCGGACCCTGCCAGCCACCCAGGAACATGGCCGCGCCCACCCAGGCGAACACGAACCCGCTCAGGAACTGCGCCAGGAAGAACATGGCGAAGCGCATACCGGAATACTCGATGTGGAAGCCGGCAATCAGTTCCGACTCCGCCTCCAGCAGGTCAAAGGGGGTCTGCTCCGATTCCGCCAGGGCGCACACGAAGAAGATCAGGGCGGCGCCCGGCATCAGAAAGACATACCAGCCCAGGCCCAGAAAGTTGCCCTGCTGCTCCGCCAGCTCGCCGAAGCGCATGGTGCCCGCATACAGGACCACGGCCAGCATGCTCAGCACGAGCGGGATTTCATACGAAAGCAACTGCGCCACGACCCGGAAACCCGAAAGGAGCGCGTACTTGTTGTTGCTGCCCCAACCAGCCATCAGGGCGGCCATGATGCCAATCGAGCCAAGAGCCACGATGTACAGGACGCCCACATTTATGTCAACGCCGATCAAACCCCGCGTCACGGGCACCACAGCGAACAACAGCAGAACGCCGAAAACGCTCAGGATGGGTGCCAGGTTGTAGGCCATGAAGTCCGCCCGGGAGGGGTTGATGCCCTCCTTGCTGAGAAGCTTCACGATATCGGCGATCGTCTGCAGCAAGCCGAACGGTCCGACGCGGTTGGGTCCGATGCGGTCCTGGATGCGGCTGATGACCTTGCGCAGGAGCCAGACCAGAATCAAGGCGATCAGCGGAGCCACCAGCCCGATGGCCGTCACACCGACCAACAAGGCAATGGCGGTTGCGATCCACTCCGGCACGCCGGCCCCCACAAGGGCCGCCATGAGGACCTGATACCACTCAGCCACAGGGCAAGCTTCCTGGAGAGACGACGCCTACTGCCACTCGAGGCCGCCCTTGCGCCAGTCGTAGATCAGACCGACGATCAGGAGCGCCATGAAGAGGAGTGTCACAAGAACCGCGGCCATGCCGAATTCGGGCCGGCCGTAGGCCATCGCAATCGGGTAGAGAAACACGACTTCCAGGTCGAACACGAGGAAGACGAGGCCAATCAGGTAGAACTGGGCCCGGAACTGAATCCAAGTGTCCCCGATCGTGTTCAGGCCGCTTTCGTAGATGTCGTTCTTCACCGGGTCCGGCTTGCGCGGCCCCAGGATGGCGCCGGCCACGATGGACACAAGGGGAAGAACCAGGGCAAAGCCGCTCAGAATGAAGATGAATGCGTACTTGAGCAGCATGGAGCAGACGGTCGGGAGGGGAGGACTTTGCGCTTCCGAGCAATCGTGTCAGGAGGGTCTGTCAACCATCGAACCGAAGGGCCGGATGGGCCGATGGCCGCGCGCAGCCCGTGCGGACGCGAATGGTAGCACAGCGATCCGCGAGCGCCCATAACCCGGCCACGCCGATTTGCACGCCGAAACGGCGCCTCCCGGACATCGAATGCCGCATATTGGCAGGGCGCGAACGGATCAGGTAGGATTCGAGGCGTGCGAACGTCAACCACCCAAGTCGGTCTTGCGAATGTCCGCATGGCCGGGTTTGGGATGGTTCCGGCCGCCTGGTCGTGGCCTGCAGCACTGCCCATGAACGAAGTCGCCAATACCCCCCAGGATTTCCTTCCGCTGCTGGTCATCGTTGTGGTGGCGCTGGCGGTGGCCGGCATTGTCATCGTCCTGTCGGTGCTCCTGGGGCCCCGCCGGGAGCTGGAGGCGAAGTCGGAAGCCTACGAGTCCGGCATCCGGCCATTTGCCGACACCCGGCGCCGATTCCCGGTGCAGTACTACCTGATTGCCGTCCTTTTCATCATTTTCGACATCGAAGTCGTCTTTCTCTATCCTTGGGCCACAACCCTGCACAACGACGCCCTCAAGAAGGTGTCATTGGCGGCCATGGGCGTGTTTATGGCCGTGGTGGTGATTGGTTTCGTGTACGAGTGGCGCAAGGGCGCCCTCGACTGGGACTAGACGGCACGGGCTGCAGGTACGCCAGCGGGAGTCGGACCACCCATGGGTCTTGAATCAAACCTCAAGGAAGGCAGTCTGGTTACGGCCAGGCTGGAAGACCTCGTCAACTGGGCGCGTCGCAACAGCACCTGGCCGCTTCTGTTCGGCCTAGCCTGCTGCGCCATGGAGATGATCGCCGCCGGCACCGCCCGGCACGACATCGCCCGCTACGGCTCCGAACTGTTCCGGGCCACGCCCCGCCAGGCCGATCTCATCATTGTGTCCGGACGGGTCAGCAACAAGATGGCCCCCGTCATCCGACGGCTGCACGACCAGATGCTCGAACCCAAGTGGGTGATCGCCATGGGCATCTGCGCCAGCGCCGGCGGCCCGTTCAACAACTACGCCATCGTGCAGGGCGTCGACAAGATCATTCCCGTCGACGTCTATGTGCCCGGCTGCCCGCCCCGTCCCGAAGCCCTGCTCTACGGCATGGATCTCCTGCGCCAAAAGCAGGCGGGCGAGCACTTCTCCAAGTATGTTTTTGCCCCTGAACAGCCCGGGGCGCCAGCCGAAGCCGAACAGGCCATGGCGGGCCTGGCCCCGCGCATCGGCTGAGGCGCATTCCCCGGACCTCGGTTTCGCAATCGACGGGAATCCGCGCTGCCCAGCGGCTGCCCCACCACCGCCTGACCATGCCCCTGCTCAACGTTTCACCGGTCGATCGGCTGTACGAAACCCTGCCCAACCTCGACGACATCAGCATTCCGGCCCGCGCCCCGCAGCCGGACGGTGAGACCGAGGATACGCAGGCCATCGCAGCGGCCTTCGGCGCTCGCATCCTGGCCGCGGGCCTGCAGCACGACTTGCCGTTCGTGCACGTGGCGCCTGCGGACCTGCGGGACTTGGTGACCTGGCTGCGCGATGGCGAACTGGCCTACACCACCCTGATTGACATCACGGCGGTGGACCTGTCCGAACTGCCGGATCCGGATCCCGATGTCCGCTTCCAGACGGTCTATCTCCTTAGATCCCTTGCCCGGCACAAGGCGCTCTTCATCGTGTGTCCCCTTCCGGGCGGCGACGATGCGGAGGCCCCCAGCCTCGCCGGGCAGTTTCCCGGGGCCATTTGGCCCGAGCGCGAAGTAATGGACCTGATGGGTATCCGTTTTGCGGACCACCCGGACCCGCGCCGCATCCTGATGCCCGCCGCCTGGCCCAACCACCCGCTGCGCAAGGACGTGCCGCTGGGCGGCGAGGACGTGCCGTTCTCGCTCACCTGGGACCATCCCGAGTTCGATGGCCTGGGGGATCAGATCCTGGATCCCGAAAGCCTGCCCCCGGACCTGCCGCCGGGCATGAACCGGCAAAACATGATCCTGAACATGGGCCCCCACCATCCGAGCACGCACGGCGTGCTGCGGCTGGTGGTGGAGCTGGACGGGGAACGCGTCGTCAACGTGGACCCTGACCTCGGCTACCTGCATTCGGGGTTCGAGAAGACCGGGGAGCACCGCCGGTACAAGGACTTCGTCTACTACACCGACCGGATGGACTACCTGTCGGCCATGAACAACAACCTCGGCTATGTGCTGGCGGTGGAGGGCATGCTCGACCTCGAGATCCCGGCGCGGGCCCAGGCCATTCGGGTGATCATGAGCGAGATGCAGCGGATCGCGTCCCACCTGTTCTGGCTCTCGACCCACGTGCTCGACATTTCCGGCAACGGCATGTCGCTCCTGATGTACGCCACCCGCGAGCGCGAACGCATCCTCGACCTGTTCGAGATGGTCTGCGGCGCCCGCCTGACCACCAGCTACATCCGCATCGGCGGCGTCTGGAAGGACCTGCCGGAGGCGTTCCTGGGCGCGCTGTCCGAATTCTGCGACCTGTTCCCGGGCCGCATCGACGAATACCGCGACCTGGTCAAGGACAGTCCCATCTGGCGCACGCGCCTGGAAGGCATCGGCCTGGTTGGCCGCGAGGACGCCTTGGCCATGGGCCTGACCGGCCCCATGCTGCGGGGCAGCGGCGTGGACTGGGATCTGCGCCGGGACCAGCCGTACAGCGGCTACGAGCAGTACGAGTTCGACGTGCCGACCAGCGATCGCGGCGACGGCTTCGGCCGGTACGAGATCCGCATGGAGGAGATGCGCCAGAGCGTCCGCATCATCCGCCAGGCGCTGGATCGCCTGCCCGACGGCCTCTATCGTTCGGACGACCGCAAGGTGAACCCGCCGCCGCGCACCGAGCTCGACACGAGCATGGAGTCCCTAATCCACCATTTCAAGCTGTTCACCGAAGGATTCAAGGTTCCGCCCGGCATGTACTACCATGGCATCGAGGCCAGCAAGGGCGAACTGGGGTTCTTCATCTACAGTGACGGATCGGGCAAGCCCTACCGCCTCCACGTGCGGGGCCCCAGCTTCAACAACCTGTACGCCATCAGCGGCATGAGCAGGGGACTGATGCTTTCCGACATCATCACGAACATCGGCTCCATCGACATCGTACTGGGTGAAGTCGACCGCTGACCCCGGGTCGGGACACTATGGACCAGCCACTCCTCTCCGACGAACTGCGCGCCGAGATCCAGGCATTGATCGGCCGCTACCCCGAGGGCCGCGGGCGTTCGGCGATCCTGCCGGCCCTGTACGCCATCCAGCGGGAACACGGACACGCCTCCGTCGAGGCGCAAAACGAACTGGCCGCCATACTGGGCCTGGAACCGTCCGAGGTCGGGGCCGTCGTTTCCTTCTACCACATGATCCACCAGGAGCCGAAGGGCGACTACCTGCTCCAGGTGTGCACCAACGTGCCCTGCATGCTGCGCGGTTCATCGGCCTGCATGCACCACCTCGAGGAGACGCTCGGGGTCGGCCACGGCGATACCACCGACGACGGCGTCTTCACGCTGGAGCACATGGAGTGTCTCGGCAGTTGCGCCACCGCCCCGATGGTGGCGGCCACCCGGAAGGCCTCCGGGGAAATCCGGTACTTCGAGGAACTCGAAACCCCGGAGGACATCGACGCGGTCCTCGGCATGCTGCGCAAGGACGAGGGTTTCGACACGCTCGAGCGTTGGACGCCCGGCCGGGACTCCGAACGAACCGGGCGCGGGGCCGGCCCCTACACCGTGGCCGGCATGGAGAATCCCTATCTGACCCGCCGCGTTGGCCGGCCCGATTCCCATACCATCGAGGAATACGAGGCGGACGCCGGGGAGGCCGGATACGCAACGGCCCGGCGCATCATCGCGTCCGGTTCGCCCACCCCCGACGAACTGGTCGAACAGGTCAAGGCCAGCGGCCTCAAGGGCCGCGGCGGAGCCGGCTTCCCAACGGGGGTCAAGTGGGGCTTCCTGGCCCCCAACGCCTTCCCCCGCTACCTGGTGGTCAACGCGGACGAGTCCGAGCCCGGAACCTTCAAGGACCGGTGCATCATGGAGTACGACCCGCACCAGCTGATCGAGTCGATCATCATCACCGCGTACGCCGTGCAGGCCGAGCGCGCCTACATCTACATCCGGGGCGAGTACTACTTCGCGTGGCAGCGGCTGGAGGCGGCGATTGCCGAGGCCAGGGCCAAGGGCTATCTCGGCAAGGACATGTTCGGCACGGACTTCGGCCTCGACATCGTGGTCCACCGCGGTGCCGGAGCCTACATCTGCGGCGAGGAATCCGCACTGCTGAGCAGCTTGGAGGGCTACCGCGGCTTCCCCCGCTCGCGTCCGCCCTTCCCCGCCGTGGCCGGGCTCTATGCCAAGCCCACCATCATCAACAACGTCGAATCGGTGTGCAACGTGTTGCACATCGCCCGCATCGGGTCGGACGCGTACCGCACCATGGGCACCGAGGCCAGCCCGGGCATGCGGATCTTCTGCCTGAGCGGCAACGTGAAGCGTCCCGGCCTCTACGAACTGCCGCAGGGCACCCCCCTCAGCACACTCATCCACGAGCACGGCGGCGGACCGGAGAAGGACGGCAAGGGCATCCGCGCCGTGATTCCGGGCGGCCTGTCGATGCAACTGTTCTCCCCGGACCAGTTGGACACCGGCCTGGACCAGGAGAGCATCGCCGCCGCCGGGTCCAACCTGGGATCCGCCGGTATCATCGTGATGGACGAGGATGCCCGGATGGTGGAAGTCGGGCTGCGCACCGTGTCCTTCTTCCGCGAGGAGAGTTGCGGCAAGTGCACGCCCTGCCGGGAAGGCACGGTCTGGATGGAGGACATCCTGATGCGCATCCAAGCCGGCCGAGGCCGGGAACTGGACCTGAAGCTGCTGGACTTCATCGCCGACAACATCGCCGGCAAGTCCTTCTGCCCCTTCGGCTTCGCGGCTGTCTGGGGCCTGCAGAGCAACATGGCCAAGTTCGGTGACGAGTGGCGGGAGCACATCGCCGCCCCCAACCCCGGCAACCAGACGCCGCACCCCCCCGTGCGGCGGCACCCCCCCCCCCCCCCCACCCGGGGCACCGAGCCGCCCACCCTGCCGGTGCGGCCCATCTACCGGCCCGACGCCGACATCGGGTCCGGCATCTCCGACATACGCCTCGAACCGGTGGGCGACGCCCCGCTGGTGCGCGACACCGTGGTCGACCTCGACTGACTGCGACCCAAGCTCCGCCAAACCCAGGTTTCGCCATGGCCGATACGGTCACCCTCTCCATCAACGACGAGCAGGTCACGGTGCCGCGCGGCACCCTGGTGATCGACGCCGCCACGCAGATGGGGATTGAGATCCCGGTGTTTTGCAGCCATCCCAAGCTGGATCCGGTGGCCTGCTGCCGCCAGTGCCTGGTGGAGATGGAGGGCCCGCGCGGCACCATGCTCAACACGGCCTGCAACATGCCGTGCATGCCGGACATGGTGGTCCGCACCAACACCCCTGCGGTCCAGGCCGCCCAGGAGGCCAACCTGGCGTTCATCCTGCTGCACCACCCCCTCGACTGCCCCATCTGCGACAAGGGCGGCGAGTGTCCCCTGCAGGACATGACGATGCGCTTCGGCCCCGGGGTAAGCCAGCTGGTGGAACCCAAGCGCCGCGCCCAAAAGAACTACAACATTTCGGACACCATCGTCCTGGACCAGGAGCGCTGCGTCATCTGCTGGCGGTGCGTGCGCTACCTGGAGGAGTGGGAGGAAAAGCCCCAGCTCGGGCTCTTCGAACGGGGCGGCGACACCATCATCGACGTGCAGCCCGGCACCTGCGTCGACGCCAAGACGAGCGGCAACATCATCGACATCTGTCCGGTGGGCGCCCTGACCAACCGCGGCTCCCGCTTCCAGTACCGGCCCTGGCAGGTCGAGCGCACGCCCACCATCAGCCTGCACGATCCCATGGGCAACAACATCTCGGTCGACACCCGCAACGGGACGGAGGTCAGGCGCATCCTGGGCCGCGAGAACATGGGGGTCAACGACCAGTTCATCACCGACCGGGACCGGTTCTGCCACCATTGGGTGGGGCATCCGGACCGCCTGACAAAGCCCCTCGTGCGGCGCAGCCCGAACGAACAACTGACCGAGGTTTCGTGGCCCGAAGCCCTCGACTTCGCGGCCCGGCGCCTGCAGGAGGTGTCCGCCGCGGCCGGATCGGCCGCCCTGGGCGCCATCGGCAGTGCCAAGCTCAGCAACGAAAGCAACTATCTGCTGCAGCGCATGGCCCGCCAGCACCTGCAGACGCCGAACGTGGACCACCGCCAGGGCGGGGACGTGAAGGCGGCCCCGACCGGCGTGCCCAGCCTAGCCCATCTCATGCAACCGCAGTACGGCCCCAAGCCGGAGGCGGACCTGATCGTCCTCTTCGGCGTGGACCCGGCCGAGGAAATCCCGATGCTGGACGTCCATCTCAAGCGCGCGCTCAGCCGGGGCGGCTCCCGACAGATTGCAATCCATCCCCGCCGGACCGAAAGCGGCCGCCGCGGCCAGTCACTGCAGTACCGGCCCGGTCTGGAACTGGCACTGGTCCAAAGTCTGGCACGGGCGGCCTTGACACATACGGGTGCCGCCGACGCGGTACCGGCGGGCTGGTCACAGACCACTCCCGTACGCACCGGAGTGCTCCAGGCCGACATCGAATCGGTCGCGGACGCCCTTGTGGCAAGCGAAAGCGCGGTGATCATCTGCGGCCCCGACATCACCCAGCAGGCCGACGGTGAAGCGGTACGGCAGGCACTGCACTGCCTGGCCACGGCCACGGGCCATGCCGAGCGTCTTGCCTTCATCGGCCTGGACGCCAACAGCCAAGGCTGCCATGACGTTGGCGTCATGCCCGGCCGCCTGCCGGGCGGCGAGGCGGTTGACGACCACCGGGCGCGGCAGCGGCTGGAATCCCTGTGGCAGGGCGCCCTGCCACAGGGATTCGGCCTGACCTATTCCCAGATGCTCGAGGGATGCGGCGGGGACATCAAGGGCCTTTATGTAATGGGAGCCGATCCCGCCAGCGAGAACGCGCGCTGGGCCGAAAACCTCGGACGGCTGGACCTGCTGATCGTGCAGGAGCTGTTCCTGACGGCCACGGCGCAGCGGGCCGACATCGTGCTGCCGGCCCGCGGCTGGGTGGAAACCGACGGCACCTTCACCAACATGGAACGGCGGGTGCAGCGCAGCCCCAAGGCCGTGGACATCCACGGTTCCGAAGCGGCGCCGGACTGGCTCATCCTCGACCACCTGTGCGGCCGCCTCGCCGACCGCAGCCAGGGCTATGCATCGGTCCAGGCCATCACCGCTGAAATCGCCGAGGCGGTTCCGGCCTACCGGGACATCGCCTGGGACACCCTGGGCGAACTGGGACGGGTGTGTGCCCGGCCGGAACGGGACGCCCGCGTGGAGGCTCCGGTCCAGGTCGCCGAGGAAGGCGCCCCGTCCAGCACGGCCCTGCGCCTGTTCCGGGGCCGCACCTTCTACGACAACAGCCGTCTCTGCACACTGACCGATGTGGTCGCCAACCTGATCCCGGAGCCCTATCTAGCGGTGAATCCGGTCGATCTGGCCCGCCGCGATATCGGCGACGGGTCGGAGGTGACCGTCGACAACGACTACGGTTCCCTGACAGTGACGGTCAGGGCGGACGAGGAGGTGGCGCCGGGCACGGCCTTCATGCCGGAAGGGCTGGGCAGGCAGCCTGTCGGGACCGTGCTCAACGGCCGCTACTGGGAATGGGTCAGCCTGGCCGCGGCCTAGGCGGAAGCCGACGGTAGACGTCATGCCGCAACTGCTCATCTACCTGATCCAGGCGGTGGTGCTCTGCCTGGTGGTCATCACCGGGTTCGCCTACCTGACCTGGCTGGAGCGCAAGCTGATCGCGCGCTTCCAGGTGCGCATCGGTCCCAACCGCGCCGGCCCGTTCGGCCTGCTGCAGCCGGCCGCCGACGCCGTCAAGGCGATGTTCAAGGAGGAGTACATCCCGGGCCATGTCGACAAGTTCGTCTATGTCCTGGCTCCCATGCTCGCCCTGGCCCCGGCCCTGATTGTCTGGGCCGTCATCCCCATCGCCAAGGGGGTGCCGGCCATGGGCGACGTCAACATCGGCTTCCTCTGGATCCTGGCCATCACCGGGGTCGAGAGCTTCGGCGTCATCCTGGCCGGGTGGAGCAGCAACAACAACTACTCGCTGCTGGGCGCCCTGCGCTCCGCGGCCCAGATGATTTCCTACGAAATTCCGCTGGGTCTGTTCCTGGTCAGCATCGCCATGCTGGGCGGCACGTTCAGCCTGGTCGAACTGGTGGAAACCCCGCGGGCCCCGTGGGAGTGGATCTGGATCTGGATCGCCTTCCCCTTCTTCTTCACCTCCATCCTGGCGGAGACGAACCGGTCGCCCTTCGACCTGCCGGAGACCGAGAACGAACTGGTGGCCGGCTTTTTCACCGAATATGGGGGCATGAAGTTCTCCATGTTCATGATGGCCGAGTACATCAACATGATCACGACCAGCACGGTGGTCTCCACGCTCTTCTTCGGGGGCTGGCAGGGGCCACTGGCCGACCGGTACATCTGGCTGGGCCCGGTCTACCTGTTCATCAAGGTCCTGGCCCTACTGTTCCTGTTCATCTGGATTCGGGCCAGCATCAGCCGGCCGCGCTTCGACCAGCTGATGCGCTTCAACTGGAAGTTCATGATCCCGGCCGGCCTGGTGTACCTGACCGTGTCCGCGGTCATAACGGTCTTCCTCAAGTAGGCTGCATTCCCGGCCACCCATTCGACAGGGACCCACGTCATGAGTGTCAACGGCTACATCAAGGGTGCATTCGAAATCGCCAAGGGCCTGGGCATCACGCTCAAGAACCTGCACCGCGGACCCATCACGGTGGAGTACCCTCACGAAGCCATTCCGGTCTATCCGCGGTTCCGCGGCAAGCACGAGCTCAGGCGCTATGAAAACGGCATGGAACGCTGCATCGGCTGCATGCTGTGCGAAGCCGCCTGCCCGACGAACGCCATCTATGTGGACGCCGCCGAGAACAATCCGCACGATCCGGTCTCGCCGGGCGAACGCTACGCCAGCACCTACGAGGTGAACCTCCTGCGCTGCGTCTTCTGCGGGGACTGCGAAGAGGCCTGCCCGACCGAGGCCATCGTCCTGGGGCACGACTTTGCCATGGCCAACTACGAACGGTCCGACTTCATCCTGACCAAGGACACGCTGCTCAACCCCGACGAGCCGCAGGTCATCATCCGGCCCGAGGCCTGACCCGCACCCAAGGTTCTCCGCTCCGCACCATGTCCGTTTTTGCCTTCCTGATCGGCACCCTGAGCCTGGCCGCCGCGATCGGCGTGGTGGTTGCCGCCAAACCGGTCCACAGCGCCCTGTTCCTCATGGCCAACTTCGCCACCCTGGCGATCCTGTATGTCCTGCTGGACGCGCAGTTCCTGGCCGCGGCCCAGGTCATCATCTATGCCGGCGGCATCGTGATCCTGATTCTCTTCGTCATCATGCTGATCGGACACGATCCGGCCGACCACAGCCACCAGGACTTGACGAGGCCGGCCATGGCCAGCCTCGTGCTGGGCGCAATCCTGCTGATGTCGCTGGGGCTGCAGCTGACCGGACACCTGGAAGTCGGCACCGACGGCGGCATTGCCTCCGGCGGCTCCCCGTCGGCGATCGGCACCGAACTCTTCACGCGCTTCCTGCTGCCCTTCGAGTTCGTGGCCATCCTGCTGTTGGTGGCCCTGATAGGCGCGCTCATCATGGGACGGCGCGAGTCCGGGGAGCCCGAGGAGCCGGCCGGCTGATGGACAGCAACAACCTGTTCCTGGTGCTGGGCGCCCTGATTTTCGTGGTCGGGGCGACCGGCGTCCTGCTGCGGCGCAACGCCCTGATCATCTTCATGTGCGTCGAGATGATGCTCAACAGCGTCAACCTGTCACTAATCACGCTGTCCCGCATGTGGGGGAACCTGGAAGGGCAGATATTCGTGTTCGTCATCATGGCCGTGGCGGCCGCTGAAATGGCCATCGGCCTCGCGATCCTGATCGCGCACAACCGCCATGTGCGCAATATCAACATCGAAACCCTTAACCTGCTCCGGAACTGAGCCCCTGCGGCCTTCGGACCATCCGCCCTCCCGCTCCCATGATTTCCCTTGCCTGGCTGTTGCTGCTTCTGCCCTTGGCCGGGATGCTGATCAACCTCGTCCTGGGCCGCATAATCGGCCGGCGCGCAACCGCGGTCGTGGCGAGCGGAACGGTGGGAGGCGCCTTCCTGCTGGCCCTTTCCATGACACCGGTCGTGTTCGGCAGCCACGATCACCATGGCGCCACGGTCCATCTCTGGAATTGGATTGACATGGGGTCCCTCCACGTCCCCATGGCGTTGCTGGTGGACCAGTTGAGCTTGGTGATGGTGCTGGTGGTCACCGGCGTCGGTTTCCTAATCCATGTCTATGCCATCGGCTACATGGAGGGGGACGAACGCTTCAACCGCTTCTTCCTCTACCTGAACCTGTTCATCCTGGCCATGCTGCTGCTGGTGCTGGGCGACAGTTTCCTAACCTTGTTCATCGGGTGGGAAGGCGTGGGCCTGGCGTCCTTCCTGCTGATCGGCTTCTGGTTCGACCGCAAGGACGATCTGTACGGTTCCTTTGCCGACTGCGGCAAGAAGGCCTTCATCGTGAACCGCATCGGCGACGTGGGCATGATTCTGGCGATGGCCCTGATTTGGTCCACCGTGGGCTCCCTGGAATTCAATGAGGTCTTCCACGAACTCGAAGCGGGGATCGCTGTCCCGGCCACCGCGGTCTGCCTATTGCTCCTGCTGGCCGTGGCCGGCAAGAGCGCCCAGTTCCCCCTGCACGTCTGGCTGCCGGACGCCATGGCGGGCCCCACGCCCGTTTCGGCGCTGATCCACGCCGCCACCATGGTGACCGCCGGCATCTATTTGATGGCCCGGACCCACGCCTTCTGGGAGCTGTCGGCCACCGCTTCGACCACGGCAGCCTGGATTGGGGTGGGAACCGCCTTCGTCGCCGGAACAATGGCCCTGGTCCAGCATGATCTGAAAAAAGTTTTGGCCTACTCAACCGTGTCCCAGTTGGGCTACATGGTCCTGGGGGCCGCAACCGGTGCCTTTGCCCTTGCCATCTTCCATCTGGTTACGCACGCCTTCTTCAAGGCGCTCCTGTTCCTGAGCGCCGGCAGCGTCCAGCACGCAACCCGTGAACTGGACATGCGCAAGCTGGGCGGCCTGCAACAGAAGATGCCGGGCACGGCCCGTTGTTTCCAGGTAGGCGTATTGGCGCTGGCCGGCATTCCCATCTTCTCCGGCTTCTTTTCCAAGGACGCCATCCTGCTGTCTGCGTTCGGAAAGAGTCCGCTGCTGTATGCCGTGGGCTTGATCACCGCCTTGATCACGGCGCTGTACGCCTTCCGAGCCTGGTGGCTGACCTTCAAGGGCACGCCCCGGGACCAGGAGATTCACAGCCACGTGCACGAGAGTGGCGCGCTGATGATGGTTCCGCTGTGGATTCTGGTCGGACTGGCAACCGTGGGCGGTGCGCTGAACCTTCCGGTTCTGCTGACCCTGGAGCACCTCCTGGAAGGGGTGCTGGGCCACCACACCCCACCGCCCCTGCAGTTGGAAATCAGCCTCCTGGCCGTCAGTGCCGTGGTTGCGGTCGCCGGCTGGTGGCTGATTCGCAGTACGTACCACCATGCCGGCTGGATTGACTCCGTCACGGCCACCTTGAAGCCGCTGACGAAGGTGGCCCGCAACCGGTGGTACCTCGATAAGTTGTACGACGACGGCCTGGTGCCGGCCCTGCACGCCGCGAGCCAGTGGTTCACGAATGCAGTGGACCAGACGTTGATCGACGGCATCGTCAATGGCAGTGCACAACTGGCAATGAACATCAGCCGTCTGTTACGACGCATCAACAACGGCCAAGTGCCCACCTACGCCTTCAGCCTGTTTGTCGGTGCCACCGTGCTGGTGGTTGTCTTCTGGCTGGCGGTCTAGCCCAGCGCCCCTGCCGGTCCACGCCCGTTTGCCATGGATTTCCTATTGCCCCTCCTGCTCCTGCTGCCGTTGGCCGGCGCGGTCGTGGTTGCGCTGCTCGGCTCCGACGGACCGCGCAAGGCACTGGCCATGCTGGCTTCCCTGGCCACCTTCACGGCCAGTCTGGGCCTTCTGCAGAACGGGTCCGCCCTGACCGCGGGCGAAGCCGTGCTGGCATTCCAGCGCCCCTGGTTCCCGGAGGTCGGGCTGTCCCTGCACCTGGCGGCGGACGGCATCAGCGTCTGGCTGGTGCTCCTGACAACCTTCATCATGCCGATCGCGATCGGCTTCAGCAACCGCTTTGTGACGGACCGGCTCGGCCAGCACCTCGCCCTGCTGCTGATGATGGAGACCGCCATGGTCGGCGTCTTCCTGGCTCAGGATCTGGTGCTGTTCTACACCTTCTTCGAGTTCACGCTGATCCCGATGTACTTCCTGATCGGACAGTGGGGCAGCGAGAACCGGGTCTACGCCGCCCTGAAGTTCGTCATGTACACGCTGCTGGGTTCGGCCCTTATGCTGGTCGCGATTGTGGCCATCTTCGTCCAGACCGGCACCTTCTCCATTCCCGAGATTGCCGCCACGCTGCCGGCCACCGCCGGATCCACGTTCCAGGTACTGGGCTTCCTGGCGTTTGCCCTGGCCTTTGCGGTCAAGATCCCGCTGTTTCCGTTCCACACCTGGCTGCCCGACGCCCATGTCCAGGCCCCGACGGCCGGCTCCATCATCCTGGCCGGGGTCCTGCTCAAGATGGGCACCTACGGCCTGCTGCGCCTGGCCATGCCCTTCTTCCCCGAGGCCTTCGCCAGCTATGCGCCCCTGCTAATCGTGCTTTCGCTGATCGGCATCGTCTACGGTGCCCTGGTGGCCCTGAAGCAGCAGGATGTCAAGAGCCTGGTGGCCTACAGCTCGGTTTCGCACATGGGCTTCATTGTGCTGGGCCTGGCCGTGGCCAACACGCAGGCCGTCAGCGGCGCGGTGCTGCAGATGGTGAACCACGGCCTCAGCACCGGTGCCCTCTTTCTCATGGTGGGCCTGTTGTACGAGCGTCGCCACACCCGGTTGTTCTCCGAGTTCGGGGGCCTGTGGAAGAGCGTGCCGGTCTACTGCGGATTGCTGCTGATTACGGCCCTGAGCAGCGTCGGCCTGCCGGGCCTCAACGGATTCGTGGGCGAATTCACCATCCTGCTGGGCGCGTGGCAGGTTTCGCCGGCGGCCGCGGCCGTGGCCAGCACGGGTGTGATCCTGGCCGCCTGGTACCTGCTAACGGCGTTCCGCAAGCTGGCCCAGGGCGAGATCAGGCATCAGGAAAACGAGGCGGGGGTGCTGCCGGACCTGCAGCGCTCCGAACTGATGATGATCGTGCCGCTCGTGGTCATGTTCTTCGTGATCGGTCTTTATCCCAACCTGCTGCTCGACCACATCGTGCCGGCGGTTGAAATTCTGCTTCCCTAACCGGACCCGACCGGGCCGGCCCGCACCAAGATCGTACCGATGAACCTCAACTACAGCGCCATCCTGCCGGAAATGGTGATGGCCGGCGGTGCCATCGTCGTGCTGATGGTGGATGCCCTGAGACGCATCGAAAACCACCGCGGCGACGCCGCGAACCGGGGCAGCGGTCTCCTGTTGACCCTATCCCTGCTGGTCGCCGCAGGGGCCGCCGTCGCGGCCTTCGCGGTGCGCGGGGAGTCCGGGCTCATGTTCCAGGACTCGGCCCGTTCCGACGCGCTGAGCTTCGGCATCCGGCTAATCGTGCTGGCCACCACCATCCTGGTTCTCCTAGTCGGCTCCCGCTATGTGTCGACCTTCACCCGGTACCCGGGCGAGTACTACTCCCTGCTGCTGCTGTCGGCCACGGGCATGATGGCGATGGGCATCGCCTCGGACCTGATGGTGCTCTTCATTGCCCTGGAGACCTTCTCGCTCAGCCTGATCCTCCTGGCCGGCATGTACCGGCACAACCGGTCCAGCACCGAGGCCAGCCTCAAGTACTTTCTGCTGGGAGCCTTCGCCTCCGGGTTCTTCGTGTACGGGTCCGCCCTGATCTACGGTGTCACGGGCACCGTGTCGTTCTCCGGCATGGGGCCGGCCCTGCAGGTGGCGGCCGACGGCGGTCCGGGCGCGGTCCTGCTATGGGCGGGGATTGCCCTGCTGCTGGTGGGCTTCGGGTTCAAGCTGAGCCTGGTGCCGTTCCACATGTGGACCCCGGACGTCTATCAGGGAGCCCCCACGTCGGTCACCGCCTTCATGTCGGTCGGCACCAAGACGGCGATGTTCGGTGCGTTGGTCCGGATTTTCCTGATGACCTTTCCCTACGGGTTCGAGAACTGGACGGGACCGCTGATTGTCCTGGCCGTGTTGACGATGACGGTCGGCAACGTCACGGCCCTGTGCCAGACCAGCATCAAGCGCATGCTGGGCTACTCCGGCATTGCGCACGCCGGCTATGTCCTGGCCGGCCTGGTGCCGGGCACGGAAACGGCCGTGAACAGTGCGCTGTTCTACCTGTTCGCCTACGCCTTCATGAACATCGGCGCCTTCATCATCGTGATGGCGATTGAGCACAGCGTGGAGACGGACGTGGAACGGAGCCAGCTGCGCGGTACCGGAGCCGCCATGCCGGTCCTGGCCGGCTTTATGGCGTTGTTCCTGTTCAGCCTAAGCGGCATTCCGCCCCTGGCCGGCTTCTTCGGCAAGTTCCTGATATTCCGTTCCATCCTGGACGGAGGCCTGGCCTGGCTGGCCGCGGTCGTGGTCGTCAACAGCGCGGTCAGCGCCTACTACTATCTGCGCATCGTGGTCACGATGTACTTCCAGCAGCGACCGCAGGAAGTCCATGCGCCGCAGAGTTCGCCGGCCATGCAGGTGGGCATGGTGCTGGCCGGGGTTATGGTCCTGGCCATCGGGGTCTTTCCGGCCTTCTTCATGGGATTGTTGATGGTACCCGGCCTGTAGCCACCAGGTCGGCTGCGACAAGATCGCGGCGGCGGCATCCGCAACCTGAAATCCCGACCTCCCAAGGTCGATCCCGGGCCACACCGAGCCAAGCGGTTCACCGGATCCTGATCCTCACCACCGTATCCCCTTTCAGGCCGTGTGGGGATTCTCAGGACAGCCGCTTGTGGCGGCGCACATTGAGTGCCTTCCATTCCAGAAGCGGTTGAGCCTCGATTCGCCCCTGCAGGAACGTGTCGGTCGTCAACAGCGACGCGTCGATTTCTCCTGCGTCCAGAAGCAGATCCAGGAAGGCGAGTTCGGCATCGGTAAAGGGCAGCACAGCGAAAAGGCCTCGTCGACAATCGCTTACGAGAGCCTCCCCCAAAACCGCTGCCTTTCCCGATTCTGGAACCGCACCGATATGCAACAACGGCATCAGGTTGTGGGCCAAATCCGCCATATCAACTTCCACATCATCGGGTGAAATGGTTCGCCAGTCTTTGCGGTTCATTGCACCGTAGACTACGAATGCGATGCGGAGACGCTTGGGGTCGAGATCCCCCATCGAGAGGATCAAACGGGTGTCGAACAGATCCCGTGCCTTGCAGCGTGACAACAACGCTGCGAGCTTGCCTGCCGCCAGTTCATGAAGATCCACGACAGGAATCTCCGTGGCACGCCAGCTTCCGAGTGGCTGGGAGTCCATGCGGACGACAGGCCACAGGGACACTCGATGCATGAAGTTGAGATCCAGTTCGAGCCGGCCGCTTGATCCGAATGCACTTGCATAGCGGAACGACCACTTCCCTCCGGCATGCTCTTTCGGCATCCGACGGACAGTGAATCCTTCTCGACGAAGCACCGCCTGAATCGCTGCTTCGATTCTCGGCCGCTCTTCCAGCATTGCCTTGCGGCCCACCGCCCCAACGTAGTTCAAATCGATGTCGACGGATAATCTGGGGACATTGAGAACAAATAGGTTCAGGGCCGTTCCGCCTTTGAGAACCAGTCGTCCTTCAAGATGGGGATGAGTGCAGACAGCTTTGAGGACAGCCAACAGTTGAACTGCCTTTTCCAGCATGTCGGCTCTGAGTTGGGTCGCATCAGCCTCGGCCGTCAGTTGTTCGAGGGATATCTTCACAGGACATCCCCCCACGATTTGTCAAGCACGGCGTTGGGAACAACGAGGTTCCAGTCCGCCACCAAACTGCTGGAATGCCGGTGGTTGCGGTCCAGGTAGTGGGGGTGCCGGGATCTCCGCTCACGAAGGGCTGTGAGATGTTGGTCCTCAACCATCAGGTCTTCCCGGTGCTGGTCAAGATAAAACCCTACTTTCGCAGCCGTGGTCGCGTTGTCCATCAGGAGTGCGTATTCCACAACCTGGTCAATGTGGAAGTACTCCACCGATTCCAGTGAGCGCCAGATTTCCTCCCATCCTCCTGACAGGACCGATCGATGGAGAACATCGACCATGGTCCGCTCCAGGCTTGTGACAAATATCCTGACACCGATCCGCTCCCTCTCCAAGACGCCAAAGCACTGCGTGCCCGAGCGGAGAAGAGCCGTTGGGAAGCCGGTGCCCCGGAACTCCTGAGAGCGAAAGGCAAACGTTGCAATGGGCCGACGTGCTGTGTAGATCAGGTGATTCCAGACCGAGTAAGCGTTGCCGTGGAACTCAAGTGCCGTATGATGGGAAAGAATCGAATCCGGGGTCAACTTCGCTGCAACCAGAAACGGATCAACTGGGAAAGTCTCGGAGGCGGCTCCCGGTGGGATCACGGCATACAACCCGCGACGTATCCGGACAACCCGGCCCACTCGGGTGTAGTAAGCGAGGAACCCTTCCTTTCCTCTCGCCCCAACCTCGCCTCGGGTTGCGAGGTATCCGGCCAGTTCCTCTCCTGTGAAGACCGGATGCCGGTACAAGAACGGTTCATGCTTCATGACAGCCATCCCTCCTTCCCACAGAGTTGCAGGCACTGGCTACAGGTGCCCCAACCCTAGGGTTTCACCGTGCAACCCATAACATGACTTAACTATCTTACACGTAACCCATGTTTTACACTGGGTTTGATGTGGATTTGTCAAGTCCAGTTTGGTGAACAGGTGGGATACCCGCCGGAATTCTCGGGACCTTGCCTGGCTTTGTACAAAGCCAGGCATTGTTCCTGTTCAGCCTAAGCGGCATTCCGCCCCTGGACGGAGGCCTGGCTGGCCGTGGTCGTCAACAACGCGGTCAGCGCCTACTACCTGCGCATTGTGGTCACGATGTACTTCCAGCAGCGACCGCAGGAAGTCCATGCACCGCAGAGTTCGCCGGCCATGCAGGTGGGCATGGTGCTGGCCGGGATCATGGTCCTGGCTATCGGGGTCTTTCCAGCCTTCTTCATGGGATTGTCGACGGTTCCCGGTCTGTAGCCACCAGGCCGGCTGCTGCAGTAGCGACAACCTGGATTCCCAAGACCCGAGTGTCGGCACCGCCGATGACGGCGGTCAGGACCAGGCAGAGAATGGATGTGAAGGGGCTTATACCAATCAATCACGATTGGATTACTTGTGTGTCCGCGGGCAAATCCGTTAGGGTGTCCCGGATCCAACGCCAGCCGCACAGTTGCTTGACCCGCTCCGGGTCCGCCTGCCACGCCTCCAGGATCGGTTCCAGGACCGCCTGCTTGGCCTCCAGGGTCGGATACACCCGGTCCCCCAGGGCCCGGCGCAGCTCCTGGAAGAAGCGCTCCACGGGGTTCAGCTCGGGGGCGTAGGGCGGCTGCACGACTTGGGGGGCCTCGATGGCCTGCATGTCCGCGCCCTTGTGGCCGCCGGCCCCGTCCCAGACCCAGCCGTCGATGCCGGGTTCCTCGGCCCAGGCCCCTTGTTAAGGGTATCTGAACAAATGAACCACATTTGACGGGGGAGTACGAAGGCATGGCCGGACCGGTACACTGAAGGTGTTCTACTCCCGTCAGACCCCGGCGTGTGGCCATGCTTCGCACTGCCTCATTGTATCCCCTGTGCCGCGAGCTCGAGCCGCATCTGCCGTCGCTCGAGGACCGTCTGCGGCGGGGCCTGGCCCTGTGGGTGAAGGGCACGCTGCTGGCCCACAACGGCTGCCAGGATTCGGTGGCCGCGGCCCTGGAGGCGCACGGCTGTTTCGAGACCCTGCGCCGGGAGCTGCGGGAATGGACCTGCGACGACGCGGACCGGATTCGGTCTTGGGGACCGGAGACGGAGGTGGCTGTGGAAGCCTGCTTCCCGGAGCTGCTGCGCTGGGTGCGGGACCTGTGGCCTCCCGACCGGGACGCGCCCGACACGGCGGCGCCCCTGGTGCTGGCCCTCGACCCTACGCACCACCGGGATGCATGGGTGGCCCTGGTGGCCGGCGTGGTCTACCGCGGGCACGCCATCCCGGTGGCCTGGCACGTGGTGGCGGCGCAGGCCCGGGGATCCTGGATCGCCCACTGCAACCGCCTGCTGCGGCAGCTGGCGCCGGCGGTTCCGGCCGGGACGCCGGTGCACGTCCTGTGCGACCAGGGGCTGGGCAGCCGGGAGCTGTGGCGGCAGATTGTGGACCTGGACTGGCATCCCGTCCTGCGCTATCCGCTGCACATCACCTTCCGCCCGACCGGCGGCGCGCGGGTGCCGGCCCGGGACCTGGGCGGCGGTCCGGGCACGCTCTGGGTGGGGACGGGCACGGCCTTCGGGCGCGACCCGATGCCCGGCACCCTGGTCGTGCGGCACGGTCGGGACCACAAGGAGCCCTGGCTTCTGCTGACGGACACGCCGCCGGCGCAGACCGACGCGACCCTGTACGCCTGCCGCCACTGGATCGAGCAGGGCTTCCGGGGCTGCAAGCGGGGAGGCTGGCAGTGGCAGCGCACGCGCCGCACGGACCCCGTGCGCGTGGCCCGCCACGGCCTGGTCCTGGCCGTGGCCTCCCTGCTGGCGGTGGCCTACGGCA
>MKWU01002303.1_pt1 | contig 29178 bp, 26 predicted proteins | sample 809101 | NCBI WGS metagenome assembly MKWU01 (sample SAMN05860141, study PRJNA318959) | sponge metagenome | host: Aplysina aerophoba | place: Slovenia: Piran, Adriatic Sea, Gulf of Piran | collected 2013-05-07 | reverse complement strand
GGGGGGGGGGCTGTGGTGCATCATTTCGAATCCTCCGATTCACTAATGTAGCCGTCACGCAAGGCTACTAGTTCCTGCTCGCAAGCCGACACCGGCATGCTTCGCGTCGGCCTCAGCCGCGAGCCCGTCCTGCAAGACAGCCAAAATGTCGGCCTCTTGCGGTGAGAGTGAAGAGTTGCGCGAGTCATAAACACCGAAGAAGTCGAAGACACATGCAATGCCCGCAACCGGGCAAACAGGCAGACGGTACCGGGACTCACCGGTGCATCGATCACGGCGCTGACCTTATCCGCGTGCCGCCCAGGATGCAACAGACACGCTTGGCGCCTCCTCGTCTCGGACTGGCTCACCGTCGACCTGACGGAGCTCAGGTAGTCCCCCTCTCGGACCCTAGTGATCATTCGTAACGGGTCGATGATGCTGGGATCAGGCGATCAAACGATCAAGCGCAGGGCGGCGGTCACTGACATGGCGGCGACAATCACCACCAGCAACGGGGCTTTGCGCCACACTGCCAGCGCGCCGACACCTACGCCGACGACCCTTGCGTCGAGCACCAGCTCGCCGGCGGTCTCGAAAGTCATCACCACGATCAGCGCCGAGAACAGAATGGCCGGCAACAGCGACACCAACGGACCCAACCGGCGCTCCACGACTGCGCCCAGCGCCGTCACACCCAGTATCTTCAAGCCGTAGGAGCCCGCGGCGAGCACGATCATCAGGGGCCAGCTCACGGTTGACCCCCGGCTTCGCCGCCGAGCAGCCCGCCGCTGTCGCTCGGCCACCGGCCACGCACGTACAACGCCGGTATCACCGCGAACACCGCCAACAGAATCGGGACCCCCGAAGCGCTGAAGGGCACCGCCCCCAGAGCGATGGCGGCCGCGGCACCGGCGGCCACACGGCCCGCCGCAGTGCGGACATGGGTGGCGAGGAGCGCAACGAAGATCGCCGGGAAGGCCGCATCGAGCCCCCAAGTCTCTGGAGTGCTCAAGACACCGCCCAATGCAGCACCCGCCAACGAGCCCAGGTTCCAGCAGATCCACAGCGTCACGCCGGTGAACCAGAAAGCGTCCCAACCAGAGCGGCGGTCCGGCTGGGCGACCGCCATGGCAGCGGTCTCGTCGATCACGAAGTGTGCAGCTCCCAGCCTCGGCAGCGTCGAGTCGGGCAGCATCTTGCGCACCACCGGCCCATACAGCGCATTGCGAGTCGCCAACAGCAGCGCCGATCCGACCGCGGCGCCGCCCGTCCCGCCGTCGTCGATCACTCCTACCGCCGCGAACTGCGAAGCCCCCGTGAACACCAGCGCCGACATCACCACGATGCGGGGCAGATCGAGCCCTGCCGCTTCGGCGAACACCCCGAAGGTCACCCCGATGACGCCGACCGCAAGGCTCACGACCAGGCAGTCGCGCCGCCTACGCCGCCGTGCCCCGTCACCTGTGGGGTCTATGTTCTCGTTAGGCGGTCCAGTCATCGTCGGTCCTGATCACCTCGGGCGGCACGCCGAGCGAATACGCAAAGATACAACCGTGCCCGAAGCGCTCAAACCGAGGCAGCAACCCAGAACCGCGCAGCAACCCAGAACCGGGCAGCAACCCAGAACCGCGCAGCAACCCAGAACCGGGCAGCACGCTGGCGCCGGGGCGGTATCATCCGCACGGATCAGAGCGACAGAGCGACAGACGCGGCAGACGACGCAACAAATGCGCGGGAGCCGAACCAACTGGGAGAGCCAATGACAACGGACCAGGCGATTCCAGCAGCAATGCGGGCCGCGCTGCTGCTCGGCACGGGCGGACCCGAAATGCTGGAAGTGCGCGACGACGTGCCCGTTCCCCGACCTGGCCACCGCGAGTTGCTGGTGCGGGTGTCGGCGTGCGGGGTCAACAACACCGACATCAACACCCGGGTCGGCTGGTACAGCCGGTCGGTCTCAGCAGGCACGGCCGGCGACGGCTTCGCCGGGGTGGACCTCGACGATGTGGGCTGGGGCCGCGAGGGTCTCGCCTACCCCCGCATCCAGGGCGCGGACATCGCCGGGGTGGTCGTTGCGGTCGGTGAAGGTGCCGACAACAGCCTGCTGGGCTGCCGAGTGCTGGTCGACCCCTGGATTCGGGACCGCCGCTACCCCGACGATCGCGAACTCGCCGGTTACCTGGGCAGCGAACGCGACGGCGGCTTCGCGCAGTACTGCGCGGTGCCGAGCGAGAACACCTATCCGGTCTCCACTGAGCTGTCCGATGTGGAGTTGGCCTCGTTCGCCTGCTCCTGGTCCACAGCCGAGCACATGCTGCAGCGGGTAGGCCTGAGCGCAGGCGAGACCATCGCGGTCCCGGGCGCGGCAGGCGGAGTCGGCAGCGCCCTCGTGCAACTCGCCAAGCTGCGCGGCGCCGCTGTAGTGGCCGTCGCCGGCACCTCCAAGCTGGAGCGAGTCCTCACGCTCGGGGCTGACGCGGCCGTCGCCCGCGAGACCGACAACCCGGTCGCCGCCGCGGTCAAGGCCAACGGCGGGCCTTTCGACGCGGTGGCCGACATCGTCGGCGGGGCCGACTTCGGAGGCTGGCTCGAAGGACTGAAACGAGGAGGCCGATACGTCACCTCCGGGGCCATCGCCGGTCCGATCGTGGACCTGGATCTGCGCACCCTCTACCTGCGCGACCTGCAGCTCCACGGCGCCACGATATATGAGCCGAGAGTGTTCGCCGATCTGGTCGGTTACATTGAAGCAGGGCGAATTCAACCGGTAGTCGGCGGCACCTTCCCGCTCGACCAGATCCACGAGGCACAAGCAGCGTTCGGCTCCAAGCACCACGTCGGCAGCATCGTCATCACAATCCCCGACTAGCCGGAACCGAACCAGACCGAACCGAACCAGACCGAACCGAACCAGACCGAACCGAACCAGACCGAACCGAACCAGACCAGACCGAACCAGACCAGACCGAACCAGACCAGACCGAGCCGGACTTGGACCAGTTGGACCCCGACCAACCGACAGTTAGGCCCCGGCTAGTCGGAACAGGCTTCGCTCAGTTCGGCTGGCCGGTGCGGCGCGACATGATCTCGAAGCAGGCGACGGCGGCGGCGGCTGAGACGTTGAGAGACCCGAGCGCACCCTGCAACGGAATCGATGCTAGGGCATCGCAGCGCTGACGGACTAGGCGGCTCAACCCCGCACCCTCCGCACCCAGCACAAGGGCGATCGGCTCATCGGCCACGGTCAGGCGATGGATCGCCTGGTCACCGGCCGCATCGAGGCCGACGGTCCACACACCGTTGTCGCGCAACGTCTGCATCGCGGTCGGCAACCCTCCGACCAACGCCATGCGCAGATGCTCGATCGCGCCTGCAGCGGCCTTGGTCACCGACGGAGTGATGTGCGCCGCACGATGTCGTGGCAGCACCACGCCGGTCACCCCGGCACACTCCGCCGTGCGCAGGATCGCCCCCAGATTCTGAGGATCGGTGATGCCGTCGAGCAGCAGCAGGAACGGTTTGTCATCTGCGGCGCCCTCCACGAGCAGGTCGGCCAACTCGGTCGGCTGCAACGGCGCCGCGGTCGCCAACACCCCCTGCGAAGCACCGGTTCGCGTCATCGACTCGAACTTGCTCCGGGCCAACTCCCGGATCGGCACCTTGTTCTCATCGGCGAGGTCGATGATGTCGCCGAGGATCGGTGCCTCGTCAAGGTCGCCGACCAACACGACCTCACGGGTGCGTCGAGTCCCCGCCAACAGCAGCTCCCTGACCGCGTGGCGGCCCTCCACCTGATCGCCACCCAGAGTTGGTCCCCAGCCGCGGTTGATCGGGTCGTCTCTGTATGGCGTCGTCCCGCGTTGTCCCTGCCCACGATTCGGCCGACCGCCCGGGGTGCCGCGCCGCTGACCCTTCGAACGACCAGACCCACCAGGTGCCGGTCGCCCACCACCGCGCGACCCACCAGACACCGCCGTCCCACCACCGCGCGACCCACCAGACTCCGGTCGTCCGCCGCCGCCCCGTGGTCCGCGCCCCGACCGGTTTCCTGAGCGCTTGTTCGGGCTCATCTCGCCACCAGAGCGACCGCCCAGGCCGCCACACCCTCTCCCCGACCGAGAGCACCGACCCCCTCGGTCCGGCGGCCGGTGACTGAGACGGGCGCACCCACAGCAGCGGACAGCTTCGACTCCATCGCAGACTTGACCGGAGCCAACGCGGGCCGGTCGAGCACGACCGAACAGGCGACATTGCCCGGCGACCAACCAGCGGCACGCACGGCCTCAGCCGCAAGCCGCAGCAGGCCCACGCTGTCGGCATCAGCAAGCGCCGGGTCGGCGTCGGGGAACATCTGACCGATGTCGCCCAGACCGCTGGCACTCAACAGGGCATCGGTGCAGACATGGGCGATCACGTCCGCGTCGCTGTGGCCCTTAAGGCCCCGCTCACCGGGAAAGGCGATTCCACCAAGCACGAGCACACGGTCCGGGTCAGCGGAGAAGACGTGGACATCGAACGCCTGGCCCACCCGAAACGGAATCTCAAGGTCGCTCACGATTCACCGTCGACGGAGAGCAGCAGGGCGGCCATCTCCAGATCGTAGGGGGTGGTCAGTTTGAGGTTGCGCTGCTCTCCAGGCACGAGTTCAACAACGCCTCCCGATTCGGAGACCAGAGTCACGTCGTCGGTGGCTTCCGAACCGGCCCCGTGGACCAGCCTCAACACCTCGGCCCTGAACGCCTGAGGCGTCTGCACCGCCACGATCTCATCACGGTCGACGGCACCGCCGGAGCGGTACCGGATGGTGTCGGTCACCGGTATCACCGGAGTGGCGGCATCGGCGCCGCTGCGCACCGCAGCGATGACATGCTCAAAGATCGAATCCGAAGCCAGAGGACGCGCCGCGTCATGGACCAGCACGATCCCGACGTCGCCGGGGACCTCCCTGAGGCCGTTGCGAACAGAACCCGAGCGGGTCGAACCGCCAGCCACCACCCGCCACTCGACACCCTCAGCCAACCCGCGAGACTCAAAGTCCCGAGACAGCCTGCCCGACTGCGAAGCCGGCGCCACGACCACGACACCGTCACTGCAGCGCGCCGCAGCAGACACGGAGCGGTCGAGCACAGTCACCCCCCCGAGTTCGGAGAACTGCTTGGCGGCGCCGAAACGGCACCCGGATCCCGCAGCGACCACAATGGTCCAGATTTCGCCGCTGCCGTCAGATTGCACAGTCACAGCTTGGCAGCAGCAGATCGAATCACCCACCAGGCACACGCAGAGATACTGATTCGCCTCAATTCAGAACCAGGTCGGGCCGTCCAACTAGATTGAACAGGCGATGACCGAAATCGGCATTCTTCGTGCGACCGAACTGTTCGCTGGCCTGTCCGAAGAATCCCTCGCCACCATCGCCGCGACCGGCGCGCCCCGATTCCTGCAGAGGAGCGACATGCTCTTCACCGAAGGCGACGAACCCGACTACATCTACATCGTCACCAGCGGACGCGTCGCCATGGTCAACCGTTCGATCGAAGGCCGCGAGTCTGTCATCGCCCTGATGGAGACCGGCGACCTGTTCGGCGAGATGCCCCTGTTCGACGGTGGAAAGCGATCAACCGGCGCTCGAGCACTCGAGCCTTCCCGTGTCATCGCCATCCCCTACGAACCGGTGCGGAGGCTCTACGCCGAACGCCCAGAGGAGCTCTGGGACGTGGTCAAGCTCCTCGTCGCCCGCCTGCGCGCGGCCGACGAGAGCCTGGCAGACAGCGTGTTTCTCGACGTCACCGGAAGGACCGCCAAGCGCCTCCTGGAACTGGCGGGCGAATCCGACGAGTTCATCCTACCCGTCACCCAGGAGGAGCTCGCCGGGATGATCGGGGCCAGCCGCGAGCGGGTCAACAAAGCGATTGCCTCGTTCGTGCGACTGAATTGGATCGACCAGGCCGAGCGGCGCTACATCATCACCGACCGCGAACAGCTCACCCTCCGCGCCCGCTGAGCTGCCAAAGCCGCCGCACTACCGCAACCGCTGAGCTGCCAAAGCCGGCGGGCGGCCTGTTGCTAGGCGTCGGCGGGACGGCGCGCGGGGCGGGACGGGACGGGCCGTGGACGAATCCGTGTTCGGCGCCCGGGAAATCAACGGCCTGCGCTCCAGACCCGAGCACTCAGGAGTCAGGTGCCTCAGGCGCTCAGGTTCCACGGGTCTTGAGCAGGTCCTCGAAGCCCAGCACGACCGTGTGGTCGGTGTCGGGGATCGCGTCATTGCCCGTCAGGAACAGCCCGGTGGCCATGCCCAACTCCTCGGCCACATCGAGGTTGCCGGGGATGCTGCTCAGATAGAAGCAGTCGAACAGGTCGACCGACATCGTCCGCCGGGTGGCCTCGAACAGGGCCGGTTCGGGAAGGATCGAGCCGACGTCGCCGCTGACCATCCACGAGGCGACGGAATCCTCGAGCGCCGCCATGGCCCGCAACCGGTCACCCCAGGCACGGGGTTGATTGCCTATCACCGCGACTGGCAGGCCGCTGTTGTTCATGCGTTTCAAGAACGGGTGCAGGCCCTGGTTCAGTCGGAATGACGACAGATACCTTGTCTCCATCCGCTGGGCCACCGGGCTCAGGTCAAGCTCGCTCCAGAACTCCGAGGGCGACACACGCCCCAACACCAGCAGACGGTGGAGCTCCCGAACACGCTCAGGGTCGACGTCGGGCTGTTCTGCCATGACCAACGGCAGCAGGGCCCCCTCCAGCGGATTGGTGGGCCGGACCAGCACGCCGTGGACATCCAACACCAGCAGCCTCAGCATTCGACGACGGGGACGGGTCGCCTCCTGTGCACGAGTGGCCGCACGATGCTGACGACGCCGCACGTCGCGGCGGCGCCGGCCCTTCGGCGTGCGCCACTTGGCCAACAGGAAGCCCACCAGATAGGAGACGAGCAGCAGCACCAGCAGCGCAGCCGCAGAGAGCGCGACCATGGTCCAGACCCGCACCAGGATGCTCTCCGCCGACGAGTTCGCCTCGACGTTGACCGCGGGGTCGCCGTAGCTCATCGTCCAGATGACGGTCTCGTCGACGACCTCGCCGTTGGCCCCGCCGAGCATTTCGGGCATCTGCAACGTCTCGGGCATCCGCACTGTCACCGTCAACCCGAGCGCATCCTCGAATCCGCCCTCGAAGTCGTCTTCGATCGATTCCGCGGACCTCCCCAGCGGCGCGAGCCCACCCGGGAAGACCCCACCGAGCTGCTCGACATCGAACGTGGGATCGACGGTGCCGCTGAGCGCGTAGTCGGTTCGGGCCGGGTCCAACCCGAAGACGTCGAAGTTGTATTGCTTGACGAGCGTGAACCCCTCGAAGATCACATCCTCACCGGCGATCTCGGCCAGCACGCCCCCGAGCGCGTCTGCTGACCCGAACCGTTTCGAGACGTTCACCGTCAACGCGCCCGCCCGGTCGACGGTGTTGGCGTTGACCGTCCAGCCGGCGTCGCCGAGATCGCTCAACTGCAGACCGTCAGGAGCGTCGGGGATGAGCGCAACGGCCTCGGAATCGACGACCACTTCCACGGTCACCTCGCCCGAGCCGTCGTCGTCGACCCTGATGTCGACGGTGGTATCGACCCGGCCAGCAACAGGGCTACTACCGCGAGCACGCGCAACCGAATCATCGCGTGAACGCTAGACCGCTGAACACGTCACCGGGCCGTGGCTAGAAGCTGTCGACCGCTTCGGCGAGTTCAATCTCGGGAGGAGTGAATCCCTCAATGGACCGGAACACGATCATCAAGTCGTCTCCGGCGGAAGGGTCGGCATCGACATCGACGATGACGATCTCGCCCGCCCGGAAATCCTTGTTGAGCAGCTTCTCCGAGAGGGGATCCTCGACCAGGCGCTGCAGCGCGCGCCGCAGCGGCCTCGCCCCGAGCGTCGGGTCGTAACCCTCAGCGGAGAGGAAGTCCTTGGCGGCGTCGGTCAACTCCAGACCCATGCCCTGACCGGCGAGTTGCTCGGCGGTGCGGGCCACCATGAGATCGACGATCTCACGCACTTCGGGCCGGCTCAGCTCATGGAAGACGATCACGTCATCGATGCGGTTCAGGAACTCCGGCCGGAAATGCGCCTTGAGGGCATCGGTGACCTTCTCCTTCATGCGCTCATAGGTGACCGCCTCGTCAACCTTGGTGAACCCGAGGTTGGCCTTGCGCAGGTCTTGGGTGCCGAGGTTGGAGGTCATGATCAGCACGGTGTTGCGGAAGTCGACAGAGCGGCCCTGGCTGTCGGTCAGCCGTCCCTCCTCGAGGATCTGCAGCAGAGTGTTGAAGACGTCGGGATGGGCCTTCTCCACCTCGTCGAACAGCACCACCGAGAAGGGTTTGCGGCGCACCTGCTCGGTGAGCTGACCACCCTCGTCGTAGCCGATGAAACCGGGAGGGGAACCGATGAGGCGGCTGACAGTGTGCTTGTCCATGTACTCCGACATGTCGAGGCTCACCAGAGCACTCTCATCACCGAACAGGAACTCGGCGAGGGTCTTGGCCAACTCGGTCTTGCCGACACCTGACGGACCCAGGAAAATGAACGACCCGCTCGGCCGCTTCGGATCCTTCAGGCCAGCCCGGGTGCGACGAATCGCCTGGGACACGGCGTGAACTGAACTCTTCTGGCCGACGACCCGCTTGTGGAGCTCGTCCTCCATGCGCAGCAGCTTCTGCGTCTCCTCCTCGGTCAGCTTGTAGACGGGGATGCCGGTCCACAGCGACAGGACTTCAGCAATCGCCTCCTCGTCGACCTCATCGAAGAGGTCGACACCGGAGGCCTTGGCCTCACCCTCGAGGGAATCACGCCGGGCCAGCAGCTCCTTCTCACGGTCGCGCAGCCGGCCTGCCTCCTCGAACTGCTGAGACTCCACGGCGAACTTCTTCTGATGCACGACCTCGGCGATCTCCGCCTCCAGCTCCTTGTATTCGGGCGGTGTGGCCATGCGCTTGATGCGCAGACGTGACCCGGCCTCGTCGATCAGGTCGATGGCCTTGTCGGGCAGGAACCGGTCCGCGATGTAGCGATCCGCCAGATTGGCCGCAGCCACGACGGCCTGGTCAGTGATGGTCACCCGGTGGTGCGTCTCGTAGCGGTCACGCAGCCCTTTGAGTATCTCGATCGTGTGCGGGACCGTCGGCTCGTCAACCACGACCCGCTGAAAGCGCCGTTCCAGGGCGGCGTCCTTCTCGAAGTACTTGCGATACTCGTCGAGGGTTGTTGCGCCGATGGTCTGAAGCTCACCGCGCGCCAGCATCGGCTTGAGGATGGAGGCGGCGTCGATCGCGCCCTCGGCTGCACCCGCGCCGACCAGAGTGTGGATCTCGTCTACGAACAGGATGATGTCGCCGCGGGTCCTGATCTCCTTGAGCACCTTCTTGAGGCGCTCCTCGAAATCACCGCGATAACGCGACCCGGCGACCAGGGCGCCCAAATCGAGCGTGTAGAGCTGCTTCTCGAAGAGGGTCTCGGGGACGTTGTCGCTGGCGATCGCCTGCGCCAGCCCCTCGACGATGGCGGTCTTGCCGACCCCGGGCTCTCCCACCAGCACCGGGTTGTTCTTGGTGCGGCGGCTGAGTACCTGCATCACCCGTTCGGTCTCACGGGGACGCCCGATCACCGGATCGAGGCTCTTGTCCCGCGCCAGCTGGGTGAGGTTGCGGCCGAACTGGTCGAGGACCAGCGAACCGGAGGCGCTGTCGCCGCCCGAGCCGCCGGTGACCGCTCCGGCCCGTTCACGGGAGGAGCCCGCCGCCTGCTCGCCGGCCGGTCCTCCGTAACCGGAAAGCAGCTTGATGACCTGCTGACGCACGCGGCTGAGGTCAGCCCCGAGCTTCACAAGAACCTGGGCTGCCACCCCCTCGCCCTCGCGGATCAATCCCAGCAGTATGTGTTCGGTGCCGATGTAGTTGTGCCCGAGCTGTAGCGCTTCACGCAGGCTGAGCTCCAGGACCTTCTTGGCCCGCGGTGTGAAAGGGATGTGGCCGCTCGGTGAGGAGCCGCCCTGTCCGATGATCTCCTGCACCTGGTTGCGCACCGCCTCGAGGCTGATGCCCAGCGACTCAAGCGCCTTGGCCGCGACTCCCTCACCCTCATGGATGAGCCCGAGGAGAATGTGTTCGGTGCCGATGTAGTTGTGGTTGAGCAGCCGTGCTTCCTCCTGCGCCAACACCACCACTCGTCGAGCCCTGTCGGTGAACCGCTCAAACATGGGGTTTCCCCTCCTGAATCTCGGGCTTTGCAAGACTCAGTGTATAGGCACGCTTGCGACAAAGACCACGAATGCGCAACGAGGCCGATAATCGCCGACGACGAGTTTGCACAAGTAGCCTCTCAGTGTGGCCGCGTCTCCGCTCCGCTTGGTTCCCTCTATGCAGGACGATCTTCTGCGCGTCGAGGCCGAACTGCTGCGGGTGGTAGCGGCGACCGACGACTTCCTCACTGAGGTCGCCGGCCACCTTGTGAGCGCCGGTGGGAAACGGGTCAGGCCCGGATTCTGCATCGCTGCCGCTGCCGTCCACGACTTCGAGGGCTCGGCGGCGCCGATCGAGGTGATCCGCGGTGGCTGCGCAGTCGAGTTGGTACACATCGGCTCGCTCTACCACGACGACGTCATCGACGGAGCAACGACCCGCCGCGGGGTCAAGAGCATCAACGCGAAGTGGGGGAACCTGCGTGCGATCCTGGCGGGCGACTATCTGCTGGGGCGTGCTTCGGAGTTGGCGGCTGCGCTCGGCACCGAGGTGGCCGGGTTGCTGGCGACGACCATCACCGAGCTCTGCACCGGGCAGATCCTCGAACTGGAGTCTGTGCATAACGCGGACCGCACCTTTGAGCAGTACCAGCGGTCGATCTCCGGCAAGACATCGTCGTTGCTGGCGACTTCGTGTCGGATCGGTGGAATCGTGGCCGGCCTCCCCCGACCGACTATCGACGCTCTCAGCGAGTTCGGGCGCGCCTACGGGATGGCCTTCCAGATCGTCGACGACATCCTTGATGTTGTCGCCACCGATGAACAGCTCGGGAAACCCGCCGGCAACGACCTGCTCGAAGGCATCTACACGCTGCCGGTGATCTACTCGCTGGGCGACCCCGGAGTTTCCGCCGAGCTCCGTTCGCTGCTGCACAGCGGAATCAGCGTCGAGGAGCGGGACCGGGCCCGGGAGCTGACGCGGCTCGGTGGCGGGGTAGAGCTTGCTGTCGAGGCGGCCGAGGCCTGGTCCGACAGAGCCGGTGCGGCCTTGTCTGGCCTTCCCGACACGACCGGCGCCGCAGCCCTGCGCGCCGCCGGACACCACCTCTTGGGGCGCCTCAACGCCGTCCGCTAGGGGCCGTGCGCTGTCCATTAAATCTGCGCGTGCAGCTACAAATAGTGGGGTTGAACGCGCAGATTTAGGGCCGTGCGCTAGCGGTTGTTGCGCTGGTGGACGATGCGCAGGCCGTGGAGCGTCAGGAACGGTTCGACGTCGTCGATTGCCCGCGCCACGGGTGCGATCAGGTGGGCGAGCCCGCCGGTCGCCACCACGTTTATCTCGCCCAACTCTGCTGCGAAGCGGTCAACCATACCGTCGATCATCGCCGCGAAGCCGTACACCGTGCCCGACTGGATCGATTCGACAGTCGACTTGCCGACGACGCTGCGAGGCTCGGCGAGCTCCACCCCGCCCCGAGGCCGTCCCCCGGCCCCGACTGGATCGATTCGACGGTGGACTTCCGGACGACGCGGCGAGGCTCGGCGAGCCCCACCGCGCGCAGAGCCGCGGCCCTGCCCAACAGCGCATCCAAGCTGATTTCGATGCCGGGGGCGATCGCACCCCCCAGGAACTCGCCGAACTCTGAGATGACGTCGAAATTGTTGCCGGTCCCGAAGTCGACAACGACCGTCGGACCGCCGCACAGGTCGAAGGCACCAATGGCGTTGGCGATCCGGTCTGCGCCGACCTCTTTGGGGTTGTCGTAGAGGATCGGAATGCCGGTCTTCGTGCCCGGTTCGATGACGACCGGGTCGAACGGCAGGTGGCGCCCGACCATGTCGCGCAGCACCGCGAGGATCCTCGGCACGCCCGAACAGACGGCAGTGCCGGTCAGGTCGGTTTCGAGGGCGACGCCGGCGGTGCTGAGCAGCGAACGAATGAGCACTGAGTACTCGTCGGGTGTGCGTGCGGCATCAGTCGAGATGCGCCAGTGGTCGACCAACCCCGCAGAGGCACCCTCGCCCAGATCGCTGTCGGGATCGTAGAGGCCGAGGACGCTCTGGGTGTTCCCGACGTCGATTGCAAGAAGCACACCGTCACGCTAGCGGCCCGACGGTTCCGTCGCCTTGCGGACAACACCGCCCCGATCAACACACCAACCCGATCAACACACCGGCCAGATCAACACACCGGCCCGATCAACACACCAACCCGATCAACACACCAACCCGATCAACACACCGGCCGGATCAGTGAACCGTCGTTGTCGATCAGGCGGGCGCGTCCGAAGCGGGCTGCCACCAGCAGTCGCACCTCGCCGTGAAGGGGGCCCTCGCTGACGAGCGAGTCGGCTTGGACCGCGGCCGCGTAGTCGAGAGAGGCGAGTTCGGCCCGCCCGACGACCGCCCGCATCGCCGCCTCCACAACCGCTGGATTCCTCTCCCCGCCGCTGATCGCATCGAGCCCGGCATCGAGGGCGGCACGCAGCACCGGGGCCTGTCTCCTCTCCTCGGCGCTCAGGTAGACGTTGCGGCTCGACATCGCCAAACCGTCGGATTCGCGGACCGTCGGACACGCCACGACCTCGACCGGGATGCTCAGATCGCTGACCATGCGTCTTACCACGCAGACCTGCTGCCAGTCCTTGTCCCCGAAGTAGGCGCGGCACGGCCCCACGATGGAGAAGAGCTTGGCGACCACCGTCGCCACGCCCGCGAAATGGTGGGGACGCAGCACCCCCTCGAGGGGGGCCGCCACCGACGACACCTCGACGCGCGTCGCGACCGGGCGGGGATACATCTGTTGGGCTGAAGGAACAAACAGGCAGTCGACCCCGAGAGCTTCGCACTGTGCACTGTCCGCTGCCGGGTCCCGCGGATAGGCGCCGAGGTCCTCGCCCTCGGCGAACTGCAGCGGGTTCACGAAGATCGACACGACCGTCACGGGATTGTCGGCGAGCGCCGCCTCGACCAGCGACAGGTGCCCTGCGTGCAAGTACCCCATGGTGGGCACGAAACCGACGCCGCGGCCGGTCTCCCGCTCGGCGTCGAGCCGAGACCTCAATTCGGGGATCGTGGTGATTGTCTCCATGCGCAGCGCTCAACAAACTACAAGCAGCCGCACCGACGTGAAGCTGTGCTGCGGATCAAGCCCTCGCCAAAGGCAGGTCGGCCGCCGCGCCGCGCCGCGCGATTGGGCTATGGTATGGCACTGCGTGGAGCTTGAGACGGGAGCAACCGATGGCTGAAGTGGTACTGGAGAAGGTGACCAAGGTCTACGAGAACGGATTTCAAGCCGTCACGGATCTTGATCTGAATATTCGCGACGGTGAGTTCCTGGTGCTAGTAGGTCCGTCGGGCTGCGGCAAGTCGACGGCTCTGCGCATGATCGCAGGGCTTGAAGCGATCTCCGGCGGCGAGATGCGGATCGGCGACCGAGTCGTGAACGACGTTGAGTCGAAGGACCGAGACATCGCCATGGTGTTCCAGAACTATGCGCTGTATCCCCACATGTCGGTCTACGACAACATCGGTTTCGCGCTCAAGCTTGCCAAGACGCCGAAGGCCCAACTGGACCAACGCGTGCGAGAGGCCGCGAAGATCCTGGAACTGGACGACTATCTCGATCGCAAACCGGGTCAGCTCTCGGGTGGGCAGCGTCAGCGGGTGGCGATGGGACGGGCCATCGTGCGCCAACCCGCCGCCTTCCTGATGGACGAGCCGCTCTCCAACCTCGACGCCAAGCTGCGGGTTCAGATGCGCGCTGAGATCGCCAAGCTGCAGCGGGAGCTCGGGGTCACGACGTTCTATGTGACCCATGACCAAGTCGAGGCAATGACCATGGGCGATCGGGTGGCGGTCATCAAGGACGGCATCCTTCAACAGGTGGACACGCCACAGAACCTCTACGACCATCCCGACAACATCTTCGTTGCGGCTTTCATCGGTTCGCCTTCGATGAACCTCTACGAGGCGACGGTGACCGGCTCGACGATGCAGCTCGGCAGTCACAGCATCGATCTGTCAGAGGTCCCCGCTGGGGTTGCCGCACGCGAGGGCCAGACGGTGGTGGTGGGAATCCGCCCCGAAGACATGGACGACGCCGACCTCGTGGACGGAGACACGACCGGCCACGTCATCACCGCCACTGCGTCGCTGGTCGAGTCGCTCGGTTCGGAGATCATGGTCCACTTCGAGATCGATGCACGGGCGGTCGACGCGGGTGACCCCGATGTGCTCGAGGAGTTGTCTGACGAGGAGGTGGCCGATGCCGTCGCCCGCTTCAACCCGCGCAGCAGAGCGCGCGCCGGTCAGCCGATCTCCGCGGTGATCGACATCGAGCGCCTGCATTTCTTCGACCTCAACACCGGCCTGGCACTGCGCTGACGCACTGCGCCAGCAGCCGGGCCAGCAGCCGGGCCAGCAGCCGGGACTGAGCGCCAGCGGTGAAGCAGAAGCGCTAGCCCTTCACTGACCCTGCCAGGATCCCGCGCACGAAGAAGCGTTGTAGGGCGAAGAACACGACCAACGGGAAGAACGCCTGCACGAACGCGGCCGCGGGCAGCAGGTGTTCGTTGCGCCCGAAGTCGCCTGCGAGGTTGGCGATGCGGATCGTCGTGGCGATCGCGTCGGGGTTGGTGCCAGCCATCGTGTTGGCAATCAGGAAGTCGTTCCAGGTCCACAGGAACTGAAAGATTGCGAACGCGGCGAGCACGGGGATCGACAGCGGCAGCACCAGACGCCAGAAGATCGTGAAATGGTCGGCGCCGTCGATGCGTGCTGCCTCGAACAGGTCTTTAGGCAACTCGGAGATGTAGTTGTGGAGCAGGAAGATGGCGAAGGGAAGGGCGAAGCCGGTGTGGGTGAGCCAGACCGCGGTCGTGGTGTTCACCAAGTCGAAATCAGGGATCAGGGTGACGGTCTTCTCGAGGAAGGGGATCGTCCAGTGCGAGCCGAAGTTGTAGAGCCGCAACAGCGGGATCAGGGCAACCTGAAGGGGTATCGCCAACAGCGAGACGGTGGCGATGAACAGCCATTTGCGGCCTTTGAAGTCGATCCAGGCAAAGGCGTAGGCAGCGAAGGCGGCAATGGCGATCGGGATGACTGTGGCCGGAATGGCGATGGCGAAGGAGTTGAGCAACGACTCCTTGAGCCCGGCGGTGGTGCTCGCGGAGAAGACGACGTCGTAGTTCTCCAGAGTCAGCCCGCCGTCGTTCCAGACGTTCCACCAGCCGCTTCCCCGTTGGTTGTCCCGGGTGCGGAACGAGTTGATCGCCAGGCCCAGTGTCGGCAGGCTCCACACCAACACGATCAGCCACAGCACGCCGGTCGGGATACGGCGCAGGAACCCGTAGATTGCGGTGTCGATACCGGGGCGGTCACCGGACATTTCAGGCCTCCCGCTGCATGCGACGAATGTTCAGGACCATCACTGGCAGAACTGAGAAGAACAGGATCGCGGCCAGCGCCGCGCCCACGCCGGTGTTGGAGAACAGGAAGGCTTCTTCGAACATGTCGTTGGCGAGGACCTGCGATCCGAAGTTGCCGTTGGTGACCACCTTGACGATGTCGTACACCTTCATGACCAAGACGATGAGGGTGGTGACGACTACCCCGATGGTCGTGCGGATCTGGGGCAGTGTCACCCGCCAGAACACCTGTGACTCTGTGGCGCCGTCAACCTTCGCCGCTTCAATGAGTTCGGTGGGCACGGCTTTGATCGCGGCGGACATGATCACCATCGCGAATCCGGTCTGGATCCAGATGAGGATCACCATCAACCAGACGTTGTTGAACGGCTGGTTCTGAACGAAGAAGATTGTGTCGGGCACGGTCTCGCCCGCGCTGTTGGTCCGGAATCCGCCGATCCCGTTGAACGTGAATCGGTAGGCGATCCAGATGAGGACGGCGGTCGCCAACACTCGCAGCGGGACCTTGTCGTAGGTGCGCGAGGCCAGGGAACGGCCGATCGCTGCTGCGCCCAAGGCGACCAGCACCCAGACTAGGAGCGTGCCGAGCACGGTGGGGATCCCGCTTCCGGTGCTCCAACGCCCGAGTTCGACCCAGACCGCGTTCATCAGACCTGTTTGAGACTTGCTGGTGTCGCGGGCGACGTAGACGAGACGCCAGATGATCGAGGCGCCGACCAGCGAGATGGCCATCGGCATGAAGATGATCGACTTGGCTACGGATTCGAGTTTCGCCCGGTCGGCGAGCACCGCGATCGCCAGACCCAGTCCGGTGGAGAAGACGGTCACGGTGAAGACCCACCAGAGGTTGTTCATGATCGTGCCGCGCAGCACCGACAGCACACCGAACACGATCATGACCACGGCGACCATCAATGGCGCGAAGGCCGGTCCACCTGCTGCGAAACCGTCACCGGTGCGTTTGCGCAGCACCAGACCGATGGCGAGGCCGGCGAGGCCGATCAGCGCGCCGAGAAGGAACAGTGAACTGGTGAAGATGTTGGTCCAGTTGCCGACATCGAAAGAGTTGATGTCGGTGAACACCGATCCGTAGTTCTCGAACCAGACGAAGTCGACTGAGTCTTGGTCCTTGAGGGAGAGCCAGATAGTGATCAGCGTCGGCGCGATGAGTGAGACGGTGACGAAGAACAGTGCGGGAACCAGAAATATCCAGCCTCGGGACTTTGCGTCGATCCGGGCTCTGCCGACGACATCGGCGTTGGCGCTGAGTCCGATCTGTGCGCCTATCGCCAGTGCAGGGACTGCTGCGGCCACCGCGGACTCCAGAGCGGAGCCGTCGCCCAACTCGGGAATTCCAAAGCCGCCGATCAACCATCCCAGCGCGCCTCCGAAGAGAGCTGCTTGTATCGGTTTGTTGCCGCGCAGCAGTGCGATGCCTGCGCCGACGCCGCCGAAGATGATTGTCGAGAGCAACAGCGGCAGGATTTCAAGCTCGGGACGGGCGTGTTCGGCGATGCGGACACCGATGAAACCCCCGAGCACCAGGCCCGAGCCTGAGGCGATCCAGAGCCGCTGGACCTTGTCGTCGTTGTTGGCGAGGATCACCGCCAACGCCGAGAAAATGAAACCGCCGAGAATCGGCGTCCACAGCAGTTCACCGAGCCTTGTGATCGAGTCGCTGTCGGGGCCGTGCGGCTTGAGGAGCCGGTTCCCCTGGAGCAGCAGGAGGAGCAGGAAACCGACCGCGTAGCCAGCGAGGGCATTGAACCGGATCCAACTGGAACGGACCTGGTTGAACAGGACGTTGGTGCCGATCCACAGAACCGCGCTGGCCCCCACGGCCACCGTGATCAGGATCAGGGTGCTGAGGATCTTGGAGAGGTCTTCCCCAGTGAGAATCGCTCCTTGCACCACTGTGCCTTTCGTGCGCGTCCGGTGTTGGCACCAACCTAGCAGACCTGGGAGCTGTCCGCAGAAACAGTGGTGGGGGTGGCTCCAGAGCCACCCCCACCACATGGGTTTCTGCAGTTGTGAGTGAGTCTCAGTTGCGAGACCCGGGAACTACTGCGGCCAGCTGGCCTCGATGCGCGCGGCTGCCTCGGCGGCGGTGAGGTCGCCGTTGACCGCTGACGTGCCTTCGGTCCAGAAGGTGCCTGCACCCACGTCTGCGGGCATCAGGTCCGAACCGTCGAAGCGGACGATGGCCGCTGTCTCGAGCACATTCAGGAACGACTGCTCGAGGGGCTGGTAGACGCTCGGGTCCTGGCCGATAGCGGCTGACAGGAAGCCGGAGAGTGTCGCTCCGCCGCCCTTGCGGGTCGCCTGGGAGACCTGACGGGCCTCGGCGTAGTCAGGGGTCGACAGGTAGGCGAGCAGCGCCATGGTTGCATCGTTGTCGTTGAACCCTGCCGCGAGGGTGCCTGCACCCAGGACCGGACGGTCACCGTTGATGTCGGGGAAGTAGAAGACATTGACTTCGCCCTCACCATCGCCGAAGGTCGTGCCTTCAGGCATGAATGCGCTGAAGAAGCTGGCCTGACGATGCATGAAGCAGTTGCCGTCCACCAGCGGTTGACCGTTGTCTTGGAAGGCTGTCGCGGCGATCGAGCCGGAGGAGGCGAAGACGTTGTCTTGGGTCCACAGGTCAAGCACGGTCTGCATCGTCGAGACGATGCGCTCATCGTTGAACGGGATCTCGTGTTCCACCCACTGGTCGTATACTTCGGCACCGTGCTGGCGCAGGACCATGTCCTCGACCCAGTCGGTGAAGGGCCAGCCGGTTGCCTGACCTGACTCGATTCCGACACACAGCGGCCGGTTGCCGTCTGCGGCGATCTGGTCGACCAGTGCGGTGAACTCGTCGAAGGTCTCCGGGACCTCGTAGCCGTTCGCCGCGAAGCGAGCCGGCTGATACCAGACGAGCGACTTCAGGTCGGCCTTGACGGGAACGCCGTATTGGACGCCGTCGACGTCGCCGAACACGTTCCAAGCCTCGGACCAGTTCTCAGCTGTTGCTGCGGCGGCAGCGTCGTTCAGCGGGACCACATGGCCGTCGCGTGCGAAGTCGGCGAGCTTGCCGGGCTGTGGGAAGATCGAGATGTCGGGAGGATTGCCACCCTCGACCTGGACGTTGATCTCGGCCTCCCAGTCGGCGGAGCCGAGATAGATGACCTCAATACCCTGCTCGTCGCCCCAGGCACCGAGAACTTCCGAGATTGCTCCAGCCTCGCTCTCATCGCGTTCGGGGCCGGTCACAGTGATCGTGATGCCCTGATCAGCCACGGCGCTGGTTGTCGTGTCTGTGCCGGTGCTCGTGTCTCCGCCGTCATCGCCGCATGCTGCGGCGATGAGCGTGAACGCGAACAAAAGCGCAAGTAGTTTCGGAAAACTGGACTTCATTAGATTCTTCTCTCTCCAGGGGGTCGATCCCGTTTGGTTCGACCAGTTACGAAGCGGGGAGCTTAGCGGATGATGGGCGGTTCGCCACCGCTGCACCGCTAGCCAACTCGGCGTGCTGCCACCGTTTCGGTGCCTTCGATGTGGATTGATGGCACTGAGCGCGCCGCTGATCCCGTACCGGTGCGGTGGACCACCGACCACATCCCGCCGGGAGCGAAGTCGGTCGCCTCGTCGTGGGTGTTGAGCGCGAAGAGATGATCGCCCCGTTGAAAGGCCACGACTCCCTCGGGTGCCTCCAGCCAGGTCACCTCCGGGTCCAGATCGCGCAGTTCTCGCCGGAACCGCAACAGCGAACGCATCTTGTGAACATGCGCGTCGGGGTTCTGCCGTTGCCACTCCACGGAGTCCTCCACGCCGTGCCCCAACGGCAGCCATGTCTGATCGGCGCTCGAGAAACCGAGATTGCGACCCGGTCCCCAGGGCATCGGCGTGCGGCAGACGTCTCGCCCCACCGCGCCGGGATTGCGGGTGGCGATCGGGTCGGATCGCAGTTCTGGCGGGACTACGCCGTCTTCGAGCCCGAGCTCCTCTCCCTGGTAGATGAACGGCACGCCGGGCAGCCCGAAGAGCATTGCCGCGAACGCCAGCGAACGGTTTCGCCCCAGGTCCCCGCCGCCGAAGCGGGTCGCCGGCCGACTCTCGTCGTGGCTTGACTGCACCCAGCCGACTCTGTCGCCGAGTCGCGCGGAGGTCTCGCGCAGCGTCTTGGTGATGTCGGGTGCTGTCCATGGCATCTGCATCGGCGCGAACCAGAACCCAAGGTGCAAGCCGTCGCCTGGCACCAGGTTCGCCAGACCGGCCGGTTCGAGCACGTAGGTCTCCCCGATCAGCGCGCTGTCGTAGCGCTCGGCGATGCGGCGCCATTCACGGAAGATCTCGAGGCTCTCGGGCTGTTCGAGATCGTATCGATGCTCGAAGCAGCGGAACTGGTCGCGGGGGTGCGTGATGCCGGCGGGGTCGGCGGTCTGGGGGTTGTCACGGAACTCGCTGTCCTTGATGAGTGCGTGGGCCACGTCGATGCGGAAGCCGTCGATGCCCCGCTCGAACCAGAACTCCAGAGTCTGCTCGAATTCTGCTCGCAGAGCCGGGTTGCGCCAGTTGAGATCGGGCTGTTCGGGCAGGAACAGATGGCAGTAGTACTGCCCGCTTGCTTCGTCGAGGGTCCATGCCGGGCCGCCGAAGTGGGCGACCCAGTTGTTGGGCGGCCCGCCGTCTGGTGCCGGGTCGCGCCACAGGTAGTAGTCGCGGTGGGGGCCGGTCGGATCTTCGACCGCTGAGCGGAACCAGCGGTGTTGGTTGCTGGAGTGGTTCGGAACGATGTCGAGGACGACCCTCAGACCGAGTTCATGTGCCCGATCGATCAGCGCCTGCATTGCTTGGAGGTCACCGAAGATGGGCTCTATGTCAACATAGTCGGCGACGTCGTAGCCGTGGTCGGCCATCGGCGACGGGTAGCAGGGGGTGATCCAGACGATGTCGATGCCGAGCCAGGCTAGGTACTCCAGGCGTTGGGTTATCCCGGTCAGGTCACCGATCCCGTTGCCGGTGCTGTCGGCGAACGAGCGGATGTAGACCTCGTAGCCGACGGCATTGTGCAGCCAGGACGCTTTCTTGGTTTCAGCGGGCGCCGTCGTTTCAGCGGGCATTGTCGTTTCAGCGGGCGCCGTCGTTTCAGCGGCTGTTTTGGCAGACATGGGAGCGTCAGACATCGACTAGCTCCCCAGCGAAATGGGGCAGCAGGATCGTGCCAGCAACTCCCGGGCGTTCATCGACATAGGCCATTCGCAGGCCGTCGACGGTCACGTAGTCGGGTTCGTAGGCGAAGTCTGGCAGGTCTGAGAAACGGTCCTCGGGGGTGCGGAGAAAGGGGATTCCCCGGGCGGTCTGGCGTGTGCTCATGGGTGTGAAACCTACGGCTTGTGAAGTGCTTTGCTCCACCCGGACTCTCTCGCTCTGCCCGAACCTCCTTGAATGGCGCCTTGTGATCAACCCGAGCGGGCAGAGTGTGGGCATGGATCCTCCGGCCCGCGGTCCCCGTAGTCTGCTGTCGCGGTCGTTGACGGTGTTGGGCCTTGCGGTCGTGGCTGGCGGAGCGGTGTGGTTGAATGGCGCTGCCGGTGACGATTGGAGCCGCCAGACTGATCCACCTGTCTCTACTGCCCCCCCGACGACTGCGGCACCCTCAACCTCGACCACCACGCCCACGACCGCGCCGACTACGACCGCGCCGACTACCACTACGACCACGACAGTGCCGATCCAAGAACAGGCGCTCTCGTCGCTCATCGGCGGGATGTCTCTGAGAGACAAGGCCCTTGCGCTGCTGGTGGTGGGGGGACCGGGCACCGACCTGATTCCTGCGGTCGAACAGAAGGCGGGTTCCGGCTGTGTCGGTGGGGTGTTCCTCACCGAAGCGGCGGGAAACTGGAGTGTTGGACCGAACGGCGCGGTCTCCGCTGCGCAGATCCTGGCGCCCGCAGTCGACTGTGAGGTGGCGCCTCTGGTGGTGACTGACGCCGAACCGGGAACTCGGGTGCTGAAGGTTCCGGTCGCACCGCTGGCGCATCCGCGCGAGTTCGGTGCTGTCAGCGCGGAGGACCTGCCCGGGGCGGTTGCGGAGTTCACGGCTCGTTCAACCCGGTTCGCCATGGACCTGGCGGCAGCGGGCGTGCATCTGAACCTCGGCGCGACCGTTGATGTGGATGTGGACGCGGGCCACTACATGGCTCGTCAGCGACGTAGTTTCGGTGGTGACCCGGTGGTCGTTCAGGCGTTCGGCGAGGCGATGGTGAGCGGGCACTGCGACGCGGGCGTGGCGGCGGTCCTCAAACACTTCCCGAACCAGGGAGCGGCCCTGGCGGACCCTCATCTGGGAGAGTCGGTGTCATCCAACTCGTTGGCACAGTGGCGCACATTCGGTGCGGTCCCCTATCTCGGCACGAGCGCCCCGGTGGTGATGACGGGCCATATCCGCTATCCGGGCATCGACGGTGGCCGCCCGGCTTCGCTGTCTGCTGAGATCACCGAAGGCTGGCTGCGGGGTGAGCTCGGATTCGACGGTGTGGTCATCACCGACGACCTGGCAACCATGCGGGGCGTCACGATCGAGGGGACTGCCGGGGCCCGCGCCGTGGCCTCGATTGAAGCTGGGGCTGATCTGGTGCTCTTCGTCTCACACAGCGAGGTTGAGCAGATAGTTGCTTCGATCATCGAGCGAGCCACCACCGACCCCGCCTTCCTGGCTCGGGTCGACGCGAGCCTCGATCGCCTGCTGAGGCTAAAGGCCGCGTTCGGCCTGGTCGCCCCTCTCGATCCCGACTGGTTCACCCTCTGCTGATTCACGCTCTGCTGATTACCATATGGGCGTGGCTCATCGGGAGGTTCTGGTTCAACTCGATGATGATCTCGTCGAGCGCTTGGCCCAGATTGCCGAGGCACTGTGCACCGGTCGGTCCGAGTTGCTTCGACGGGGGCTCGGGCGGTTATTGAGGCCGAGGAAATGGTCGCTGCTGATGCGGAGTTGATTGAGGCGGACCGGCGCATGCCTCAGGATCCGGCGCTCGTTCAGTCTGCGGTTGGGCTCGCGTCTCGGACCGTTCCCTCGTGGTGGCGCGCAACGAGATCTACTGGACGGATCTCGGACCGCCTGCACGAGGGCTCATCTGAAGTTGGCGGTGGCGGCACGGCAAATTGGCTGAGCGTCGGCGGCATCGGGGGTGGCGCAACGGAGCGTCGGGGGTAATGTCGCGCCCATGGAGTTGCCGTTGGACCGCTATCCAGGAATCACCTATGACGCTGAGCGACCGGTCGTCAGCGATCTTGAAGAACTGCGCCGGCTTCGCAAGTGGGAGGCCGCGATCGGTTACCGCATCTTCGCGGCGATGCGTTGGGGGCAGCTTGGCGACGGCCACATCAGCGCCCGCGACCCTGAGCTGACCGACCACTTCTGGGTGCTCGGCTACGGGATCCGGTTTGCCGACGCCACGATGGACAACCTCACTCTTGTCGGCCCCGATGGCCAGGGAGTGGCCGGCCCGACGGAGAACGGGGTCAACTTCGCGGCCCACCACATCCACTGGCCCATCCTCGACGCCCGCCGCGATCTGGTGTCGGCGGCCCACGTCCACACCCCCTTCGGCACTCCCTGGGCGGCCAACGTCGAGCCGTTCCGGCCGATCAGTCAGGAGTCGTGCGCAGTCGTGTTCGACCAGTCCATCTACCGAGGCGACGATCTTGAGGTGATCAGCACCGACGGGGGTGAGGCCATCGCCGCTGCCATGTGCGACACCAGCGTGTGCATCCTCGCCAACCATGGTCTGCTGACCGCGGGCCGTTCCCCCGGAGACGCAGTCGGCATGTTCGTCATGGCAGAGCGGGTCGCCGAGGTCCATGTGAAGGCGCCACAGGCCCGCCCGATCAGCGAGGAGGCCGCCAAGAGGGTAGACGTCTCCCTCAATTCCGGCGACGTGGGTTGGCGTGTGTTCCAGTGGCTGGCGCGTGACCTGGTGCCGAACCCCTCGGTTGTCCTGGGCTGAGCATCAACACGCTGCTGAGGCGCCGCGGACCGAAGAGCACGGCGAATGCCCGCGTAGAATGGCCTGAGAGCTAGCGTGGGAGCCGGTTCGTGCAAGTTAGGAGGAGTGTGTGAACTTCAACGTGTCGTCAGCTGCCTGGGAGCGGAGTGTGGGTGGGCTTCACGGGGGATCGTGAATCGGTCCCTGAAGGTGTGGTCACATTCCTGTTCACAGATGTAGAAGGGTCCTCCCGGGTATGGGAGCAGGATTCGGCCGCCGCAGCCGAGAGCATCGAGATCCACGACGATCTGGTCCGACGCGTCGTCAACGAGGCCGGAGGGTTCCTGTTCGGTTGGGCTGGCGACCACTTCCGGGTTGCGTTTGAGGATCCCCAGGCCGCGGTCGATGCCGCGGTTGCCATCCAGGAGGGTCTTGCAGGCGCAGACTGGCGGGACTGCCCGCGCCTCGCGGTACGCATCGCGCTCCATCGGGGCCCCGCCCTGCAACGCGGCGGCGACTACTTCGGTACGGTTCCCAACAGGACGAGCCGATTGGAGGACTGCGCGGTCGGCGGCCAGATTCTCCTCTCGAGCGATGTGGCCGAGATGGTGACCCAAGAAATGCTCTTCTTGGGTCACCACTACTTGCGAGACCTGTCTGAACCGATCCTGATCTACCAGGTCGGCACCGACGAGTTCCCTGCGATCCGTCGTTTCGGGCGGTAGCAGACCGACGTTTCCGGGGGTCTGGTTGCAAGTCTCCATGAAATGATGTTTAGTATCATGCAATGGACTCTAACGATGTGATCATCATGGATCGCCCCGGGGCGCTCAACCTTTGGACCGTCATGGCGGCCACTGTCGACGAACTGCATCAGGACCGTGTCGCGATCGGTCGTCTGATCGAACAGGCCGACCGGATACTCGGAGGGTCGAGCAGCGATCCGGCGCTGTCCCTGCGGCGGGCCCACGACGGGCTCGACCGGCTGGCCCAGGATTTGAAGGCCCGGCTCGACCAGATCGACTCGCTGTGGGCTGATATCGAGCGAATCGACGAGTTGTCCAAAGACATCTCCGAGTGGCGGGTCGGCGACAGGGTCGCTCAGCTCGAATTACTGGTGCAGAACCGGCGCGAGCAGATCCGCACCTTCTTCGACGGTGACGAGGCGGCGACGCAGATGACCCTTGAACTGCTCGATGGCGGTCTCGGTTTCGTCGACTCGGTCGGCATTGTCGAACAGCGCTTGTTCGACCTGAGGGTCGCTGATGTGGTTGCCGCCGACGGAGTGACGCTTGCCGAGGCCGAGGAGTACGTGCATCAGATCGATTATCAGTTGGCTGTGCTGGGTGCCAACGGATTCGTCGGCGAGGAGGCGGTAGCCGGAGCCGCCCTGGCGATGAGCTTCGGCATCGACGCGGGCGAGGTCGTCGCGGTCGCGGCCGAGCACGGAATGGACCTGGTGGACGCGGTCAGTTGGATCGCGAGCAGTCGTGCCCTGGGCGTGTCCGTGCCGGAGCTCGTTGCGCTGCGCGGCTTTCGGGAGAGCCTCAGCGAACTCGACAATCCTTCGGGCGGCAGGGCCGATGACAAGGTCAGTGCCAGCGACCTCCGCTACGTGGTTGACCACCCCTGGAAGTTCGCCGGCCCGACCGTGGTGGCCGCCCGGGCGCTGTTGGACAACCCCGATCTCTGGAATCGGCTCGACACCGCCGCCGACAACACGAACCTGCTCGAGGGCGATGTGTTCGGCAAGCGCGAACCCGGCGACGGAGTCGTGTCGCTCGACGATCTTGAGATGTTCATGACGAAGAGCCAGCTCCACGCCGTGCTGAAGGACTATCGCGAGCAGATCGATGTCGCTGCGGACGGTGCCGGGGAGGTGGACGGTTTCTATTCGCGTGCCGATTTTCGGCGTTTCATTCAAGACAACCCGCATCTCCCCGATGAAGTGCTCATCGCCGCCGACGCGGTGCTGGAAGCCGGTTGGTTCGACCGCACTTGGTTCGAGGAGCACCGCGACGAGTTGGCCCTGGGAGCGGCGATCTTGGCTGGAGGCGCGGTGATCGTCTTGAGTGCCGGGGCGGGAACGCCGCTGGTGTTGGCTGCCGGCGCCGCGGCCGGGGCGACCGCTGCGGGCGGCACCGCGTTGACCATCAACCTGACCGGCGACGCCGATGACGCTTTCGACGGGGTGTTGAAGAACATCCGCAACGGCGCGGTGGTCGGTTTCACCGTCGCCGGTCTGCCGGCGGCGATCCAGTCGGTCGGAGCAACGACGGGCGCGGCGAGGGTCGAAGCCGTATCGGTCGCCGCCACCGATGTTGCCGCGGTAGCTGCTTGCGGCGCTTTGGACATATTGGTTCCCGAAGACTGGGAGGACGACGTCCACGCCACCGCCGGGTTGGCGGTCTCGGCATCGACGGCATGGTCGTTCGGCGGGGATGCGACCAGCACGGACCGGGTGCCGGGGTCCTTCGAGTCGCTCGGGGGCGGGCTCGATGCGGCTGCCAACCTGATCGGCTGCGAGGCGCCCGATGATGCCGAGGAGCGTCCGGACTGGGCGCGGACTGCGGAGTCGTATCTGCGGTCGTCGCGAAGCGTCCGCTCCGTGTTCGACGCCGTGCAGACGGGTATCGATGCCGATGCCGACGCCGTGCAGACGGGTATCGATGCCGATGCCGACGCCGTGCAGACGGGTATCGATGCCGACGCCGGAGAGTCCGTTGACTGATCAGTTGATCTGGCGTTGTCGGTCGGCCCAGTAGGGGGCTCGCAGCTTGAACTTCTGCAGCTTGCCGGTGGCGGTGCGAGCCAGTTCGTCACGCATCTCGACGCTGGTGGGGCACTTGTAGTGGGCGATCCGCGCCCGGCAATGGTCGATCAGGTCCTGCTCGGTGACGGTGGCCTCGGGGGCCAGCACAACGAGGGCCTTCACCGTCTCGCCCCATTTGTCGTGGGGCACCCCGATGACCGCCGCCTCGGTCACCTCAGGGTGCGAGAAGAGGCAGTCTTCGACCTCGATGGACGACACGTTCTCGCCGCCGGAGATGATCACGTCCTTCTTGCGGTCCTGGAGCGTGACGTAGTTGTCTTCGTCGATGACGCCCCCGTCGCCGGTATGGAACCAGCCGTCGATGAGCGCCTCGGCGGTGGCTTGGGGATTGTCCCAGTACGACTTGAGGATGACGTTGCCACGCGCCAGCACCTCGCCGTCGTCGGCCAGCGCCATGGTGACACCCAGAGCGGGGCTGCCCTGCCGCGAGAGTTTCGATGCTCGCTCGGCCGGCGTGAGGTCGTCCCATTCGGCCCGGTTGCGGTTGATGGTCAGCAGAGGCGCCGTCTCGGTTAGGCCGTATATCTGAATGAACTCCCAGCCCAGTTCGGTCTCAACCCGTTCGATGGTCTTGGTGGGAGGGGGCGCTCCCGCCACGACGATGCGCACCCGTCCCCGGCCGGGGATCTCTCCGTCCCATTCGGTCGCGGCGTCGAGGATCGCCGCGACCACCGCGGGGGCGCCGCACATGATGGTGACGCCGTGCCGCTCGACCCGCCGTAGTATCTCGGCACCGTCTACCTTGCGCAGCACCACATGGGGGACCCCCATGGCGGTCATCACATAGGGCATTCCCCAGCCGTTGCAGTGGAACATCGGCAGCGTGTGCAGGTAGACGTCACGGTCGCTGACCCCTGTGTGCCAGCCGAAGGTGGCTGCGTTGATCCACAGGTTCCGGTGGGTCATCTCCACGCCCTTGGGCCGGGCAGTGGTGCCGCTGGTGTAGTTGATCGAGGCGGTGGCCGACTCGTCGGGGGTCCAGGCGACCGGCTCGCTGCCGACCCGGTACAGCGAATCGCTCTGGTCACCGGCGATGAAACGGTGCTTCACCGCAATGTCTCCGAGGGTCGGTGCAAGTTCGGGGTCGATGATCAGAACCTCAGCCCCGCAGTGCTCGACGATGTAGGCAACCTCGGCCCGGCTCAAGCGGAAGTTGATCGGCACGGCGACCCGACCGAAGGCGCTGGTGCCGAAGAGGTGAACGAGCACCCGCGCCGCGTTGTGCGAGACGATTGCGACCCTAGCCCCGAGGCCGACCCCGAGATGGTCGAGACCCGCGGCCAGCCCCGAGGCGAGCTCCTCGAAACGCCGGTAGGTCAACTCGCCCAGCGACGGCGCCGCCTGGTGCGGTTCGTCGATTACCCCGATCCGGTCGCCGTAGACGAGCGAGGCCCGGCGCAGATGGTCTGCGATTGTGAGCGGTACTTCCATAGTTCCTCCCAGAGTCCTGAGTCTGTCAGGTTAGCCATGCACTCTCTCAGGAGGTCACCGCGACCACCTGCACCGTGACCGGTGTCGGCAGCACCGCGACCACCTGCACTACGACCGGTGTCGGCAGCACCGCGACCGTCTGCACTGCGACCGGCTGCGCCGTGGTCGGTGTCGGCTGTGCGGTGAGCGGTGTCGGCTGCGCTCTGCGCGGCGATGACACGGCTATGTCGCCGCTGCGGCCGGTTCGGCAGGGGCCGAAACGGGTACTGGAACGTCATGAACTGCGAGTACTACACCGGTGTCGATCAGCGCCTGCCGGTCCCGGTGGTGCTGCCTCCCTACGTGGACCTCGTCGACATGGAGGAGGTCAAGGTCCTGATCGCCGATGATGTGGCCGACACCGGGCACGCGTTGAAACTGGTCTACGACTTCTGCGAGGAGCGCGTCGCTGAGGTTCCGCGCGGCGGTGCTCTACGAGAAGTCCCATTCGCTGGTCAAGTGCGACTATGTGTGGCAGCGGACCGACCAGTGGATCAACTGCCCTTGTCGACCGAGAAACCGGTTGTGAGCCCCGAGGACGCCCGCCACCGTGTCCTCGACGCCTGAGCGACCGGTTTTCGGTGGGTACTCATTTGAGAAGGCCCGATCGGAACTTCGCCGGACCCGTTCCATTCTCCGATCAAAGTCGGATCTAGAACCGCGTCAACCTAGGTTCTCCGAAAGATGGGGAGCACTTGATCAACCGCGGACAATGCTGCAAGGGTGCCGTTCTATGGCACAGAGGGGTTTTCGCGCAGAGTTCCGACCTCCTGGCTTTGCGAGTCAGAATGCGAGGGCTTCATCCTCGATCCACTTCAACCGGCTTGAGTGATGGACGGGCTCGCCTTCGGAGTCCAGACCCAACTCCACCGTGATCAACTCATCACCCTCGTAGGCAGGACTCAGTTCGAGCGTGAGGTAGTCGAAGAGTTCACGTTCGTGAACTGCGAGCACAATCTGTCGGTCGTGGTGTTTTGACAAGACGCGAAGGAGTCCCGCGAACTGCACAATGTGTACCTCATCCATCGACTGCACCGGGTCATCGAGAACCAGACACGGCAACTTTGGCGGCTCTTCGCGTTTCAGGGTGGAGTGAGGGTGTCGAGTAGCTTCCAGTTGGGTTTGCCGGCGTAGAGGAGTGCTCGGATGCGGTAGTTGTTGAAGTTGGTGAACCCGAAGGCGACGCGTTTGAGTCGTTTGGCAAGATTGTTGGCGGCTTCGGTGGCTGCGTTGGTGACTTTGGCTTTGTGCCAGTTCG
>MKWU01002302.1_pt1 | contig 29188 bp, 26 predicted proteins | sample 809101 | NCBI WGS metagenome assembly MKWU01 (sample SAMN05860141, study PRJNA318959) | sponge metagenome | host: Aplysina aerophoba | place: Slovenia: Piran, Adriatic Sea, Gulf of Piran | collected 2013-05-07 | reverse complement strand
AGCGCCCTTCGATCGTTCGTCGTCTCGGCGGCCCACTCTCGGGCTGCTGGCGACGGAGCCCCGGCGCTCAGGGCACATAGGCGTTGACGACCGTATGAGCGGTTGACAAGGGGTCATTCCATAGCAGCTAGCTACAGCACCGTCGATCACGCCGGCTTTGTCGACACCGGTCCTCAGCCGGACGGGGATGTACAGCGAGTCGTTGTAGGACCGAACGCCGTCGAAGCGTTGCTTGATCCTCAGCCAGTGTCCGAGGATGCTGTAGGACTCCCCATCCTTCAAGACCCACCACAACGGCGTGATCCCGGAGTCGCGCCAAGCTCCGATCTCGATACCGAACCGCATCTGGAACTTGCCGAGCACGAGCATTTCGCGACCTGATCGCGCCGCATCCGGTAGGAAGGCTCGCTGGGCTCCACATTACGAGCCGTACCGTCCTCCTCGAGTCGCCGCGTGATCCTGGCGACCAGGTCGCGGTAGTCGAGCAGGCGGCGCGCAATAGCAGTGTCGGTGGCCTCTTCCTCGTCCAGCGGCAGGAACGCAGCGGTCTCCATCCGCTTCGTGAGGCCCCGAAGTTGCGCGATGTCCTGTTCGACGGCGGGGTCGTCCGCGACTCGCCGCAACTCGTCGAGCACGTGCGCCCAGCTCGCGACGAGCAGGACATGCGGGCCCACCCGCGCCCAGACGGCTTCGTCCCGTTGAGTTTCGTCCTCAAGGCGGCTTCCCGAGCTGTCCGCGTAGCGCTCGCGCAGGATCTCCCACAGGAAACGCAGCCGCTTCCGCGGTGCGATGTAGACGAGTCCCGAGGGCTCCTCGTCGGTCAGCTTCGCGAGATACTCGAGCGGCTGCGCCTGGGGCACGCCCTCCCAAAAGACGGTCTCTATGAGGACCCGCGGTCTCTGGGCGTCGTCGTAGAGCATCACGTTCGGCAGAGCGTCGTCCTTCTGGTCGGGATCACCCTTGACAAGAGTCGGCTCGAACTGCAGCGGGCGAGTCTCCCCGAGCAGGCCGACGAACGCCGACGCCATTCCTGGAGAGGCGTCGACGTCGAGAATGTGAGCCAGGGCAATCGTTGCCGCGCGCTCCGGATGCCACCCGACCGCGAGTCGTCCCAGCAGGCTCATGACGGCTGATTCCTTCCAAGGTTCGCCAACGTCGTCCAAGGCCCGCCAACGTCGCGGTCCAGACCGTAGCACACACGGACCGCGAGTGCACGTGACCGGTGCACCGATCGCCGCTCCCTACTTCGCACGCTTGCCGGTGTCGCCCGCCTTGATAACGAAATCCCGGCGATCCCGGTACAGCCGCGCGCGGTTCAGGACCTCGTCGCCTTTCTCCAGGTCGATGGCGGCGCATTCCGTCATGATCCAGTACTTGTAGTCACCAAGGAACAGGTACCTGCGCGTCTGGTGGAAGAACCGGCACTCGACCCCTTCGCCCCGATTGATGCGCTCGCAGAAGGCCGCGAGCAACGCCTGCTGCCCATCCTTCTTGACGATTACGTACTCATGGGGCCACGTCTTGCGGTAGGTCACGGCCTCCCGCCAGGTGGCGGCGCCTATGAGGTCCATGATTCCCCGCTGCTTGCCTTGCTCCGCCGTCGTGTCCATCGTTCGCTCTCCCTGTCATCGCCAACCGTCGTCAGCCGGCGTGGCGGTCCTGTGCCCATCGGACCACCAATGACTGTCAGAATCCGGCATGGTCGCCAGGCACTGCAGGGTGCCGGCGTTCAGGCGTTCTCGGTTCGCCCGTGCTCTCGCATGAAAAACGCCGCGTGCAGGATCGCGCCGTTGAAGGTCAGGGCGTGCCCGACGAGCCGATGGTTGGCCACGCGATGCTCGACGCCCAACCCCACGCCGGGTGCCTCTTCGGCCGGCGCGGCGGCGAAGCGGCGGACGATGCGCAGAACACGAGAGGCGGACGGGCTCCCCTCGGCGACGGATGATTCGAGGAGGTGCGACCGGATCAAGGCGCTCCAGTGGACAGCCAGCAGATGCGGCGCCCCGAACAGGTCCATCGCCGCAACCCGGCGGCCTTGGACGACCACGATTCCGCACTGCCCGGGCAGGGGTCCGCGGGCGGCCAGCTTCTCGATGGCCGCGACGCGGTCCGGCGCCCGACGACGCACCGCGCGCTTCACGTCGGCGGCGGCAGCCGTGGCGGACTCCGCGGACGTGCGGCTCAGCAGGGCATCGACCTCGCCCCAAACGGCCGCCTGGTCGCCGGCGCGGGAACCGTGCCGTCGCATCGACTCGGCGACGCCGGCGTGGTTCGTGGCGCGTACGGCAGCCGCGGTGAACTCCTCGTCGCGGCGGGCGGCGCGGGGACGGCCCCAGCGGTCCCGCTCGAGGCAGGAGACCGGAATCTCCAGGTCGGCGAGGGCGGGCACCAGGACGCTCGTGTTGACGGTGCGGTTCTGCTTGCCGCCGAGGAAGTGCTCGCCCTCGACGACGAGCACCGGCTTGTCGCCGGGGTTGCGCACCCGGAGCGCCGGCACGGAGGGCGCGTCCAGCTCGTCGACGACGAGGCCCGACGCCTCGCCGGTCGTGATTGCCGGCAGCTCGTTGGCCGCCAGGTAGACCGGGAAGAAGGACACGCCCAGGCGCGTGATGGGCCAGCCGATGGCCAGAGAATCGAGGGCGGGTAGGGTCAAGGGCACCTCCATTGAATTGTCAGACTGACAATAATACGGTGGGCCTTGCGTGTTGTCAACTGGACAATATATCGTCGCGCCATGTCTTCCGGCGGCCGCTTCGCCTACGACCCGGGCGACTTCCCTCCTTTCGCCGTCACCGTCGACATCGCGGTCTTCACGATTCGCGACGACGCGCTCCACGTGCTGCTGATCCAGCGGGGCGGCGAGCCGTTCCTGGGGGCCTGGGCGCTGCCGGGCGGCTTCGTGCGGCCCGACGAGGACCTCGATCAGGCCGCCGCGCGGGAGCTCGCCGAGGAAACGGGTCTTCGCGCGGGCTCCTGGTACCTGGAACAGCTCGGCAGCTACGGAGCGCCGGACAGGGACCCGCGCATGCGAGTGGTCACGGTCGCCTACTGGGCGGTCGCCGCCGACCTGCCGGCGCCCCACGGGGGTGGGGACGCGCTGGCCGCCGCCCTGATGCCGGTGCGGGACATCGAGCGCGGCCGCGTTCGACTGGCCTTCGACCACGAGCGGATCGTGCGGGACGCCGTGGAGCGAACACGATCCAAGCTGGAGTACACGGCCCTCGCGGCGAAGTTCTGCCCGCCGGAGTTCACCATCCGCCAGCTTCGGCGCGTCTACGAGGCGGTCTGGAACACGCGCCTCGATCCGGGCAACTTCCAGCGCAACGTCCAGGAGAGCGGGGCGTTCGTGAAGCGGATCGAGGCGCCGACCGGTCCGCCGCTTGCGGGTTCGCCCGGCCGCGGCCGTCCTGCGTCCCTCTGGTCGGTCAGTGAATCGACCGCAGCTGCCGATCACTCCGCCGCGCCGTTGGCGCGCCCTCCCGCGCGGCGGAGACGCACGGCCGGCCCCACGACCCGGTCCCCGGCCTCCAGCCCGCCCGCCCCCCCCCGCCCCGGCCCCCCGCCCCCCCCGCCGCCCCCGCCGGGAGTGACGCAGCTCCTCCGACAGCGGAGCCCGGGAAGGGCGAGAAGGAATAGGTGGCGGGAGTCTCCGGGTGATCACGCGTCGGGCTTCGGCGCGTCGAGCACCCGCGTCACGTCGGCGGCGAATCCGTCGAGCAGCCGAGACGCGGCGGAGTCGCTGCGGCGGTACACGCCGTGCTCGACGTAGGCATCCTCCTCGAGTGCGAGTACCGTGATCGTCTCCTCGGCCGGATCCACGATCCAGTACTCCGGAATGCCCGCCTCCGCATAGTCGGCGCGCTTCTCGACCCGGTCCCGGCCCGGGTGGTCCGCGCTGACCACCTCGACGACGAGGTCGGCGCCGAGCCAGTAGCGGTCCTGGCAGCGGGGGTCGGACCGGTCGCGCAGCAACAGGATGTCCGGCTCGCGGAACTTGCCCTCGCGGATGCGCAGGCGCAACGCCGCCACGATCGCCACCCCGCCGCGCGGCGTCAGGTACTCGTGGAACAGATGATAGAGAGCGAGGAGGACGGCCTGGTGCGTGAACGTGGGCATCGGGAGTTCCTGCACGTGGCCGTCCGTGAACTCGATCAGGCGCTTGCATCGATCCGTCAGCGCGAGGTACTGCTCGTCGCTCCACTCCCCCTGGCGTGGAAGACGCGAACGGGCGTCCGGCGGCACGATCTCACGCAGGAGGCTATGCAGGGCTTCCTGCGGCGTGTTCAAGGTGCCCGCCCCTGGATGGGTGGTCGCCATGTCCTCATCCTTTCACATCCGAGGCGCTGCTCGCACGAACTTGTCGGACTCTCGGAGCGCCGTCGCGCCGCGCTCGGCCACCCGCCTCAAACCCCGGACTTCCGGCCGCCGAACAGCACCGTCACCCCGACGAGCCGGGCCGCCGCCGCCGCCCGCCCCCGCACCCCCGGGGCCGTCCGGCCGCCGAACAGCCCCGTCCCCCCGCCGAGCCGGGCCGCGACCGTCGACAGCCCCAGCCGGTGGTCGCGCGGGTCGATCCAGCGGCCGGCGCGTTCGCGAACCGCGGCCGGCCGCGCCTTGAGGCGGACGTAGACCGGCTCCACGTCGAGGTCGTAGTGGGTGAAGCCGTGCCGGAAGACGCCCGCGGGCTGCACCTGCTCGACGAGGTCGGCGGCGATGCCGGACTGGTCGAGGAAGCCGTCCACCGACTGCTGCGCGTCACGCTCCGGCGGCGACCAGAGGCCGCCCCAGACGCCGCGCGGCGGCCGGCGCTCGACGAGGCACGCGCCGTCGGGGTCGACGACGACGAAGAAGCGACTCCGGTCGAGCCGCCGTGCGCGCCGCGGCGCCCGTTCCGGGTAGCGCTCGGGATCTCCCGCCGCGAACGCCTCGCAGTCGGTGCGGACCGGGCACTCCGCACAGCGGGGCCGGCTCCGGCGGCACACCGAGGAACCGAGGTCCATGATGGCCTGCGTGTAGTCCGCCACGCGTGCCGCCGGCGTATGGGACTCCGCCAGACGCCACAGCTCGGCGAGGGTCGCGGGCGAGGAGACCGCCCCGGCGACGCGGTGCCGGCGCGCGAGCACCCGCTTGACGTTGGCGTCCAGGATTGCGGCACGCCGGCCGTAGCCCTGGGCGACGACCGCGGCGGCGGTGGAGCGGCCGACTCCCGGCAGCGCCTCGACCGCGGCCGCGTTGTTCGGGAGCACGCCGCCGTGCTTCCGGACGATGATGCCGGCGGCCCGGTGCAGGTTGCGGCCGCGGGCGTAGTAGCCGAGGCCGCTCCACAGGTGCAGCACCTCGTCGAGCTCGGCGCGCGCCAGCGTGTCCACGTCCGGGAAGCGGCGCACGAACCGCTCGAAGTAGGCGACGACCGTGCTGGCCCGCGTCTGCTGCAGCATGACCTCGGACACCCAGACCCGGTACGGCGTCCGGTCCCGCTGCCACGGCAGATCCTTGCGGCCGTGCACGTCCCACCAGGCAAGAAGGCGGCGCGCGAAGCTCCGTGGCGACGGGCGGTTCTGCACGCCGGTGCTCCCTGCGCTGCGCTCACGCGACTCCGCTGCTCGCGCTACTCCGCGCACGCGCTACCGCCGCCGCGCTCGCGCGACTCCGCTGCTCGCGCTACTCTGCGCACGCGCTACCGCCGCTGCTCGCGCTTACTCTGCGCTCGCTTTACGCCGTGCTCACGCTTACGCCGCGCTCGCTCCGGAATCCAGGTACCGGCGGCCGGCCACGACCATGGCGCCGGGGCGGAGCGCCGGGGCGGCGAGCCAGAAGAGCCATCCGACGAAGGGGATGGCGAACAGCAGGTAGAGCAGCAGGATGCCGACGGCCATCGCCGTGTAGGGCGAAGCGCCGGGCCGTCCCGCGAGGCCGAGCAGCCGGCCCCCGATCCAGACTGCAATCGGCAGCTTGGCCGCGTACAGGGCAAGGCCGAACAGCAGGACGGCCGCAACGCCGATCGGCAAGCCGACGAGCGTCACGATGGCGATCGCCGCCGCTACCGGAATCAGCAGGAAGGCGGTGAAACCGAGCAGCGCACCGAGCGTGGTCTCCTCGGCGATGGACGCGACCAGCCGCTCCACCACGCCCCGGAGGGCCGCCACGACGACGATGCCGGTCAGCAGCGACGCGAGGACCTGCCAGAACCAGAACAGGAACCCGAAGCCTCCGCCGCCGTTGTCCGGGTCCTCGACCGGTTCCTCGTAGCGCACGGCGCCCTCCACCTGAGCGGCCGCTTCGGGACTGAGCGGCGTCCGCGCCCGGTAGTCGAGGTCGCCGGTGATCCGCGCGCCGGGCGCCAGGTCGAGGTGGTCGGCGATGACGTTGACGTCGCCGTTCACGGTGCCTCGAACGATGATCTCCCCCGCCGCCACGCGGGCGCCGCGGCCGACCGTGCCGTCGATCTCGACGAGGCTGGCGGCGGCCGTGAGGCCGCCCGCGACGCTCGCGTTCTCGGTGAGGTACAGTTCCTCTCCTCCCGCGAGCAGATCGCCGTCGATCGTGGTGTCGACGGTGAGTATCTGGCCGACGATGCGGGTGGAGTCGCCGATGGGACCCCGCAGGTCGATGGTGTTCCCGGCCGCGAACAGGTCCCCCTCGACCCGGCCGTCCACCAGGATCCGTCGCGCCCCGGCCACCAGGTCACCGTTCAGCCGTCCGTCGACCCGGACCGCTTCCCCCGCGGCATAGAGGTCTCCCTCGCGCACCTCGCCGCTCGCGATGGTCAGCACGTCCCCAACCTCGACCGATTGGGCCTCCGCCGGGGCCGGTGCTCCGCCGAAGACGATCGCCAGAGCCACTCCCATCGAAGCAATGCGAATCATCCTGGTTCCTCCTGACGCGTATGCTCCGTCCCCGCCCCGCCCGGCGCAACGGTCGTTAGGCGTGCGGTCGAAGGCGTCGAGTCAACGGTCACGAGTCGACGGTGACCGGCAACCGGCATCCACCACGGCCCCTCGGCGGCCCGGTGGCCCGCTCGGCGGAAGCGGCATTCACCAGGGGAAGATCTCGCGCAGCCGGCGGGCCTGCCGGCGGGAGAGCGGGACGGTGCCCGCGCCGGGGCAGACGATCACATAGGCGCCCGCGTCGAGCGGCCGAATCTCGCTGATGCGGCCGAGGTTGACGAGGCAGCTCCGGTGCGCGCGAAAGAAGTGGCGCCCGAGCTGCTGCTCCAGGTCGGACAGGGTGCGGTCGACGAGGAAGCGTTCGTCGGCGGTTCTCGCGAAGACCAGCGTGTCGTCGGCCTCGAACCAGATGATGTCGGCGGGATCCAGCAGCAGGATGCGCGAGCCGTGCCGCACGCTGACCCGATCCGGGCCGGCGGGCGTCGCCGAATCCGGCCGCGACGCGGAACCCGGTCCCAGCGACTGCCGCAGCCCGTCCAGCTCGTCGAGGAGGCGCCGGGTCGCGCCGGCATCCCCGAGCCGCTCCCGCGCCCGCCCCAGCGCCTCGGCGACGCGCCCGCCGCCGCCCCGCCGCGCCGAGGGGGCCCGGGGCGCCCCCGCCACCCCCGAGCCGCTCCCGCGCCCGCTCGAGCGCCTCGGCGAAGCGCTCGCGGCCGACCGGCTTCAGCAGGTAGTCGAGCGACCGCACCTCGAACGCCGACACCGCGTAGCGGTCGAAGGCAGTCACGAAGATGACGTGCGGGACGTGGCGCGCCCGCCGCAGCACGTCGAAGCCGGTGCCCTCGGGCATCTGCACGTCGAGGAAGCAGAGGTCGGGCGCGGCCTCGTCGAGAAGCCGCACCGCCGCCTCCGCATCGGCCGCCTCGCCCGCGAGCTCGAAGTCCGGATGCGCCGCCAGCAGTTGCTTCACCCGTTCCCGCGCGGGCCGCTCGTCGTCGATGACGACGCAGCGATGGCTCACGCAGCGGTCTCCGCGGATACGGGCGGATCCGTCCTTGCCAGTCCCGCCGGCGGGGCGGACTCGGCCGGGAGCGTGAGCCGGGCGCGGGCGCCGCCGCCCGCCGCGGGCGAGAGGGCGAGAGTCGCGCGCCCGCCGTAACGGGCTTCGATACGGCGCGAGATGTTACCCAGCCCGTGGCCGTCGCGTATCAGTCGCTCGCCGGCAGCGGAGAGACCGACCCCGTCGTCGACCACGTCGATCTGCAGCCTCGATCCGTCGACCGCGGTAGAGACGTCGATCCGTCCTCCGCGCGCCCGCGGCGCCAGACCGTGCCCGACCGCGTTCTCGAGCAGCGGCTGCAGGATCAGGCCCGGCACGCGCAGCGGCAACGACCGCGGGTCGACGTGCCAGGCCACCTGCAGCCGATCGCCGAAGCGGGCGCGCTCGATCCGCAGGTAGTCGCGGGTGAAGGCGATCTCGTCGCCGAGCGGAACGGGGGCGGCGTCGGCGGCGTCGAACGCGTAGCGGAACAGGCTGGCGAACGTCTCCAGCAGCTCCTCGGCCTTGCGGACGTCCTCCTCGAGCATCGCGGTGATGGTGTTCAGCGTGTTGAAGAAGAAGTGCGGGTTGATGCGCGCCTGAAGCGCCGCGAGCTCCGCGCGCGCGGCCTCCTCGCGCAACCGCGCCTCGACCAGCCGCACCTCCTCCATCTCGCGCAGCGTGCCCTGCAGCCGCAGGCGCATCTCCTCGTAGCCGAGCACGACGCCCCCCACCACCAGGGCGAGGACGCCGTTGACGATGACGACCACGATGGCAAGACGCAGCTCGCGGAACACGAACAACGGATAGGCACCGAGCACCGCGAGGCTGCCGAGGACCGCACCCGAGACGAGCGTCATGACGAGCAGCGGGAAGCGGAGCACGCCCGAGCGTCCGCGGAGTCGCGGGAACAGCCAGACCGAGCCGACCATCGCGGTCAGCCCGACGACGTTGCCGAAGAGAACCGAGATCACGAGCGTCGGGGGCTCGACGCCGTCGGCCTGGAAGAAGCTGACCGCGAGGCCGATGGCGAGACCGGCGACGCTGCTGACCGCCACCCACAGCGAGACCTGGCGCGCGATGCGCCACGCCGGACGGGGCGGGCTCAACGCACCCTCGCCAGCACCAGCGTCACATCGTCGTGGGGGTCGACCGGGCCGCTCCAGTCGAGCAGCGCGTCGAGCACGGCCTGGAGGGTGGTGTCGAGGGGGCTCTCGAAATGCCCGCGCAGCAGATCGGCCAGGCGCTCCGCCCCGAACTCCTCGCCGTCGGGCGCCGGGGCCTCGGACACGCCGTCGGTGAAGAGCGCCAGCAGATCCCCAGGCGCCAGGGTCAGACTGCCCGTCTCGTACTTGACCCCCTCGAACAGCCCGATCGGCAGGCCGCCCTCCTCGCAGCGGATGGTCTCCGCGCCCCGGATGACGAGGCCCGGAAGATGCCCGGCGTTGCTGTACGTCATGCGACGCGTGCCCGGATCGAAGTCGGCGAGGAATGCCGTCGCGTAGCGCGCCACCGAGGACGAGCGGCACAGCGCGTCGTTCAGCCGCTCGTTGAGCAGCCCCGGGTCCATTGCGATGGGGAACAGGCTGCGCACCGAGGCCTGCAGGCTCGCCATCAGGAGGGCGGCGGGGGCGCCTTTGCCCGAGACGTCCGCGATGACGAGCCCCGGGCGGCCGTCGCTGTGCTGCAGGAAGTCGTAGTAGTCGCCGCCTACCGCGACCGCCGGCTGGCAGACGCCCGCCACCTCCAGCATCTCGAAGCTGGGCGTGGTGCGCGGCAGCAGCTCGCGCTGCACCTCGCGGGCGACGTTCATCTCGCGTTCCAGCGTGTCCCGCTCGCGGAGGACCCGGTAGGACGCCTCGATCTGGCGGCGCATCCGGTCGTAGGTGCCGAGGGCGATCGCCACCACGACCGCCAGCAGCGCGTTGAGCGCGATTATCAGGAAGACGATGCGGAACTGCGCGAGCGCGAAGAACGGCTCCGTCAGCAGAACGGCGACGGAGCCGAAGACGGTGCCTCCCAGCACGAGCAGCGAATCGAGGGTCAGCCGCAGTGCGCCGGGCAGCCGCGCGAGCAGCGGCGACACCATGCGGGCCGAGATGTAGGCGCTGAAGCCGACCACCTCGGCGAAGAGCACGCTCAGCCGCAGGGCGGGGAGGAACGCAATGTCCGTCACGAACGAGATCCCGGCTGCGACCGTCACCCCGACCCCGAGCCACGCCGCCGTCCAGCCGAGCAGGAAGTGGTGTCCCGGGGCCTCCAGCGCCGCGTCCGGCCTGGGGGCGGCGACAGGAGGGGCCATGGCGATGGCTGCGTTTGCGGTGGACGTCATCTGAATCGGGGGGCCTAACGCCCGCGAACCTCCTGGCCCGATCGCGCTTCGTAAACCTTGACCATCGCGCTCTTCGATTGATTCCCGAAGCCCATGTCGATGGCGGCCCGATAGGTCTCGACCATCGCCTCCACCACCGGGAGCTCGACGCCGTGCCGCGCCGCCGCCTCCTGGATGTTGACGATGTCCTTGTAGGCCGCCTGCATCGGGAAGTCGCCCTCGAAGCGGCGCGCGAGGATGCGCGGCACGAAGTACTCGCTGGCGAAACTCCGGGAGCTGCCCGTCGTCAGCACCTTCTCGAGCTGCGCCGGCTGGAGCCCGGCCTTGATCGCGAGCGGCAGCACCTCGCAGAAGGCGGCGATGTTGATGTCGTAGATGATGTTGTTGACCGCCTTCATGAGCTGTCCGGTGCCGACGGCGCCGCAGTGGACGATGAACTCGCCCATGACTTCGAGGTACGGCTTCGCCCGCGCGAACAGGGCGTCGCTGCCGCCGAACATCATCGTGAGCGTACCGTTCTCCGCCCGGAAGGGCATCCCGGAGATCGGGCAGTCGGCGTAGGCCAGCCCGGCGCGCTCCGCCTGTTCCGCCAGCCGCAGCGCCGCGCCGTGGTTCATCGTGGTGGTGTCGACGATAGCGGGGGTCTTCCCGTTCCGTACGACGCCCCGGCTGCCGTAGAGAACTTCCGCCGCTTCGGCATCGGACGGCACGCAGACAAAGATCAACTCTGCCCGCTCGGCCAGCGCCGCGGGGTCCGTCGCGGCCGATGCACCCTCTCCGGCCAGCGCCCGGACCGGGTCCGGCAGCGCGTCGCACACCGCCAGCGGCACGCCGGCCTTCAGGAGGTTGCGGGCCATGCCGAGGCCCATCCGACCGAGTCCGATGAAGCCGACGGTGCGCGGGTCCACGGGCGCGCAGCATAGCACCCTTGCGGTAGTGCGCCGGGCGTGCTTCGACAGGTCGTCGTAGTAGAACGTGCGATACGGGCGTGCCTCCCGGCGCAGACTGCCAACGCGCCCGTCAGGGCGCGCTTGCGCCGGCACGCATCCGGGGCGATCATGGAGGGGTGACCATGGGCAGGGTACAGACCATGCAGGCGCCGGGGGGGGCGGTTGCCGTATCGGGCCGCAAGGTGACGGCCGACGAGCTCTTTCTCCTGCCGGACGACGGCTACCGGTACGCGCTCGTCGGGGGGGAACTGCGGCGCATGTCGCCGGCGGGATTCGACCACGGCGCCGTAGTCATGAATCTGTCCGTGCCGCTCGGGCAGCACGTCAAGACCCAGCGCCTCGGGGTGGTCTGCGGTGCCGAGACCGGCTTCGTCCTGGCGCGACGACCCGATACGGTGCTGGCGCCGGACGTAGCCTTCGTGCGCCGCGAGCGCATCCCGTCCGCGGGTCGGCCCAGGACCTTCTGGGAGGGTCCGCCGGACCTGGCGGTGGAGGTGCGCTCCCCCGGCGACACGCGCAGGGAGGTCGCCGACAAGACGGCCGCATGGCTGGCGTCCGGGACGCTCGCGGTGTGGGTCGTGGATCCGTCGGACGCGTCGGTGACGATCCACCTGCCGCGACAGGACCCCCGCCGCCTCGAAGAGACGGACATCCTGGACGGTGCTCCGCTGCTGCCCGGGTTCCGCCTGCCGGTCGTCGAGGTCTTCGCGCTGTAGTCCGGGAACCGTCGCCTGTGGCTCCGATTCCGGCCCAGCCGGCCTACAGGAGTCCACGCCGTTCCACGGTGCAGACTCCTGGGCGGCGCGGTCGCCGCGCAGCCCGGACAGCCGCGCCTTCCCGTGCTACCAATGCCGGCCCCGGGGGCCGCAGATCGATTCTCTTGCGCCCGGCTCCCGGCGGATCCATCATGGGGAACACGAAGGGCTCCGGGGCGAAGGCCAGGGCACGTGCGGCTGACCAGCCAGGGCACGTGCGGCTGACCAGGAGGAGGGTGCGATGATCCACCGTTGTCTCGCGGCGGGGTTGGTCATGGTTGCGGTCGTCGCGTTGGCGCCGGCCATGGCGGCGGCCCAAGGGGCGGCCGAGACGCCGTCCCTGCGGACGGCGTGGGGCGATCCCGCCCTGAGCGGCATCTGGGACTTCCGTTCCATCACCCCGCTGCAACGGCCCGAGGAGTTCGCGGATCGCGAGTTCCTGACCGAGGAGGAAGCTGCGAACCTCGAGCAGGCGACCGCCGACCGGGAGCTGGAGCTCCTGCTGCGGCCGGCGCGGCGCACGAGGGCCGGCGGCAACGTCGACCGGGGCGAGGACGGGGCGCTCGGCGCCTACAACGACTTCTGGCTGGACCGCGGGACGACGACGGTCGAGTCGCGCCGGACGTCGCTCATCATCGATCCGCCGAACGGACGCATGCCGCCGCTCACCGCGGAGGCCCAGCAGCGCCGGGCGGAGCGCGCCGCCTACCGCCGCGAGCACCCCGCCGACTCGTGGGAGGACCGCGGCCTGAACGACCGGTGCATGTTCACCACCGGACTGCCGATGGTGCCGAGCGCCTACAACAACAACGTGCACATCTTCCAGAACCCGGACCACGTCGCAATGGTCATCGAGATGACCCATACCCTGCGGGTCGTGCCCCTCGACGGCCGTCCGCGGTCCGAGCCGCCCATCCGGCAGTTCGTGGGCGAGTCGCGCGGCCGCTGGGAGGGCGACACCCTCGTGGTCGAGACGATGCACTTCAACCGGCTGACCGGTCTACGGGGATCGACGCCCGATGCGCGCCTGGTCGAGCGCTTCACGCGCGTCGCGCCGGACATCATCGAGTACGAGTTCACCATCGAGGACCCGGCCACCTGGACGCGCCCGTGGACGGCGCGGGTGGAGCTGCAGCGGACCGACGAGCCGCTCTACGAGTACGCCTGCCACGAGGGCAACTACTCCATGGAGGGGATCCTCGCCGGCGCGCGGGCGGAGGAGCGGGAGGCTGCGGAGGCGGCGCGGTAGAGGATCCCACATGCTGACGTTCGCCACCCGTTTCGTCCTCGTAGGGGTGTTCCTGGTCGGCGGAGCTTCGCCTGCGCCGTCCCAGTCGCTCGCGCCGTCTCAGTCGCTCGCGCCGGCCCGGTTGGCTGCGCCGTCCCAGTCGCTCGCGCCCGCCCAGTCGGCTGCGCCGGACGTCTCGTCCGCACTGGTGCCGGCGCCGCTGCACCACGCCGGCGTGGTCGAGGAGGCGCGCGCGCTCGTGGCGGCGGGCCGCCGCGCGCGCGGGTGTCCCGGCCACGCGGTCGCCGCGGCGGGTGGGCGAGGAGGCGCGCGCGCTCGTGGCGGCGGACGTCGGCGCGCGCGGTTATCCCGGCATCGCGATCGCCGTGTCGGTCGACGGGGAGGCGGTCTGGTCCGAGGGCTTCGGCTACGCGGACCTCGAGCACCGGGTCCCGATGTCGCCGGCGGTCAAGTTCCGCGTCGGCAGCATCTCGAAGTCGATGACCGCGGCCGCCGTCGCCACGCTGGTCGAAGACGGCCGCCTCGACCTCGACGCGCCGGTCCAGCGCTACGTCCCGTCGTTCCCGGAGAAGGCGTACCCGATCACGACGCGGCAGCTCGGCGGCCACCTGGCCGGCATCCGCCACTACCAGGGCGACGAGAACCTCATCCGCGACCCGTTCCCGACCGTGCTCGACGGCCTGTCCATCTTCGCGGACGATCCGCTGCTGCACGAGCCGGGCACGGCGTTCGCCTACACGAGCCACGGCTTCAACCTGATCAGTGCGGTGGTGGCGGGCGCCGCGGGTCGGCCGTTCCTCGACTACATGCGCGCGGCGGTCTTCCGCCCGCTCGGCATGCGCGACACCGTCGCCGACTTCGTGACGCCGATCATTCCCGGCCGGACGAGCTACTACGTGCGCGACGCGGCCGGGCGCGTGGTGAACGCGCCGTTCGTGAACAACAGCTACAAGTGGGCCGGCGGCGGCTTCCTCTCGACCACCGGGGACGTGCTGCGCTTCGCCGACGCGCACCTCGGCGACGCGTTCCTCTCGGAGTCTTCGCGCAAGCTCCTCTTTACGGAGCAGCGGACCCGCGACGGAGAGGCGGTGGGCTACGGGGTCGGCTGGTTCATCGGAGCGGACGACGAGGGGCGGCGGCTGTTCTTCCACTCCGGCGGCTCGGTGGGCGGCACGTCGCTGATGGTGATGCAGCCCGACACGCGCGTCGTGGTGGTCGGCCTGATCAACCTCAGCGGCGCCAACAACGTCGTCGTGCGGCAGGTGCTGGATCTGTTCGTCGACGCGGTGGCGGGCGGGGTGCCGTCGAACCTGAGTTCTTGAACAGGCGTGATCTTCACAGTTGAGCCACGTTCGGATCGGCGTTCGATCGGACGGTTGCGGTCTTGCGCGGGTCTGGGCCTTGCGCAGCCCCGGCGTGTCCGCGCCAAGCGCGGTCGACTTCCTGGTCGTAGATGGCGACGGCCTGCCAAAGACGTGTGGGAGCAGCGGCCGGAGTCCGTTCCGCGCTCAGCCAGCGCAGAGGTCTACATGTCTCGTAGGTCTGAGGAGCGGAGCCTCGCTGGTCGAGGGGGGCAGGGGGACGTGTCCGCGGCGTCGTCACCCGAGTCTTCGGCGGGAGACGGCTGCACCAGGAAACGCAGCGAATCTCCGTCGGCGGCACAGCCAGCGCCTGCGCGGGCGCCGGTGTCCTGACCGGAGCATGCCGCTCCTCCGACAGCACGGCCCTTATCCGCCTACCCCAGAAAAGACATCCAGGTCCAAGGTGTACACACTCCTCGCGCCAAACGTGTGTCCTTCTGGTTGGAGGAACTCTTGGGGCGTTGGATACACGACCTGAATGTCGCTCAAGAACGACCTTGCCAGGCCCACCGCGACGCTCTGCATTTTGCTTCCGCTCGGGGAGAGTATTAGCTTGTCGAAGACACTGCGTTGGTCGTAGAGCATCAATATCAATCGCAGGGTCTCCCGATAGTCCAACGTGCTCGCGCGATGCTCGGATACGCGTCGCAGGCCTTTGAGCGCCCCAGCATTGCACTGCCGAATCGCACGCGGTCTCCAAGCGTTCTCACCCCTTGGAGGAACACCGTTGACCAAATCCACAAACGTGGGTTGCAACTCCTGCAGCAGCAGCCTGAGCTGCGCCGGGTTGAACGACGGAAAGACAATCAAGCGCAACGCCTCTGCTTGAGCGATCGATGCCGACAACTCTGGAACGGCTGCAAGCTCCCACACTCCAGACGAAATATAGCTGTCTACTCTCTCTTGGTCCATGAACGTCGGCTCCGACGGAGGGTACGTGCCAGCCTCCGTGTACAGCACGCTCACATTAGAAATCCCCTCGTCCCTCTCCGCCATCGCGACCAAGATCTGCACAATGAGCATTCGCGACATTGCCGACACGTCTATGTACACCCTTGCCGCACCATCCGTGCCTCGCGCAATGGCCTCCCCCATTCCCGCCGGCAATCGCCGATCGTATGTGTACCACTCGATTGACAACCCCGCGTCGCGGCATATTCCCACGATAGCCCGTCTGCGATTCTCCCTGTAACGGGGCTCGTACTCCACGATGCACGTGTTGAAGCTGCCCCCTCTACTCGCCACAGCCATCTCCAGCACGGCCGTCGCCCGGTCCTCGAAGCCGGCGCATACTACAAGCGTATCATCAGCGGTCAGAACAACCGAGTCAGTTGGTGTAAGGACCGGCCAATCGACCATCCTCACGGCTTCGTCGATTCGTAAGGGCCGCCGAATCTCACTCATCGCCCCTCTCCGGAAACAGGCTTCCCGCTCGGTCGTCCTGAGCGTTGCGCAGTCGCTTAGCTCGCTCGAACTGCCTCGGTTCTGTCAGCAACGTCTCCATTTCAACGTTCTCAAGCTCTACCGAATCACGTTGGCTGAAGGTAAGATTGAACTGCGGAATCAGATATCGGCGTAGGTACAGACGTGATACTACCTGCCCGCGCCGACTCTTGCCTCTCGGATCCTCCAGGAAGATGGAGTAACGCAGCAGCGCATCGAGTATCCTCCGCGCTTCGTCAGATAGAAACAGCGATTCGTACGGTTCGATCCGGGAGGCTTGGTGGGGAGGCGTACCTTGGCGGTTCCTTGAAGTTCTGTGCATAAGGAACGAGCGAGCGACGCTACCGAACGCGGCGATTACGTCAGCAAGCCGTGGCCCTAGCTCCGGCAGCATACGAACCGCCGCCAAAAAGTCCCCCGCCGCGGCCCGTATGACGTCATGTTGTTGTTTCGGGCTAATCTTCGGGGAACCCTCGATCTTCCGCAGACCTTCCTCGCCGCGACACTCCTCTACCATGCGTTCTACAAGGCGAATCATGTAGTGAATGTCGCCGCTGCAGAGAGCCGCGAGGGTCTCCTTGCCGAAATACGTCCTCGGAGGCTTGCTAGTGCGAATTTCTCGCGCAATCGCGTTCTCGTTTCTCGGATTGCTTCCAAGTAACTCATCCAGGCTCAGGACTGGGTAGTCCACCACCTCCCTAAAGCGTCTCTCGAACAGATCCTCGAGAAACAGGAGAGTTCCGGCGCCCCCGTCCTTGATATAGCGCAGGCCGAGATTCACCAACGTGTACTCGCGCGCTTCAACGAAGGCCTTTCCATCCAAGTCTCGTGTAGAGAAGGACACCGGACTCTCCGTCGACAACTTGAAGAAGCAATCAGCAGAGCGGTGCATAAAGAGCCGATTCAGATTCTCTTGAAGGTCTGTAGTGATCTTGGGTTCGGAGTAGTCATCAATGAAAAAGTAGAACGGGACGTTCTGTAAATACGCGTACTCCGTCCGAATACACTCGCACGCGACCAACAACTTCTCAGGGCCAAAATACGTTCCGAACCTCTGCCTAGGATCATGTGCGACCCTAGCTTTGTGGGCGGCGCGTCTTCGATCGCGACGCAGCCTGTTCGAGAGAGTGTCGATGCGTGATGCCGTGGGATCATTGGGCGGCGGCCAGTCGAGCAAGTCCCAGAGTCGTGCTGCTGCTTGCCGCTCTTGTTTCGCGAATTCGTCGGGAAACCGGCGAGCGGACCAGTCCCTGACTACGTCCAACAGCGTCGCTAGCAGGGTGACCACCATAAAGTGCATGGGGACATCGATAGCTTCGGACCGCGCGGGCTTGGCGTAGCGCGGGAAGGCGAAGTACAGGTCATCGCAGCGGTAGTAGATTCCGATGTACTTCGTGGTCTCCGGCGAATCATCCTCCACGAGAAGGCGATGTTGCAAACTGAGCGCGCGGAACACCGTCGTCTTGCCACAACCGCGCGGCCCGGTTAGTACGAGATTGTTGCGTGCTTCGATTTCCGGAAGGCCAAGGAATCTCTGCGAATAGAGGCTGTTCAAAAGTAGGTGCGAGTGTCCGATTTGCTCACAGTTGGGGTAGTCGAAAGGCGTGAGCATCCGAGCTCTCTGTTCCGAAGCCTGCTTTTCAGCATGTTCAGAATCGATCCGTTGCAGCCGATCGTACATTGATTTGGGCGTGCTCGACGGCCGGTCAGCGAGAGGATTGGTCTCGATCAGGTAGCGTGCCAAATAGTCGCGGCGCAGGACATCGTAAACGTACTTATCCCGTGAACGAGCCGCAGGATAGTCAACGCGGTCGAGCAAGTCACGGAGCATTTGAGCTACGCCGAGGGAATCTCCGTGCCCCGCCGCAAGCCCGGTTACTGCACGGACCCCAAAATCGATTACACGGAATGATGCCTGTGGTTCGACATCGAGAGCCGACGGATCAGCTACGATGACGTTTCCCGCGTGTAGATCTCCATGCTCAATCTGCCGTCCTCGTAGCTCGTGCAGTAGACCGAGCATGGTGTTTAGGAAGGACTCAACGAAGGGGACGGGTATGCTGTCGTGCTCCAGGCCCTTGAGGTACTTGCGCAACGATTTGCCGGGGACGTACTCGTAGAGGAACGCTACGCACGGTCCAGTAACCTCAGGCAGTTGCCAGAACGCGACGTCGATGCAGCGGACCACGGAGGGATGCCGTAACTGGTTGGACTTTTTGGCCTCCTGTAACCATAGGTCTTGGTCTCGGTCCGTTCGCGGGAGGTTCCTCGGCGGGACCACCTTACAGGCGAGAGCGTGGTCAGTGGCTGAAGAATGGGCCCGGAACACATGGCCGTTATTGCCAGAATCGAGGTGCTCGCGAATGACGTAACCTGGCAACTGTGGCAGTGCCTTGCCGACGAAGATCTGATAGTCCGGCAAGTGCCTACGCATTAGTCACCTTCCGGTAGACCACGATGTGCTCTCGCTTGACGCCGCGTCCGTGGCGTCGAGCGCGTCGGATGTCGGGAATCTCGTCGCAAACGATACTTTGTAGCTTCAGCGATGGGGATCGTTGCCGAACGATTCGCATAAGTTCCTCAGAGGGATAACCGGTGGCACTGCGGCGGGTCTGTCTGTCGCCGATGACGAAGATAGCGTGCCCAGACGGCTTCAATCGCTGTTCAAGCTTGGTAGCGAGAATCTGGATCGCGGATCGAAATGCCTCGAAACCGCCAGTGAAACGGTCAAGCTCTTCGGGGCGATCGGTGCCGGCCAGCCAGAGGCGGAGCCGATTGTCGCGTCCATAGTCGAGCGCGTTCATGTAGGGCGGGCTAGTGATAAGGCAGTCGAGACGATCCGGAAGTTCGATCTGCTCAATGGACGCGGACTCGAGACGGGCATGGCGTTGGATCTGCGGGATAGGCAGAGGGCGGCGTAACGTGCGACCGATCTTGGCGAGGAGACGCGGACGTAGTGGTCTGTAAGACCAGAGCTCGGGGAACGCGTGAGGAGGGTACTTCTTGTCGCGAAGGTAGGGAATCAGGTGACTGCTTGGATGTGACAGGAATCCGCGACGTTGGTGATGGAGTATTCCCAGGAGACACGCGAATGCAAAACTGTCGCCCACGGGTTGCAGCGTCTTGGCAAATCTTAGAACCTCTTTAAGAGTGCGCGGATGGAAGAATCGACGCACCCAGGTAGGAACCCGACGGAGGTCGGGTGCGGGTTGGTGCTCGGCGTTGTCTAGTAGTACAGCGGCATGTGACTGGGCAGCCTCAAGACTGACGGGAGCGTTGACCTTGGCGCGAGTGAGTAGCATGGCATAAGGATTGGTGTCGGCTGCGAAGACGCGACGACCGAGTCTCAGAGCCTCCAACGGGATGGTGCCGCTGCCGCAGAAGACGTCGGCAACGAGGTCACCGCGACGGCTGTATCGGCGGACCAAGTCGGCGGCTATCCGACTCTTTAGTTTGCCGATATAGGGAGACAGCTGGTGGAGGGTGCATTCGGTGTGCGTGCACGGAGTCTCCCAGTGAGGGGGGGCTGCCACAACCTGGACACCCTGGGGAGCAGTGGGACGCGACGGAGCGACAGCTATGAGGGGCATCAGCCCGTCGTGGTGGATGCCTCCCGCACGGTGAAGTCGGCGGCGGGGACGTGCTGTATGGCGCATGCAAAGGCCATGCCGCAGCGGTGGCGTGAGGGCCGCGCTTGAGCGTTGGGCGTGCGGGTCACCGAGAAGCTCATGGCATCACGCGAGAGTCATCAATCCTGCACGACGATCCGTGGCAGATCAACTCTATTGCGGTTTGCCCGGCGGGCTCCTAGAATGGGCCGGAAAGAGAAGGCGTGTCGATGTTGGACCCGGCGGTCGGCGGGCACGCAGTGGCACCAGGAGGCGAGACATGAGGACGACGCGTAACCGGTGTCGGGCGGTCGGCTGGCAGGCGTTGCTCGGCGCGGCGGTGTTGGCGGTCGTCGGGCTCCCGGCGGCGGTCTCCGCCCAGGCGGCGGCCTCGGACGACGTGACCTTCACCCGGGACATCGCGCCGATCCTGCAGCGGAGCTGCCAGAAGTGCCATCGGCCGAACTCCCTGGCCCCGATGTCGCTGATCGACTACGAGGAGGTCCGACCCTGGGCCCGCGCCATGAAGTACCGCACCGGCCTCCGCGACACGCCGGGCGTCATGCCGCCCTGGTACATCGAGAAGGACATCGGCATCCAGCGGTTCAAGGACGACCCGTCGCTGAGCGACGACGAGGTCGCGAAGATCGCCCGTTGGGCGGACAACGGCGCGCCGCGGGGTGATCCGGCCGACCTGCCGCCTCCCGTTGCGTTCATCGACGTGGACGAGTGGGAGATCGGCGAGCCCGACCTGATCGTGCAGTCGCCGAGCGTCGAGGTCGAGCCGGACGCCCCCGACTGGTGGGGGACGATCGGCGAGGTGCCGACGGGGCTGACCGAGGATCGCTACGTTGCCGCCCTCGAGTACAAGGAGGTCACCGAGCTCAGCGAGGGGACGCCTCGCAACACGGTCGGCGGGCTGTTCGTGATTCACCACGCGACGCTCGGGGTCACCGATCCGAGTCCGGATCCGGACGATGTCGATCCGCTGCGGGCGCAACGCCGCTGGCCGACCCACGAGGTGGGGCGGAACGCCGACGTCTTCGATCCCGAGGCGGGCAAGCTGATGAAGGCCGGGTCGAATCTGCAGTTCCACTCGATGCACCTGCACGCGAACGGCGCCCGCACGAAGGCTCACCTGAAGGTCGGCTTCAAGTTCCATCCGCCGGACTACGAGCCGACGCGCAAGTGGGTACGCATGTCGTTCGGCAACGGCGTCGACCTCGACATCGAGGCGATGGACCCCGACCAGCAGATGGAGGCCTACTTCACGCTGCCGGAGAACGCCCTCATCACGATCTTCGAGCCGCACATGCACGCGCCGGGCGTGCGGATGTGCCTCGACGCCATCCTGGGCCACACCACCCAGACGCTCAACTGCGCCGGCTACGACCACAGCTGGGTGCGGGTCTACAACTACGAGGACGACGCGGCGCCGCTCCTCCCGAAGGGGACCATCCTCCGGATGACCGGCTACTTCAACAACTCGCCGTCGAACCCCAACGTGCCCGACCCCCGCAACTGGTCCGGCGGCGGCCACCGCTCGGTCGACCAGATGTTCATCAACCTGATGCGGGGCGTCTACATGACCGACGAGGAGTTCGCGGCGGAGGTGGCGAAGCGGCGCGAGGCCCTCGATCTGGCGGACGGTGAGATCGCCATCGGCTGTCCGCTGTGCGGCGCCACCGAAGAGCCGGCCGACAACGCCGGAGGGGCGCAATGAGAGCCTGGGGCGCCGCATTGCTCGTGGCGACCCTGACCTGGCTGGCCGCGGAGCCCGCGGCCGGCCAGGGCGGCCGGCGCTACTACGACACCGGGCAGGAGGTAGTCCCGGCGTACGAGGGCTGGGAGCAGAACGACGACGGCTCGTTCAACCTGGTCTTCGGCACCATGAACCGGAACTGGAAGGAGGAGCTGCACATCCCCATCGGCCCCGACAACAACATCGAGCCGGGGGGGCCGGATCAGGGGCAGCCGACGTACTTCCTGCCGCGGCGCAACCGTTTCCTCTTCCGGGTCCGCGTGCCGGCCGACTTCGGCGACAACGAGCTGGTCTGGACGCTGACGAGCCACGGCGAGACCAAGCAGGCCTACGGAACGCTCAAGCCCGACTACTTCATGGACAAGAACGTCCGGATGGCGAACAACGGGGCCAGCATCTTCGGGGAGATCTTCGTGAACGAGCCCCCCGAGCTCACGGTGGAAGGCGAGTCGACCCGCACCGTCAGCGTGAACGAGCCTGTCGCGCTGGCCGCCGTCGCACACGACGAGGACGGGCTGCCGGCGCCGCGGCCGATGCGGTCCCTCGATCCGGCGCGGCCCACGAGCGTCGCCCCGGTCGCCGCGACCGGCCTGCGCCTGTCCTGGTTCGTCTACCGCGCACCCGCGCCGGTGACCTTCGAGCCGACCCAGATCAAGGTCTGGGAGGACACGCGCCCGAACTCGAATTCGCCGTGGGGCGCGGGCTGGCAGACGCCGGAACCGCCGCCCGACAACCGGTGGGTGGCCGAGGCCACCTTCAGCGCGCCCGGCACCTACGTGCTGCGCTGCATCGCGCACGACGGCGGGCTCACCGCCCACGAGGACGTCACGTTCGTCGTGACGGAGTAGGGGCGAGGTGGCGGTGCTCGGTTCGGGTCGAGGCTCCAGGTCGGCCGCGAGCCGGACTCACTCCAGCGCGTCGGCACCGAAGGGGTCGGGCAGCAGGTCGCTGAGCCTGTAGTGCTCGTTGATCTGCAGGCCCGGCCCGCCTGCTTCGTACAGCACCTGCCGGCAACGGCCGCACGGCTTCCCTGGCCGTAGGTCCTCCAAGTCCCGCCCCGCCACGACCGCGACCGCCCCCCGCCACCCCCCCCCCCCCCCCGGCGGCCCCCGCCGGGAGCCGCCCGCCGCCGGTCGAGTGCAGCGCCGATACCAGGGAGCACTCGGCGCACAGCGCGAGCCCGTAGGAAGCGTTCTCCACGTTGCAGCCCGCAACGACGCGCCCATCGTCGACGAGGCCCGCGGCTCCCACGGAATAGCCGGAGTAGGGAGCGTAAGCATTACGGGCCACGGCACGGGCGCGGCGAAGGAGAAGGTCCCAGTCGGGCGGCGCTTCGCTCATTCCTTCGTTCCTTCCGCGCGTCGCGTCGTGCGCCAGGCGGCGCGGCGGCGTCGACGGCCTACCGCGGCCCTCAGGGTCGCTCGTACCACGCCTTCGACGCGTCGGGCGGAGCGTTCGCGGCCACATGAGCCGCCATGCGGCGCACGAGCTCCGCGTTGGTGAACGGCGACCAGAGGTGGCCCTTCATGGGCCGGCCATGGACTACCTCGCCGCCGTAGTGCGGATCCGTCGTCCCCTCCAGGAACTCCTCCAGGAGGTACACCGCGTACGACAGGTAGAACTGATCCATCTCGGGGTTGTAGATCCGGATCTTCCCCACGAGGTCCGGCCCGATGCGGGACCAGTTCTCGGCCAGGTAGTGCCGCAGGTCGTACCCGTTGTCCCGCATGTGGAACGCCACCTCCCGGTCGATGGCGCCCGTCTCCAGATCCCAGAGCCGCCGCGGGTAGCCGTCCGCGCCGGCCGGCCCCCAAGCCGCGTTCCAGGCGTCGAGCTGCCCGCCCGACCGGCCGCGTGAGCCCTGGGCCCGCTCGAGCTGGCTCAACTGCCGCACGCTTCCCACCGGCTGTCCCTCGACGGTGCGCTGGAACATACGCTCGGGCGCGCCGGTGACGGCGTTCGGGACCAGGAACGCATTGGCGTCCGCGTAGATGTCGATCAGTTGGTAGCGCCGGAAGTCGACGGAGTCGGGATAGAAACTCCAGGTGCCGCCGTAGAACGTCGGGTGGCGAATCTGCCAGGCGAGCGAGATCCAGCCGCCGGTGGAGCCGCCGGTGAGCACGCGGGCGTACGGCTCTGCGATCATCCGGAAACGCGTTTCAAGATGGGGGATCAGCTCCTGGTGGATGGCGGCGCCGTAGGGGCCGTTGTTCGCGGAGTCGACGCCGTAGGAGTCGTCGAAGAAGGGCGTGGGATGCTGGATCGTCACTGCGATCATGCGCGGGTAGTCGTCGCCCGTCCACGCGCGCTGGAAGTCGTACCCGGACTCCCGCATCCCGCCGGACTCGCGCAGCATCTGCGCGAAGAGCCCCGGCTCGCCCGACGGCGGCTCGGTCGAGAAGCCGAAGGCGGGCGCCAGCGAGAAGTGGTCGGCCTCGATGAGCATCGGGTAGCGCAGGTCGGGGTTGTCGTGGTAGCCGCGCGGCAGCAGGACGACGGCGCCCAGGTGCATGGGTTGTCCCCACCACTCGCTCAGGATGCGGCTGCGGATCTTGATGCGCCTCACCCACTCGGTGTCGGGCGGCACCTCGACGGGCGGGATCACGCCGGTGAGATCCAGACGGATCGGCGTTTCCGAGGCCGGGTCGACGCGGACCCTCCGCGGCGCACTGACGAGGTTGCCCGGCGAGAATGCCCAGCGCTGGCCCTCCCACTGGTCCTGGGGGGCCCAGAGGACGTGGCCGTCCTGGCGGCGGTACTCCGTGTAGACGTGGACCAGCGCCTGCACCCAGTAGTCGCCGGGCGGCAGCTCCCGGAGCTGTGCGTAGGGATAGCCGACGGCCCTCGCGTCGAGGTGCATGGCCTCCCCGGGGGCGACCCCGGTCACGTCGCCCGCGAAGAACGGCACGCGGCCGTCACGCTGCCGCGCCGAGTTGTAGGCGGCGATCCGGGGTTCGGGCTCCGCGGTGGGGCTGAAGGCCAGGAACAGGCGTCCGGTGAGCGGACCCTCGTGCAGGTCGCGAGCGTAGCGGACCTCGAATCGGAGCCGGGGTGGCATTCCGTCCTGCGCGGCGGCCTCACGCGGTGCGTCGAGGCCGGCGGCCAGGGCCAGCAGCGGAGCCAGCACGAATCGAAGCGCGAAGGGCCGGCATGCTGGCATGGGACCTCGCCTCGCGTACACTGGCGGCATGCCCAACGCAAGCGCCGTCACCAAGTTTACGTGGAACGACATGCCGAAGGAGCGGGTCACCAACCGCATCGACCGCCGCATCGTGAGCGGCGAGAGCACGATGGTGGCCCACGTCTATCTGCAGCAGGGGGCGATCGTGCCGGAGCACTCGCACCACAACGAGCAGCTCGCCTACGTGCTGAAGGGCAGGCTTCGCTTCTGGGTGGGGGACGACTTGTCCGAGGTGGTGGATGTCGGCGAGGGGGAGGTGCTGCACCTGCCGTCGAACGTGCCCCACAAGGCCGAGGCCCTCGAGGAGACGCTCGACGTCGACATCTTCAGCCCGCCGCGCCAGGACTGGCTGGACCATACCGACGACTACTTCAAGGACCAGTAGGCGCGACCCGTTACGGCCACGCCGCGCGCGGTCACGTTGCACGCGCGAGAGACACGTGCTGGCGGGCGCCGACCAACCAGTCATGGCTCGATTGACCGACTACCGTGTGCTCACCTTCGACTGTTACGGCACCCTCATCGACTGGGAGACCGGCATCTGGGATGCGTTGCAGCCGTTGATCATGGACAACGACAACGCCGGCGGCGCGCGCGCCGCGGAAGTCACGCGCGCGGCGGGCGTCACCCGCGCCGCGAGCGACAACCGCCACGCCGGGGGGGCGGGCGGAGACGCCCTCCCCGCCCTTGTCCCGGGCGCGAGGCGGCGTCCCCCGGCGCTGGGAGCGACAGCCGCACGGCGGGCGTGACGCGCGAAGACGCCCTCCACGCCTTTGCCCAGTGCGAGAGCCGCCAGGAGCGGGCGACACCCGGCCTCCGCTATCCGGAGTTGCTGGCGCGCGTGCACCGGCGCATCGCGGAGACGCTCGGTTTGCGGACGCGGAGCGCGCTCGACGAGGCGTTCGGTGCGTCCGTTCCGCTGTGGCCCGCGTTCCCGGACACCGCCGATGCGTTGCGCGTGCTGAAGCGGCACTACAAGCTGGTCATCCTGTCGAACGTGCACCGCGACGGCATCGCCGCCTCGAACCGCAAGCTCGGGGTCGCTCTCGACGCCGTCTACACCGCGGAGGACATCGGTTCCTACAAACCCGCGGATGCCAACTACGAATATCTCCTCGCCCATCTGCAGTCCGACCTCGGGCTGGGCCGGTCCGACGTCCTGCACACGGCGCAGAGTCTGCACCACGACCACGTCCCCGCGAATCGCTTCGGGCTCGCCAATGCCTGGATCGACCGGCAACGGTTGTCGGCGGGCGGAAACTGGGGCGCGACCGCGCCGGTGGACCCCATGCCGTCGACCGACTTCGTCTTCTTCTCGATGGGGGAGATGGCCGAGGCAGTGGTCAACGCGCGCACGTAACTCGTGCCGAGGCGGCCGCGGTGCGCGGAGCCCTGCTGCCGGGACCAGCGCAAGGGCGGCCGCCGCAAAGACCCGTCCGCCGTTGGTTGGTGGATCGCGTCATCGGTCGACCTCCTCGCTCCAAGCGCTCGACAGGCACGCCGGAGGGCGTCGCGCCGGGGGTGGGTTCCAGGCTTGCAAGCCCCCTCAGGTGCAGAGTGCGTCAGCGAGGGCCGCGAAGTCCTCCGCGACGAGGTCGGGCTGGTGCGGCGAGTCGCCGAAGGGGCGCCGGCGCCGGTCGATGAACGCCGTGCGCATGCCGTAGGCCTTCGCGCCGATGCAGTCGAACGCGTGGTTGGCGACGAAGAGGACGCTCGTCCGGTCGACGCCGAGCCGTGCGCACGCGGCGGCGTAGGTCGCGTGGTGCGGCTTGAAATAGCCGGCCTCCTCGACCGAGATGACGGCGTCGAAGTCGAACCCGATGTGCGGCTTCGCGGCTTCCAGCATGTCGCGGTCGCCGTTCGAGAGGATCGCGAGGCGGTAGTGCGCGCGCAGGCGGCCGAGCGCCTCGAGCACGTCGGGGAACGGCTTCAGCCGTTCGATGCAGCCGACCAGCCAGCGCACTTCGTCGTGGGTGTGGTCGATGCCGGCGCGGCGCATGACCTGCGCCACGGCGCGCTGGCCGATCTGGCGGTAGGAGGTGTGGCCGCGGTCGCAGAGGGCGTCGATCATCGAATCCTCGAAGTGCGTCCGACGCCACCAGGTGACGAACCGGTGGGGCTCGCCGGGCCAACCCTTGCGGGCAAGGAAGGGCGTCACCATCTCGGTCAGCCCGCCCTGCATGTCGACCACCGTGCCGTACTGGTCGAACATCAGGGTCGTGACCTCCCGGCGCAGGAGTCCGGCCATGTCGTTGCTCATCGCCGGACATTTTGCCCGCAGTGCGCTCGTCGGGTCGAGCCAGCCCACTGTTCGTCGCCTGACGGCTCCGCTCGATGCCCCAACCGATCCTGCCGGAGTCCGCGCCGTTCCGCGGCGCAAACTCCCGGGCAGGCGCCGGCCGTAGAATGGCACGCCATGGGCACTCCACGCCTTCGCGCTCCGCTCGCGGCGCTGACGGTCTTCCTGCTCGCCGCGCCGCTCGGCGCCCAGGACGCAGCGCAGCCGCGCCCGAAGGTCGCCCCGAGCGGGCGGGTGACCACGAGCGTGACGTTCGACGGGCGCGTGCTTCCCGACGGCCGATGGTTCACGCTGACCCCGTCGCACTCGGGCCCGTCGCGCATCACCATCGACTACGGTCAGCCCCACGCGCGCGGTCGCGAGATCTTCGGCGCCCTCGTGCCGTACGGCGAGGTTTGGCGCCTGGGCGCCAACTGGGCCACGCGCCTGACGCTCGACTTCGACGTGCGCATCGGCGATCTCGACGTCCCCCGCGGCGAGTACACGCTGTTCCTGCTCCCGCGCGAGAACGGCGGCGAGCTGATCGTCAGCCGGCAGACCCGCCAGTGGGGCACCGACTACGACCCGTCCTACGACTTCGGGACGACGCCGCTCGGCCGCCGGACGCCGGGCGAGGCCGTCCGCAGTCTCGAAATCACGCTGGAGCCCGACCTGCCGGCGGAAGAGGGCGCCGTTCCGTCGGGCACGCTGCGTGTCGCTTGGGGCGAGGCGGAGTACTCCACCGGCTGGCGCATGCTCTGGCCGTAACGGCCGGCCGGCGGACGGCTCGTCAGGCGACGTTCGCGACGTCGATCTTCCGGATGTCGTCGATCCCGTAGCGCAGCATCGCCAGCCCACGCGATCGTTCCGATCGTGACCCGTGCCGCGCTACACTCGATGACGCGGGTGCCTCGAAATGGGCCGGATCACCGTCGAGACAACGATAGAGAACAGCACGGACTCGACCTTCCGCGTCCGTTGCGACGCCCTGGCCGACACGGGCGCGGCCTACCTGACGCTGCCTACCGCGTGGCGGGACCGCCTCGGTCCCTTGATGCGGCTCGACACGGTAGCGGTCGAGACCGGGAGCCAGGCCGTCGTGACCGGAGACATCTGCGGGCCGGTACTCCTCCGCCTGGAGCGATTCCGACCCGTCCTGGCGGAGGTTCTGTTCATCGAGATGGACCCGTCCGACGGACAGTACGAACCCCTGATCGGGTATATCCCGCTCGAGCAGGCCCAGGCGGCGGTCGACCTCGTGGGGCACCGCCTCGTGAAGGTGAGCCGGGTCGACCTGAAGTGACGCCCTCCGGACGGCGGTAGCAGCGACAGAGTGGGGATCCGCGTTCTCTCGGCGACCGACGTCCGGCGCGCCCTCACGGCGCGGGACGCGGTCCGTGCAATGCGGACGGCGTTCGGCGAGCTGTCGGGCGGGACGGCCACGGTCCCGGTTCGCAGCCACCTCGACACCGCGCGCGGGCTCCTGCTGGTCATGCCGGCCGTGCTCGGCGGGATGCCGGCGCTGGGGGCCAAGGTCGTCTCCGTCTTTCCCGACAATCCTGCACGCGGCGAGTCCACCGTGCAGGGCGCGACGCTCCTCCTCGACGCCGAGACCGGCCGCGCCCGGGCGCTGCTGGACGGGGCGGCACTCACCGCTACCCGGACCGCGGCGGGCAGCGCGCTCGCCACGGAGCTCCTGGCGTCTCCCGGCGCCGACGTCCTGGCCGTGTTCGGCGCGGGCGCGCAGGGCAGCTCGCACGTCGAGCTGCTGGCGCGGACGCGCCGGCTGCGGGAGGTGCGCATCGTGTCGCGATCCGGGGCGAGCGCCGAGCGGCTCGCGGCGCGCATGACGGAGGTCGCCGACACCCTGGTGCCGGATGGCGGCGCGGGCCCGCCGCCGATCGTCCGCGCCGTTCGGGGCGCGGACGAGGCCCTCGAGGGCGCCGGGCTCGTGGTGACGGCCACGACAAGCACGCGGCCGCTCTTCGACGCACATTCGCTCGCGCCGGGCGCCCACGTGAACGCCGTCGGCTCCTACCGCCCCGACATGCAGGAGATCGACGCCGACGTCATCCGCCGAGCCCGTGTCGTGGTGGATCAGCGCGCGGCGGCCTGGGCTGAAGCGGGCGACCTGATCGTGCCGTTCGAGGCCGGCCGGATCGGCAGGGACGCGGTCGACGCGGAGCTGGGCGAGATCGTGAACGGGCAGGCCCCCGCCGGGCCGGGGAGCCGCGACTTCACGCTGTTCGAGTCGGTCGGGAACGCCGCGCAGGATATCGCCATCGCGGAAGCCGCGGTCTCGAGGGCCGAGGGGGACGGCCTGGGCGTCCTGGTACCCTTTTG
>MKWU01002301.1_pt1 | contig 29214 bp, 19 predicted proteins | sample 809101 | NCBI WGS metagenome assembly MKWU01 (sample SAMN05860141, study PRJNA318959) | sponge metagenome | host: Aplysina aerophoba | place: Slovenia: Piran, Adriatic Sea, Gulf of Piran | collected 2013-05-07 | reverse complement strand
CTTGTCGCCGTTCTCGGCCACGCGGAGCACCCAGACTGCGTAATCGGTGGCGGCGTGGTGCTTGCCGTTCTTGGTGCTGGGCGCGTTCCAGGTCAGGATCGCGGAGTCATCCGACTCGCCCTCTCCCTGGGCCCTTACGGCGCGCATCCGGCGCACCCGCTTGGGCGCGTGCTTCTCGGCGGGTTCCTCGGCGTTCGCCGCATCGGCGCCGGCGGTGGTGAAGGTCGCCTCCGCAGCCACTGCCGAATATTCGTCACAGTCGATGGAGTAGGTATAGACCTGGACCTCGTAATCGGTGGACGGCTCCAGCCCGGTTGCGGTCCACGGCGACAGAACCTCGTTGCCCACGGTGAGGTCGCCGTCGGAAATCCGTTTGACAAATACCTGGTAGTCGGTGGGCTCGCACGCGCCCTCTCCCGCAACCGGGGCCTCCCACGTAATCGTGGCCTCGGTGTCGGCAGCGGATACGCTCACGTTGGTGGGAGCGCCGGGCGTCTGCCCCTGGGCGTAGGCCACGCCGGCCAGCGCCAGCGCGCAAAGGAGGGCCAATGCCAGCGGCGCCAGGTAGCGAGCCCGGTTGCCGTGCAAGGGGTTGATCCTGGTCAAGTTCTCATATGCGGCGGAAATGCTCATCGAAATCAATTCTCCGGTGTTGCGTGGTATGGTTGCGCCGTCTCCCTGCGGCGTCCCGCCGGACCGGCCGGGGCAGCGCGGCGCCGCCAACCTCCGCGCAGGACAGGCATCGATACGTTACAGCATCGTCAGTATCATGTACGTCACCATTTAGGTCTTTTTATGTGTCTTTTGTCGTATCACCTTCCTGACCCGGGGCAGGATCAACGCGCGGCGCAACGGCTGCCTGAGCCTCGCGCCGGCCGATGGCCGTCGGGTGGTACCAAAAGGCGGAGCGGCTGCTGTCGAGCCGCTCCGCCGCCGGATTGCCTGGGTCGGGGCCAGAGCCCAGGCCGAGTGTTCCGGTTATTCGGGCAGGGTGATGGTGGCGTGAACCCGCTCGCCCTTGTTGCCCCATTTGTTGATGCCGCGCACCCACACCGTGTAGGTCTCGCCGGGTTCAAGATCGTAGAAGGAGGTCCTGGTGTGCCTGCCCAGAGGCCGCCGGACTTTGCCCTCCGACGGTTGGTCGGTGACGTAAATCCGCGCGATCCATCTGACGGCCTTGTTGTACTGGCGCTCGCCTTCGCCGGGTTCCGGCGCGGCGTCCCATTTGGCCATAACGGTCGGCCCGTCTCCATCGACCCCCGCTTCGTACTCCAGGGTCAAATTCTGCACCGGCGCGGGCGGCTGTTCCCGGATGGTAACGGTGGCGTCAGCGCCAGCTTTGACGGGAGATCCTTCGGCCAATTGAATAGAGACGGTGAGCGTTTCCGAGTCGTCTTCCACGTCGTCCACCACCGTTATCAACGGGAGTGTGATTTGCTCCCGCCCGGCGTGGATGGTGGTTGGGACCGACACGCCAACGTAATCTCCTGGAGAGACGGCAGTGCCATCGGACGTGGCTACGACAAGCGCCAGGTCCTCATCGAGCGCCTGGCTGAGGCGAATATCGATATGGACAAGATCCCCCTCGTCCACGGTGTAGGTTTGCTGGGAAAAGGCCACGGTGGGGGAGTTGTCGGCCTGCGCCAGGCCTGTCAGCACGGCCGGAACCGCGACCAGCGCCAGCAGGGCGACGGCCGCCAATCGAGCCAACCTGGGAAGCGTTGGCAGCGCCTTCGGAAAAACGGTTTGCATTTGCGTCATGTACTCCTTCGGTAGTGTGGTGTTGGATTAGCCCCGGTTGGATCTAGCCGCCCCAAATCGGGCGGACGGATACTATGCACCACCATGCGTATTATGCGCGTAGCCATTGAGGTCTTTTTATGTGTCTTTTATTGTGTAACCATCTTTGGCCCAGAGCAGAATCAACGCGCGGCGCAACGGCTGCCTGAGCTCTGCTGCGACGGGGGCGCCGGCACCCCAAGGGGCGCCCTGCCGCAGCCGGACGCCCCCTTCTCCTTGACCCGTCAGGGGATCATTGACCCGTCTGTCCGTCTCCACTCTCCGGCGGGGGTTCCGCCTCCGGCAGGGTGATGCTGGCGTGCACCCGCTCCCCCTTGCCCGCCTCGTTCTGCGCCCGTACCCACACTTTGTACGTTTGGCCCGCCTCCAGGTTCTCGAAGCTGACCTTCGTCTTCTTCGCCCGGGGCGTCCTGGTCTTGCCGCTGCCGGTGGCGCCGTCCTCCGGCCTGATATGCACGATGTACCCGTCCGGCGCGCCGCCCGTCTCCGGGGCGCTCCAGCTCACCGTCACGCCGTCCCCGGTTGCGGCCACCTCAAGACCCGTTACCGGGCCGGGCAGTTCCACAGGCAGGGTGACGGTCGCATGGGTGCGCTCGCCCTTGCCCGCCTCGTTCTGCGCCCGCACCCACACCTCGTAGGTGGAGCCGCCGTTCAGATCCCGGAAGGTGAGGGACGTCTTGCCAGCCCCGGGCCTCCGGGTCTCGCCGTCGCCGCCTCCCTGGCGCTTGATGTTCACGATGTAGCCGTCCGGCGCGTCCCCGCTCTCCGGGGCGCTCCAGCCGACGCTCACGCTGTCGTGCGTCGCCGTCAGCTCCAGGCCCAACACCGGGCCGGGGAGCTCCACTGCCCGCTGTTGCTGCTGTTCAGCGGCGTTCACCGTTACGTCAAAGGCGTCCTGCACCGTGTTGCCGTCGGCGTCCCGGGCCGTGACCGTGATGGTCGCCGTGCCCTCGGAGCTGGCGGTCACCGTGACGGCCGTGATCGCCGCCGTTGCGCCGTCAATGGCGGCCGATACCGCCGCCACTGCGCTGTCGGAGGATGACGCCTGGGTTACGGTCACCGCGTCCCCGTCGGCGTCGCTGAACACGCCGGACATTGAGATGGTGCGGCTGTCCCCGGCCTCCAGTCCGCTGATGTCGTCGATGGCCGAGGCCACCGCCGGCGCGGCCTTCACCGTGACGGTGAAGGTGTCATCCACCGTCCCGCCGTTGCCGTCAGATGCCGTCACGGTGACGGTCGCGGTACCACGATTCCTGGCCGTTGCCGTCAGCGTAGAGGAGTCGGCGGAGACCGACACCGTCGCGAAGTTCTCATCCGACGAGCTCGCCGTGACCGTCAGCGCGTCCCCGTCGGCGTCGTCGAAGACACCGGACAGGGAAACCTGGCGCGTGCCGCTCTCGCTTGTGATGGTCGCGTCGGCGATGGCGGACGCCACCGTGGGGGCGTCGTTGGTCGGCAGGGTCACCGTCACCGTGTAGGTCTTCCGCGCTCCCGACGGGGCCACCGCCGCCACGATGAGTGTGTTCTCGCCGGCCTCCAGCGCGACCGCCGGTCCCGTCTCGCCGCTCCGTACCGCCTCAAGATTCGAACCGGCGCCCGTCCTCATCGTTGTGCCGGGCTCCGCCGCCGTTGGCGCCAGCCGCGCGTGCGTCGTCCCGTAGGGCGCGGTGACCGCATAGCCGGTCGTCTCCGCCTCGAACGCGCCGATTTCCAACGCCGACCACGGCCCGCCGGCCCCCGCCGCGCCCTCCACCGTCAGCGCGCTCAAGTCCGCCTCGTCGTTCAGGATGACCACCGAAGCATCGCCGCCAAGATAAGCGATGCGCGCGCCCGCCGACGGGTTCGAGATCTCGAAGCGGAAGTTCTCGTCGCTGTCTTCCACGGTGTCGTTCACGATGGGCACGAACACGAGCTTCTGCGTCTCGCCCGGCGCGAAGGTCAGCGTGCCGGCCGTCGTCGTGTAGTCCGCTGGCGCCGTCGCCGGTTGACTGTTGGGAATCTTGATCCATCCATCCAACCCGCCGCCGTTGGGCCTCCACCGCGGCTTGTACTGAGTGGATACCGTTCCGTCCTTCGTCGTGTAGTCCACCGTGAACGGGTGGGCCGCCGCGCGGCGGCCCAGATGCACGACGAAGTTCGCCCCCGAGTTGCGGTCCTCGTGGACCACGAAGCTGGGGGGACCCATCACCCATATCTGCACCACCTGCGCGCTGTCGATGATCGTGACCTGCGCCGAGTACGGGTCGCCCAACTGCACCTTCGACGGCAGGAAGGGCGGTTCAATCGCCACCGAGAACGTCTCGCTGTCGCCGTCGGGGTCCCGCGTCGTCCGGATCGTGGTCGTGCCCGTCGTCTGGCCCGCCGGGATGTCGATGCCGAAGGTCCCGCCCCGTCCATAGCCCCTGAGATCCTCGTAGTCGCCCGGCTCCGCCGTGCCCCGCTGCTGAAAGAGCGGGATGCGCACCGCCCGCGCCAGCGGCGCCGACAGCGTCGCCGTCACCGGGGAGCCCTCCTCGACCAGGGACGTGGCGGAGAGCGAGACCCTGGCGGTCTCCGCGGTGACCGCGACGGTCACCGTCCCCGCCGCCGGGATCGAATATTTGGTGTCGGTGCTGGTCGCGGCGTGGGTGATCTCATACGCGCCCGCTTCCACGCCGGTCACCGTGAAGGCTTGCGGAGTGTTCCAATTCGACGACGTGAAGGTCCGCGACGCCGGCGACACCGTCGCCTTCGCCGGGGCGCCCGACATCGGAGTGACCGTCACCGACGCGGTCGGCGGGGAATCCAAAACGGCCGTGTAAGTTGCCGACGAACCCTCCGACACCGACCTCGGGTTCAGCGTCACCCCAGGCCGGGTAGCGACGCGGAAGTTCAGTCGGGCGACATTTTTCTGCATATCCTGAGCGTCGAAGCAGTAAACATCGTCGACCCCGTCGGGGAAGACTATCTCGACCTGCTTGTTGTTGACCAGTCGTTTGCTGGTCGCGCCATCGCCGGCGTCAATCCTGTAAAGGGATTTCCAGCCGGCTTCGGCGGGATCGGCCGTATCGCAGCTCTTTTTGATGTACCGGTATTGGAAAATCTCGGACTCGTCGGTCGCGGTTAGAGTCAGGGTGTTGCCGATCATGTTCCCGGCCAGGGTCGGGTCGGTGTCGTCCATAGGAAAGCTGAACACTCGGAAAACGCTTGAGCCTGAGCTGTGATCCTGGTGGTGGAATCTGAGTCCAACGCACAGATGTTTACCGGTTGCCTGCTGGGCGGTGTGGCTCCCCAACGTCACGTAGCTGCCTTGCAACGGTATGGTTTCCTCCAAAATGGGATTTTGGGCTGTCCGCACTGCGGCGGTAAACCACGGACGCTTGTTATGTATCCTGCCGTTAGTAACTTCGCCGATGGGCCATTTGTCCGTCGTGCATTGATTTGCATGGTCGTTAAAACTGTAGACCAGGTATGTCTGCTTTTGGTTTCCAGCCACATCGCGCTGGGGGAGTAAAAGCTTGGTAGTCGTAGTCCCGCCGGCGACGAAAATCCCGACCTGGACATGATGAGGGCTGCTGCCAGCGTAAGCCAACGCCCCAAGGTTGTCGACGACACTGGCGGGGGTTGTTTTGGTCCTCCGCATCCCAACCGTGAGCGGATCATCTACAAATAGTGATGTTTACTCGTTTTTCGGGCGTGCGGGTGTCATAGGGCGGAAAAGCGTTCTCGTTGGCGGCCTGGCCGTGGGCCACTGCCGCCATGCCCAACCAGGTGAACAGGCCGAGCGCGCCAAGCAGCAGCGCCAGGGCCAGGAGCGGGGTGCGGCGGAAAAGGGAGGTTCGCATCATGCCGGCCCTCCCGCCATGTTCAGATGGTGAGAGCCGGCCGGCGAGACTAGAACATTTATTCGGGGGGGGGGTAATCTGACCGGGAGTAACCGGCATGGCCGCCCTCAGCAGGCGGCCCATCTTGCTGCGTGCGTTGAACATGGCTACGTTGTCTCCTCGCGGTGTCCCGCCCGTCTCAGGAGATCAGTGCCGCGCCGCCGTTGGCGGCGCCGGAACGCTCTCTCCAACTGGGAAACCCGGCTGCCACCGCACAGCAGGAACCGTGCGGGCTGGGCGCTGCCGATACGTTACAGCATCGTCCGTATCATGTGCGTGGCCATTGGGCTCTTACTATGTGTCTTTCGTTGTATAATTCCCTCCGGCCCAGGGCAGATTGGGCCCAGGGCAGGGTCAACCCGCGGCGCAACGGCGGCCCGGGCCCCGCGCCGGCCGATGTCGAGAGAGAGCACGCGAGGTGGAAAATGACGGAGAGCCCAGACTGGAGGGACCGGGAGACGGCGGCCCTCAGGGAACGCCTGTCGCGCCTGAGCCAGGCCAGCCGGCGCATCAACGAGAGCCTGGACGGTGTTGACAACACCGCCGGTGTGGCGGCGACAGCGCCCAGGCTCATGACAAAGACGAGCAGCAGCGGGGTTAGAGCGGTTTTAATGATTCGAACCATTCCGGGAAGCCTGCGCATGATCGTTTGTCCTTATCGAACCGGGCGCATGGGAGCGAGAGGTCGTCGGACCCGTTCCTCATCGAGAAGGCGCGCGACGTCGCGGGTCTCTATGCTGCCTCGGCCCTGCTGCATCTCTGGTCACCGCTTTGGTTGCTCTGGCGTCGCCTGCGCCGCAGAAAGCGGGAGGGTCGGTCTCAATGAGATCGGCCTCTGACGCGGCCAGCCCAGCGCGCGAATCCCCGGGGCCGACCATCCTCGGGCAGAGGTCCTGCCCGGTTACTCGTGGGTGTAGTTGACCGACCGCCAGGCGCCCCGGCAGTTGCAAACTTCGCTGTAGGCGGCCACCTTGAAGCGGTAGTTGCCCTCGGTCAACCCCTCCACCATGAACTGCGTTGCGGTGATTTCCCTGGTGGTCGCAACATCAGCCTTGTCGCCGTTCTCAGCCACGCGGAGCACCCAGACTGCGCAATCGGTGGCGGCGTGGCGCTTGCCGTTCCCGTTCCTGGTGCTGGGCGGGTTCCGGGCAAGGATCGCGGAGTCAGCGGACGCGCCCTCTCCCTGGGCCCTTTCGGCGCGCATCCGGCGCACCCGCTTGGGCGCGTGCTCCTCGGAGGGGTCCTCCGCGTTCGCCGCATCGGCGCCGGCGGCGGCGGCGGCGTAGGTGTAGATGGCGATCGAGTACTCGGTGCTCGGCTCCAGCCCGGTTGCGGTCCACGGCGACAGAGCCTCGCTGCCCGCGGTGCGGTCGCCGTCGGAAACCCGGTCCGCGTACACCTCGTAGTCGGTGGGCTCGCCCGTGGCCCTCGCCCGCATCACCATCTGCTGGACTCCTCCGCGTATACGTGGTCGGGCAGACCGTAGGTGATGCCGCCTTGTTCGAACAGCGAAGCCTCCAGCAGGCCGGTGAAGTCGTCCAGTCTCCGGTTTCGGAACCGCCGGGGCACCACGTTGTCCAGGATGCGGGCGAACCTGTCCTGGGCCCGGAACCAGGGCAGCACGCCGAGGGTCGAGGACTTCGGGTAGCGCAACGCATCGGCAAGACCATCCCCGATGAGCGCGCGGGAGATGCCGTACACATACTTCCTCAGATCCCGGCGCTCCTCCGGCGTATCCATGCCCAGCACCAGAGGAGCGGAGTTGATGAGGGCATTGGCCATCACTATGGACTCGAAGTCCGGGGGCGGTTCGCAGGTCAGGCCGATCCGGAATATCCGCAGGGCGTCAGCTTCGTCCTCGAACAGCAGGGTCTCGGGGACGCCCATCAGGTAGCCGGTATACCGCCAGACGGCCATGAAACTCTCTCGCTCTTCCGGGTCGGAAACCGCGGCGCCCAGTTTCTCCATGTGCTTGAGCAGTCTCGCCGAGAAGGCGGTGATGGCGAAACCCATGTGCGCCGCGCTCAGCGGCGTGCCCCATGCTTCGCCATCCCACTCCGGCGAATGCTTCAGCAGATAACGGATCTGCGCATGCACCAGGCACAGCCGGACGGACAGCTTCCAGCCGTCGCCGTTGCGCTCCAGTCCGCCGGGCAGGAAAATCTCGGTCACGTGGCGGTTGTTCTGCTGCAGACGCCTGACGCCCTGGTCGCGCAGCCTTCCGGTGATGATGAAAGACTTGGCGATATTGGTCGAGAATCCCTCCACCAGGACCCCGCCCAACAACCCTCCAAGGGCCAATCTGTTCTCCCGGAAGAACAACCGGGCGGCCGGGCCGTGGGACGCCAGATCCAGCCAGTCGGGCTGGCGCGTCTTCAGGTCGAAGAACTCCCGTATTGCCTGCGGCGCGTCCGACAGGGCCCCTTCCTCCCGGTTCATTGCGGCTTCGATGTAGCCGCGCACCTTCACGCGGGGGAGCGGCGCGAGTTCCTCCATCAGCGCGTCGGCGGCAGGATCGCCCATGGTGGTGTGGGCAATGTACCGGTCCGCCAGCCCGGGATCGAGGAGGCGCGCCGCCCGGTGACCATCCTCGTAGTCGGTGGGTATCCCGGCATCCCTCGGTTTTATGCCGGTCATGGCCTACGAACAGCAGACAAACTGTAGGGCTTGGGCAGGATGGTCAGGCCGTGGATCTCGTCTTCCGGCAACGGGGCGGCCTCCGGCCGTTCGAAGCGCAGCCGGTGCAGCAGCCGGGTGACGTACAGCCAAACCTCCATCTCGCCGAGCAACTCGCCGGTGCAGCGCCGGTGCCCCACCCCGAATGGGATGAAAGCTCCACCGGTCAGGGCCGGTGAGGGCGACCCGTCCGGCAGGGGCAGGAAGCGCTCGGGGATGAATTGATGGGGAGAATCCCAGAAGCGCGCATCGTGGTGAATGCCGTGGAGATTGCTCAACACCATCGCGCCGGACGGAATCCGGTAGCTCCCCACCTCCGTGTCCGCCGCCGCCCGGTGGGCTATCCCCAACGGGCTGGCGGTGTGATAGCGCATGCTCTCCGCGATGGCGGCGAAGGTGTAAGGCAGCCTCTCCCGGTCGTCCACCGTGGGAAGAGAGCCGCGACCGATGACCTCGTCCATCTCGTCCTGGATCTGGGACTGAACCGCCGGACGGTTGGCGATGGTCAGCAGGAAGAACTTGACGGTGGTGGCCACCCCGTCCGTGTGCGGCATCATCGTATCCATCACGATGTCGTGGACCTGCTGGCGGGAAAGCTCCCGAGATTCCTCCCTGGCCAGCATGAAGTCCATCAGGCAGGAGGGAGAGGCGGCATCGAAGCCCGGCCGGTTATCGAAGCCCGGCCGGTTGCGGACGCCTTCGATGAACGCGCTGAAGTTCGACTCCCGGACCCCCTTCAGCCGGAGGGCCTGCCTGTTGAGCCGGTTGGGCAGGAACCGCAGCCACCGGAGAAACTCGGTGGGGTCCGGCTTGTTGACCGCAGCGCGGACCCAGGCCATATCGTCCCACAAGACGTCCTGCATCCGCCGGAAGTCTTCCGTATCTTCCCACTCATCGCCGAAGAACTGCCGGAACGCCAGATCAAAGGAACTGCGGGACAGCATATCGTTGGGTTGCACCGGCTCCCCGGCGTCGGCTTTCCGGCCCATGCTTTCCACCAGCTCGTCAACCACGGGTTCGACGTATTTCCGGCGCACCATCGCCAGGTTGTCCGCGCTGTACAGTTCATGCCTGGTGAAGCTGTCGAGCCTGCGCCAGTTATCGCCGTAGTTGGAGATCGCCAGCGACCGACCGTCGGTCAGGGACACCAGAGCAGACGACTGCCAGCGGTCGGTCAGAGAGGGTTTTTCGAAAGCCTCCGCCAGCAACTCGGGGTGGCTGATCAGCACCACCGGCACGCTGCCCATGCGCACCAGGCACACATCTCCGTGCTGCCGGACCAGCCGGTCAAGGGCGAGGTGGGTTTCCCCTTTTATGCTGGGCAGCGCCCCCAGGAGCGGCACCCCGCGAGGCCCCGGAGGCAGCGGCAGAGCGGCGACCCTGGAATCAGCGGATGTCATCTCTCTCAAATCCAATATCGAGCGGTCACGTCAAGGGGCAGCCTGCGGTTGCCCCCTTCAGGAGGGAACGCCGGAACCGCGCGAGGCGGTCCATATCACCGACCGCCACGCCGTCCATGCGCCGGATCGGCATGTCCACGAGTCCCGCTCCTCACGCGTACCCGTCGGACTCACAGCGTCCGGTGATGTGATGTGGTGCGGAAATGCTCATCGAGATCAATTCTCCGGTGTTGCGTGGCATGGTTGCGCCGTCTCCCTGCGGTGTCCCGCCGGACCGGCTGGGGCAACGTGGACCCTCCAACCTCCGCGTCGGACAGGCATTGATACGTTACAGCATCGTCCGTATCATGTACGTCGCTATAGTGCCCTTTTTATGTGTCTTTCGTTGTATAATTCCTCTGGCCCAGAGCAGATTTGGCCCGGGCAGCATCAGCGGGCGGCGCAACGGTTGCCGGGACCCCGCGCCGGCTGACGCCTGGAGGAAGGACGAGAGGTAGAAAATGACGGAGAGCCCAGACTGGAGGGACCGGGAGATGGCGGCCCTCAGGGAACGCCTGTCGCGCCTGAGCCAGGCCAGCCTGCGCATCAACGAGAGCCTGGACTTCGACAGCGTGCTCCAGGGCGCGCTGGACTCCGCCCGCTCCCTGACCTCGGCCCGCTACGGCGTGATGACCCTGCTGGACGGCGGGGGCGGCGTGCGGGAGTTCCTGACCTCGGGCCTGACTTCCGGCGAGGCCGAGCGGCTCCTGCTCACCCCGGACCGGTGGCAGCTCTTCGAGGCCCTGACCAACATCGACGAGCCCCTCCGGCTCCCGGACCTGACGGCGCACGTCCACGCCCTGGGCTTCGCCGATTTCAACATCCCCCTGCCGGTGGAGGTGTTCCGCTTCATGGCCGCGCCCATGTTCCACCGGGGCGTCCGGGTGGGCCACGTCTTCGTGGGGGACCGTGAGGGCGGGGAGGAGTTCAGCCCGGCCGACGAGGAGACCCTGGTGATGTTCGCCGCCCAGGCGGCGCTGGTCATCGCCAACGCCGGCGCCCACCGGGAGGAGCGCCGCGCCCGCTCCGATCTCGAAACCCTGGTCAACACCTCGCCGGTGGGCGTGGTGGTGTTTGACGCCGCGACCGGAATGCCCGTGTCCTTCAACCGGGAGGCCATGCGCATCGTGGACAGCCTGCGGGAGGCGGGCCAGCCCGCGGAGGACCTGCTGGACCTGGTGACCTGCGTGCGGGGCGACGGCCGCGCGGTCTCCCTCCGGGAGCTGCCCCTGGCGGAGCTGTTCAGTTCGGGGGAGACGGTGCGGGCCGAGGAGATCACGCTGCGGGTCCCCGACGGGCGCAGCGTCAGCGCCCTGCTGAACGCCACCCCCATCCGCTCCGAGGACGGCCGGGTGGCGTCCTTTGTGGTCACCCTGCAGGACCTGGCGCCCCTGGCGGAGCAGGAGCGGCTGCGGGCCGAGTTCCTGGCCATGGTCAGCCACGAGCTCCGGATGCCCCTGGCCGCGGTGAAGGGTTCGATCACCACGCTCCTGGAGGGAGCGGGGGATCTGGACCCGGCGGAGACGGCCCAGTTTCACCGCATCATCCGGGACCAGTCCGACCAGATGCGCTTCCTGATCGCCGACCTCCTGGACGTGGCCCGCATCGAGACCGGCTCCCTGCCGGTGGACCCGGAGCCGGTGGAGGCGCGCACTCTGGTGGAGGACGCGGTGAGCCGGTTCCTGGCCGGCGACGACCACAACCCGCTGGACGACCGCAACCCGCTGGAGGTGGAGCTGCCCGAGGACCTGCCCATGGTCATGGCCGACCGGCGGCGCATCGTCCAGGTGCTGGGCAACCTGCTCTCGAACGCCGCCGGGTACTCCCCCGAAGGATCGCCCATCGTGGTCAGCGCGGAGCGCGACGGGGTGCACCTGGCGGTGTCGGTCTCCGACCGGGGCCGGGGCATACCGGCGGAGCTGCTGCCGGAGTTGTTCCGGAAGTTCTCCCGGGCGCATGACCAAGACGGCGCATCAGGCCAGGGCTCGGGAGTGCAGGGATCAGGGCTGGGGTTGGCCATCTGCAGGGGCATCGTTGAGGCCCACGGGGGCCGCATCCGGGCCGAGAGCGACGGGCCGGGCCTCGGCGCCCGGTTCACCTTCACCCTGCCGCTGGCCGAGGGCGTCGCTCCCCCCGCTCCTCCGCCGTCATTCCCCGCGCGCGCCAGGCGAACGACCCGGGACCGGGTGCGGGTGCTGGCGGTGGACGACGATCCCCAGGCGCTGCGCTACGTCCGCGACGTCCTCACCCGGGCCGGCTATGCCCCCATCGTCACCGGCGATCCCGACGACGTGCCCCGCCTCATGGCCGAGGAGAAGCCCCACCTGGCCCTCCTGGACCTGGTGCTGCCGGGCGCCGACGGCATCCAGCTGATGCACGACATCCTCCGAATCGACGACCTCCCGGTGATCTTCCTCTCGGTGTACGGCCAGGACGACACCGTGGCCCGGGCCTTCGACATGGGGGCCGCCGACTACGTGGTCAAGCCCTTCTCGCCCACGGAACTCACCGCGCGGATCCGGGCGGCCCTGCGCAAACGGCTGGAGCCCGCTGTGGGCGAGCCGTCGGGGCCCTTTGCCGCCGGCGGGCTGAGCATCGACTTCGCCCGCCGCCAGGTGGCCGTGGACGGTGAGCCGGTGGAGCTGACGCCCACGGAGTACGCGGTGCTCTACGAGCTGGCGGTGCACGCGCCTCGGGTGCTGACCCACCAGGTGCTGCTCCAGCGGGTGTGGGGTCCGGAACGCGTCGGCGAGTCTTGGCTGCTGCGCAACATCGTGAGACGACTCCGCCGCAAGCTCGGCGACGACGCCGACAACCCCAGGTACGTCCTCACCGAGCCCAGGGTCGGCTATTACCTGGCCAGCGGGGATGCGGAGGAAGGCTAGGCGCTCGATGCGCCAGCCGGATCATTCAGTTCCACCCCTCCTGTGGTTACGGTGTACCAGTTGAGGTCCGCCCCAGCCACATCGTCAATCCAGAAGATCACCGCCGGCTGCAGCCGGGGGCGACGCAGTTCCTGAACCACGCCCGTGTCGAGCCGGTACACGGCGCCACTCAAAGTCGGGATCCGCCCGCCGACGATATTTCAGCCGCAGCGGTGTCAGCAACGGGTCCTCGAGGCCCGGCGTAGTCATAGGATCCAAACAACGCCACCGCTAGATAAGCACCAGTACGGACGCGGCCACGCCACGATCTGCAGACCCAGGGCAAGGCTGGTATGCAGCATCTCGCTGAAGCGGACCTTGGCGTCCTGCACCCGCCCAGACGTTGGTCATGTGCCCTCCCCTCGCAGAGTGAACGCCGTCTGCTCCGGCCAGAGTGCGATCACCGTCTCTGAATGAACCAGTCAGACCGAACTCACCCGTACAGAGGACCGTTCGATATCATCGAACCGATCTGTTCCAATTGCTCCGAAACGCAATCCAACACCCGGTCGTATTCCACGCGTGTGGGCAGTTCAATGGGAACCAGGAGGCCATTGTTTGGTCCCGGGCCCAAGTCAATGACGTTCATGCTTTCCAGCTTCCGGGTTATCTCCTTGCGGTCTGAGTCAGGGTCACCCAACTCGTTGAAATTGTAGAGCAACAGCCACAACGGAGTACGCCCTCGGTGCGCCCAATGCTCAAGGTTCACCCCTAACCTGCAAAACACCTCGCTCAGGCGGATGTAACGTCCGTAGCCCGTCTCCAGCGGCGTCACCCTCAGACCAGTAACATCCACCCACCCAACCTCGATCATACGGTTGGTGGCATCATTGACCAACCGAGTCAGGTTCATCACCCGACGTGGGATCTGAGGTCCCAATTCCTCCGAACTGATCGGCAAGAAAGCGTCGGTGTCCATCCGTTCAGTCAAACCTCTGAGCTGAACGATGTCGCCGGAGATCCTCGTGTCGCCAGCCGCGCCGACATGGGCTGCCATCCTGTCCAGCAAAGCCCCCCAACTTGTCATCATCAGGTGGCACTCGGTGTCGACGATGAGAGCACTCTGGAGCTGACCCGATTCAGTGCTCGGCGCCAACCCATATTCCTGGTCCGCCAACACGTACACTTCAGACCAAAGCGCTTCCAACCGAGCCTCAGGCACCACGAACAACAGAGTCGAGGATCCGTCATCCGGCAACTGCGCCAAGTACCCGTTGGGCTGATCGTCGGTCAGTCCAGCCCAGAACTTGGCCTCGATGAATAGTCGTACCTCCTGCGCTTCATCGAAACCGGCCAGATCGGGGCGAGAGCCCCCATCCACGGTGAACTGCGTCTCGGTTCGTGCGATGTGCCCCATGCGCGAGCCACCGGATCGAAGGACGTCTTCCAAACCTTGCCGGGCCGATGTGGAATGCGCCAGGATGTGGCCGAGTGCCTCGACCGCTATGTTTTCGGGATGATCCCCGAACCTCAGCGCCATTTGCGCAAACAGGGTGGGTTGGTCAGTCAAGATGGAGCACCTCATATGAGGAGATTTCGCTACTCGTTTTCCGAGGTATCCGGGTCAGACATTGACCAATATGATGACGAATCTCGTAACGCATCCATTGGCCATAATCTTCTGGCAATCCGTTAATTCCTGAACGACGCAAGCATCGGCAGTGCGCACCACTTGGACCCTCGGAGATACCGGCGACGCTCTCTCGAGGCGAAGATAGAGAACGCCGTGCGTGATAGCGGGCAGAGGTTCAACAGGCTCCGCTGTTTCTCGACTGTCGGTAGTACCAACTCATCTAGGCTTCTGGAGTTGCTCCTCGTGGATCCTGTGAATCAGCTCGTTTGCCGAGACGTACACCTCGTTGAGCTGCCGGAGGTGTTGATTTCGTTCCTGGCGGGCCATGTTGAGGTTGGCCTGCTCTTCCCTGATAGACCGTAAAGGTTCCTCCAACAATTCGGCAATGGTTGCATCTACCACGAATGTTGCCTCCCGTTCCACCTGGTGGGCCACGGCGGCGAATTTCGCCCGCAGGTCTTGGCACACCCTGCGTATCTCTGCCGCTTTCCTGCGTCGGTCTTGTTCCTCCTTGACGGTCAGGAACAAGTCGAGAGCTATTGCTCCGACAGTCAGGATGACGCTGGCCCTGCCCACGACGCGTGCAAGTTTGACCGCTTCCCATGGCCGGAAACTGTGTCCGAAAGTTCGTCCCAAGGTCAGGATAGTGCTGTGGACTGCACTTCCCGAGAATTGGGCCAGCCCTTGAGCTCCTGACGCCACTGCGCTGGAGTTCCGCGTCAAGTTCCCGGCCGTGTCCGCCAGTGATTCCGTGACTTTCTGAACGATGTCCAGATTCAGGGACCGCCCGCCGGCGGTGATCTCCTGCGCGATTTTGCCGCTGGTGTCCTGGTGCAGGCTCTGCGTCTGCATCCTCGCCATGGACGCCGCCAGTTCTGGCAGTTCCCGCGCAATCACACCGTGGATATTGCGGTCCAACTCCTCGACCGCAGCCTGCACGAGGCGTTCTGCGTTTTGGGCGCTTACCTCGACGTCTTCCTGACTGGATTCTTCGTGGACGCTGTCAACTAGGTTGTGACCGGCGTTGATGATTGTGCGCTTAGCGTCCAATATGTGGATGCTAGTTTCGTGGCGTATCGCTGTGATGGTTTGCGCGACGGCCTTGGCGTTCTGGTTATACACCAAATTCAGGGCGTCTTCCGTTGGGTCGTCGGTTGGTTCCTGAGCAATCGCTTGTTCCAACACCTGTGCGAGCTGGTATAGCGCGGTGGTCTGTCGCGAGTTCAGTCCCTGGTCTCGTGCTAGCGCGTCCAAGTTGTCGGCCAGCTGCCCAATGTTCGCCTCCTCCCGGAGGATTTCCGCCATTTCCGGGTCAGTTTCTTCGTCTGCTTCAAGAGAGCTGCTAGCGTCGGTGAAGGTCACGCGCAGCTGTTCCGGAGTGAAGGGGTGCAACGGCTGGCGCAAGGCTTCCGTGATGATTTCCCTGCTCTCTGGGGTATTGCCCAAATGGTGCCGGTTCATCTTGTTGACGACCAGGATGCTCTCGTAGGCTTTCTCGTGGTCGATGGCCAGCTGGCGGTAGTTCTGGGCGATGTGACTGTCGAACAGTTCGTTGGTGATGACGAACACTAGCAGGTCGGCTCGGCTGATTGCGGCGTAGCTGGTCGCGTCGTGGTCGGGCCTGATCGAGGTATGGATGCCCGGCGTGTCGGTGATGGTTATGCCATGCCACTCGTAGTGGTGGATCTGGTCAGTCGTGATGCCGGCTCCGGTAGCGATGTCGTCTCTTCCGGTGAGTGCTCGGATGAGATTTGACTTGCCGGCGCTGTACTGTCCCGCAAAGACCAGGCTGATGTTGTATTCGCCGGTCGAGCGCTCGGTCGGCAGTTCTTCAGTCAGGTCGCGGACCGATGGCAACGTGGACTTCATCAGCGCCTCACGAGCCCTTTCCAGCACCTTGCCGGTCTCGATAGCCCATTGCTGCGTTTGGAGTAAAGTCATTGCATCGTCCTCGCGCTGTTGCCGGAGTTCGAGATGCGGAGTCCGGTCAATTGGTGTGCAAGGGCGGCCTGAACCCGGGCGTTGGGATCTCCTTGCAAGTTGGCGACCTCCGCGATTGAGTTCTCTCCATCAATATAGACGTCTTCGCCAGCGGTACCGCAAAGTTCGGCGATCAGCTCCCTTGCTGGCTTCCCTTCTGCGATGCAGTTCACTGATTCTGCCAACACTTGTTCCAGTGATTCCATGGCTTCGTGCTAGAGAATTTGGCTGTCCTGTAACCTCAGCACGGTGGCCTGTCCGGGCAGCCGCGCTGTTCCCGTTATCTTTGGCTCTTCACTTTCGTGGTCGGTGTGCGCTAGAGCGTGGCCGATCAGGTCGCGGTTCAATTCGCTAAGGCTCGCCCTTTGCTGTGCGGCCAGGGTCATCACGACATTGGTGGCCAGTCCGGCCGCTTGAGTGAGGCTACTGATCTCGTTCGCTGCGGGTTGGATGGCGTCGCGGTCCACCGCGCCGCTGTACCAATGGTTGAAGGTGTCGCGGATCGTTTTCTCAACGTCGTCGAGGTGTTCGTGCAGTTGGTTGGCCACCCGTTGGGCGGCTTCTCGGTGCCTCTTTTCTCTCGACCCGAAAAGGTTTCCCAGCAGCCGGCCCGCTAGTCCCACCAACGCACCTGCGATCATTAGCGGGATCGCAACCGTGTTGATGCCTGGTATTGCGGCTAGGAAAGGGAGGAAGGTTGCGGCTCCTCCTAGCCCTAGCGTTGCCCCCAGTCCTTGGCTTCCCCATTTGACCCACCGGCGTGTGTCTCTGATCTTTTCGTGTTGTAAGCGCGCATTGTCCTGTTGTTTGGTGAGTATGCGGATCTCGGTCTCGATGTCCGCCACCATTTCAGCGAGCCGGTTCTGGCACTCGTCAGCCACTTCCCTGATGGCTGTGTTCAGGTTCTGGTCGATGTGGTATGTCTTGACCCGGGTTTCCCAGCGTTGTTGGATTTGCCTGTCCTCGCAGTACTGGTCTGCAAAACCTGGAACTTGGTTGCGGAGTTCCCCGACCGTGCTGCTGATGAGTACGTCGAGCTTTCGGCTGGCCTCGCGTCGGAATTGGCTACGAAATCTCTCAGTTTCCCTGAGTCGGTCGTTGAGACGCTGTTCCAACCGTTGGGTGAGGTCGGCTTGGACCGCCAAGTCTTCCCAAGTCTCCAGTGCGGCGGTTGCCGCAGTGTCTATGAACGCTCGCCGGCGCAAGAAGGGTCCGTTGGTCACCACCTCGTTGACGATGAGATCCTCAACCTCCCAAAAGCGGCTGGCCTCGGCGAGTTCGGCGTGTTCCGCCTGTGACAGCCCACGGCTGGCTTGGTATTGCGCCAGCAAGTGGGTGTTGACCAGTTGCAGTTGTCGGCCAGGCGTGTATTGGTCCGCCATGCGGTCGAATTGGTCGGCAATGTCATCAAGCGTCTCGAGGTCGAACAGACGGTCTTGGTTCGTGATGAACCGCCTGATGTGCCCGCGGCTGGTAAGGGCGCTTTTGACGTTGCATATTCCTATGACCGGTTTGCCGGTGCGCCTGATGCGGGCCAGATGACGGGCTTCGGAGTCTTGGGGAGCGTCGTTGGTGATGAGGAAGATGATGAGGTCGGCTTGGATGGCTGCATCGTGTGCAGTCTCTTCGTCGTCTTCGCCTTCGAATGCCGCTAGGCCGGGCACGTCGGTAATGGCGAGTCCTCTCCAGTGGTAGGTCCTGACATCCGTCGTGGTGCGCTGCGTGCCGTTTCCGATGGAGCTGCCGTCGCCCCCGGTGAGTATCTCCATCAGCGTGGACTTACCCGTCATCGTCCTTCCGAAGAGGGTCAGGTTGTAGGTTGGCGGCGCCCCCATCTTGCGCTCGATGGCGTCGCTGACACTGGATTGCCGTTCTTCAAGCTTTTCGATCAGCTCCCGGATTTCCGCTGCCGACTGCTTTGCCGTCGCGCCCGCGTTGGGTGTGCTCACTTCCTGTAGCAACCGCTCGGCGGTTTCCTTGGCTTCGCTGATTGCGCGTTCTGTTGCCTCCAGTTGCTCTTTAGCTTTTTGGTAGGCCGGTGCTGTGGCCTCGCGGCACTGTCGAAGTGCTTCAGCCAAGCCGCCTGATTGGGTGGACCAGCGCTTGCGTTTTTCGACCCGCGCGGCCGCGTCCAGTTCTCTCCGGCTCTGGGCGAGTAATTCCAGGAGTTCGACTCTCGTCGCGGCTCCGATAGTCATAGCAGCGCCAATATGACTGCGACCAAGCCAATGCAGACGGCGGTTGCGGTGGTACCGACTAGGATTTTGGCAAGCCGGGACCAGCTTCGATTCACTCTATCCAACGCCTGGTCCATTTGGCTTTGTTGGTCTTCGCGCTGTTGCGCCATGGCGTTCTCAAACGCTGTCAGCAGTTCCTGTTGAGCGGTGGCAAAAGCGTCGTCGTGCTCCTCCCTGTGCTTTTGCTCCGATGCGAGACTGTCCCGCAACGACTGCACGATCTCGCGCCCCGTTTCTTCCAGGCCGTGTAGTGCTGCCTCGACGGCGGTATGGTGTGCCTCTCGCAGTTGGGCTACTGCTGTTGCGATGGCCTCGTCGCTGCGTTTCTGAGCAGCAGCGTTGATGTCGTCGTGCTGTTGCACATGGAGGGCCAACGTGCTCGATTGCTGGGCGACTTGGCGGGCCAGTCGTGCCGTGATTTCACTATCAGGGTTTGGTTGGCTGCTCATGCTAGGCCATTCGGTTCCTTCACATATTCCGGAGGTTTTCCTTCTGACAGTCCAGCCTCCGCGTAGCCAATTGAGTATGGCAGGCTTTGGCCTCAGGCATGATACATTAGGCAGCAACCCAAGAAAAAGAGGGTTTCAGTCTATTGAGGGAATTTCACTAACCATTACGAATGTGGCAGCGAAGACATCGAAACTCGAGACCCTTGATGGAAGGATCGAGTAGCGAAATCACCTCCCTCATATAGCTATGGAAAGCACATAAACTCATCGGATGATTTCGTGTTGCTGGTTCGGCGCTACGCGTCATCAACCACTTGAGCGACTGCAGTATTCAGAACCAGCGGAACCGGCGCGGCGACCGCGTGGCCTGCCCCAGAAAGCTGTCCAGCGGTTCCTTCTTCAGTACGATCTGCCCCGAGATGCTCGCCGGTCGGTTCAGTATCCAGTTGGGAATCTCGTCCCGGATCCGCCTGGCGCCCAATGGCTCAATGCCGATGATCACCTGGTCTCCCGCGATGGTCCAGTCCCCGATGGCGGGCCTACGGGCCCGGGTGTACTTGTCCGGATGGATCAACCCCTCCAGCACCGAACGCGGTTGCTCAAAGGCGCGGTTCTGGTACTGGTGCAGCGTCATGGGCGCGCACCACTCCGGCAACTCCACTCCCGGCGGCAGGTGCTCCTCGAACAACCGGCACAGTACCGTTGACGACACCTCCAGCACGTCGGCATCCAGGATGTCCTGCTCGTCCATATCATCCAACAACTCTCGGGTCTCTGACAGATAACGCCGGTACAGCGCCGTGCTCATCCGGTTGGTGATCCCCGTTACCGAACGCCGCAACTGCCTGATCGACGTGATCGCGTCCCCCGGCAGCGACGTGGTCGTCCAGATCATCAGCGACCGCTTCACGATCTCCGGCTGGAAGTTCCTCGCGTCGGCGTTCATCGACAGCGCGATGCACGGGTACTCCGCATACGGTATGTGCTCGTCCTTGATCACCTCCGGCGCGTGCCGCCGGAACCGGTCATCGTGGATATCGTCGAACACCACCGGAAACCTCTGGTACGCCGCCTGCAGCGCCCGCTGGTTACGACGGGTGAAGTACGGCGTCTCCACGATCCGCGGGTAATCGAACATGGACGTCATCAGCGTCTCGATCAGGCTGCTCTTGCCGCAGTTGCTCTCACCGTACACGATGGCGAACATCGGCCGGTCGAAGCTGAAGGTGTTCGCCCGCAGCGCCGCGTTGCGCAGGTCGCACATCCACGGGCTGAAGTAGAACCAGCACATGAAGGTGAAGTAGTCCCGCTGCATCCGGGGCACGTCGCCCACGAAGCCGTTCTCGTAGTTGCCGAAGAACTCCAGCCACGCCGCCACGTCGCTGGCCACCTGGTCGGCGTCGGCATCCAGGGACATCGCCTGGCCCGACAGCCAAAGCGTCCGCCCGTCGTAGGACAGCGACGTGGCCGGCTTCGCCTCGTCATGGCGCGAGGTGGCGATGCGGGTCATCTGCTTGACCACCTGGGGCACTATCTTGAGCACACCCTTCCGGTCGGGGCGCAGGTCGGCCAGCACCTGGCGGTGCACCGGCGCGATGCGCTCCACCTCCCGGAGCACGTGGGGCGCGTTGAACTGCACCTCGTCCTCGGTCTGGGCCGGCAGGAAGATGGTCACCCCGTCGGGACGCTCCTCGGCATCCCTGAGAGCCGGCGTGTTTTCCACCAGATCACCCGGCAGCGGTTCCGCCCTCAGGGGCATGTTGCTGGTGGCCACGCTGCGCACGTCCTCATACTGGCGACTGAATTGCTCCCACGCCACCAGGTCGTCGTCAAACACCGTCAACGTCTCCGCCTGGCGGCCGGAGAAAGCGTTCTCTGACAGGTTCGCCGAGCCGACAATCACCCGCCGCTTGTCCTCACGCTCCAGCAGGTAGATCTTGGCGTGGGCCACCGCGTCCTTCACCACCAGGAACCGGGCGCTGCCCTCGGCCGCCCGCCGGTAGATCACCTCCCGCCGCTCCGGCGAGATGCCGCGGGCGCCCACAAAACCCTGGTTCAGCCTGCTCTGCACCACGTTCTGGAACGCCAGCAGGTCCGCGGCGTCCCGGCTCAGCACCCCACCGTGGCCGAAGACGCACTCGAAGTCGTCATAGTCGTAATCCCTGAGCAGACGGAGCACCATGGGGATGCTGGAGGTGTAGGTGAGCGCCCGCATCCTGGTGAACCCAGCGAACAGGTCCATGTTGAACGGTTCCACCCGCAGAGCCTGGGCGTACACCGCCTGGAGATGTGGCGAACGGGTGCGGGAGTCGGGGTCGTCAAGGGCGAACCCGAACTGCGGCATGGTCTCCTGATCGGCCACGTTACGCCCGTTGCGGCTGGTCATGGTTGACGCCCTATCCTCCCGGCAGACTGTCGGGCAAATGAATTGCGTTGTAGTGCTTACCCGGCCGGGCCAATGCTAACACGGCGACTTTCTCACATCGGTCCGGTATCAGCGATTGTCAGTCATTATCATGGATTTCTGACAACCCCGCGCCGGATGCCACCATGGCCAGTTTGCCCCATCTGATCACCCAACTAGTATTCGGTCAAACTGGCATCGTCATATGGAAGAAGAAACCGGCCATGGTCACTATCGTGAGTGGCAAACAGCGGTGCAGGAGGTGCGGCGTCCATGGCTCAGGAGAAGTTTGCGGTACGGTTGTCGGAGGAAGATCGGAGCCAACTGGAGCGGTTGATCCGTAGCGGCCAACGCTCGGCCCGGGTGATCAATCGAGCTCGCATTCTGCTCAAGACCGACGAGGGTTGGAGCGCGTCCCAGGTGGCGGCGGCGCTGGACACGTCGCCCCGAACGGTGTTTCGCACCAAGCGGCGGTACGCCGAGGAGGGATTGGACGGTGTGCTCCACGACCATCCCCAGGCCAACCGGTATCGCAAGCTGGATGATCGTGGGGAAGCCCATCTGATTGCCCTGGCGTGCAGCGACGCTCCCGAAGGTCATGACCACTGGACGCTGAGATTGCTGGCCGACAAGGTGGTGGAGTTGGGCGTGGTGGAGAGCCTGTCATACGAAACGGTCAGGCTCCGGCTGAAAAAAACACCCTCAAGCCCTGGCAGAAACAGCAGTGGTGCATCTCCCAGATGAACGGGGAGTTCGTGGCAGCCATGGAGGACGTGCTGGACCTGTATGCCGAGCCCTGCGACCCCAACCGGCCGGTGGTGTGCTTCGACGAGACTTCCACTCAACTGTTGGCCGAGGTGCGGGAACCCTTGCCCGCCCAGCCGGGACGTCCCCGACGTCAGGACTACGAGTACCGACGCGGCGGCACCCGCAACCTTTTCCTGTTCTGCGAGCCGCTGGCGGGCTGGAGCCATGTGGCTATCACCGAACGTCGCACCATGCAGGACTTCGCCCACCAGATGCGGTGGCTGGTAGACGTGGCCTACCCCGACGCCACCGTCATCCGCGTGGTCCTGGACAATTTGAACACCCACCGCATGGCGTCGTTGTACGAGACCTTTCCCGCCGCCGAAGCCAGGCGCATCGTGAAACGCCTGGAGTTTCACCACACCCCCAAACACGCCAGTTGGCTGAACATGGCGGAGATTGAGTTCAGTGTGTTGAGCCGCGCCTGTCTCAAGGGCAGAAATCCCGACGCCGATGCCCTGCAACGTGCCATCACGGCCTACGAGACCCGGCGCAACGCTGAGCACATGCCGATCAACTGGCGCTTCGGAACCGATGACGCCAGGATCAAACTCCATCGCTTCTACCCCTGCCTTTCCAACGTTGACTAACTACTAGCTGAGGAGTCACCCGAAAGTACTCACCTGTGTGCAAATGTGCATCCGCACACGTGTGCAGACGCAGACCAGTTTTCCGCTCCCGCTCGAGTACCCCGCTTCCGAAATCTCGGAAGACAGATCCCATCAATCAGGCATAGCCCGAAGGGACCGCGGTTTCAGGCTGATCAGCAGCACTCTACGATGGTGGTCTCCGCCAATACCGCTAATACTCGATCGGGACCAGTGCACCGACACCGAAACTGGCGCAAAATTGCACCCCTAACACTTTCTGAGGCGACGCCCTACGAGTATCATTGTGTGCAAATGTGCAATTGGCACTTTGCACAAAAGGCCAAGAAATCAAGCACACCGGAGTTGCTCTATGCCGGTTGTTGCGATCGTGAATCAGAAGGGAGGAACGGGCAAAACGACTTTGGCCACCAATCTGGCCTCAGTCCTGGCGGAAAAAGGGACGGTCTTACTCCTTGACGCCGATCCGCAAGCCAGCTCCCAAAACTGGGCCGCCAGCGATTGGACTTCGCCCGACACCTTGGCGGTCAAGGGAGTGGGGAATGGCAATCTGCTACAGCGGGTCCGATCCGTGGCTCGTGACTACGACTGGATCATCATAGATGGACCCCCTGGAATCACCAGTGCCAGCGCCGATGCCGTACGGGCTGCCGACCTAGTGCTGATACCGGCGAAGCCAAGCCCGTTGGACGTCTGGGCAGCCTCGGAGATCGTGGCGGCCGTACGAGCTCGTCAGAAAACAGCCAAGGGGATGCCCAAAGCGGCTTTTGTCATTACTATGGCGCAGCCACGCACTCTCCTCGGGCGCCAGATTGACACTGCGCTCACCGAGCTGGGAATCCCCGTGCTACAGGCGCGCACGACCCAGCGGGTAGCGTATCCCAATGCTATCAACGAGGGAAATTCGGTCGTAGATGGCCGCGATCAGACCGCCCGCAACGAGATCCTTGCCATCAGTGGCGAACTGGAGAGTTTGACCCATGACGATTAGACGCAATCCCAACCGCGGCAATCAGGATGATCGGGACGCTTTCGTCGACCGGGCGGGGGAGGAAGAAACCGCGCGCCTCCACTGTTTCATTCCGGCCGGTCTCCACCACCAGCTGAAAGTGATGGCTCTAGAGGGGCGCACTAACATGACAGCGCTGGTGGTGGAAGCCTTAGAAAACTTCGTCGCCGAGCGGCGATGACACAAAGATCGATGGCCTTCACCCGAGATTATCGAGTGGAAACATTGTCGCCGATGGTCCCGAGCACGTCGTCGTTTGGGAAGCAGTCCAACAGATTGCAGAGACCAACGAGTTAACCCAGTGGACACCGGCAGGTCTCCCAGCAGCGCGGCAACCTCCGGTCTAGACCGGTAAGCACTATCAACTTTCAGGACTGCGTAGATCAGCAACTGGCATCACGTGCCAGGTGACTCTAAGAGCGAGTTTCGTCGCGTTTGTGTCCAGCCACAACAAACGTAGAGGCCTTCATAGTTTACGTTGTTCCGTTTGGAAGCGGTTGTTTCGCTGCATATCGGCCCCGTGGGCGCCAACCTTGACCAAACAGAACCGTTCACCTGACCATTCCGCCCAGTTGCGCTTGCAGTGTGCGCCCCGCGGCGGCTGCCTTCGCCGCTGGCCAATGACAGGGACACTGTATACGGCCTCGGTCGGAGTACAGGGCGCAGGCGCAGCCCGTCTTTGCGCAATGGACCCGCTCGATGACATCCAGGCTCATCCCCGAGGTCAACATTCCGGCCAATGGGTGGCGGCACGGCCGGTGTTCTAATTTTGCGATCGCACCGGCGTTTTCGCAGAACCCAGAGTCCCTTCCGATCGGTTTCAGGGCCTTCAGGAGGCTCGAATCGCGCCGGTTTTCTGTCGCTATCGCCGAAATCGCCGGTTTTCGGGTGTGCTCTAAATTGGCGGTTCGCACAGGTGGGTCAACCGGTGTCGATAGCTCAACCTCCGCATCCGATGGAATCTTCCGCGGAGAGGCTTCTGGATCAGACGTGTTGAGGTAAGGCGGGTCTTCCCAGGGCAGACGTCCGTAACGCTGGACGTAATCTTCGAGGTAACGCCCCGGTCTACGTTCCCAGTCAACCAAATCCTGAGCATCCGCCTCGACATCAGGCGTTACCAGTTCCGGCGCCCAACGCTTGAGGGCGTTCAACCCAACACCCATCGGAGACGCGCCTGCCAGTCCTCCATGGGCCTCTCCATGGGCCCTCAGAGAAGTGAGGTACGCCACCGGATTATCGGCGGTAGCGACGTACTGGGCCTTACGGTCAAAATCGAAACCAACCGCCTGCACAGCGTCCCGCACCAGCTCGGCGGAAAGACCCTGCCCATGGTTGTCGATGCATGCCATCAGGTAGGCAGCAGGGTGTTCTTTCGTCGTACACCGCCGGACAATCACCTCGTCGACCAGCCACAGCAATCCCTGGCCGTTGGGCAGCTCGTTGCCTGCTTCTTCCGCCGCTGCGACCCGGTCGGCAAACTCGATCAGTCGGTCAGCACGTTCCACGCTCAGGTAAGTTCCGACGTTGGCGTACCAGCAGGTCAAGGCCCAGTGCTGGGGCGGTGCATCGCCAACTTGAGCGAGCGGCGCATCATCCGAATTGCATGAACCTTCTAAAATTCCGGGAGACGACTTTATATCTGGAGATATATCAAGATTATTAAAATCGTTAGAAGACCCTGTGATGGTTCGTGCAAGGTGTTCTGACCCGTTACGGGTCAGAACACGCGAGATCGTGGAGGGAGAATGCCCCAGATGTGGCCAGCGGATAGCGCATTCGCTGGCGATCTCTGTTCCGTCCAAGCCTGCGGCGTTCGCATCTATGATGAACCGGTCCCGCTCCGAGCATCTGCTCCGGCGGGCCCGGCCTGATGCCTCACCGTTCTCCCGCTGCCATTCGCGGAAACCCTCTTCTGACGGTTCATTTCCCGGAATATGCGTGTAGTCTAGGGCAGCCTGAGCCGGCCTGATGCATTGTCTGGGGGAAAAGGCGTAGATACCCCAGCGCTTGGACGTATACCGGTAGAGTCGGTCCGCCAAATCGTGGGCTGCTGGGTACAAATCTTGGTAGCGGGCGGAATGGGCATACTGGTTGATCACAGTGCACGCATAGCTGATCAACTGGCGGTACTGACAACAGTCCAAGCCGGTGCGGTCGATGGGTGGGATGTCCCAGGGCAGGGCCGTCCCTTGATTACTGTGGAGGCGGCTGATTTCCGCCACAACCCCCTTGGGGAGCGGGTCAGTGGGATCGTCCGAGAACGGGTGGTACCCAAGTTTGTCGGGGAATGCGTCTCGGAAAGCCAGCTGGACCTGATGGTCCGAAAGCTCAATGTCGACCGGCTCTGGGCACGATTCGATTGGGGAGGAAATACGGGGAGAAGGACCCGAAAATGGCAAATCAAGTGCGCGACTGGGACCCTTCCCCGGCCGAGGAACTGGTTGGAGCATTGTAATGTCCCGGCGGGATGGTCAGTCCCGCTTTTGAGGATTGAGGGAGTGATGGCACGGCATCGATTAGCCGTGCGCCGACAATTTATCATTCCGGTTGACGGCGGATCAATTACATAACTTGCTGAATTGGACACTTCTCAGGACGGGAATGCCCGTCTCGAAACGTGTGCTGGGGCGGGACGTTCGGTCCGGATAGAGTGGACGTTAAGGTGGCGGGATTGAGCAGCACGTAAGATCGAAGTTGCGGCCGTTTGTCGAGTTATTCTTGAATGATAAAGGCTTCCTTAGAGGCGCTATTTTTAGCCTTGAAAATTCCTCTCCAAGCGTTGATTTTCCTCCTTCAAAAGGGGTAACATGGAGGGGCACAGCCTGCGCGAAGGTACGGGCCTGAGCATTGTAATAGTGGCGCCTCGCCGCGGGGGTGGTTCCTTGCAAAAATGGCGAGGCGTTGCTATTTGTATTCGACAAACGGCCGCAAGGATGGCGGGAGCCTGTTTTTCGGGTACAATCCCGGAAAATCTCGGGGAGCGTACCTCATGAACGTCCCGAATACCACCGGCCCAGAGACTCGTCCCTGCCTATCGCCTTCGCCTTGGGATGCAGTCGTACCCGACCTCGAGGATCTCTGGCACCAAATCGCTGTCCGCTGCTGGCAGCGGGTCCATCCAGACCGGGAGCACGGAGACGGTGATATCCCCACGCCTGTAGAAGTTGCCGAGTGCCTTGGGCACACTGGCCCGCTGGCCAGCGGGCCTTCTTGGCAGGGGTTTTTGTCCCGTTGGAACCGGCTGGTCGCGACCGCGATTACCAACGTCTACTCCACCACCGGCATTTTGTTTCCTCCGGAAAAGCATTGGGGCGATGGTGAATTCGACCCCGAACTGGCAGCCATTACAATAGGCCACTTCGTCCATTGCGCCTCATGGCAAGACTCCGACGTTGCGGACGAAATAGAACAACTGTCGCGCCATCCAAAGATCTGGGAGTTGACATATCTGGCCCGCTTGGTGAGATTCACCGAGCAGGGGCCGCCCTACCTTTACGTAGATTGCGCCGAGGCGCTAATGGGGATCACCGCGGCCCATGCCGCGGTGGCTGGCCCCTTAGGGGGGCCGCCACCAGTGGAGCCGCTGATTGAGTCTTGGCAACAACGCGTTGTTGCCGCGCGGATCCGCCAGGTGGAGCCGGACCTGCGGACGACGGGGCGGAGGTTGCCGGCCAAGCTGGCTATGGTTGAGCCTTCGCACCGACGAGTCAACGAACTCTGGTCACCGGCGGCGCACCTTACTCTATTGCCTCAACCGCTGTCCCAGCCGTTCCTCTTCGATCGGGGGGCGCCGCTGCCGGCACGTCAGTCGGCACAACGAGTGCTCCCCGGGTTCGGGGATTGGCAGCCTGGCAGGACGCCGGCGCTGCCTCTGCAGATGTGGGAACTCGGGGCGGCTAGGGTGATGTCTGGAGGTGGGCAGGGAGCTCCGCTGGCGCTGCGGCTGTTTGTCGAGTGCATTTTGGGTCTGCCTGCAATCTGGCGGGATGGAGAGGCTGCGTACGAGATTCCCCTGTCCGAGTTGCGACGTAAACTGTACCCCGTCGACTCTCGGATGAGTCGTCGCGTTTTCTGGGAGCGCCTGATGCGCGCTGTCGAGATCTTGGACTCGGATGCGGCCCGCATTCCTTGGTATGACTCAAAGACCGGAAAGGGAGACCGGCGTCGGATCGTCAATATCACCGGTCTCCCACATTTTCCCGAGGCACCCGACGCTCTACTGAGGATCGTCATCGACCTGCCTCCAAACTCCCAGGCCGGCCCGCGAATCTCGGATAACCTGGGCAGGTGGGGATTGCACTCTGCGCCGGCGTACCGTGCGCTTTTGAATCTGTCGTACTTGTGGTTTGAGCCAGGCCGCACCCATTATCCTGTTGAAACCGGACACGGTCAGCATTGGGTACGCTCCTACGACCCCGAGCAACACGATCCGCTGACCGACGACGAGCTCATTGGGTTGTGCTATCCCACCGGGGTGGTGTCGCGTAACCGCCACCGTCAACTTGAGCGGTCGCTGGACACCATGAAGCAACTTGAGGAGGCGGGTGAGGTGGTGGTCGAGTCGGTGGGAACGTTAGGGAATGAGCGCCGCATCCTGCCCCCGCACTTCTTGAAGTGATGCGTTCTAATCGCAGGCCCCGACAGACGGTTGCGGCTTGTCACCGGCTGAGACGGCCTGGCGATGCGATGCGGTATGAACAGCGTTCACCTCGTATGCACACTCGCTCATAACAGGCATGAACCTCCGTCTTGCAGCTCGCAGTCCGGTTCGCTGATGCGGATGACATGGCGGCAGCGGCCGCCGATTCCAGAGCAAAATGTGAGACTCCTTCGGCTCGAATTCCTTGGCTTCTACGGGGCTATCAGCCTGCATATGTGCAAATATGCATATGTGCAAATACGCAAGTGTGCAGATGCAAAAGAGCTATCCGCATACCCTTTTTGGTGAGCGAATGGCAACAGAATCGCATCGTCGTGAGGTGTTACGGCCTGATGTAGGAGTAAACGCTGGGGCCTTTTTGCTCGAGGCACAGAGACGTCGGCGGTTTATGACGCAGTTGCCAAGGTCGGATTGTCTCGAAGAAGCGGCGACGACGGAGGAAAGTAGTTGGTCAAGGCAGCAACCAGCCTGCGGCCCCACATCGTGCAGGTGATGGCGACGTGCCAGGGGCGCATCCTGACCACCGAGGAAATTTACGGGCTGGTGGCCGATCTGGGCGTAGCTGGTTTCAACCCCAACGCGAAGCGGGACCGCAACCTGGTCAACCGGGAACTGTCCGATCTCGCGGGTCATACCACCCAGGGCCACAGCAAGCCGGCGCCAAAGTTGATCATGCGGGTCAGCCGCGGCCGCTATCTGTACCGCGAGCCCGATCGTCCGATGGACGTAGCGCTGCTGCGGGAGTACCTGGAGCCGGTGGAGGCGTACGAGAAGCGACCGGCCCG
>MKWU01002300.1_pt1 | contig 29253 bp, 22 predicted proteins | sample 809101 | NCBI WGS metagenome assembly MKWU01 (sample SAMN05860141, study PRJNA318959) | sponge metagenome | host: Aplysina aerophoba | place: Slovenia: Piran, Adriatic Sea, Gulf of Piran | collected 2013-05-07 | reverse complement strand
CGTCGAGGGCCGCTCCAATCCTTTCGGCCGACAGGCGCACGAAGCGGGCGACATCGTCCGGTCCGCCCAATGCGGATACGGCCTTTCGCCATTCGGGCAAAACGTCTTCAGGGGTCAATCTACGCTGAGCGAAAACCGTGCGAGATATCTGGTTGCCGGCCTTCTGCCAGACATCTTCCGCCTCCGATTCGGCGAGCCCTAGGTCGAAAGTCATCTGCGAGGCTCGGTAGGCGGGACCGCCGTGAAAGAGGACCGCCTTCATGATTGCATCGACCACCTTGTTGTTGTCCGCCGGCAAAGGCACGGCGATGCCGAGTTCTTTCCGAATTTTTTCCGCCTTGCGAATTATCACCCGAAGGATGGCGCCGTCGACGGGATTGTCTTCGCCGTACAGCATTAGCGCGCGAACGATCGGGGAGGCTTGCCCGAATCGGTCTGAACGGCCCTCGCGCTGCTCGTGGCGAGTCGGGTTCCAAGTAAGGTCGTAATGGACGACCGCGTTGAAATGGGTTTGAAGATTGACCCCTTCCGAAAGGCAGTCGGTCGCCACAAGAACGGGCGCGACATTGTCTTGGAGGTCTCCTAGCTCTTCAATCCGCTCCTCTCGCTGGTCGGAGGTGAGTTCACCGGTGATTACGACGATTTTCGTCTTCGAATTGCCGAGCGCTTTCACGAGCTCCTGGCCGACATAGTGCGCGGTTGCGATGAAGCGGCAAAACACGACGGGCCGGTATTCGGCGCGCATTAGCCCGCCAACCTCTTTGATCAAAGCCTTGAGCTTGGGATCCTTCGCCGGACCGCGTAGCGCATCCGCGCGGTCAATTAGCCGGCGAAGCGACGAGGCGTCTTCCGGCTCCTCGACTGTGCCGGCGGGAACGGTTTCGGTGTACGTAAGCGAGTCGTCGGTCGTCTCGTCCATAACGGCTTCGCTTGCCGCTCGATTCAATTTCGAAAGCCGGATGTGCTCGGTTTCTCCCTCCGACGCCTGAAGTCTGGTTCGTAGTGCCAGCGACGCGGCCGCCGGGCTTGAGGAAATGCAGCGCAGGAGAGCGAGCGCGGCCCACCAGGACATGCGCTGCTGAAGCTTGCTTCCGCCTTCCGCTCGCCGCACCATGGTGCGGGCGTAGGCGATCACGTCGTCGAAAAGGCCGCCCCAGTCGCCGGCTAGACGGTAGGTCGCTTCGCGGCTTTCTCGAACCGGAAAGCCGGTCTCGTCCTTCCACTCTTCTATGTCGCCGCGGCGCCGCTGTACGAAATGCCGGGCTAGTTCGTCGCGCAGGCGGCTTCTTTCGTCTCCCTCGGGCGCTTCCGCCAGGCGCGCGAATTTGGGCTCCAGCAGTCCGAGCAAGTTGTGGAAAGCCGCATCGTCTCCCGAATGCGGCGTGGCGGTTAGAAACACCATGTTGCGCCGCGGTTCGGATTCGGCGAGACCCCTCAGAAGCTTGTAGCGCTGGTGTCGCGTGTTTGTATTCGACTGCACGCATGTGTGAGCCTCGTCGACGATAACGAACTCTGGGCAAGCGCGCAGGAAGTCGCTGCGGCGTCTGTCCGACTTGATGTAGTCCAGGGATACGACGGTATGGGGATAAACCTCGAACACGGATTCGTCCGGCCGCAATCCCCGTTCAAGGCGCGTGGCCGTGCCGGTGCGCACGACCTCGGCATCGATGGCGAATTTTGTCGCGAGTTCGCGCTGCCACTGTTCGCACAGGTGCGGCGGGCATATAACGGCAATTCGCTCGATCTCGCCTCGATCAAGCATCTCCCTTGCAATCAGGCCCGCTTCGATTGTCTTGCCGATGCCGACATCGTCGGCGACGAGCAAGCGGACTATATCCAGTTTGAGCGCCATGAGAAGAGGCACGAGCTGATAGGCTCGCGGCTCGACATTGAGGTTTCCGAAGCTCCGGAAGGGCCCGGCTCCGGCTCGGAGCTTTAGGCGAAGCGCGTCGCGCAGCAGCAGGGCTGCTTCCTGCGTGCCCGCGGCATCGGGATTCGGGAGGTCGAAAGTTGCCGGCCCCGGCATCTCGGGCTCCAGAGGAAGATAAATGAGCGTCGCATCGTCTTCCGCCCCTCCTAGGGGGCGAAGCCGCAGGAGATTGTGGCGCGGCTCCGGCAGAACCACCCATTCTCGATCTCGCGCCCGGACCAGATCGCCCGGCTTGAATGCTATCGCCTCTGCCATGCCCCTCTCTATAGAAAATTAGTCGATTTGCGAATCCGCGCCTGAACCGAATATCCAGGCGTATTCGTCCAGAATGCTTTGCCAGGAAGATTGATCTTCGGTGAATCGCACGACGGTATAGCCGGCGTCTTCGAGTTGCCTAGTGATGTCCGCGTCGTCGGACTGTTGGCGCTTGCTGCGATGGTGGGGGCCGTCGATATAAACGAGAGTCTGTTCGCTCGTGTAGGCAAAGTCGGGCCTCGTGTTGAATTCCTTCAGATAGGGCTGTCCGCGGTCGGGAAGGCGACTGCCAATCGTTTTTAGGTGGTTCAGCCAGGCTTTCTCCAAGCCCGAACCGGAGATGTTGATCAATTCGTCGAAGCTGTCGTTGCCGGTCTGCGAGTGTCCATTGCTCTTGCGCTCGCCGCGCGCAAGTCGGCAGAGCAGGTCGAGCATATCCGGATCCCGCCGGTCGATCTGCCGATGATCCGGCTGGTTGTAGTAGCTCAGCAAGCAGCGATAGCAGCCGGCTTCGCAGTCTTTGTCGCGATCGACCAGATCGTCTCGATCGATCCAGTTTCCCGATAGCGATTCGTAATGGCATACTTCAAGCGCCTTGCGGGCAATCCTGGCTAGCGCGCCGGGGTCGCTGGCCAAGCGGGTTAGAACCCCCGCGCCGCCCTCGGCGGCTTCATAGAAGAGAATAGTGGCGCGGTTGGCGCGATCGGGCAGCGGCTCGGCGGCGAGTTCTGCCTCTTCGAGCTGGTACTCCTGCTCAATTGCGCGTTTAATGGCGTATTGCAGCGATACCATGGCCGTGTCGGTTAGCGCGACCTCGGGACGAGCAATTAGTACGTTTCGGGTATCCTCAACGAACGGCGTTATGCGCTCGATATTTTTTCCTTCCCTTACGCTATCGTCTTCTGCATCCGTAGGCGCTTGCGGGTCCTTGGTCCAATCGCCGGTGTTGGTATCCACGCTAAAACCGTAAACGGATTTTGCTTCGCGGCGCCGCCATCCGAGATTGATGCGCCAAAGAGTCGCGGCCGGGCCGTATCGCAACTCCAGCAAAGTCTCGCCGTTCTCCTCGATGGCAAGCTCCTCGACTCTGGACCGGCCTTTTTCTTCGCTGAAGCGAAGCGTCGTGATCATCTCGTAGCCCTGGCGCTGGCGTTCCTCTTCGTCGGAAGTGATGCGGTTCGCTCGCCGGGTCGACACCTGCTCGATTCGAAAGAGGTTTCCGATGGCCTTGCCGCCGTTGAGCGGAGACTCGCAGCTAACGCAGCGCTCGTAATTCACCTGGTCGGCAAAGTGCCCGTACCCGCATTCCGGACAAATGCGCGCGGCCCGTACCGGGAGATTGAACGACGAAGTCGCGTCCGAGTCGTCGGGAATCGAGAGGATGGCGCGCCCCACGCGATAGGTGCTGCCTTCATGATAGATGATCGACTGGGGGCCGAATTCCGTTAGTCCGATAAACCTGGGCCGGCTAAGAAACGAGTCGCGGGCCACCTTGCCGCGTCGGCCCCGAATGAAGGCTAACAGCGGCAATCGCGGGAAGTTGTAGCCTGGAAGGAACCCTGCGGCCGCTAAGTATCGGTACGTGGCGAAATCGGAATGGCGCAAGTTCTTGCTATTTAGAAGCAGTTCCTTTTGTATGTGGGCTTCATCGTATCGGGCTTTGGCTTCCCGGCGCTCCCGTTCGGTCGCCGCGGCGTTGTTGACGGCGCCGTTGGCAACTTCCATCTGGTTTGTTGTTGCCTTGAAGAGTGAGCGCCATCGATCGAACGCCTTGAGAAAGCGCCGCTCCGCAGAATTCATTGCGCTCGTTAGCCATGTGCCGGTGTACCAGGGAGCGACCGACTCGGTAAGATCGTTGGCAAGAGTCTCGAGAATTCGGTTTGCCCGATCTAATGCCTTGGACTCCGCGCGAGAGGCGCGGATCTGCAGTGCGACCTCGTCAATCAATGGCAACTCGTCTGGCTTTTCCAGATTAAGTACTTCCTTTACGTACGAGCCGAGCTTTACTCCGGTTTCCGCGAGCCAGACCGCGTGCAGATGGCTGCGGATCAGGTCCTCGTTGGCGAGGTCAATATTCGGAGGATTGACCGCGCCGGCTACCATTCGCGCCGGTTCGGAAAAGAAATACTGGTCATGCGGCGACCTCGCCGCGCAGTAGGTGACGACTAGCGCGGGCTGGCCGCTGCGCCCTGCGCGCCCGCTGCGCTGGGCGTAGTTCGCCGGAGTTGGCGGCACGTTGCGCATGTAGACCGCGTTGAGCGTAGATATGTCGACGCCGAGTTCCATGGTGGGCGAGCAGAAAAGAATCGGCAGCCCGGTTGGCTCTAGCCCTCTGCGGAAGCGCGTTTCGCGTTGCTCGCGTATATCTGCGTCAACCTGCGCCGTGTGCTCTCGGGCTTCGAGTTGGTGCAGGAGGCGATCGTCCCGGCCGAGCAGCGCCGCAACGTTTTCATACAGATTTCGAAAAAACACATTGGCTTTGCTCGTTTGCGAGCCGGCATTGCCGGCGAGGCGCCATTCTAGAGCCGTGCTGTCGATGCGGAAGCCTGTGCGCCCGCCGTCGAGTTCGGCCCGCTCGACATAGCCGTATACCGTAAGTACGCTCAGGATATCGTCAATTACGGCGTTGTACGCATCCTCGTCGAACTTCTGCGGATAGCTGCGATTGTCCGCCCCCCAGAGCGTCCGGGATTTAAGCTTGCGACCGAAGGCCGACCGAAATGAGATATTGAGAATACGGTAGTCGAGCCTGCGAGCGCGATTGCCCGGCCTGGGAATCATGAAGGCGTGAGAGACCAGCCGCTCTTCTTCCGACAGTCCCCACGGCTCCTTCAGCTGGTTGTAGCTTCGATTGCGTATTTGCTCCTGGAAATTCGGATCGAGGTAAATCGTCTTGATGCAGAGGGCTCTGCGCATTCTATCCAATAGCTCTCGAACGATATCGTAGCGGCGCCCGGGGCCGATTGAGCCTAGGAGAGGGTGCCGTGCGCGCCATTCATCCTCGTCTTCGCAGCATTCCATCAACCCCTTGAACCCAATATCCAGAATATCCAGCTGTTCGAGATTCGGGTTGTTGATCCGCCAGCCGCGCTGCAGGTCGAAGTAGAGCCGGTAACCGAGGACGTCGCGCAGCGTATTAACCGTGTTCCTGGCCTTGAAGCCCTTAACCTCGGAGGAGTTTGCCGCGTAGTCCTCTGCGTCCAGCCTCAGATGCGCCAGCACGCGCTGCGTCAGAATGTCGTCGGTGAGAATTCCGGCGCTGTCGGCTCGAATTGCAGCGACCAGCGCCCCTCTCAATAGCAGGATGTGAATGAAATCGTTAAAATGTCCGGCTTGAAGGCTTGCGTCCTGCCGGTTGTCGGTAAACGCGAGGAGTTTCTTGGTGCGTTCGTCGAGATCGGTGCCGATGAGCTGTTTCAGCGAGGACAAGGCTAGCACGGTTGTCGCAGAGCTTCTTCCTTCGCTCGACAGTCCCGAGAGCTTTGTCAAATCGCTCCGCACGCTGCCATCGAAGTAGGCGTTGCAATCCGGGTTCAGGCAAAAACGAAACGATTCCGGGATGAACCACGCGGGCAGGCCATTCTCGGCAATCTCGCCTAAGGTATCAACTTGCACCCGGACGGGGCTGTAGCGCCGAAAATGGTATTTTAGCCTGGGCTCGTCGCCGCGATATTCAATCCAATCATCGGGAAACTGGGAGTCTTGCCTCGAAGGATCGAAAATCCCGTTTGAATCCGGCATGAGATAGCCGAATTGGATGTCTTCGCCGTCATTGGAGCGTTCGGTTAAATCGCGCGGCTCGAATGCCTGCGGCTGCTTGCTGGCGAGGTTGGCCCAGACGGGGAGATATTCTTGACCGCATGACCGGCAGAAGCAAAGCGTAAATAGAGGTCGATTACGGTCTCCCGGCTTAAACTGCTGTCCATCCAGCGTAAGATACCGTTCTCCCGGCGCTTCCATGGTCGAGTAGGCATTCCACGCGCCGCTGATGAACTGGTGCAGCCGAAAAGCAAAAAAGCTTTGCCCCCGTTCGTTTCTGCACCGGTGGGAGGCCAGCAGGAATTTCTCTAGGAATGAACGGCAGGACTCAATGCCGAGTCCGCATTCATCTGCTAGGCATTTGGACGCGTCAAGGATCGTCTTTGGACGCGAAATCCGAACTAGCTTCCCGTCGATATCCTCAAGGCCGAGGTTTTGTTCGATCCAAGCCGCGAGCGGGTGCGCCGCAAGAATCTCGTGAGAAAGGCTCGCAGGCACGCCGGCTTCGATGGCCGCTCGCAATTCAGGTCCGCCGAAGTTCGAATCGCGGTCGGTTGCCGGTCGCAGCGATTCGGACACGATATTTTCGGGATTGACGGTCGCGCCGAACAGTCGGCTTGCGATGTCCGCAACCTTTGCGTCGCGGTCGCCCGGCGACCCTTCCGAGGCCATGGTCGCGGATGTGCCAACGCACAGAAGTTCTTCGTTGAATCGTTCGCGAACGCGCCGAACAAGCATGGCGACATCGGCGCCCTGCCTGCCGCGATAGGTGTGCAGCTCGTCCAGCACTAGAAAACGGAGGCCCGCGGCGTGATTGCGAATCGCCTTGTCGGTCTCAAGGAAACGCGTCATGATCAATTCGAGCATGACGTAATTGGTGAGCAGAATATCAGGAGGGTTCTTAGCTATTCGCTCGCGTTCTTCCTGTGATTCCTGCCCGGTGTAGCGGGCGAAAGTGACAGGCTGGCCCGTTTCGCCGTATCCGAGCCGCAGGTACTTCTCCAGCTCTTCGCGCTGGCTGTTGCAAAGAGCGTTCATCGGATACACGATGATCGCGGTTATGCCGTTGCAAGGGTCGCCGGCTCTTTTTCGCCTCAGCACGTCGTCAACGATGGGGATGAAGTAGCCTAGCGATTTGCCGGAGCCGGTGCCCGTAGTCAGCACGTAGCTCTTTCCCCGGCGGGCGATTTCGATCGCGTCGGTCTGGTGACGATGCAGGAGGAGGCGCTTGCCAACAACGTCGCTCTCGGCCTTGATTCGGAAAATATTAGCGCACTCGGCATCGAGAGTGCCATTGGCGACGAGGGCGTCGACATATCCGCCCGGCTCGAAATTCGGATTAAGCTGGATGAGCGGAGCAGGCCAGAAATGCCCGGCCCTATAGGCCGTATCAACCATATTGGAGATATCTTCGGCCCGAATTGTGGTGAAGCTTCGTGAAAAACGTTCGTATTCGGCGACAAGATTGTCGCGAATTTTGAAAACGTCCATCGGCTGCCTCTCCCCAACTTTAACCGCGCGTTGTTCGCGGGCCGCTGAATGGCCGTTTTTTCGACCGGACCGTCCTGAAAACTAGCTTGCTCGACCGCCCTTAACAAGCCGCCTTTTTCCCGGGTGCGAATGAGTGTTTGCGATCGATGCGCCGCTCGCCGCTGGAAAGCCCGGGCGTTCGCCTCGCAGAATTGACATATTGCTTGTCGATCCAAAGCGGTATTTCTACGGCAGGTGAAGCGGCCGCGTAGACGGCATCGCCGAGCAGCGGGGCGTTGTCGGTCATTGATCAAGGCTATCACAGAAAAGCGCGGCCGTCGGCAAACGGAAAACTCGGTTTGCGAATTATCTAATCCAAGCGCGGAGGCGCATTCGATTCCTATATCGATGCGCAAGCCGTCGCTTGAAGCGAATCCGGGTTTCTTTGCCAGCAATTCCTGTTGAATTGGGCGCATGACTTTGGATTCGGAGTTTTCGCCGAACTGCACTTTTTTCGGATACTTGCTGCTGCGCATCACTATTTGTCTACAGAACATTTCAATCAGAATTGTCGCGCCGGCGGCGCGAGGCGGCGAACACGCATCTTCGATTCGACTTTCTGCTCGACGAAGGCGGGTAGATTGGCTTTGACGTTCCCCTAGAGGCGGGCACCCGCTCAAACGGAGCGCGGGCATAAATTGTTCAAACATCGGCAGTGTAATTTCGAACAATGATCCATCGGAGGCTCGGGCTGGCGGGTGCGGAGAAACTCGCCGACTCCGAGGCTCCTTGGCTACTGCGCTTCCACCAACTCGACATATTGATTTATTTTCTAAAACCTTCATGACTTTCTGCGTTTACTTACCCCGGAGCATGAAACTCGCGTGCGGCTGACGGTGTCCGGGACGATGTCGTGAGGTGCCGCTGTTGCCGGGACCGGAGTATCCTGTGGCCCATGGATCGGGTGCCGGAGGTCAGGGGAAAGTGTGCCCAAAGCCCGAAAAGAGTTTCAGAGAAAATTTCAAACTTGAGGCGGCTCGCATAATGAAGCGACCGTCGAGCGCGCGCCCTGAGTGCGCCGACTATGCTCGGCAGAATAATTTTCTTGGCGATTGTCCGATGGAACCGCCGATAATCTTCCTTTCGACTTCTTGCCAAAAATCAATTGAATCCATAAATGCCTTCGCGATGAAGCAAAGCAGGCCGCCGGAAATGCGAAGCGAAAAACGGAGCGTCCAATTCATCGCCCGTCGTTTGCCAGTCGCGGAATGCGTTGCGATTAATCGGCCCTAAGGTAACAAAAGAGATAGAGATGTCCGAATGGATTGACGCTTGCAGCACCGATGAAGTCGAAGAAGAAGATCTTATTAGATTCGATCATGGTGATCGAACATTCGCCATCTACCGTTCGCACAAGGACGAGTATTTTTGTACGGACGGGCTATGCACGCATGAACAAGTGCATCTGGAAGACGGGCTTGTCATGGATTACATAATCGAATGCCCGAAGCACAATGGCCGATTCGACTATAGGACCGGCGAGGCGAAAGGCGCGCCGGTATGCGTCGCTCTCAATACATACCCGGTCAAAGTTGCAGGCGGTCGAGTCTTGATCGAAATCTAGTGTTTGCCTTTCCGGGGCTTGCTCGCGGCTGATCGTCAACGGCGAGGTCGAACTGGTCGATGCGCAACCGTTCGACTCTTTCGGAGCAATTTGGGGCAAGAACCCCGAAATGCCGGCTTCGGAAGCGTGTTCAGAAAATTCCGCCGGAAAGCCAGCTTTGAATCCGTTTAAATCCTTCAGCCAAATCGGCTAGATGCAGCTGCCAAGGCGGCCGGTTGCAAGAGCGTTTCGGACAGGCGCTGGCGGAATTGGACATGTGCGATTCGACGGATTGTCGGCTCCGAGCCGCCGCAGTAACTCCGACGCACCGCAGTTTAAAGCTTGTGACGCGCGGCGCAGGCGAACGCGAAATCTTCGGGCCTTGGATAGCAGGGCGCGACGGGTTATTATTCTACTGCAAAGCAAGGAGCCCGGCATGTCAAAAAATACCTTCGGGCGGGTATTCCAAGTAACGACATGGGGCGAAAGTCACGGGCCCGGCCTCGGTGCAGTCGTGGACGGATGTCCTCCGGGAATAGCGCTGGAAAAGGAATTCCTCCAGCGCTGGCTCGACCGCCGCAAGCCGGGCCAATCAAGATTCACGACCCAGAGAAGAGAAAAAGACGAAGTCGAGATCCTGTCCGGCGTCTTCGATGGCAAGACTACGGGAACTCCTATACATCTGATGATTCGGAATACGGACCATCGATCGAAAGACTACTCGGAAATCCGAGACAAATTCCGTCCCGGGCATGCGGACATTACGTATTGGCAAAAATACGGTCTGCGCGATTATCGGGGAGGCGGCAGATCGTCCGCGCGCGAGACAGCGGCGCGCGTCGCCGCCGGCGGCGTGGCGCGAGCCGCGCTGGATTCGCTCGTTCCGCAATTCTCCATCAAAGGATATCTTGTTCAGGTCGGGCCTCATCGGGCCAATCGGCAGAAATTCGATCTGGGGCAGATTGAAAAAAACGCGTTTTGGTGCCCGGATGCCGAAGCGGCGATGCATTGGGCGGCTTTTCTGGATGAAACGCGCAAATCCGGCAATTCAGCCGGGGCCGTCGTCGAAGTCGTCGCGTCGGGAGCGCCGCCCGGATTGGGAGCGCCCGTATACGGCAAGCTAGACGCGGATCTGGCCGCCGCAATGATGTCGATAAATGCGGTCAAGGGGGTCGAAATCGGCGCGGGCATGGATGCTGCGTGCCTGTCCGGAACCGAGAATGCCGACGAAATTTCAATGGGACCGAATGGCCCGGTCTACGATTCGAACCGCGCCGGCGGAATTCTGGGCGGGATTTCGACCGGCCAGGACATCGTCGTGCGATTTGCCGTTAAGCCAACCTCCTCGATACTGACTCCAAGAAAAACGATCGATCTGGCGGGCGAAGAAACGGAAATCGTTACGAAGGGCCGGCACGACCCCTGCGTCGGAATCAGGGCGGTTCCCGTGGGGGAAGCGATGATGGCTTGCGTGCTATTGGATCATTTTTTGCTAGATCGCGGGCAAACCGATTCGAAACGAGGAAAAATCGGCTGATTCGATGCCGATCAGGGTTTCCGCGCGGGATCGCAGGTGGCTTGCGCGCGCCGGGGCGCCGCTAGCGTCCTAGGTGGGCGTGCCGCGAATGAAACCGGCGCCAGGTGCGCTTGGCGAATCCCGCCCGGACTGCGATATCCGAATCCTTCCTCCGAGCCAAATGCGGGACGGCTCCGGCGAAGGACGATTCCATAGAGATTCGCGGCTTGCGGAAATCGCGCGCCGAGACGGTCAGCCGCCGGCCATTCTCGGCAGCAGATAGATTTCGCTGTTTTCGTCGATGGGCTGAAACGACGGAGTATTGTGAATCACGCCGTCGATCGAAACCGCGATGCCCCGGTCGACCTGCGACTGCAGGGCGGGATATTCGGCGGCGAGCCGCTGAAGCAGCTCGCGCGCGTTTTTCGCCTCCAGCTCCACCGTCTCGACTCCGTCCAGAACGGACCGCGCGGAGCTCCAAAGATGGACCTTGACCATCTGACGTGCCGGCCTAGCCGCCGCTGACGGCTTCGAGCACGCGTGGCGGAGACATGGGAATCGTATCCATTCTCGTGCCGATCGCATGGGAAAGCGCGTTGCCGATAGCTCCCAGCGGAGGCACGATGGGCGTTTCGCCGACTCCGCGGACGCCGAAAGGATGCCCGGCGTTCGGAACTTCGACAATTTCCGTTTCTATCATGGGCACGTCGGAGCAAACCGGCATTCTGTAGTCGAGGAAGCCTGCATTCTGCAGTCTACCGTCCTCGCCGTAGATGTACTCCTCGTTGAGCGCCCAGCCGATGCCCTGGACGGCGCCGCCCTGGTACTGGCCCTCGACATAGCTGGGATGTATGGCCCGACCCGCGTCCTGAATCACGGTATACCGCACGATCTTGGTGAACCCGGTTTCGGGATCGATTTCGGCATCGGCGATATGGGTGCCGAAGCTCTGTCCGACTTTTCCGGCTTCGAACTCGCAGTGCCCGGCGATCGCCCCTCCGGTTTCGTGCGCCTTTTTTGCGATATCGGCCAGCGACATGGGCTCGAACTCGCCGGCGTTCGCGCCCGACGGGCGCGCGTGGCCGTCCTTCCAGTCGACCGCGTCCTCGGGGATTCCCCAGATTTTCGCCGCCCGCCCGCACATGACCTTGATGGCGTTCTCGGAGGCGTAGACGGTCGCCATGCCGGACGAATGCGTCGTTCGGCTTCCTTCGGTCGTAGCGCTGTAGGGAAGGAGCGACGTGTCGGCAATGACGCAGCGAACGTTTTCGTAAGGTATGCCCAGCGTTTCCGCCGCCATCAGGCACATGGATGCGCGGGATCCGCCGATGTCGGGCGTGCCGACCGTTACCATAGCCGTTCCGTCGAGCTCGATCTTGATCGATGCGCTCGTCGTGCCCCCGAAGTTGAACCAGAATCCGCAGGCTATGCCGCGCCCCTGATTGGGTCCGAGAGGCGAATTGTAGTGATCCGAGGCCTTTGCCGCCTCGAGCGTCTCCTTGAGGCCGATTCGTCGGAATTTCGGTCCGAAAGCGGCTGTCGACCCCTCTTCGGCTGCGTTTTTCAGCCGGAAGTCGACCGGATCGATTCCGATTCTCTCGGCGAGATCGTCAAGCCCGCTCTCGACGGCGAATGCGGCCATCGGCGCGCCGGGCGCGCGGTAGGCGGCGCTCTTCGGGCGGTTGACCACGACATCCCAGCCGATCGCCTTGACGTTTTCCAGATCGTAGCAGGCGAAGGCGCACATGGTGCCCAGATCGATCACGGAACCCGGAAAAGCGCCGCCCTGAAACCAGAGCTCCGCGAATCCCGCGGTTATCACGCCGTCCTTGTTCGCACCGATCTTAACGTCGACAACGCTGCTCGGCGTAGGCCCGGAAGCGCGGAATACCTCGTCCCGATCCATGACAAGCTTGACCGGCCGCCCGCACTTGCGAGACAGGGCGAGCGCAACGGGCTCGATGAAAACGGTCGTCTTTCCGCCGAAGCCGCCGCCGATCTCCGAAGCGGTGACCCGCAGCTTGGAAAGCTCCATTCCAAGCAAGGCGGCGCAGGCGCTGCGAACCATGAAATGCCCCTGCGTGCAGCACCAGATCTCGGCATGCCCGTCGCTGCGGTAGTCGGCGAGGCAGGCGTGCGGTTCGATATAGCCTTGGTGGGCGGCTTCCGTGCGAAATCTGCGTTCGAAAATGAAGTCCGCCTTTTCGAATCCCGCTTCGATATCGCCGTGTCCGATTTCCATTCGCCTAGCGATATTCGACGGCTTGTCCGGTTTCGGATCCATGTCCTGAGTGTACATGTCTTCGCGAATGACAGGAGCATCCGGCGCAATGGCCTTTTCGATATCGGTAACGTGCGGCAGGACCTCGTATTCGACATCGATAAGCTTGAGCGCCTTCCTGGCGATGCTTGCCGAGGTCGCGGCAACGGCGGCTACCGCATGGCCGTCGTAGAGCGCCTTGCCGCGCGCCATGACGTTTTCGAGGACGTGGTCCATATCGTCTTCGAGATCGTCCGCGCCTTCGCCCGGTTGCAGGTCGGTCGAAGTCAAAACCGCCTTGACGCCGTCCAGCGCCTCGGCTTTTCCGGTGTCGATGCTCAATATTCGGGCATGCGCGTGGGGCGAGCGCAGGATTTTCGCGAACAGCATGCCGGGCGCGTAAAGATCCGCTCCGAACTGCGCCTTGCCGGTTACTTTGTCGAGCCCGTCCGGGCGGACGGGGCGGGAGCCGACGTATTTGTACTCGGTCCCTGAAATGTCGTCGATTTTATTCATTTTAGCGCCTCATTTCTTCAGCAGTATCCATTACAGCCCTGACAATCTTGTCGTAGCCGGTGCAGCGGCACAGATTGCCGGCGAGCCAATAGCGAATTTCGGTTTCGTCGGGATCGGGGTTCTTATCCAGCAGCGCCTTCGCGGCGACCAGGAATCCCGGAGTGCAGATTCCGCACTGAAGCGCGGCGTGCTCGAGGAATTTCTGCTGCAGCGGATGGAGCTCGTCGCCGTCGGCGAGTCCCTCGATCGTTTCGATCGCGCGGCCGTCGGCCTCCGCGCCCAGTACCAGGCAGGAGCAGACCAGCCTGCCGTCGAGAACGACGCTGCACGCGCCGCAGTCGCCGGTGCCGCATCCCTCCTTGGAGCCGGTTAGGCCCAAGCGGTCGCGAAGCGAGTCCAATAGCGATTCGTCCGGCTCGCAAAGATATTCCACCGCGTCGCCGTTGACGGTGGCGTTGACATGAATCTTGCTCATTGTTCCCCTCTCGCGCGGCGATAGGCTCGAGCCGCGACTCTTTTCGCGAGAGCACCCGCGACCTTGATGCGAAAATCTATGGTTCCCCGCTTGTCGTTGATCGGACTGCAGGCCTCCATGGCGGCGGCGGCGCACTTCTCCAGCGCCTCGTCGTCCAGCTTCGTTCCGACCAGCGCCCGTCCCGCGTCTTCGACAAGCAGGGGCGTAGGCGCGACGGCGCCCAGCCCGACGCGCGCGGCGGTTATCCGACCGTCCGAATCCGTTTCCACGCTTACGCCGACGCCGACGACGGCAATGTCCATTTCCGTGCGCGGGATGAACCGCTCGTATGCATCGGAAGCGTTTTCCGGTCGTGCCGGCAAGTTCAGAGAAACGACGATTTCGCCGTTTTCGAGAACGCTTCGGCCCGGCGAAGTAACAAAGTCCTCGACGGCGACTTCCCGAGTGCCGCCGGTCCCCGCTACGGTGGCGACCGCGGCGGCGGCGATCAAAGCCGGAACGCTATCGGCTGCCGGAGAGGCGTTGCATAGGTTGCCAGCGGGCGTCGCTCGGCCCTGAATTTGAGTCGATCCGATCAAGTTGACGGATTCGACGACGCCGGGCCATGCGCTTGCCAGTTCGCCGTGCTCGGCCAATTGAGCGCCGCATACGGCTGCTCCGATCCTGAAGCCGCTGCCGTCGCAGCGTATCTCGGTGAGATCGCTGATTTTCTTGATGTCGACGATCAGGTCGGGCTCTGCCAGGCCGGTTTTCATCTGCACGAGCAGATCGGTTCCGCCAGCGAGAATCCTGGATAGACCCGGTTCCGCCGCCAACGCCGAAACTGCTTCACCGACACTTGCCGGCGCCAAATATCTCATCTTTCGCATTCCTCCTGTAGGTGGCGAGACACGTACTCCATTTAAGCTCTTCTTTTGCCTTTGGAAAGCTGTACCAATAGAATTCCCGCGGAAATCACGACGACCCCGCCTATATCGCCGACATCCAGCGATTCGCCAAGAAGCACGGCGGCTACCGCGACTCCGAAAAAGGGATTGAGAAAATGGAACGCGGAGGCGTGCGTCGCGCCTATCCGGTCGACAAGCCGAAACCAAATCCAGGTCGCGATCAGGCCCGGAACCAGAATCGAATAGGCGAACGCCGCAGCCAGCTTCCAAGACCACTCCACATCCCAAGTTTCGAGCATGGCGGCGGGAACGGCGAGGATTCCGCAGCCCACCAGCATCTGAATGCCCACGACCATGAGCAAATTTCCGCCCGATACCGCATTTCGCACGGTCAGAGTCGCGATGCTCAGACCTAGAACGCCCAGCGCGCATAAAACTACGCCCAGAATCTCGGCCGAGGCGTCAAGGCGACCCGAAACTACGAGGACGGCGCCCGCGAATCCCGCGATCAAGCCTAGAATCCCCATCGCTCCGATTCTCTCGCCGAAGACGGTTCGGTTCAAAAATGCGACGGTCAATGGCATCGTGGACGCGATGACCGCCGCCAGCGATGCCGTTATCCATTGCATCGCGACGAAATTCACGCCCAGATAGATCGCGTTTTGCGATATGCCGAATACGACCGTTGCGCGCCATTGATCGCGAGTTAGTCGAACTGTCTGGCCAAGGCAAAACGCGATCGAAATGCCGATCGCCCCCGAAATGGCGAAGCGAAGCGCGAGCGACATGAGCGGCGGGGCTTCAACCACAATGATTTTGGCCGAGCTGAATGCGCTGGACCAAATGAGAGCAAAGGCGATACCGCCCGCGAGGGCGCGATAATCCAGTGGTCCGCTAACGATTGGTGACTTGGGCAGTTTGGCAGCTAGCGAGTTGGCGGACTATTCCGAAGACCCGGCCGCGTTCGATTATCAGCTATTGACGGCATCCTTGAAGGATTTGGACACCCTGACCCTCACTGCGCGGTCCGCGGGTTTCTGCATGGTCTTGCCGGTTTGAGGGTTTCTGATCTGTCGCGCGTCGCGGTCCCGGCACTCGAATTTGCCTATGCCGGGAAGCAAGACCGCCTTTCCGGCGAGCACTTCGTCTCGAATCACAGCGCAGAGACCGTTCAATGCGCTTGCGGATTCTGCTGCCGACAGGCCTGATTCTTCCGCGATCTTCGCCACGAGTTCAGATTTTCTCAGCGTAACTAGTGCCATTCGGCTTCCTCCATAAAGTGAGCTAATTTCTGCCATTCGCGAGTTAAAGTGCAATTTTTAGAATTCAATTGCAATCCCTAGCGCGAATTTCCTTTCGCCCCGCCTCCGGCTCGGACTCAAAGGAAGGCAGTCTCGTCAAAACTCCTGAGTTTTCGCGAGTGCAGGAACTCAAGCGGCATCGCCCGCAGCGATTCCAGCGCCTTTACGCCGATCTTAAGATGCTTGCGAACCTGCTCGGCATAGAACTGGGTGGCCATTCCCGGCAGCTTGAGCTCTCCGTGGAGCGGCTTGTCCGACACGCAAAGCAGCGTTCCGTACGGAACGCGGAAGCGAAACCCGTTCGCGGCAATTGTCGCGGACTCCATGTCCAGCGCGATCGCTCGCGACTGGCTAAGACGCGTTATCGGCCCCGACGCGCTCCTGAGCTCCCAATTTCGATTGTCGATCGTCGCAACGGTTCCCGTTCGCATGATTCTCTTCAAATTATAGCCGGAGTATTCCGTCACCTCCTCGACGGCGCGTTCCAGAGCGATTTGGATTTCCGCGAGAGCGGGCACCGGAATCCAGACTGGCAAGTCCTTGTCCAGAACCTGATCTTCGCGCAGATACCCGTGCGCAAGGACATAGTCGCCAAGACTCTGGCCGTTTCGAAGCCCCGCGCAATGCCCGAGCATCAGCCAGGCCCGCGGGCGCAGCACGGCGATGTGGTCGGTCGCCGTCTTGGCGTTGGAAGGTCCCACTCCGATGTTGACGAGGGTTATCCCTTTGCCGTCCTCGCGGATGAGATGGTAGGCGGGCATTTGCGGCATCCTCGGAATCGCGGGAATGCCTTTCGAGGGATTTTCGAGCACGTGGTCGCCGGGAGTTGCGAGCGATCGGTATTCCGAACTTTCGTCGGCGATGGCATCGATTGCGTACTGGATGAACTCGTCTACGTAGAATTGGTAGTTGGTAAATAGGACAAATTGCTGAAAGTGCCTTTCGCTCGTAGCCGTATAGTGCCTGAGGCGGGCGAGGGAGTAGTCCACGCGCTGGGCCGTGAACGGAGCCAGCGGCTTCGCGCTTTCGCCGGCGGCAGACGGGTTTCCGTTGACAATGTCATCGTTGGTGCTGCCGAGGTCGGGTACGTCGAAAACGTCGCGCAGCGGGAATCCTATCACGCCTTCATCGGCGGATCCCGAGAATTTAGCTTCCGAATCGTCGCTGATCGCGAAGTGGATGGGCAGCGGCGTATCGGACTGCGCGACGGAGACCGGAACGCAGTGGTTTTCCATTAGCAGGCCGATCTGCTGCAGGAGGTATTCGTTGAATAGATCCGGCCTCGTGATGGTCGTCGCGTAGGTCCCGGGCTCGGATACATGGCCGAACGAAAGCCTGCTATCGACCTGCGCATAGGAGTTCGTCTCGATTCTGACTTCCGGATACCATGCGCGGTAGCGCTTTTCGCTTCCGCCGCGCGCGATCGCTTCTTTCAGCCCTGCGCGCAGGAAGCCGGTCGATTCCGCGTAGAGATCGTTGAGCCGCGCGACCGCTTCTTCGGCCGAATCGCAGAATACCGGTTCGCGGCGCGGCGGCGACTCGATAGGAAGGATGCGCGAAACCGGTAATTTCATTTTTCCTCGACGAATAGATCTACAAGCTCGAATCGCGTTGAATCGACAAGCCCCAAGTCGGTAATCCGCAATTCGGGAATGACCGCTAGGGCGAGCAGCGAATGCTGCATGAAGGCATTGTTGAGGCTGCACCCGCAGGCGGCCATGGCTTCCTTCATTCTTTCCGCATCCGCCGCGACTTCCGCCGCCGGGCGGTCGGACATGAGGCCGGCGTACGGCAGTCCGACCAGCGCCAGTTCCTCGCCGTCGCGCCAAACAGTCACGCCTCCGTCCGATTCGGCCAGGCGATTCCCGGCCAGCGCCATGTTCTCGAGATCGGTGCCGGCCACGATCATGTGATGGCTGTCATGCGCCACCGTGGATGCGATCGCCATCGCGCCGACGTAGCCGAATCCGCCGATGAATCCCTTTACGATCCTTCCCGATGCGCCGTGCCTGTCGACCAGAGCGAGATAGCAGATCCCGCGGCTCTCGTCGCACCGCACGTATCCGTCCTCAACGTCGAGCTTCTCGACGAGCGCTTTCGTCGGCGCCTGGTTCTCAATGATGCCGATAACCCGGGCGCTGACCGAATTCGCTCCGGCCGGAGCCGGAATTCGGAAATCTTCCGGTCCGAGCGGCCGGCCTATTTTGACTGACTTTCGAGCGCTTTCCGGCCACGCCAGGCGCGGGGCCTCGACAAGAAGCTCGCCGCGGTCCGCGAGTTTTCGGCCTCGCGCATAAACCTGGAGCACGGGCAGTTCGCCCAGGTCGGAGGTCAGCGCCGCGTCGGCCCTCCGACCCGGAGCTATCGAGCCGAGCTCGCGCTCCATCCCGAAATGCGTCGCGGTGTTGATCGTCGCCATTTGAATCGCGACCAGCGGGTCGCAGCCGCAGGAGATCGCATGCTTGACCACCCTGTTCATATGCCCTTCGTTTACGAGCGTTCCCGAATGGCAGTCGTCGGTGCAAAGGATGAAATTTCGCGAGTCGAGGCCGCGTTCGGTAACGGCGGTGATCTGGCTTTCGACATCGTACCACGCCGATCCCAGCCGCATCATCGCGCGCATTCCCCGGCGAGCCCTGGATACCGCGTCGATTTCGCGGGTGCCTTCGTGATCGTCCGCGGGCCCTGCGGCGAGATAGGCGTGGAAGGCCGGTCCCAGGTCCGGCGACGCGTAGTGGCCGCCGACGGTTTTTCCCGCCCTTTGCGCGGACGCTATTTCCGCGAGCAATTCGGGGCTGCCCGCGACGACGCCGCCGAAATTCATCATTTCGCCGAGTCCGGCGATGCCCGGCCACCGCATCGCTTCCTCGACATCGGCCGGCGTGATCCTTGCGCCGGGCGTCTCCAGCCCGGGGGCCGAGGGCACGCATGACGGCATCTGCACGAACATGTTGACGGGCTGGATCATGGCTTCGTCGTGCATCAACCGAACGCCGCTCAGGCCGAGCACGTTGGCGATTTCGTGAGGGTCGACGAACATGGTGGTCGTGCCGTGGGGAATTACGGCTTCCGCGAAGCGCGCGGGCGTCAGCATTCCGGATTCCACGTGCATATGCCCGTCGCAGAATCCCGGCAGCGCGTAAAGGCCGTCGCATTCGACAATGTCGGTGTCGTCGCCGATGCAATGCGACGCATCTGGCCCGCAATAGGCGAATCTGCCGGCGGCGATCGCCAAATCCGTAGCTGGAATGATTTCGCGGCTTTGGACGTTGACCCAGCGAACGTTTCGCAAGACCAGGCTGGCAGGCTTCCTTCCTGCGGCTACCGCGACGAGTTCGCCGGCGGCTTCCTGCCATGAAGGAATTTCAAAGTTTTTTTCCATGCCGGGAGTTCGCACGAATTAAAACCGCATGGCAAGTGCTTTCGCGTTTCCGCTACAGTCATTTTGCGCGCATTGCAAAAACGAATTCCAAATGCGGCTTGCGCCGCTATTGAAACGCAATGCCTCCGATTCCGAGCCGCGCGCTGGTCGCGATCGGAGCCCTCGGGCCGGGAAAGGTCCAGCTAATTCGCGCCAAGGGCGCGAATTCTCGCCGCTTCATCGGCTGGATATGGATCGCATTGATGGTCCAAGTCGCCGTTTCGGGACTGTCCATACGGGAAATCAGGACATTCGGAAGCTACAACCCGATTCATATACTATCCTTCGTCCCCCTGATATCGCTAGCCCTGGGGGGCTCGCCGTCCGCCGCCGAAGAATCGATGCTCGCAGGATGACCATGATAAGTCTGTTGTTCGCGTGGTTAATCGCGGCGGGCCTCTTTACGCTCTATCCGGGGCGCGCGATGCATCAAGTCTTCTTCGGCTGAATTCGGGCTCGGCGCGGACTTCTTCGCCGACCGGGCCGTTCGAGAAGCTTAGATTCTTTCGAACGCCAGCGCGATTCCCTGGCCGCCGCCGATGCACATCGTCGCCAGCGCTTTCCGGCCGCCGCTGCGGTGAAGCTCGTAGAGGGCCTTGAGAACGATGATCGCGCCGGTCGCCCCGATCGGGTGGCCGAGGGCGATAGCTCCCCCGTTCGGGTTTACCTTTTCCGGATCGAGCTCCAGAGACTTTGCGACGGCCAATGCCTGCGCGGCAAACGCCTCGTTCGATTCAACGATGTCGAAATCGCCGATGGCAAGCCCTGTTTTCTTCAGCAGCTTGCGCACCGCCGGAACCGGGCCCATGCCCATGGTTTCGGGCCTTACTCCCGCATGGGCGTAGCCGAGAATCCTCGCCTTGGGCTCGACCGAGGCCTTTGATGCCGAATCCTCGCGCGCCAGCACGATCGCCGCAGCGCCGTCGTTGATGCCCGATGCGTTTCCTGCCGTTACGGTGCCGCCCTTTTTGAAGACTGCGCGAAGGCTCGCCAGGGCGTCGGCGGATGTCGGCTTCGGATGCTCGTCCGTATCGAAGATTCTGGATTGGCGCCGAACCTTGACTTCGAACGGATGCACTTGTTCGCGAAACCGCCCCTGCTCGATAGCCGCTGCCGCGCGCTGCTGGCTCTCGAGCGCGAATTCGTCCTGTTCCTCGCGGCTGATTCCATGCTCCTCCGCAACGTTTTCGGCGGTTACCCCCATATGGCCCGTGCCGAATGGGCAGCTAAGCGCGCCCGTCATCATGTCCAGTACGCGTGCGTCGCCCATTTTTTGACCCCATCGGGCGGATTGAACGCTGTAGGGCGAGCGACTCATGCACTCCGAGCCTCCGGCAAGCCCGAACTCCGCGTCGCCGAGCTGGAGCGACTGAACCACCGAAACGATCGACTGGATGCCCGACCCGCAGAGCCGGTTGACGTTCATGGCGGGAACGCTGTCGGGAATGTCCGCATTCATAGCCGCGACTCTTGAAAGGTACATGTCGCGAGGCTCGGTGTTTATGACGTGCCCGAATGCGACGTGGCCGACCGTGCCGGGCTCGATTCCGGACCTGGCGACCGCCTCCCTTGCGACCGCGGCGGCGAGGTCGACGGGCGATGCGCCCGCGAGGCTTCCGCCGAATGTTCCGATAGCCGTTCTCGCGCCGTCGATGATTACTACGTCCGTCATTGCTCTGCTCCGCTAGGTTTGAAATTGTCCGGGTGCGCGGCGCGCACTTCCGGCAGCTTCTCCGCTTCATCCACCGCCCCGAGCAAGCGCTTGTGGGCAGAAATATCCACGCCCCAGCGCCTCGCGTTATACACCTGCGGCACGAGGCAGATATCCGCGATCGAAATCTCGTCCCCGCAGCAGTAGGCGCTTGCCTGGAAGCGCCCGAGCATGTCCTCCACCGCGCTCAGCCCCTTGGAAATGAAAGTTGTCATCCATGACTTGAATTCAATGGCTCCGCTTGAAGCTTCGGCCGCGTGCCGGGCGACCGTAAGGTTGCATACCGGGTGAATCTCCATGGCTATGGCATGAGCCACGGCGCGGGTCATCGCGCGATTGCTAGCGCTGCCCTGGAGGAAATTTCCGCGGCCCGTCTCATGAAGATACTCTATGATGGCCAGCGACTGCGTTAGAGTCGCGCCGTCGATTTCCAGCGCGGGAACGAGTCCCTGCGGGTTTCTGGATCTGTGCGCCGCCGATAGATGCTCGCCTTCGAGCAGGTTAACTTGAACGGATTCGTATTTCAGCCCCGCGAGGGCAAGCGCGATTCGCACCCTGTAGGATGCCGAGGAGCGCCAGTAGTCGTAGAGCACAATTGCCATAAATTTATTCCGTCGTTTGATCGCGCGGCCCGCGATTCGGCGAATGCCGCGTTGGCTGCGGTCGACGAAATTGCCTGCGGGCGCGAATCGAGCATAAGAAAATGTAGCGGGCATCGCCCGGCGCACTGTCGCGCGGTTCAATAAATGCCGAGGCGATTGGATTCAATATGCCCTTGGTATATTGCGGAAATTTATTGTTTCGGGACATGCCGCTCGAAGGCGAGGATTGTTTCCGAGAACCGCGGCAATAGGATCCAGTTTCACTTTCGGGGCGGCTCGCGGCGATCGCGGGTAGGCGCCCGGCGACATTCCAGGGGGGGCGAATGCAGATAAGCCGCAAAATTGCCGGAGCGAAGGAATCCGGAACTGCGAAATTGGCCCAGATCGCCCGGGACATGAAGAACTCAGGCAGGGAAGTCTACCCTCTCGCCACCGGCGAGCCCGACTTCGATACGCCGGAGTTCATAATCTCGGCGGCATACGAAGCGGCATTGGCCGGGCAGACTCGATATACGTCAGTGGAGGGAACGCCCGAATTGAGGGAGGCCGTCGCGGACAAGCTTCGAAGCGAAAACTCCGTTGAATACGACAAGAGCGAGATTATCGTCGGCACGGGCGCCAAGCAGCTGATCTTCAACGCCTTGATCGCGTCCGTCGACCCTGGCGACGAAGTCATTATTCCCGCCCCCTACTGGGTAAGCTATCCGGACATGGTCGCGATCGCGGACGGCATCCCCGTTATCGCGCAATGCGAAGCCGACGCGGGATTCAAGCTTGGCGCGGAAGCGCTGGAGGATGCCGTAACGGAAAGAACGAGGTGGATAATCCTGAATTCGCCTTGCAACCCGTCCGGCGCCGTATACGGCAGCGAAGAGCTGCTAGCGCTGGCGGAAGTTCTCCGCAGGCACCCGAAGGTCGCGATCATGTGCGACGACATCTACGAGAAGATCGTATTCGACGGCGCGAATTTCGCGACTATGGCGGAGGTCGCGCCGGACCTCTGGGGCCGGACTCTCACCGTCAACGGGCTTTCGAAATCCCATGCGATGACCGGCTGGCGCATCGGCTACGCCGCCGGGCCGAGGCCCTTGATTTCCGCAATGGCGAAACTGCAGGGCCAATCGACGACGAATCCTTCATCGGTCAGCCAGGCCGCCGCTCTCGCCGCGCTGCGCGGGGCCAAGGAATTTCTGGAAGAATGGCGGCTTAGGTATCAGGAAAGGCGCGATCTGGTGCGCGACCTGCTTTCGGCGGTTCCCGGGCTGGCCGTTCGCCAGCCCGAAGGCGCCTTCTATCATTTTGTAGGATGCGAAGGACTATACGGAAGGGCGACGCCATCCGGGTCCGAGCTTGCGAGCGACGCCGAAGTTAGCGAATTCTTGCTTGAAAGCGCGGGAGCCGCCGTCGTGCCCGGAAGCGAATTCGGAAGCCCCGGCTACTTCAGGCTTTGTTTCGCGCAGGCCGATGAAACTCTTCGAACCGCCTGCGAGAGAATCGGGGAAGCCGTAGCTTCGCTCGGCTGAATTGCGCGCTCGTTCGGCAGCGTCGCGGGCGCCGCCAGGCAGAGACGCCAATCGGCGACTCTATTTGCCGATTCGAAAAATAGCGAAGTTTTCGGACGAGCGAGCGGGTGCACGCCAAATTCTTGGGTTGGGCGGCGGCGACTCCGCCTTCCAGCAGCACTAGCAAGCGCGAGGTTGCCGGGAACGGGCCGTTCAATGGCATTTCCTTAACGATTCGCCATCATTTCCTTAAGGTCGCGCACTTGCAAATTGGCCTCTTAGACCCGTTTGGATCTACGTTAGTTCCTTTTTAGTTCCGGTTAATTTTTCCCGCTGCAGTCTCCGGCTCCACTTTCCGACGGGCTTTTCCCGGCCGGCCGTTTCGTCCGCCTCGACCGAGCTCGCCGTGAGGCTGGAGCCGGAAAGCGAATTGTACAAGCTATTGCGGCATGACTAAAATTATGGCCAATGGGCAGGCTGCGCCCGTGCAATGGCTGCGCTGAGCCTGCAGCCCGAAGCTATTCATATTGCTCCGCAGACAGGAGACCGAACTCGATCCGGCCCGGCGAGGGTTTCGCCAGGAAAATGACGCAGATCAGGCGTGAGTGTGGAACTGCGATAGGACGACTAAACTGAAGCCGTCGGTTCCCTGGTGCCCGACGTGGCGCGTATCGGCAAAGCCCTAGGTTAGTCGCATAGCGCAGACTTCGCACGACCGAACCTCATCCGGAGTTGCCGGTAGCGATACCTCATGCGAGTAGGCCAGTTGTCTTTCGGTTCGTCGGTGAATGGGTAACGGGGCCGTCCGACTTCGCCGAGTCCTAGTCTTAGGCGCGAGAACTCGCAGCTGGCTACACAGCGGCCCGGGTGTTCGAACGGCTCGGTCTCGGCTTCGACGAAGCGGTGCTCGAATGACCATCGGCCGGCGGTGGAGGTTCCATCGTGCCACCAGTCCTCGCCAATCGCGTAGCGTACGAGCATGCGGATCTGCTCCGCCGCCACCAGGTTGCAGAACGCGATGGTGTTCTGGCCCGGTTCGGGGCCGTCGGGGGCATCGTCGTTGATGTAGCGACCGTGACGCCGGATGCCCATCCTTTCATCGCGCGCATCGCCACTGGTGTACTGACCGCGGCAACGGAGGCATTGCATATCGGGGCCGGCCAGGTGGACGCGCCATTTGGCAGAGAGCAGACGGTCCCGCGATTCCACGAGGACCCCGCCGTCGATCAGGGGTAGGCAGTTTGCGTAGGCAACGTAATTGAGGACCTCGCGCGCCTCGGCATTGTCGACGCAGCACACGATGAGGTCCGCGTCGGCTGCGAGGCGGTACGCGCGCTCGGTGCGGACCGACAACGGGACCGGGCGAACGATCGGGCGGCGCGCGGTGGCAATTCTGCGAAGGTGGGCCGCGGCCAGAACCGCCTTGGGCAGTCCGAGGCTGTGTCGGTCGGCGTAGATAAGGCGATCGAGGTTCCTGTCCTCGACGAGGTCGGGGTCGATCACGGTGATCTGCTCGAAGCCGGTGCGCGCGAGGCATTCGAGAACGATCGAACCGACGCTGCCCGCTCCGACGACGCAGACGTGAGTGCGAGCCAGCCGTGCCTGCGAGTCGATGCCCCAACTGTCCACGGTGCGCACCAGGCTTGGACGGCGGGCATAGGGAGGATGCGCGTCCGGAGCCCAATCCGCCCTGGCGCGGCGCGGCCCGACCCGTCGAACGTTGGCGCAGTGCGCAGGGGCGATGCGGCCAAGTCCGGATTCTCGCCAGAAGCGAGCACTCCAAACGCCGTCGGAACCCATCGTCAGGCCGAGCAGCGGCAAGCCCGTCTCTCGAACGAAGGGCGCGACGATGTTGCGCTCGGTGTCGTTATCCATGCCGCTCAGGGCCTGCCAGCCGGGACTAGGATGACTGTGAAGGACAGCAACGCCTGCCTTCGCCTTGAGCGCGCGGTCTAGGACGCGGTTGAGGTATCCGCCGTGCACAGTGACGTTGCCGTGTAGATCGCGGTCGCCGTCTTCCGGCAGGACAATTTCGGCGAGGATCCCCGAATAGCGGTTGAATCCGTCGCCGCGGCGCCAGAGCGCAAGGCAAGCCTCTTCCTGCAGCCCACCGCTGCGGAGCCCGCTTAGGAGGTGATCCGCGAGCTGGCGGTGGAGCCCTTCGCGCAGTACGACGCAATAGTTCAACGCGCGCTCCAGATTCTGCGGATGTGCGTGTTCAGGTAGGTTTCCATGGTCTTGCCGTCGGGGGTATCGATCCGATCCCAGAAGTCGCTTGGTGGAGCGCTGATCGCCATCCAGTCGAGGCCGTCAGCGCACTGGAAGGTCTGGATGGCGCCCGGAGAGCGGGATCCCTTTACCAACTCCCCCAGGACGGGGTCGGGGGGCGAGAGGTAAAGCCAATGGGGCGCAACTTCGGGCCACTCGCCCTCGCACTGGTGCATCGCGAGGGCTAGGGTCACGGTGTCCCCCGCGCGGCTGCCGTCCTCGATTCGGTACGGGAAGCGGACGCCAGAAGCGCCGCCCTGCTGCTTGGGTGCCGCGAACGGGCTCGTGTCATAGCGCAGCTCGGCGAGTTCGGCAGCAATGCGCTCGGAGTTGTTGCTCATGCGAACGGCGCACCTTTCTCCGGAGCGGCCCGAAACACGTTGTACTTGTCGAGGGCGACCACTTGTCCAGAGACGAAGGTATCGTCGGAGTCCGGTACTCTAAGCACGTACCCGGTCTTGTCCGGGTCCTCGCCGATGGCCTTGCCGGCGAAGGCGATCTGCAACAGTACGGCGGCGTCTACGGCCTGCTGGTCGGCGAAGAAGGTCTCGCCGTTCACCTTGAATTCGAACTTGTCCATTTCGGTGTCCTCTGAGTTGCGCGTTGTTCGGCACCATTGCGCGGTCCATGCTCAGTACGATATGGTCCAGCAGTAGGCGTCAACATCGAGTTTACAATATAACGACACATGCATATATTGTCAACCACGGGTTAACGAAGGAGGAGGATCGGATGTTTGGACAACGACTCAGGCTCGCCCGGAAGAGGGCAGGTCTATCGATGCGGGAGCTCGCGGACGCGATGAGCCCGAAGGTAACCGCTCAGGCGATCAGCAAATACGAGGCGGGCAAAATGCTGCCCTCCTCGGCCGTGCTGGTCGGTCTCGGGAAGGTTCTCGAAGTCTCGTTGGACTTCCTGATGAGCGCGCAGGTTGAGGCGCTAGAAGCAGTTGAGTTCCGTAAGCATTCCCGCGCTTCGGCCCGTGATCGCGCAAAGGCCGAAGCGGTCGTGATGGACAATCTGGAGCGCTACCTGGCGATCGAGCAGATTCTCGACATCGAAACCAGCGTCGATTGGGTGGAGGGGCGCCGCTACGACAGCGTCGCGAGCGAATCCCAGATCGACGAGCGGGCCGATGATCTCCGCCGTATCTGGGATCTCGGCCTCGACCCGATCCCCAGCCTGTGCGAGTTGCTCGAAGACAAGGGAATCAAGGTGGTGGAGGTCGACCTCCCGGAAAGCATCAACGGGCTCTCGTGCCACGTTCTACGTGGCGGGGAGACCGTTGCCGAAGCCGTCGTCGTGTCCAGCCGGATCAATGTCGAGCGCAAGCGCTTCACGCTGGCACACGAGCTAGCGCACAGGATCATCCGGTCCACCGGCAATCCGGAGATTGACCTCGAACGGGCGATGAACCGCTTCGCCGGTGCGTTTCTGATTCCCGGCCAGAGCCTTCGGGACGAAGTCGGCGCCGATCGCCACAGGATCACCTATTACGAGATCGTCCGCCTGAAACAAATCTACGGCGTGTCGGCCACGGCCCTGCTGATGCGTCTCGGACAGGTGGGCGTACTGTCCCAAGGCTTTGTACAAAACGCCTTCGCGACCTTTGCCCGATCCTGGCGCAAGTCGGAGCCGGATCCGATTCAACCCGACCATGGGTTCGCGGCCTTCGAGAAGCCTCGTCGCTTCAAGCGGCTCGTCTCGCGAGCGGTGGGCGAGGAGTTGATTTCGCCCGTGCGCGCGGCCGCGCTGCTCGACCAGTCCCTCGAGTCCGTCGAGCGTCAGATCAGCGGTCCTACCATCCAGTGACCTGCGCCATCGTCAATGACGCCTCGTGCCTGATCGACCTCCGCAAAGGAAGTCTGCTGGGCGTAGTTTGCGATTTGCCTTATCGATTGGTGATCCCATTGCCCGTGCGGGCCTCCGAAGTGCTGGACCTTTCAGAGGCTGAATGGCAGGCGCTCGACGAGGCCGGCATGATCACGCACGACTTGACACCGGAGGAGGTCGGTCAGGCGCTCGCGGTGAAGGAGCGTCATGCGGGACTCTCCGCCAACGACTGCTTCTGTTTGGTCACTGCACGGACCTATCCCGGCGTCCTGCTCACGGGCGACGCTCTGATGCGCAGGGTTGCCGCGGCGAACGGGCTGCGGGTACACGGCGTGCTCAAGGTGGTCGACGAGCTTGAGGCCGCGGAGGTTTGCAGCAGATCGCATCTCATTCGGGCGCTCAAGGCGTGGCAGTCGGACGACACGGTGTTCCTGCCTCAACACGAAATCAGCACGCGCCTCGAATATCTGACGGAAGCCAGGCCTCGGCGGGGGGGGCGCCAGGGACACGGCCGACGGCCGGGCACTTGATTGGGGCGGGTATTCTGCTGATGAGCAGTGCCGGTGTTGCTGCGCTTGGCCCTTCGCGGTATCGAGCGCGAGGGCGTTATGTAGAACGGAGAAACACCCTTTGACTCCACTTTTTGACAAGAGCTGTAATCACGTCGCGTGGATGAGTAACGATGGTCGAAATATTTTCGACAGCGCGATGAACTGGATTGCCTATATCTCAGGCGGGCCTGCTTGGTCTGTGTCTTCAGGCAATTGGATGGGGAGTACGATTCTCTTTTGGTAAAACCTGCGCGATGGCGAGAAGGCGTGAATTTTTTAGGCCGCAATCGCGAGGTTTTCGACCGCGAAGTTGTTATTGGCGGCATCACCTCTTTTCTCCATCATTATCGCCCAGGCGGAAGCTAGGAAGCCTGACTTCTGCAAGGCCCGGAAGCCCGGGATCGCCTGCCCGGACTCAATGTGCCAGCACATGCCGCTGCGCTTCATGCGCGCGGCGACGAGGGTTTTGTTGGCGGCTTCGACCGCGCCGGAGTCGATCGCGAGCTTCTCGGCCCTGAGCTCGGAGTAGCGCATCCGGCTCCGGTTCTTCACGAAGTAGTTCAGAACCCTCCGGATATGAGCAACCACATTAAATGAAGCAATTGGCGGTTTCCGCGTTCACGGTATTTGGGGAACCCCGGCACGATTGCGCAGTCCGCGCGGCGCGCGCTCCGGACAACCGTTCACGGCAGCTTCGCCGCCCGGGACGGGCAAGGCGGGCAAATCCGACGCGAAGGGGAAGGAGAGCCGGCGCTGGCGGGACGGGCTCGACAAGGCCCTGGAGCTGGCCGCGGCCTGCCCCGACACCCGGGTCGTGGCGATCTGCGACCGGGAGGGGGACAACTGGGACCTGATGGAGAAGGCGCACGCGCGCGAAGCCGAGGCGCTGTTCCGCGCCAGCCGCTCGACGCGGCGCAGGGCCTTCGACGCGGCGGGCGGCAAGCGGGATCTGTGGGTCCATGCGGCCGCGCTGCCGCTCGTCGCCGTGAAGACCATCGACATCGAAGCCTGCGGCGGCCCGCGCGCCCGCGAGAAGCGCACCGGCGTGCGCCTGGAGGTCCGCGCCGGCTTCGTCGACCTCGTCCCGCCGAAGGACCAGCCGCGCGGCACGCCGCCGCTTCGCATGCTGGCGGTTCGGGTCCTCGAGATCGACCCGCCGCCGAGCCTCTCGACTGGCTGCTGCTCGCCACCTTCGGCGACGCAGCGCCGGACCACGCGCTCCAGCTCGTGACCTGGTACGAGAAGCGGTGGCTGATCGAGGAGTACTTCGGCGCCCTCAAGGTCGGCACGCGGATCAAGGACCGAAAGCTCAACCTGGCCGACGACCTGCGCAAGTGCCTGGCCTTCGACGCGGTGACCGCCTGCACGGTGATGTCCATCGAGCGCCTCGCGC
>MKWU01002299.1_pt1 | contig 29259 bp, 32 predicted proteins | sample 809101 | NCBI WGS metagenome assembly MKWU01 (sample SAMN05860141, study PRJNA318959) | sponge metagenome | host: Aplysina aerophoba | place: Slovenia: Piran, Adriatic Sea, Gulf of Piran | collected 2013-05-07 | reverse complement strand
TCGCGTCCGAGAAGCTTCCGTCCCAGTCTCCCTGCAGCACCTGCATCACCGCCTGTTGGATGAAGCGGTCGAGTACCGTCGGCACACCGAGCAGGCGAACGCCCCCCGATGGCTTTGGAATCTCCACCCGCCGTACCGGTTGCGGCTGATAGGTGCCTTGGAGAAGTTGGGACTTCATCTCGGGCCAGTGGTTCTTCAGATAAGCACCCAGCTCCCTGACAGTCATGCCATCGATGCCGGGTGCCCCCTTATTGCGCTGGACACGCGCCAGCGCCTTCCTCAGATTGCCGGGTTCGACCACCATTTCCATGGATGGTCCCCGCCCGGCCGCCGGGCGTTCGGCGTCGGTATCCGCCATGCGAGCTTCGGTCCCTTGGTCGCCGGTGCTCCGGGCTTCACCCTTCGCCTCCGGCTCCAAGGCCAGTTCCAACTGGATGTTCTGCCGCTTGGTCCGCATGAGAATACCGTCCTAATTGCCCTGTCCGTCGTTCGGGCCTTCGTCGGCAAGCCGACTACTATGCCCTCTGCTGACTTCTGCGCCGCGATAGCGTCCCTTACGGTAACGCTCAGTCCGGGAATACCGGACACGACGCAGACCTCCCGAGGTAAGACTGACCGCCTTCACCGCACACCCGCCGAATCTACCGCCCCGGACCTTGATGGTTGTGGACTTCGCGGTCGTAGGCACGCTCGTCCGGCCGGGCCGGCCTCATATTCGGTTCTTGTCCATCGGGTCGCGGATTTGCTCCACGCTTCCTTCAGACCCCGCCTCACGACGACGCCCTTGCGCTTCGCTAATCCTTCGCCACCATCAGGCTGGATAGAGAACTTTCACCTCCAAGCTGTCAATCATGCTCGGCACACCTACCCTGCCGAGCCCGCTACGCGGTCTCGGCCCTTCGGGCGGGTATCCCTCGCGCCTCCGTTCGCTGCGCTCTCTCCGCGCTCCGCTTGGCCCGGCGGTTCGCGTCGCTCACCGCCGCCTGCCTTTCCGCCGCCGCAGCGCCTTGCTCCAGCACCCTGGTTCTTCCCCCTCCGTCTCCTCCTCGCGCCGGCGCTGCGCGCCGTGCTCGTCGACGCCTTCGCCTCGCTTGTCCTTGCCGGCTACGCCGGCCTCGGCCCGCACCTCGGCTCGGCGCCGCGCTGCCCGATGGCTGCCACCTTGCGCGTCCGCTTGACTCGCCGGCGTTCGCATTCGCGAACACCCCCTCGCGCGCTGCCGCGTCGCGGCCCGCCCGCTCACTCGCCCCGGCGGCTCCCCTCCGGTTCCGTTTCCGGAACCGTTCTCCCCGGCGTTTGGTACCCTGGTTTAGGTCTTCTCTACACCCTTCGGTGGCTCGGCTCTCACACCCGACGCAGCGGGCTGCCCGGAGCGCTAAAACCTACATCCCACGACGGCCAACATCCCGTACGACCTGCTTTTTGCTGCGCCCCGATACGACAAAATCATGCTGGTGACGTGCCGGAAACACTTCAGTCAATTTGACGGCCCCCATTCAGTCAGATTGCATGCACGGCCAGGTCATTGAATCAGTGGCGAAAATCTCGATATTGGTGTTTCCCTCTTGCCAGACCGTTCACTTTCACCGACCGAACATCGCTACCCGCAGTCCTACAGGGTCCTCAATTGGTACCTACCATCACCGGATGGATCCAGCGGCCTCCGCTCACCGAGAACAGCGGTTCCGACTCCGAATTTTCAACGATTCCATGTTTGTTCCTGCACAATTGACTCAATCATCGTTCCCGAAAAATGGAAAGTCACATGGCCAAGACACTGTCGAAAACTGTTCGAGTGACAGAAGCGCAATGGAATCTTGTCGAAAACGCCGCTAGCAAGCTCAACGAATCGCCCAATTATTTGCTCGTGCAATTGGCGATGGAAACTCTTAATCGTCGCGAATGGCCCCGAACCGAGCTTGAAATCCAGCTACTGCGATCCACATTGTTCACCGCCCAAGCCACCGCACGAAACATGATTGCAGAGGGACGAGAAAATGAGGTGGAGGACATTCGGCAGCAAATATCCATGATAGTGCCGAAGCTTGCCGACCAACCGCATCCATTACCCGAAAGCCAATCTCTGATCCCCAACGACCACGACTAGGCAGATATTCACATTACACCTACAATGCCGCGACCAAACGCCAAGTTCGTTCATACCAAGTAGGCGCAACGCACAACCCAATAGCCATGTTGACATCCACGAAATTTTTCGAATGACACTACCCGATATCAAATTTCACAATATTCGCCCCCTCAGAAAAAACAGCGTAAGGTCAAAACCCTCGAAGCGGACCAAAATTCGTCATGCGTTTCATTCATCATAATCTCGGCAATCTTCGCGGTGGAGAGACCGTCATGGTTACACTGAAGGGTAACGCGGCCAACGTCCGTCTATTGGATAGCTCGAACTTCAACAACTACAAAGCTGGCCGACGACATCGTTTCCACGGCGGCCACGCAAAGAAATCCCCTGTTCGGCTGCAGGTTCCCCGCTCTGGACACTGGCACGTCGTGGTCGACCTCGGCGGGCACGGCGGCCAAGTCCGGTCCAGTGTGCAAGTGCTCCCAGGTCAGTTGAAGCCTATTCAAGAGCAACCACTGTCTTCGGTCCCCTCTCTGCTGAATCCAGACAGAATCGCTACACCGGCGAACGGTAACGACTTGGTCTACGACGTGTTCATTTCTCATGCCTCCGAGGACAGAAACGCAGTAGTTCGTCCCCTTGCTAACGCTCTAAAGGCGGCCGGTCTGCGTGTTTGGTACGACGAGTTCGAACTAGATATCGGCGACAGCTTGCGTCAGAAGATCGACCGCGGGCTAGCCTCAAGCCGCTTCGGAGTTGTTGTACTTTCTAAGGATTTTTTCGATAAGGGATGGACCAACTATGAGCTCGATGGCATCGTTACGCGATCAGTCAGCGGAGAACAGATACTCCTGCCAATCTGGCACAACGTCACCAAGGCGGAGGTAATTGACTATAGTCCGTCCTTAGCGGACAAGTTGGCCAGAAGCACGGCGACCCATACCGTGGAGGAGATTGGTTCTGAAATTGCAGAGCTCATTCTCGCAGAAACGCATTCTCCGGACGACCAATGAGCCCGCCAGACCCATCGACAAACTTGCCGCCGGAACGTAGCTCAGATGAAACACTGCCGGTAGTCCGACGGGCACCGTTTCAGCGACTAACAATTTATGAGGTCGAGGAGTCCGAACTGCTGATTCTCGAAAGGGGCTGGCTTGGTTCCATTTATATAAACATTTCCATTGCCCTTCTCTCACTTGCCGTCGGCCTCACGGCCACCCTAAGCACCGCTAATTTTCCATCCGACCGCGCTTGGCAGCTGTTCGTCACTTTGACGGTTGTTGGTTATGTTGTAGGCGCCACATTGCTCATAATCTGGTGGTGTAGCCACAAGTCGACATCAGACTGCGTGCGCGAGATCCGTCGCCGGCTCCCGACCGAGGGTCTCGAAGAAGACTAGTTTGGCTAGTTCGAACAGACAGATACCATTCTCGGGCGCGGTTCCCGCGAAAGTGCCCTCTCATTGGAGTGAATGGAATGGACGGCTCCCAGTCTGATACCGAATGTCCGGGGGTGGAATTGGACTCTCTCAGGCCATGCGTTGTCTGTTCTCGCGTCCTAAGTCCGATAGTCAAGCCGATCTCTGGCGGTCAGCACCCTGCCGACAAGCCGCCTGAAGTCTAATTACCAATGATAACCGCCGCCGCTGCAATTTAGCGGGAGACCCTATTTGGCGTTTCAACGCAGAGAAGCGGCCTTAGGGCTGTTAGTCCGTTACGTGTTTACTGTTTTTGACGTGATGATGAGTCGATTCGAATCGGATTCGGTCGGTTTGTGATGAACTCAAGGCGCTTGCACAGTAGCTTCTTGAGTTCTGTCGTGTTCTTGTATTCAGGGCAGTTGCGGTGCGCTACGTCAAAGTGCAACTTCGTACCCTGCTTTCGGTACAGGACAACGCGCTTGTTCCGCGCGTGGGCGTGTCCAATCTCATAGTATACATTTGGCCGCTCATAGCTCAGGTCGGCAATGAGAAACTCGCTGGTATCGATTTCATCGAGTATTCGATCCGTAATCGCGCCTTCATGCTCGATCTCATCAGCGGTGATCGCGCGAATTCCAAAGTCATTAAAGACTTCCTTGATACCATCCCTGATGTCTTCTAATGCGGGCTCGTTCTCGTCGATGGCCATCATGATGAACGCGGTGTTGGGCCGGTAGCTGCCCGACTGAGCACTGGTGGATTGGGTCGTATCAGTTGGAGACAGCAGGTCGATCAGGTCAAGAACCTTGGACCCTGCCTCGTTGAATCGCTTAAACGCCGCAGCCACGTCGCGGACCGGTAGCTCTTCGTGTGACGGCGGATCGACGCCGAGAACCTCACCTTCGTCGTGGTGAACATACACCCCGGAGTGATGGTATTCGCGGAAGCGGACGCTAGCCAGCATCTGCCGCGTACAGTGCCGTAACTCTTGCATGTCGGCTTCGGCGAGCAGCGGTGATCCCCGCGCCGCTCCAGCGACGTCCACACTCAGGGTCTTTATGGTTGTCCGCAGCGCTTCTGCGTCATTTCGAGCCTTCGGCAGTTCGATGTTCCAAGCCTCCATAAGGCCGGAGGCGTGTTGCTCAATCACCTTGGTCGGGCTCGCATCGGCGAAGTACTGATGACCCTTTCCAAATACCTCCATCAAGCGTTGTCGAATCGAGCTTATATCTTCAGTTGTGAGAACCATCTACGTCTCTAAAGCCGCATTAACTGTCGTGTCCAGATCGGTTGTCGACGAGTGCCATACCAATCTACGCGTCGTCACGGATCACCGTACCAATGCGACGACCGGTAGCACTTTGGGGCCCGGCCGCTATTCAAATGGGTCAGCTTATGGGCCGCGCCTTGCAAGAAGTCGCACGCCGAGCGGACACGATCAAAAGCGGCGACAACCTGCGGATGGCTACCGGTCGGACTGGTACTCATCAAGTGGTCCGCGCAAAGCTGTGTGAACACGGAGAAGAAGTCCATTTGTGCCGAGGGCGTGCGGACGTTCCGCAACAATGGACCGACATAATCGCAGAGCTCCGCATCTAGGTGAAACTCATTCAAGATAGCGGACGCGAATGTTCTTGCCGGACCTAATTGTGCGTGGAAGACCGGGTGACCATCGTAGTCTTCATCCATGTCGTAGTGTACGCCGTAGACATGGTCGAGCCTATTGCGTTTAGAGCGAAAGTAGCCGACCTTTGTCGCGAACCAAACCGTCTCAAGCGGCGCACCGCGCGGGGTTCCCTCCTGAATGCAGATCGACCCGTCGACCACGACGTACATCCCGGGGATGCCGTTGGCTCGCTCGCACAGCTTGAAAACCGCCGGACCGCAATTCAACTTTACGATGTCGCCGATGACGGTCTGGTCTATTCGAATGACCTGTTGCGGTGCGAGCGGCCGGACCATGGTCGCCTGGTTCATCTTTTGCATCTCTTGAATCTTCGTGGTCCAGGCGATGCGCGAGGACTTCAAGGCTCGGGCTCTGACTCCCATTTTTTGCAGAACCCTGTGCCTATAGTCCGAGGATTGGAGACCATTCGTCAAAAAAGACTCGCTCCACCCTGCATGCGAAGGCGCCCGACGGCAGCCAACTGCTCGCGGTGCTGGAGCAGTCGGGTCGCTCGCAGACGCCACGTTTGGTGAATGGACACCAAAATCCACCCTTTACGCCATTGCAGCGATCGCACTCATGGGTGGTCAATGTCCCATCCAATGCCTTGTCAATCACCGCCCGATGGTAGTCTCCGAATGATTCGTAGTTTGAATCCTCGACCTCCAATCTGGCTGCCAAGTGTTCGACAACCGCATCCACGTCGTCGCGCCAGAACAGTCTCTCCCCGTTATCGAAGGGCCCCTTGTACGTCGCCGCATCGAACAAACCCGACACCTTGTCGATGTCGTTCCTAGATGTGGCCAGGTACGCACAAAATGGTCCTTCGGCGAGTATTGGTCCAGGGTACTTCAACACGGCATTCACGAGCACGTGGCCGAGAATGTAAGTCAACAGCCGTGTCTTGTCTGCCGTTGTCGCGCCAGTTTTGAGCGTGTCCAGCAGAGAAGAGTTGAACAATCCGGGTTTCGACATGTATGGGCCGAGCTGGCTCTCCAGGTTTGCGTCACCCAGCAGTGCCGCGAGCACCTGTGCGGCACTGCGTCCGTCGCTCAGCATCACGCGCTTGTCTTCAATTCCTGCCCGTATGCGACCAAAGCCGTCATACATCCTAACGATGTATTTGACGGCATCTGCTTCCTCACGCGGAACTCGTAGTTCAAACAGATCCGGCTCAGTTGATAACGCCCCTCGGTGGCCCCGCGAGAAATCGCCCACGGGTATGAACCGGTTTTGGCACCAAGCAACCACGCTGTGCCCAAACAGGCCCTTTACGGCCGTCGTCAGGTCATAGTCGGTTACGACCAGTTCCGTGCCTTCACCAACCATGCGCTGGAACGTCTCCGACGGATCCTCATCCCCGCTTGGATACCACTGCCCGACTTTCCCCGGCCCAACCTCGGTTTCGACGAGTGCAGCCAAGTTCTCGAGTTTGTCTCGTTCGTCGTCTATCAACAGTATGGCGTGATGTGAAGCGTTCATTTGGCACCACCTTTCGATTGCAATGGAAGGCGAATCCGAACTGCGGTAGCAAATCCTTCGTCAGGGGGAACAATCGCCGCACGCCCGCCAAAGGCTTCTACCCCGCGCCGCACCAAAGTCAGGCCGAGTCCCATCCCAGATCCCAACGGGTCGTTCTTGGCCCCCGTCGTCGTAAACAGGGGATCGAACACCCGGTCGTGCAGCGCGGCCGGAATTCCTATTCCCGTATCCGACACCTGCAAGTAATGCCATCGGTCATCGTTCCAGGCTCGGAACGCGATTCTGCCTCTCGCATTGCCCGTCTTAGCGGTGACAGCTTTCAAAGCGTTCGTAAATAAATTCAGCGCAAGACCGTTGTACAGGGACACGGGCACCAGCGGCGCCTCCAAGCCTCCTTCGGTTTGGAGTTCGACATCGATTCCCCGCTCTGCAGCATACTTGCCGAAAACGCGTTTTACCTGTCTGAGTCGGGGCAAAACCGCATAGGGTTTTTTCGGTTGGGTGCGGGCTCCGCGAATGTAGCCGGAGGAATAAGTCACGAATTCTTCAAGTTGCTTGATGTGCTTGGCAAACGCCTTGGCCGTCTTCCGAAAAGCAACCTGTTTTTTCGCCACCTCGTCGAGTAGGCGCTTGGTGGTTTCAAGTTCCGCCAATGCAACACCGAATTCATGGGTCATAAACCCGGCCACGACCCCAAGAAGACTCATGACCTCCAGCTGTTGTTCACGCGCCCTGGACTCTTTGCCTTGTTGTTCGAGAAGTACCTGCGACTGCGCAAGTGCCGATACGATGCGTGACCTGTCTTCCTCCGCGATGTGCGGGTTGGTTTCAACCTCTTCAATCGCTGCCTTCGTCTCCGCCCGGGCGGCCGCCAACTGCGCCGCACGCTCTGCGGCCTCTTCCTCCTGCTGAAGTTTCCGGTCGGCGAACGCAATTGCTTCGACCGCTCCTCGAACCAAATCTCTTAGCTGCCGGAATGCCTTGTTTTCCAAGAATCCCTCTCGGTCCGCAGACGCGACAAGTCCTTCTCCAACGCCCTGGCCTTCACCGGCGCGGCGCCCATTGACGCACACCAAGCCGACAAGTTGTATGGACTGAGGGAGGCGAAGCATCCAATTCTGCTTGGTGTCCACTCTAATGGCGTGCGACATCGACAAGTGCTTCTCGGCCAATGACGACCTGGGCTCTCTGCGATTGCTGGCAGCATCCGCTTGGAGCAGCAACCAGTCGTCACGCGCCGACCCATAGGGCTGTACCCGGAACATGCGGTCGAATACCGCAACGCCGTGGTTCTCCCGAATCCAACTCTGGGCCAATCGTCCGTCAACCGGCAAGCCAGCAAATGCACCCTTGCGCCGCGGGAAGAAGCGGATATCCGCTTCGATGCCCCCCACTTCGTTGGCATACGTGTCGGCGATCCGCAAGTACGGTTTTTTCATACCGCGTCTGTAAACCTTCAAATCCAGCTCTTTGTCGCTTACCGAAAGCGTAGCCCTAAGTACGCTCGCCTCAAGAATCCCTTCTGCCACGTCGGCCGCCGTCCCGTTTCGACCACTCCGAACATTGAGTTCGAAACCAGGGTCCGTCGCGTCGTCGATTTGCAGATCACGGCCCCTTGACGTTTGGCGAAACAGCGGTCGCAAAGGCGTCAAGATTCCGATCGAGCCGGTTCGGACCGCATACAGATCCAACCCCGCCGCCTGGGCTCGTAACCCCGTAATGATCAATTTCGTTCCAGTGCGCGTTCCGTTGTCAGCGGCTACAAGGCGGTAAGGCACTCGGACCTTGCCCAGATCTTCGTGCCTATCGAATTTTGGCCAGTCGAAGTCAGCCGTGAGTTTGGTCGTCAGGTCCCGCCTATCGTCCCTTGCCACAGTCTCCAAATGCAGTGCACTGCCCAAAAACCTCACGGCAAAGCGTCCAATTCCTTTCTCGCCCGTGATCGCACGTCGGTAGCGTGGGCTATACGGCGTGTGTGCTTTCGATCCGGTTCCAATCCGCATCCATGCATTCGTAAAGCGATCTAACGTCATTCCTGTGCCATCGTCCACCACAACAATCTGCCCTTGCGGCTTGTACTGAACCGAACACTCTCTCGCATCTGCGTCGTACGCGTTCTTGATCAACTCCACAATTGCGACATCGGGCTGCTTGACGAGTCTCTCGCCCAGTTCACGGAGCACTCGAGTCTCGACGGAGAAACTCAGCGTGCCTTGGTCCAGCAGTGGTTCAACTGAGGCCATTCTAGCCGTCTCCTGCGGCAGTCAACGTTGCGAGCAGTGCATTGATTTGATTGATCTCAATCTTATAGAAGCCGGACGAGTAGGGGACCACGTGATCCCGCAAATCCATTCCGCATAACTTGCCTGTGAGTGCTTGAATCTGCTCCTCGCTCGCATTGTAGATGCCGCAAACGGCGCCGACCGCGTGTGCGCCCAACGTGTTCTTTACGACCTTTGGGAACTTGCCCCTGAAACCCTGCGCGAACAACAGGCACGGTGATATAGGCATCTTGAACTTCCACCACTCCGTTCTCGAAAGACACGTCTTGGTCTGCCTATCTGAGGCAGGAATGCTTGAGATGTAGTCGTTGAGTTCCACACTGGGACTTTGGTCGGTCCGGATTAACCAGCACCTGCGCCCAGCGTTGACGAAGTGCGTCTGAAAGACATCTTTGTCAAGTTCGTTAACCGAATTGGGCAGGTTTCGCAGGCTTGTGATACAAGCTGCAACATCACGCTCTGGCCTGAGCGAATGCGCTTTTCTTTGCTCCTCAGTCAACGTAAGCGCGTTCTGTGTTCCGGGACTGAGCCCTCGCTTCGCCTGTGGCCGACCCGACGGAAGATCGGTCGCTGGCCGGTACGCAAGTACAGGAGAGCTTGATCCCGTTGGCGACGCCATCTGTCTATTTGCGCCATCCCGTGTTACGTTGTGAAATTCCCATTTGGCTTCGCGGGCAGCTTTGTCCACGATAGTAATCGACGCCGTGGTCAGTACGCGAGCGAATGCCTCATCCCGCAGTCGATGAACGTAGACGTTCCACTTATGCTCACGAATATAGGCGCGCAACGATTTGGCGGACGGTCTGGACACCCATTCGAACGGCACAATCAACGCGGCGAGCCCACCAGACTTAAGGCTTGCCAGTGCATGGAGAAAAAAATACTGCCAAGCATTGGCCAGCCCTGAAACTCGCACGCTCGTTCGCTCCATGACAACCCGATGGGCTTGCTCGCGCCAACGCGTCGGTATGTCCTGGAACCTGACGAAGGGTGGGTTGCCGACGCAAACGTCTGCATCGGCCTCCAAGTCCGAAAACGCGCAACGGTTCAGTAGCGTCGCGTTCTGTGGTAATCGGGCACCCGAGCATCTGTCCGGATCGATTTCGTAGCCGACATACGTCCCGTAGGACCCAAGGCGTGCAAACCGACCGTCTCCCGCGCCAAGATCGAGGACTTTGCCGATGTGGCCGGGGCGAAGCTTGCGTACCTGCTGCCACGTCGTCCGCACGACGTCTTCCGGTGTATCAACCTGACAACGATTCAAATACGAGGAAACACTCATAGCGTCGCCCCAGCATCCCGTCAAGTCGTTTTTCGATGACGCTCCTTCCGCTGCCTCTGTGTCTGTAAAAGGCTTGTGGCGCGCCGCTACCGCTCGCGTATCGTATGTCATCAACAGCTCATTTCGTTTCCCGGCAGTTGCTCCCTAAGGAGGCAGTGCCATGATCTCTTGGCCGAGTCTATATGAACCGCGCCGACACCGTGCCTTGTGGAACTTCCCAAGTCAACTTGAAGCCAATTAGCTGCCGAGGTCAGCCAACCGCGAGCAGCCGGAAAGCAGTGGTAGAGGCTTCGTCGAAGCTTGGGTCGGCGAGCAGGGCTCTTAGTCTACTGAGCCCCCGCATATGCGCCACGTCTGAAGTCCATGACTCCAGATTAACCGCCCCGCGAATGCCGGAGACACTCTTGTATCCCTTGTGGTTGTGTTTCCTATTCTTGAAATCCTTGTTGCAGAGGACTTGGTAAGCTCAGGATTGGTGGGGATTCTGATTGCCTTCATCGGTGCATCTGCTGCCACTCGCCTATTTGGCGGGGTAGGTTCTGGGGACTCTGCCGAATAGGGTTGCGGCAATCACCATATATTTCCCTAACCAAATCGCGACGGTTCGACGCAAAAGTTCAATCCGTCAGCGTGGTTTGGAGACATCCATCACATAGATACGGATCAAGGGTCGCTTCTCGTCGGGCAAACGCGTTTCGAGCATGCCGCGAAGCGATTCCGGAGTGTCCGGCCGAGGCAATCCGTCCGGATGGACGCGCAGTTGTTTGCCGGGCGCGTCGCCAAACCACAGCACGAGATACACGCCCCGGCCCTGGGCATGCCAATCAGATGCATACTTCGCGTCAAGCTGGTCGATGGCCGCATCCCACACATCCTTGTGCCATTGCCCCTTTATCTCGATGGGTAGGCTGATCGAACCGCGGACGGCGGCGATGTCAGCGCGCGTTTGTCCGGGCATGAGTGGTTCAGCGACGAACCGGATTGGTTCCGGCAAGGTGCCCGATATCTGATCTATCATTCGGTTGCGGCAGTAGTTCTCGTTTCTTGGCTTGCCGTTCGCCCAGTACGTTTCCCATGTGTCGGTATCGCTGGCGTGCATACGCGCCTGGAGTGTGTCCAGCCGATCGAGGAGATACGCGCGCATGTCGTCGACGGACTCGGGGAGTCCCTGAGCCATGACGCTCTGCACGAGGGCGACAGTAGGTGGCGTGTATTCGAAATCGAGGCGGACCTGGCGCTGCTGCGCGAGTGCCCTGCGGACGATGTGGCTGTAGCTTGCCGCAGGACCGTGAACAAGTTTCTGTAACGCGTCGGTTGCTTCGGTTGCGTGATTGGTGGCGAGGGAGAAAATTACGCTTCGAATGAACTGGCTTGCATCCCAGGGATTCGTTTCTCCAACTGTGGTTCCGGTGGGTCGCTGCGTATCCGGCCAGAGGACGCCCAGTACGTTTACGATGAATGCGAGCTGAGAGATGGAAAAACGAGAAAGGGATTGTGCTCCGGGCCACTTGGCCAAGTCCCGGATCAGCCAAATGAAGTCGGGACTGGACAGAATGATTTCCTCCAGCTGAGCGCTGCGGTTATCGAAGTCCAGAACAAAGAATGTCAACAGGTGAAGCAACAATGCTTGTATGTCGTCCTCGGGCAAATCTTGGCCAGCGATAAGCAACGCGTTAGCTGTGGGTTGAGACGGGCCAGCCAAGGCGCACATCACTAATTCTCTTCGGGCATGCGTGGGCATTGCTGGGTATGTGCCGATCCAGTCGATTGCCAGACGCGCGGCCAAAGCACGCCAGCGTGCCTCGCGGGCGAATTGATACAACGCGATCACGTGTCCGGACTTGGAAGCCAGTTGAGGCTCGATGCTCGCTCGAAAATGTGCCTCGATGCTCTCGGCGGATTGAAAAAGGACAGCCTCAATGGACTCACCGATGTCGATACCGTCGACCTCACTGGATTCAGCGGAGCCCTGCCAAGACATGTACGCGGCTGAAAGCGTCTGTTCGCTAATGGCGGAGAGCGGTTGGGCTCGACGAAGGAGCTCCGCAACGCCGCAGATCAACAGAGACTGAACATCGAATCTACTGCCGTGAGAGTCGGCTTCGGCGATTTCGCGCGCGCTGGGGAGGTCGACTTGTTCAAGAACCGCGATGAACCCGTCGAGCGCTTGGGTGCCGAGCCGCACGCCCAGAAACTCCAGTACTCGTGAGTGTGGCGATCTATCGTCACGGAAGTGTAGAGATCGCCCGAGATAGACAGCGGCTGGAACGGTGAGCAGGTCGATCTTTCCTGCGGCGACTTCGGTGGTGTGTTCCAAATGCAATTGGCGATGCAACTGACAGAAGGCTTCTCGTCTTGCAAAATCCTCAGCGTCGCGGCGCTCTTGACTATGTTGCCATTCAGCAACCGTGACGGTGGACATTTCATTGAGAATGGCCAAGAGTTCCGAATCTCCGTCTGCAATCTCCCTGGCGGTCGTACGGACCGTTTCGGATAAGCCGTCGGCGGTCCTAACTAGGCGCAGGACTTGGCTCCAAATTTCAGGGTCGATTGGTGGGGTGTGGGTGAGCCGACCGCCCAGTATTCTCAGTACCGTGCATACGTCCTCGGGGGTGGGATAGAGGTCCAGGCCCACGTCGTGCAACGCGTAACCCGACATCCAGGGGTTGCTGGCGCAGGGCGTCAACAACACGTACTCCAGTAGCGATTGGTGCAGGGTGTGGTTGTTTCGTATGCAGCGGCCGAGATTCTGTCTGGCGAACTTGTCATGTCCGTCGTGTGAATCGAACGCGCTGATCCAAGTCCAGACTCGTGGCGCCGGCAGGGATGCGTTGGCTTGAAGAACCTCCAGCGCACGGCGGCGGACGAGATCCGCGAGTGCGGACCGCGCCCAGGTGTCGGCTTTCTTGAGGAAGGGTTTCGCCGAAGCCACGAGTTGATCGAGCAATTCGCCGAGCCGGTCGGCATCAAGTTCGCTGAAGAGGTTTCTTCTTATGTACCCGATGAGTTCCGTGTCTTGTGAGACGGTCGCCTCGGTCAGGCCCAGGTGAGAGAGAACGGCCTCAACACAGATTCCATTGGGTAGCTCGCGCGCGCCCAGTCGGGCAACGATGTTGTAGGCGAGTCGCGCCGAATTTGCGTCGGCGAGTTGCAAGAGGCAGGAAATGGCGTCGTCCCAAGCAATTTGAATCTGCGACTCGTGTAGGGCCTTGGCAGCATACGAACGTTCGGCAATAGCGCGTCCGGGATCGAATGCGATGTCCAGCAGCGATTGTGCGAATTCCTCGACAATAGGGGCTCCGATCATAGCCTCAATCAGGAGCATGGATAGCTGCGGATGTTTACCGGGCGCGCAGGTGATCGAAAGAATTTGGTCCTTCAGTTCCGAACGGATGAGGCCCGATGCTGGGTGCCGGCCCCAATCCTCGGATCTGAAATAGGGGTCCTGCCTGGACAAGTTCTTCAGGGCCAGGAGCAAGTCGAGGGCTTGAGTCAGTCCGAGTCTTTCAGCATCACCGTACCGCAGCACGGCGTAGGGATCCGCATGGATGCAGTGGCTTGCCAGAGCGGTGCTGAAGTGCGCGATCCAAGCATGTAATCCCCGCAGGGAGGTGGGTACGCCCTTACCATGACGCAACAGAGCGAATAGCCTTTTCTGAGAACATCCTTGTTCGAAACAGGCGGCAAGCCATTTGGCGCCGAGGTATTCGGCCACGACACGGTGAACGTAGGTGAAGCGGTTTTCGCCTGTAGCTTTGAAGAGCCGTGTCCTGAGGGCGTGTCGGGGCACATCGCCCAACGGAAATGCGGCTATGTCGGAGATGTTGACAAAACCGTCCGGTGTCTTCGAATTCTGGCCCTGATACACACCGATGCGATCACAAAGCAACTGCGTGGCGCAGATTGCGCCGGCACCACTAAGCAACTGTTCTGGGGTCATTTGTAATTGTGGGGTAGCGGCGTGGTCGTGGTGAGGATTTTCCTCGGTGACCATGACGAGGCAGGCACTATCAAGCAGTTCCGCACGCGTTTCGGGAAGATCAGGCTCGCTTTGAGCGATCTCGCCGAGCAATCTGAGGGTCAATGGATTCTTGTAGATTCCATCGAGCCCACGCGTGGAGAGGCGGAGCAACACGTCTGGTGCGTCCAACTCGGGGAACTGGTGGGAAAGGAACTCGTGCGCGTCGCCTTGCTCGAACGGCTGGAGGTGGAGCAGAACCGGCTCCGCACCGTAATCGTCCTGGATCTTGATCCGGTCGGCGGCTCCACGCCAGTCCACTTCCCGGCAGGAAAGAATAAACGGGGGATGGTTCAGTTCCGACAGCTTCAAGAGAACGGTGTCAATGCCTCCACCGGGCGTTGAGGAAGCGATTTCGTCAAGCCCATCAATCACGATTCTTTGGCCTTTGTCGATGAGCAAGGCCGGATCGGCGGTGCGAACGAAGGTGCCGGCGGGCACATAGCGCATGGATGGCAGGTCCCCGAGAGTTTCCGTGAGGATGCTTTTTCCAAGACCGGCGTCGCCAAGAATAATGACGGGTCCCGTTATAGTTTCGATTTCACCCTGCCCGATGATCTCCCGATTGCCGTTCTGGTCTTCGCGAGCCAGTTTTCTCGTGATCCTTGACGACATGGGATTCATTTGGAGTGTGTTTCTTGGTGATTCTATGGGTGAAAAACCGGAATTCAATAGGTGGACGCGATGAATTTCGGGTGGTGGTCAGGGCTTCTGCACCAGCAGCTAGTCCATCGGCGAGCATTCATCCTCCGCTACCACGGCTTCCAGAATTTACTCGCAAACAACGCCATCTCCGTCGCCGTCGCGCATGAAATGATACTCGGGATGATCCCTCGCCACCGGCGCGATCCCGTGGCGCCTCGCCTCCCCGCACGTGATCTGGCCGTTTCGACTGTCGTCCCATTGCCCGAGCGCATCGGTTGGACTCCCGCGAGCCGGCGGGTGCACCATGTTTCGGGTCTCCGCTGGAAGACCGCATTCAGCCACGACCATTTCCGTGGAAGCGCAGCCTGCGAGCGTCCTTTCGACCGCAATCGCTTCGCGACGGTCCATGCTCAGGCCGTACTTTCGGCGCACCTCGAGCGTTTTGTTCGCGAACCAGCACGCGTTGCGTCGTGGCTGCCACTCAGCGGCATCCTTCGCGCCTTTTTCGTACCGATTCACACGCGCACTGGCCAGCGTCAGGTTCAGCACATCGCGTGCAAACCGGGCTCTCGTCGCCGCGCTCGCCGAGCACAGGCCGCTGTCGTGGGCTTCGGACAGGGCCACGATGTGTTCGATGTCCGTCTCGCGCGCCGAACCGAAACACTGTCCGGTGTACGGCTCGTAGATCTTCCCGATACCGGCGATGATTTGCGACTCCACCGATTGCGGATACGGATAGTCGTCCCGGTCATAGGGTGTGCAGCGGACTTCGGGCGCAATCCGGACGCCTCGGTAAGTTTCCTGCCCCAGAGCATTTGCCTGAATCCCGAGCGCCGCGATCAGCGCAAACCAAGTTCCTGTGCTTTTCATTCAATCATCTCCCTCAATTCACCTTACACGCGTTCATCGAATGGCCGTATCAACCCGCTCCTGGGGGCCACAGGTCGCATCCGATGGTCAATGCTGTTTCAAATGGTCCCGATGCGGCCGAAACGGGCTCGCCCCGAATCGGCCTCGCCCTCCGACGGCTGGAAATACGCACTCACAGCCCCCTACATCTCCATCTCGATGCCGCGCGGCTCCCGGACATGCTCCGGAACGTGCATCCGCTCGGGCGTTGTGCTGCCGGGCTCCTCTCGGCTTCGATCGGGTGCTGGCTCGGACCCGGGCTCCACGGTTTTTTCCCGCTCCGGCTCGGCCGCTTCAAGCGCCGATATCCGCTCCCCCGTCACGGCCTGAAGCCGCTCGCGCAGCGCGTCGCGGTTGTCGGTCACGAGCTCGGCCCGGTCCCGGGCTCGACTGATCTCCACGTACAGCGTTTTCTGCGTTGTCAGGTGGGGATGGTTGGCTTCCATTGCCGCGATCACCGTGTCCACGGTGCGGCCCTGGAAGGCGTGTACCGTGGACGCCCAGGCGCGGTCGATGTGGCGAAGCTGCGGGGCGCCGTCCTTCAGGTCGAGCGTTCGGCCGTCCTCGAGCGCGAACGTCACGGTTCCGTTCTTCACCCCGGTCACCTCGGCCGTCTGGCTGTTGATAAGCCCGAGTTCGTTGTCGTTTCGCGTCCAGCGGATGCGGTCGCCGGCGCGAAGCTCCATGGTTTCGGACCGATACACCTCCGCCCCGCCGCTTCGTGCGGCAAGCTTCTGCGGGACCCAGCCGACAATACCGCCGTCCTTTTGTCTGAGATTCACGGTGCCGGCGTCACGGTCGATCTCTTCGACCCGCAGTTCATCGCCCTTCACCACGCCGAGGCGCTTGTAGGGGCGGTGGAATGCGACCACATCGCCCGGGGAATAGTTCTCCGCCATCGTTTTTTCGGCGTGGGTGTAGCCTCGCGACACCAGTCGTTCGGTCTGAATCCCCGGGCCCTTGACCTGTCCGTCGCGGATCAGCCGATCGCGCACGATCTCGTTGATCTGCACGCGCAGCGCGTGGCTCGGGGCCATGAGTCCGGCGTTTTTGCGTTCCTGCGGGGAGAGTCTCAGCCACCGGGCGGCAGCGGCGCCTGCAAGATTATCCGGATTGACTTCGGACACGTTGGGTCCGAGTTTCTCGAACGCTTTCCTGATGTCTCCGCCCAGGCTCGCCTCGACCGCGGCTTTGAGCTCGGGCTCTCTCTGGCGCATGATCTGGTCCATCGTCGCGGTCTTCATGCCCGCCTTCTGCAACTGCACGAAGGGTTTGCCGGCATCCACGGCGTCGAGCTGCTTGCCGTCGCCGACGAGCACCACGCGGGGCAGGCGCAGTTCCTTTGCGATGCGCAGGAGATTTCGCGCCTGTACGGTGGAGGCGAGCGAGCCTTCGTCCACCACCAGCACCGTTTTTTTGAACGCGGCCCGCATTTCCCGCGCCCCCTTGCGTGTGAGGCGGCCTTCGGCCACGCCGGCGTTGCGGGCCAGGAACCTCTGCAGGGTTTCGCTTTCGATGCCGGATTCCGCGGCCAGGGTCTGCGCGGCCGATGCGGACGGGGCCAGTCCCCTGATCTCGAACCGGCGTTTCTCAAGCAGCGCCCGGGCGCGTTTGAGCATGGTGGTCTTGCCGGTGCCGGCATAGCCCTGCACGCCGATCACCCGGTCCTTCTCCGACAGGATCAGCTTCACGGCCGCTTTCTGTCCGTCCGTCAGCGGGCCGTTGCGCAGCGCCTTGTCCACGATCCGCCCGCGCATGGGTGTGGCGCCGCGGCCCTGGCCTTCGTGCATCAAAGCGATCGTTTCCTTCTCGTCCGCGACGGCCTTGTCGGTGGTCAGGGAGTCGCCCGGGACGGGGGTGTTCGATGCGTGCAGGGTGCCGTTCGTCTCAAGACGGCTCACCGCATCCACGGCGTCCTGGATCGATACCGCGCCCGGTTGCCACGTGAGCGCCGCCGTCAGCACGTTCGTCCGGGAAAACACGGCTTCGCGTTCCGACAGATGCGCCACCGCCCAGGCCACGGCCTGCTCGGCGGTATTGGGCTCGACCCGGGTGGTTTCATTTTCTTCGGCGGGTGGGGCGATGCCGGGCGCGTGTTCGCTGCCGGCGGATTTTTCCATCGCCTCCGCGGTGATCGCCGCTGCATCGAATCCCAACTCCGCCGCCTGTTCGCGCCAGTGCTCTCGCAGCGAGCCGTGGTCCACGTCGCGCTTGTGGGCCCGGGTCATGAGCGCGGCGCGTTCGGCGAGCCGGGGGTTGGCGTCCGGGCCGCCCAGTCCGCGTTGTTCCATCGCGGCCACGATGGCCGCGCGGCGGGTCGAGAACGCCTCAATGACCTTTCTCGACACGCCGGCGATCTCGAACCGACCGTCGGCGTGCGTCTTTTCGATCCCGTAGCCGAGTTTTTCAAGCTCTCCCGCCAGTTCGCCGCGGTAGAGCGCGCCGATCAGCATCTTGGAGCGGTAGAGCCTTTCATTCGCCATGGTGCGCCACTTGCCGTCCTCGCCCTGGAGCATGTTGGCGATGACCGCGTGGGTGTGAAGCTGGGGGTCCAGGTTGCGGGAGGTGTCGTGGCGGTAAATCGTATTGTAATTATTATTGGTATTTATCAATAAGTTATGTGATTCAGGACAAATGCCGTAATCAACTTGAAAGCGGATTCGTTCCAATTCAGGCGTACTCCTACGTAACTCTGTCAGTAATCGTTCCGTCATAGAGGAAGGCGAGGCAGTGCCAGTGGAAAATTGGCTTCATGCCTTGCCCTCGCAGGCGCCAAGTTCCAGTTCATCCCCCGGCGCCGGAACGCTTACCTCTGTCATCATCTGCCGGCACAAGCCCCACAGTCAGCCGCGTGCCGGTGGCCTCGGCGTAGCGGCGCAGCGTCCTGAACGACGGAGATACCCGGCCGCCTTCCAGCCTCGCAACCGCGGACTGGGTCGTGCCCAGGCGCCGGGCCAGCTCCGCCTGTGTCAGCTTCGCCCCTGCACGGGCGCGCACCAGTGCCTCGATGAGCGAGTATTCCTCGTCCACTCGCGCGTACTCCTCCGCGAACGTCGGGTCCTCCATGAAGCGCGCCTTCAGGTCCTTCAACTTCGTCATCTCGTCACCTGTCTCATCCGTTGCCTCGCGGTTGCCAGCGCCTGGCGTGGCGTCCTGCGCGACTTCTTCGCGAACACGTGCAGCAGCACCACCCGCCGACCCGGCGCCGTCACGTAGATCCCCCGCGCAATCCCGCCTTCGGCCCGCACCCGCAGCTCCCAGAGCTTTCCCTCCACATGTCTGACGTGCGGTGCACGCAGAGCCTCCAGTCCGACGTTCTGCACCATCTCAAGCAACCGGATCATGCGGGCTCGCAACGCCACCGGCAAGGCGGTCAATTCAGCCTCGGCGCCCGACACGGTTTCGACCGTCCAATCCAACCCTAGAATATAGCGTAACCGCTATAAGTTCTCCAGCACCGGTCGACCCGTTCGCGACGGTTGCCCAACCGCGTGTTGTCTCTCGGATTATTCCGGCAAGTATTTCTTTGATTACTTCGGCAGGGCCGAGGCGGGATTGCTCACATTGAACAAATGGGGAAGCACGATGAGCAGTCCAGGCAAGAGTCACCGTAAGGGTTTGTCGCTACTCGACCTTACCGACCTGTTCCCCGACGATGCCGCAGCCGAGCGGTGGATCATTGAGCAACGCTGGCCCGACGGCCCATTTTGTCCCCACCACGGATCGCTCAACGTTCAGGAGAACATCAAGCACCCCACCATGACGCACCGGTGCCGAGACTGTCCGAAGCGGCCGATGTTCTCTCTCAAGACCGGCACCATCCTTGAGGGCACCAAGCTCGGCTATCGCGTGTGGGCGTTAGCGATCTTTCTCATGACGACGAACATCAAGGGTGTCTCGAGCATGAAGTTGCATCGGGATCTAAAAATCACGCAGAAGACCGCCTGGCATCTTGCCCGCCGGTTGAGGAAGGCTTACGAGCTGTCGCCATCGTCGTTTCACGGCCCGGTCGAGGTCGATGAAACCTACGTCGGCGGGCCGGAAAAGAACAAGCATGCCGACAAGTGGTTACGATCGGGCCGCGGCGCAGTGGGCAAGGCGCCGGTCGTCGGCGTAAAGGATCGGGAAACCAACCTGTCCAAAGCCAAAGCCGTCCAGTCAACCGACAGCGACACCCTGCAGGGCTTCATCGTCGAGAACGTGGATGCGTTCGCTCAGGTCTACACGGACGAGTCCAGCGTCTACCGCAGCCTCCCGTACAGCCACGGCACCGTGAACCACAGCGCCGGCGAGTACGTCAACGGCGACGCATCAACCAACGGCATCGAGTCATTCTGGGCCATGCTCAAGCGTAGCTACAAGGGCATCTACCACAAGATGAGCCGCAAACACCTGAATAGGTATGTCAAGGAGTTCGCCGGCCGGCAGAACCTCCGAGGCCTCGACACTATTGACCAGATGAGGGCCGTTGTGCTGGGATTGGAGGGGAAACGGTTACGATGTAGGGAGCTGATTGAGTGAAAATTGGTGACAATGTCCAGGTTGGCGGAATTGGACCGATCATGACGATAGTGAACATCGGTGAATACGACTACATTCCAGAACCTCAGGCCAAGTGCGTTTGGTTCAATAAGAACAAAGAACAACAGACCGAGACTTACAAACTTGATGCCTTGAAGCTTTACGTGCCCGAGGAAACAAGATTCTCTGAAGACCAAAATACTTGGGAATAGAGTATTCTCTGACGGAAAAGACCGCCGTGCCAGCGGCGGTCAATAGTTTGGAGAAATTGAAGCGGTTGCGCGGCGGCGTTTCGGCGATCAGCGCGCCCAGCACCGATATCTCCTTCGCGGTGAAATCGCGCCCGTAGTAGCGGCATTCGACCGGCCCGCTCATCGCCCCGGCATGAGGCTGCATTTGCTCGCCTCGTGCATCGACCACGGCAGCCACTGGGCCAGATCCGGTGGGGCCCGCCCGGCGTTGGCCGCTCAGGCCCCGAGGTGCTCGTGAAGCCAGGCGCGCACATCGATGCCGTTCAGCGCCAGCGTTTGCACCACCGAGTACATGATGGCGGTGAGCCGCGCGCCCTAGCGGGATTCGCGCTGCGCGAGTAACTGACTGTGATGCCAGAGGGTGACATTATCTTCCTACTTGGAGCTGGCGCGTCCGTGGAAGCCAGCTTTCCGGATGTGGCCAAACTAACCCGGGAAATACAAGAACGTTTGCCAGTTCTCAAGGACGAGACAGGTAATGTGCGCACAGAGTTTGCGGAATTGTATAGTATCGTTGCCTCTCATGATCCTCCCTCAAGAAAGAACTACGAACATTTCATCGAGTGGATTGCGCTGATTCGGAAAGGCAAGAAGGACCCGTTTCACAAGCTGACCACATTCAACCTGCCCCTACACTTGGCGGCAGCCGCATCGGAACTCGCATACGTCATCGCAGACCCCATCAGTGATATTCTCAGTGATTGCCATCTCGGAGAGAGCTTCCGACCCGACTACTTGGGAAAGCTCGGAGAGTTTGTTCCAGAGCAAGGTCGCCTTGGCGTGTTCTCGACGAATTACGATCTCTGCGTGGAATATGCTCTGGCACTTCAAGAAATCGATTTCACCACCGGATTCTGTCGCGAAACCGGAGAATGGTCACCGTCTTTGTTCCTAAACCGTGACCAGGGAATCAATCTCTACAAGATGCACGGTTCCCTCAACTGGTACCAGACGGATGGAGAGGTTGGGTTCCCTTGCGAGGCCTACCCGCCAAAGTGGAATCAAGGACAGCGCTCTGAACTGGTTCTAGAACCGGGATCAAAGCTCCAGCATGACGAACCCTTTGTGGCCCTGTATTCCAAATTTCACAGGGCTCTAAGGCAAGCTAAGACTTGCGTCATGATCGGTTGCGGGCTCGAGGATAGACAAATCAGAGAACCGCTGAAGCAAGCGGCATGGAGAGGAGTGCACCTCGTAAACGTAGGGCCACAAGTCCCGTTCACGGGATCCGAAAATTCCATGGGATTCAAAAATGAACACTATTGGCCAATTCGGTCCAAAGCGAGGAAGGCGCTAAATGGCGATATTCAGCGGGAATTATCCTTAATCCTCAATTGAGAAAAATTTCGCCGCTACGCGCACGCGGATTCGTTGGCGCGCAGATACTCCACCAGAAACTGGTCCATACCATGCGAAATTGCAGACAGGATGTATCCATGGTCGTTGCTAGTCCCAGTCCCTCCAATTTCCCAAGTGCTCGCCTGTAACTCTAGCTCTGAGGCAATATCATGAACCATCTTTCGAAATTCCAAGTCCCAATTGAAAGCCCCTCCCACGACGGTCACGTTGACGTACAGATAGGCAAAAGAAGATTGTTCTCGATCAGAGGTATAGATGCGCGCTGAGCGCAATCGACTCTCCACAGTGGCTTGAATCGACTCATGGGTGAGACCGATTTCAGAAGCATCAGACGATAGACCCTCGATACGCAGCACCACCGGTTTGCAGTTGTTGAACAAACCAAAACGTTCAAGCAGATCATCGGTCGATTGCGCGAGTGCGCAGCCACCACCGAGAAAAATCGCCGTCGTAGAACTCGCGATCCATAGACGGACAAGACTGCGCCGTGTTCTTCTCGTCACGCCCTGCTTCCTTTTCCAAGATGGCGATCATTATACGAGCCCATAATGGACACAAGTATCCCCATTATCCTCCATATTCCACATTGCTCGACGAAAATCCCCTCACCAGTGGCCGATCAATTTATCTTGACGCCGGGAGAGTTGAAGCACGAGATCAATCTGTTGACGGACCATGCGACGGACCGGATCTTTACCGAAGCATTCCCTGCGGCCGTCCCCATTGTCTTTCCAGTTTCCCGACTTGTCGTCGATCCAGAACGGTTTCCGGACGACTCCCAAGAGGAAATGGCGAGCGTGGGAATGGGCATCGCCTACACTCACGGTTCCCAGCGTCAGCCCGTCCGCCGCCCCCTGACTCACGCTGAGCGACACGGTCTCATCAATCAGTACTACAATCCCCATCATGCGCAGTTGACCGCCGCGGTGCAACAAGCCGTAAGCCGGCACGGCAAGTCCCTGGTGCTCGATTGCCACAGCTATTCGTCCGAGGCGCTTCCCTATGAGCTGCACCGTGGCGCCAGACGCCCTCAAATCTGCTTGGGCACCGACGACTATCACACCCCCGAGAGGTTGGTGTCCGGCGTGGAAAAAAGACTGGAAGCGATGGGATTCGAAGTAGCAAGGAACGAGCCCTTTGCAGGTACCCTTGTCCCGCAGAAGTATTTTCAAAAGGAACCGCGCGTTACTTCGCTGATGATCGAGGTGAACCGAAGCCTCTATCTCAATTACGATTTCTCGCTGTGTCATCAAGGTTTGGCACGGGTAATTGAGGCTATGAGAAACCTACAAGACACGCTCGTGACATCTTCGTAGATGTAACGACGACGTTCCACCATCCGTTTGTATTCGACACCCGGTAGTTGCGCGAACGTTCCCGACGCAATTTGGATGCCCAAAGGTCAACGCCGGGATGCCCCGCCACTCCCCGTAATCGCCGATTTCGGCCGAAATCCGCTCATGCCGCAGCCTTGCGGCCTTGAAACTCCGCTCCACAATGGCCTTGAACAACATTCGGCAGGGCAACTCCCCGTCAACGGCACTGTCCGCGCCGCCCTCCCGCGCCCGTAGCCGGAACGGGTTCCTGCTGTCCGATTTAGCCGATGGCGCCACCGCCCGAAGAGCCGCAGCGCAGCGAACCTACGACTCCGGAGAATGAAAGAATGGCCGAGAATCGCACACGTATAGCATGCTACTTGCCTATCCTTTGGTCCACAGTTAGTCTCCGACTACGCCATCACACGGGAGTTTTCAAATGTTACGCATAGGATCGATTCTACCGACCCTGCTGCTTTCACTCATGCTCGCTGCCAATGCGCTCGCTCAGGAGCGTGTTGTCGATGGCTGGTTGGTTATGGAAGAAGTCAACCCGCTCACTGATGCGGTAGATGCCTACATAGTAATGGGCGCGGACCCACGAGTTAGTAATATTGCTCACTTCGATACATTTCTGGTGATTGAATGCCTTTCGGAAGTATTGCATGTGTCAATTGTGTGGGTATTACCATACGAAGATGACACTTCAGTATTTATGCAAACTCGCATTGGCGACGCTGAAGCACAATCTGAAGCATGGGGCCTGGCGAGTGCTGGTGGTGAATCTATGGTTACGTATTATCTCGGCGATAACGTTGATCTAGTCGAACAATTGTTGACAGCTGATAGATTTGTAGCGGCCATTCATCCGTCGCGTTCCATTCAGCAACTTGCCGTATTCGATATAACTGGCATGACCGAGGCCATCGTGCCCGTAATAGACGCCTGCGCCATGCCATTCGCACGACACATCAACTAATCAAGCCTGATTTTCTATCGACCTCAGACAGTTTGGTGAGCAGCAACGTTGACGAGTTCATGATCGATTCGTGGGCGTCACCGAGTTCTTGCTCGTTAACAAACACAAAGGGGAGGTTTAGGTTCTCTGAACCGTATGTTCCGCATTCATAGTTGGCCTTGAGCGTCAGAATGACAGTCAGTTTCGTATTACCTTCCTTCTGTAATGGGAGGGTGGCGGGGATCCTGTATGCCTTCTATGAATCTGCCCCGACGAGTCCCCGTACTAGAGGCTGTAGCACCCAAAGGATGAGCCACAAAATAAGGAGATAGACTAGTATGGTATTCTTATCTAGTATCCTTTGCCAGCCTCGTATCCGTTCGGCTTCTAATTTCTTGAGGTCCAGGATGGCTTTCTCTGAAAGGCCTTCTGTATTTAAAGTACTTCTTCCAAGACGGACCCCAAGGATAAGAGAGCCTCCACCAGCAAGACCCCATGCCCACCAAGGCCATTCATCAAAAAACAAAGCTTCTATCATAAAACTGAGGCTAATAGCAGCTAGAGAGAATAACGCGCCTGGAATGTACAGTCTCCATCTAGAATTCATGTTCTTCTTCTTTGTGAGCCCTATATTGCGGTGCTATCTCTATATTGACACCATTATGGCCCCGAGCGACAATGGGGGTTGTATCGGTCGGGGCAGAGGGAATCGAACCCTCAAGTCCTAATGGACAGCGGAGTGCGAGTCCGCTGCGTTTGCCTAGTTTCGCCATGCCCCGACCGATACCTCAATTATACTCTCTTCCAGCCGGGGCTGACTGACTTCCATAGCCCTATGTATTGATAGAATCAGATTCTATGAGCGCCCCCGGCTGTATTCGTCTGTCAAGTATTGGATATAAGTGGGCGAGCTACGCGGAAGGCGACACGGTGATCTTCAACCGCAAGTACAAGCGGCTGGGTGTGGAAATAGGCAACGAACGCAACGTGGCCGGTATCGAGCGGGATTGTCATGCGGCGATCCTCGAGGATGCCGGCGGCCGCAAGGTTCGGTGGCGGCCCTGGAAGATCGCAGGCACGATGGGCGGGGTGGAAGCGTACTGCTCTGCGCGCCTTGGCCTGCGTGCCGGCCACCGTGTGCCGTTCACGCGCAACGACTGGGACGCGGGCTTGCTCAACGGTCAAATGGACCGTCTGGCGGGGATCGAGGAGGACGCCATCAGGTTCGAACTCGAGGACGGGGCGACCATTACACTGGGGGAGGGCCACGCGAGTTTGAGATTCCTGGACCATGCCTAGGCCACCACAATCCATTCCTTCCAAGGGCGCACCGTGGATACGATTATCGCGGCGATGGAGTCGGGGAACCGGGCGCTGGTCAACCAGAAGACGCTGTACGTGGCTATAAGCCGGGCACGATACCGGGCGGAGCTGATCACCGATGGCGGGCGAAAGCTCGCCGATCATCTGGAGCACTCCAGCGGCGAGAGACTATCGGCGCTGGACGCCGCGGCGGAAACCGCCGCTGTGAAGGGCATTTTCAAGGACGCGGGTGACGTCACGGATTTGGCGAAAGTGGCGCAGGCTGCCGCGCACTACGCCCGCGAGGAGATCGAGCCCTCGCCGGGTGCCGGCGCGCACCCCGAGCGCAAGCCCGACCGCCAGGTCGCCGAATGGGGCGCGGAGCTCGAAACCGTGAAACGGGCCGAGCCCGGCACGGTCCGCGAGACTGGTGCGGACAAGGCCAGCCCGGAGCCCGGTCCGAAGTCGCCCGCACGCGCTCCCGACCGGGCGAACGAGCCGGTTGAGTTGGACATGGATCTCGACTTGGACATGTGAGGATCCGGGGCCGGACAATGGAATCCGAAGGTCGACCCTGGGATACCCCGCCATTACCCGAGCACGCTGAAAATTGCCGAGAATCGTTCCTGTCGCAGCCAGTCGGCCTCGCAATTTCACCCTACAGTGCCCTTGAGCATCTTTCGGCAGGGCAACTCCCCGTCAACGGCACTGTCCGCGCCGCCGTCCCGCGACGGTCGCCGGTTCTGCGCCCGAACCGGTGGTGGACTCAACAATGTCGCCTTCGAACTAACCGAGGACGACCAACGGTCCGCCTTGCGCACGTCGATATCAACGCCAACGACTGCATCCACGTTGTATGGCCTGGCGCCTGCGGCACAGCGGCCTGAAGCTCGCTTACGGCCATGGCTGCACCGCGCCTGCAGGCGGCAGATCAGCCGAAGGGCCCCAGCGTAGCGCAGAAGCTGAACAATGGCTTGACCCGGTCATATTCATCCAACATTGAGCCCGCACCGCAAGTACTCCATCGTGAATTCATCAAGCAACCCGAGCATCGCGCAATCAGGTAGCGATAGCACGCTCAACAGGACAACCGGCCCGAACTTGATCTATCGGCGCCGCCAGCGACAAACGCCGCATCCGAGCAACAATTGCATTCCTTAGCGGCGCGGATCGAGCGCCATACGTCCCTTTCCTAACAAAGAGATCAAGCCATGCCTCTATTTCGTGATGTGGCAATTGCGATTGACCGACACCCATGTTAAAGAAAACCACGTTTTCCTCTCTGGCCCACACCATCACGAATACCACTTCAACCGTGCCCATGTTCAACGGCATTGGGCAGAACATGAGATAAGAACCGTCGCCGTTGTCCCATTCGGCCTCGCATTCGCCATCAGCCGACATGCTCAAGCCGTGCACCAATTCGCGCACCGTAAGATCAACATTCGGCCTCCCGCTCAAGAAGTCGGTCGTCAGCGGCGCGTCCATGAATTCGGCGGGCGGCTCGCCACCGCCAAACCACCCGAATTGTGCATGAGACACCAACGGCGCAACGAGCGTACAAACGATTAGTAATATTCGCATTTCTTGCGTTCCTTTCAACGCGGCCCGATCATTCGCCGCTTTTGCCCTGTTCTCGTTTCTGGTTCAGTTTAGATAGCTCGTTTGCGACCACCGCGCCGCCCATGAAACAAGCAATCATGGACCACCAATGTGCAGCGGTCCAAAACACACCGAACAGAAAATTCAAACGGCATGGTACATAGTGGTATGGATTATTCACTGTGCATTCTCGCGACGCGAGCAAACCGCCATCCGTGAAAAACAGATAAACCCCGAAGATGAAAGTTATCCATAGAAAAAATTTGAGCACTGTTGTACCCCTCGTAAGCGGTGTCACTTCACCACGTAGGCTTCAGTTTCTAGCTAGTGTACGCGCCGAGGGCATCAGCGCCTCGATATCGGCGACCGGGTCGTGTCACGATACGGCTTACTCCTTTCCTGTGACCATTTGAGACTTTGAGGATCCGCTATCCCAGTTACGTTCTAGCGGATCCCAAACCTCACTTCTCCGACTCGATCAACCGTTTGCGTAGCTTCTTTAACCGACGCCGGAGGTCGTTCGTGGGGACGCCGTTCAAGTTAAACGGAGGATCGAGGTTGGCCAGCACTTGCTTTTCCACATCCAGCAGTGAGTCACGATCAGTGTAAGGAACAATCACGACTCGCAGGTGATCCTTTATCCATGCCGACACCTTCTTGTTGCTCTCCCTTGCAAGTTGATCGGGTTTCCTAAGCCGCAAGTTCAGCGGCTCGAAAAGAATGGCCGAGATCGTCTTGCGAAACGTGGAGGATCCCACGTTACTTCGGAGATGGTTGCCCATAATGCGGCTCTTCAGGGTCTGCCGTGAAGTCTTTCCTGATGTTTGCGTCGCACCGGTTTGACCGACGTAAATGCAACGATGGGCCGGAATGGGTCCTACCACTTTCGCAAACTGATCAATGGCCGTCGAATCAGCCCACCAGGAATACAACCCCGGACTGTCAGCTGCCGCGGGAATCTTGGAAATACGCAGCGGGTCTTCGGCATCATCAGGATTTGAGAGCCGCGCGACGATACGCTCGGTGTCGGTTTGTTTCTTGCATCTCAGAAGGGTCACCTCCATTCGCAAACCGTCGCTGCTGGTCCACGAGGTAGGAAGTATCTGGCGTCGGCTGATTTCTTTCAGCGCTTCGCCCAAGGCACGCGGCACCTTGATCTGCGCACCGTCCCGTGCCCGCGCCCGCGGCGACACCTGAAACACGTTCTGGACGGCATCAGGCCAAGGCGCACTGCGGAAAGCTTTCGCATACGCGGTCGTTGCCGAAAACAGTCCGACGACGGTCGTGGCATTTACGGCCTCCGCGTAGCCTGCGATACATCGCCCCACCAGGCCGTGCGGCCACTTTGAGGGCCGAAATACCTGTTCATACCAGCCGATCGGTTCGGCAGCGGAAACAAAGCCGTATCCTCCGGACATAATGAGTACGCCCGCCGAAGACTTGACGAGCGCGCCTATTGCCGCACCCGCGGATCGGTACAAGTGACCGTTGTTTCGCTCGGCGGCAGGCAGGAGATCCGATTCGTTGAGCAAGGCTGACCTTGCATTCTTCGCGCGCATGTCTCGCAGTTCCGCGGCCAGACCGGCAGGCAGCGCATCGAGTGTGGAAGCGCCGGTAAGGTCCGGGCTTCGTCCTCCTCGACGTTTGCTCCCGGAACAGGGGATCACGACGAGCGTCTCGGAAAGCGCAAGGCGCTGTAGTCCCACAGGACTGATGGCGGGCAAATGTGGCTGCGCTCCCTTCATATTGCTGGCCGGCTCCTCTCAGGGCACTCAGCGGATACGGGCAGGGAACACTACCATGACCGATCAGTGTCTCACGGCATTGAATGACGGACCTGATCGAGTCCCTGCGCATAGCGGCGCGCTCAGCGCGAATGATCGCCGATTCGTCCAGGTTGACAATTGCTGGCAAATCAGGGCCGAGAATTCGTCCGCCGTCACGGTCGCGTCCTTTCCATTTTGGCGACCGATTGAGTTCTTCGGCATGCAGCCACGACCCCTGGTGCCGTTTACAGGTGCAGCCGCTTCACCGAGCGCCGCCTTGCAACACTCGCAATCGCTTCATCCCAATCGCCGATCGCGTTCTTCTGTGTCACGTAGAGTGCACCGCACGCACAGCACCGATAGGTCAATTTCCCGAGTTTGGTGGGCGCAA
>MKWU01002298.1_pt1 | contig 29348 bp, 24 predicted proteins | sample 809101 | NCBI WGS metagenome assembly MKWU01 (sample SAMN05860141, study PRJNA318959) | sponge metagenome | host: Aplysina aerophoba | place: Slovenia: Piran, Adriatic Sea, Gulf of Piran | collected 2013-05-07 | reverse complement strand
CTGAGCGACGATGCCGGACAGTTCAATGTCGGCGACCTCCAGGCCCTGTGCTGGATTCACGCCGAGCGCAATGTCAGCAAGCTGGACGGAAACACCCCGTATCGGCATGAACAGGTCGCTCCGGCGCTCGACGGGATGTGGAAGCTCTACCGCAGCCTTGCCCGCTACCGGAAACGCCCCACCCCGCTGCGCAAGCAAGACATGGAGGCACGGTTCGGCCGGATTTTCGGCATGCGTACCGGTTATGCCAGCCTCGACCGGATGCTCGAACGGTTGAAGGCGAACAAGGACGTGCTGTTGCGCGTGCTCGACCATCCGGAGACACCGCTCCACACAAACGGGGTTGAAAACGACATCCGGGAAAATGTCACCCGGAGCAAGATCTCGTTCGGGACTCGAAGCGAGGCCGGGCGGGCCGCACGCGATGCCTATACCGGAGGGAAGAAAACCTGCAAGAAGCTTGGCCTGTCATTCTGGGACTACCTGAGGAACCGACTCGGAGTTGCCGGCGCTCCCGACGTGCCGAGGCTTGCAGACCTCATCAGGCAGCGCGCAGCAACGCAACAACCTGACATTTGACAACCGGAAAAGACCTGTCAGGCCAGATCCAATTCCCGAAAAGTTGCACGTATTACTCTTCCGGCAACGACAGGCGAAACGCCGGATCAAGCACTTGCAGGTCCGAATAGGAACGCAATGTCAGGATCGTGCCGTCCTGGCTCAGAGCGGCTCTTGGTGCCGCCATCGCCGCGGCGCCGAAGGCGCCGAGCGCGGCAAGGAATGATCGGCGAGAAACATCGCCCCAAAACATGTTCTTCATGGTCTGCTCCTGGATGAATTGCACTGTCGGGTGATGCGGAAGTGCCGAACCGGGCACAACTGGCCGAAAAATGACCGGCCCGGAATGAATTCAGGCACTTGCGCCATGGTTTGGATCACGTCGGCCAGGGGGCGTCGCGTGCGGAATGGTTCAGATGCGCGACGAGGATGACGGCAGCCCGAAACATGCGCGCGCAGCGCAATTCGGGGCCGAGCGGGTCGACGCACCGCGCGAAGCCCGAAGCCGAGAAGCCGAGTCTCCAGTTGCGTCATTCAATTGGCTTCCCCCCAAGTGTCGAATGAATCGTACCCTGACGTCTTGCACGGATTTGCGCGCTCACAAGCGTTTTCTTGAGACTCTCCCTTGCCCCCTTGGGCTCAAGCGCCGATCCTTGCCTCGAAAGTCTCGTGCGGATCAGGAATGGCAACTGATCTCGGCAGTCGGGCAGTTGAATGCGATGCAGTCGAGCATCAATGGATTCCGATGCCTGACGGGGTACGACTCGCAGCGCGGACATGGCTGCCTCGCCAGGCAGGACCGGTCCCCGCGATCCTCGAATGCATCCAATACCGCAAGCGTGCGGGACGTGGCGCCGGCCATGGCGGGATCACTGGCTGAAGGGCGCGCCCATGCCGGAATGGCTGCGACAGCGCCTCTGGCAGAGCGCATTCGACATCCCGGCGAACCGGATCGCCACGAGGGCGGGCCGATGGATGTCGACCGATGACAAAGAAGCGGTTGCAACGGAAACCGCCCTCTGTCCGGGCAAGGTCGGGCTCATCGTGGAAACCCGGACTAGGCTCGAGCCATTCGGTGCCGGCCGACCCGCAGCATGGCGCCTGCGCCGGGGATGCCGGATGTTTCGGGCGCGTCGGCGGTCTGCCTCTTGACCAAGCTCCCGATGACGCGCGCTTCGCTTCGACACCGATTCCCTGGAAACTGGAATCCTGCTCGTGGGGCACGCGGGTTTTCACCGCGGCCTGGCATCATGCCCCGTGCCCCGATCCCTCGCCACTTCGGACGCGCGCTTCCAAAAGTCCGAGGGAATTTCCGCGCCTTGAATGGCGGCCGTGTTTTCGGCCAGCCGCGCGGGGTCGCAATTTCCTAGCAGGACGGTCGAGACCGCCTCGTGTCGCAATGGAAATGCGAGTGCAGATGTTGGCAGGGGAACTCCGTATTCGGCACAAAGGTCCGACAGCGCCTCCACCCTTCGCAAGACATCGCTCGGAGCCGGACCGTAATCCCAACGTGCCTCTGGGCCCGCGCCTGTCGCGAGGATGCCCGAGTTAAACACGCCGCCGATCACCAGTTGGGTGCCGGCCGCCAGGCATTGGTCCAAGAGCCGTGGCTCCGCAGAACGGTCCAGTAGCGTGTATCGGCCTGCAAGCAGGATGAGGTCGAGTGCCTGGAAGGAAAGGATTTCCTCGCAGATCTCCACTTCATTGACGCCGATCCCGAAGGCAGAGATCGCTCCTGTCCGCTTGAGTTCCTCCAAGGCGCGGAAACCGCTGTCGCGGAGGTGGCCAAGGTGAAGTTGATGGTCGGCGTCGTGGGTGCGCATGCCTATGTCATGCACGAGCAGAATGTCGATCCGGTTCAACCCAAGCCTTTGAAGACTGTCCTCGAAGGACCGCATGGTGCCTTCATGGGAATAGTCGTACCGCTGGTCGAATGGCAGCGGGTCAATGAACCCGTTAAGGGTCGGACGCGGCAGTGCCGATGGCGACAGCACGCGCCCGACCTTCGTTGAGACGAAGAAGCTGTCCCGATCCTGAGCCCGCAGAAAGTCGCCGAGCCAGCGTTCCGCCTTGCCTTGTCCATAGTGCGGCGCAGTGTCGAAGTACCGGATCCCCAGCGACCAGACGGCCTCCAGGGTTTCCATCGCCGTTCTCCGATCCACCGCCTGGTGGAGTCCGGCAAGCGCTGCGGTTCCAAGCCCAAGCCGCGGCAATTTCAGGGACAAGGCGTCATTCGATCCTAAGTCCGGTCGCGTAGTCGAAGAGATGCACCTTGGTTCCGTCGACGGCCAGTTTCAGCGTTTCTCCGACGTCGGCAACATGATGGCCGCGAAGGGCGGCCGAAACCTCGCTCTTCCCGAGACGCGACGAAACCAGAGTTTCGGCGCCCGTTGGCTCGACGACCGAGACCTTGATGTCGAAACTGGCAGAATCCTCTCCTTGCGCACGTGTCAGGTGCTCCGGCCGTATCCCGAACAGGATCTTGCGACCGTTCTCGATGAACTTGGGCAGCACCACGAATTGGCCGTCCTCCAGCTCCGCCCGACCGTTCCCCAGGCAAGTCGCGGGAAGGAGATTCATTGAGGGAGACCCGATGAATGCGCCGACGAAACTGTTGATGGGGCGGTTGTACAGTTCGAGCGGTGTTCCGATCTGCGATACGCGCCCGCTTTCGAGCACGATGATCTTGTCGGCCATTGTCATGGCTTCAATCTGGTCGTGGGTGACATAGACAATCGTGGTCTTCAGCTTCTGGTGAAGTTCCTTGATTTCGGTGCGCATCCTGACGCGGAGCTTGGCATCGAGATTGGACAGCGGCTCATCGAACAGGAACACCGAAGGTGCACGCACGATCGCGCGACCCATGGCGACGCGCTGACGCTGTCCGCCGGAAAGGTGGCGCGGATAGCGTTCGAGCAGGTCCGAGAGGCCGAGGATCCCGGCCGCAGCCTCGACCTTCGCGCGGGCCTCGGCCTTGTCCGCCCGCGCGAGGCGCAACGAGAAACCCATGTTTTCCGCGACCGTCATGTGCGGGTAGAGCGCGTAGTTCTGAAAAACCATCGCGATGTCCCGCTCTTTCGGTCGCAGGTTGTTGACGACCACGTCGTCGATCTCGATCTCGCCGCCGGTGATGGATTCCAGGCCGGCGAGCATGCGCAGGAGCGTCGACTTCCCGCATCCCGAGGGGCCGACGAGAACGGCAAACTCTCCGGGCGCGATTTCAATGTCGACGCCGTGGATGACGTCCGTCCTGCCGTAGGCCTTGCGGACATCCCGCATCGCGATGGCCTTCAAGTCACATCCCTTCCATCGAACGCCGCATCGCGACGGTCAGGTGTTCGGACAATTTCTCCCTGGCGTCAGCGACGTCCCCCGAGGCGCAGGCTTCAAGGATGGCAATGTGCTCTCCAAGAGCGCCGAGGACCCGATCCGCCCTTAGGCGAATGTTGGTTCGGATCAGTCGCAGCCGCACAGCATTTATCTGATAGAGCTCCTCGACAAGCGAATTGTTCATGGCGCTGACAACTTCATCGTGGAAACGCCAATCGACATCCACCGCGTCGCCCAGAACGGCGGGCGAGGTGTCGGATTCCGCCTTTGAGAGGATCGCGCGCGTGTCCGCCAGCGTGGCGCGGGCCTTGTCCTGTCCGTCTCGGCAATAGTCCTTTACCGCGGTGACCTCGACCATCGAGCGCAACTGGAACGCTTCGCGAATGAACTTGATCGTGACATCGGCGACCTGGATCCCGCGCTGCGGATGCACGCGCAAGAGCGAGTCATGCTCGAGTTTCTGGATGGCCTCGCGCGCACTGCCGAGCGACACGCCGCCCAGTTCGGCCAACTCGCGCTGCGTCACGAAACTGCCGGGCTCGATCTCGCCGGCAAACAGGCGTTCGCGAAATCTTTCGTAGGCGGAAATCCGGGACATCGATTGCGGCCCTCCTCACGATTCAGTTTGATGACGAGGCTTCCATCATGCAGAGCCGAAATCTCCGCCACCAGTGCGACCCAATCGATAAATCAGCGACGCGTAACATGTCAATGACTGATTAAAGCACTTGTCAATAACTGATTAAAGTACTTGTCAATAACTGATTAAAGTACTTGTCAATAACTGATTAAAGCACTTGTCAATGACTGATTAATCAGTTAGTAAACAGGTAGCAACTTTGGAACCTCACGTCCATGCACCCAATAATGATCGATAGAATTCAAGCCTATGCGGTATCGGTGACGCCACCTCGCGGCCCCGAGTCGTCACTTGGCTCGATGCCGGTGCGGAACGGGATGCTGGTCAGGCTCACCACATCGGACGGGGCTGCAGGTTGGGGTGAGGCGTGGTGCAACTACCCGCCACGCGGCAACCTTGCGCGGCTGTTCCTGCTGGAAGACGTGATTGCGCCGGCGCTCATCGGGATGGCACTGGCCGATTTCCGGGAGTTTCGGCCAAGCTGCGAGGCCCGCTTCGCGCGCTTGGCGCGCCACACTGGCGAGGCCGGGTCCTTCGCACATTGCCTCGCTGCGATTGACACCGCCCTTGCGGATATCGCGGCGCACATGGCGGGCCAGCCACTGGCGGAGTTTCTCAACCCCGAAGCGCATGCCGACGTCGGCGTCTATGCCAGCACGCCGGATGTGCTGCAACTCGAAGCCTCGGTCGAAGAGATGGTCGAGGCCGGACACGAGGCCGCAAAGCTGAAGATCGGGTTCGATCTTGCGTCCGACACTGGTCTTCTAGCGCGATTCCAGGATCTCGCGGCGGGACGCCTCGGCGTGATGGCAGACGCGAATCAAGGCTGGTCGCTTGCCGAAGCGAAGGTCGCGGTCCGGGAGATGGCCGGTTTCGGGCTGCGATTCATGGAAGAGCCCATAGCGGCGGACGCGCCGCATGAGGAATGGGCCGAGCTCTCGGCGGAATCCGCGGTGCCGGTCGCGGCAGGAGAGAACATAATGTCGGAGCAGTCCTTTTGCGACTTTGCCGGCCGGGGTGGCGTCCAGGTTCTTCAGCCCGATGTCGCCAAGTGGGGCGGCGTCAGCGGCGCATTCAATGTCGGTCGGTCCGTGGAGGACGCCGGGGCGACCTGCGCCATGCATTTCATGGGAACGGCGGTCGGACTTGCAGCCTCTGCCCATGCGCTTGCTGCGACCGGCAGCAGCGGCCCGATGGAGCTGGACGCGAATCCCAACCCGTTGCGCACGGAATTGGGCAACATCGATCTGACGGTCCGGCGCGGGCGCATGAAAGTGCCGGTTGGCAACGGGATCGGCTTTGTTCCCGACCCTGATGCCCTTCGTGCCATGACGATCGGATCAGCCGAAATCCGGTAACTCAGGAACCACACTTCACTAGGAGAGGAAGAAATGCAGAACTTGATCAAATGGACGGCCACGGCCGCGATGGCTTTTTGGGCTTGCAGTGCCTTCGCGCAAACCGAACTGACTTTCCGCTTCAACGACAGCGAGCGTGAAGAGCTGCGGGCCGCGCTGGACGAATTCGAAGCCGCCAATCCGGGCATTGCCGTGGAACTTCAGACGATTGCCTGGAGCGACTCGCGTGACCAGTTCCTGCGCGAGGGCGCGGTCGGCCAAGGCCCGGACGTTGTGCACATCGCTTTTGTCTGGACACGGGAAATGGCAGAGGCGGGGATCGTCCTTCCAATCGAGCAACTGACCGAGTACGGCGCGTTCCCGAACGGTTTTGATGATTTCATCGCCACTGACCTGACGGCCTATGAGGGCAAGTCCTGGGGCGTGCCGTGGTCGGCAGACACCTGGGCCATGGTCTACCGCACCGATGTGCTTGCCGCAGCCGGGATCGACGACCTGCCCGAGACATGGGACGACCTGCTTGCGGACAGCCGCATGATCCTGAAGACCACCGATAGCATTGGCTTCGCCTTCCCGGCTGCCGATCAGGTCTGGTTCCCGTTCAACTTCTACCTCTGGTCCAACGGCCTTTCCATCGTGGAGGAAGACGGCACCGGCGGATACCGGGTCGGCGCGTCGGCCGAGGAACTTGCGGCCGCGATGGACTACTTCAAGACTTACATTGATGAAGGACTGGTATCGCGGTCGGTCCTGTCCATCGAGGTCCCCCATGATCCGGCGCTCCTGCAGGCCCTGCTTGACGGAAGCCAGGGCATGGCCTTGATGCCGACCAACACCTACCGCCAGCTTCTGGGCGCATTCGAGGAGGCCAATCCTGGCGCCGAGGTACCTTTCGCCTCTGGCGTGACGATGGCCGGCAGCGAAGGGCCAAGGACCCATCTCGGCGGGCGCACGCTTGTCGTGAACTCCAGCACGGAGCATCCCGAAGCCGCCTGGGCCCTGGTCCAGTACCTGACGGAGGCCGGACTGTTCGAAGACTACTATACCAACCAGTTCCCGGCCCAGAAGTCTCTTCTGAGCAAGATCGATTACCGTCCCGAAGAAAGCGGGTTTGCCGAGCAGCTTGCCAACAACACCCGAACATGGGGCGCTTACTCTGACAGTGGCGCGGGTGTGGGACAGCTTTGGAACCTCACCGCTCGCGCGGTTGCGACGTCCCTGTCCGGGCAGTCCTCGTCGATCGAGGCGGCAGAGGGACTCGTCACCGAAATCGAGCGGCTGCTCGCCAACTGAAGCGCAGTCACCGGGGGCCGGCCGATGATGGCCGGCCCCCGTTCTTGACGGGTACGGACCCAGCGATGACTCTCACTCCAGCGGCCCGTGACAGGATCAGCGCTTTCTGGATGCTACTTCCGACATTTCTGCTTCTGTTCGCCTTCTACCTCTACCCGACGTTTTACAACCTCGAGCTCAGCTTCACCGACATCACGCTTCTGCAACTTCGCCAGGGGGGCGATCCCGTCGGTTTCGCGAACTATGCGGAATTCCTGCGTAGCCCCAGCTTTCTGGACATCGCAATCAACACGGTCTTCTGGCTCACTTTCGTGTCGGTCAGCCTGATGCTGATTCTGGGTCTGCTGATGGCATTGCTGCTCAACTCCGAGTTCCTGCAACGCATCCGCATGACCACGTTCGCGCGTCTTGTTCTCCTGGTGCCCTGGGCGACGCCGCCGGTTGTCGCCGTGATTGCCTGGCGTTGGCTGTTCGATCCAACCCACGGGTCGATCAACGAGGCGCTTCTTTGGACAGGGCTCATCTCCCAGCCGATCGCGTTCCTGGCGAACCTGACGACGGTCTGGCCTGCCATCAACACGATCATCATCTGGAATTCAACGCCCCTGGTCGCGGTCTCGCTCCTGGCGGCGCTTCAGACGATTCCGGAAGAACAGATTGAAGCAGCGGAAATCGACGGGGCGACGCGATGGCAGAATTTCCGTTTCGTAACGCTGCCCTACCTGATGCCGACCCTGTCCATTCTCGGGCTGATGTCCGTGATCTGGACCTTCAACAATTTCGTCTACGTCTGGCTGGCGACCGGGGCCGGGCCTGGAACCTATACCAACGTTCTTGCAACCGAGATCTACATCCGCGCCTTCACGGATCTGCGTATCGGATACAGCTCCGCAATCGGCGTCGTGATGGCGGTCGTGATGGCCGCGTTCGGGGCGCTCTACTTCCGGGTTTCCGGACTCATGGACATGCAGGACAGGGTCGGATGAGCGGCATTGCCGAGAGGCGGGGGCTTGCCGGCCTTGTCGAGAGCGGCGGCCTGCTTCTTGCATTCGCGCTGTTCGTCATCTTCCTGCTCGCACCGGCGGTCTTTGTCTTCAAGGGCTCCGTCGAGAACATCTCCGTTTCACTGGTGGCGAGTGGCGGAGGCCTCACTCTCGACAACTATGCAGGGATTCTGGAGGACGGGTATTTCCACTATGTCTTCAACAGCCTTTACATCTGCGTCGCGGCTACCGGACTGGCTTGCATGATCGGGCTGCTGGCCGCCTATGGCCTGTCACGGTATCGGTTTCCCGGACGGGCATTCCTTTTCGGCGCGATCATGGGGGGGCAGTTCTTCCCATGGATCATTCTCGTAAACCCGATATTCATCGTCTTTGCGCGAGCCGGGCTGATCAACAGCCATATTGGGCTGATCCTGTGCTACACTGCCTTCATCACGCCATTCACGATCTACCTCCTGACTGGATACCTGGCGACCATCCCAAGGAGCCTTGACGAGGCCGCGTTGATGGACGGCGCTTCGCGGCTTCAGGTGATCGTTCTCGTCATTGTGCCGACCATGTGGCCGGGCCTCGTAGCGGCGGCGACCTTCGGGTTCCTGCAAAGCTGGTCAGAATACCTGCTGGCACTGGCCCTCATCACTGACGACGGCCTCAAGACCATTCCCCTTGGCCTCTACCAGTATTTCGGCGACGTCCAGATCGACTGGGGCGCGGTCATGGCCGGTTCGGTTGTGGCGACTTTGCCCACTCTCCTCTTGTTCCTGCCGCTGCAAAGGAAACTCGTGGCCGGCTTGACATCGGGCGCTGTAAAATGAGCCGCATCCTGTAGGCCACCCGCATTCGGTCCGAACGCCGGCAAGACCATCTGGAGATGCACTTCAGAGTGGAACGGGGGCGGCGAAATCACGCCCGTCGCGAACTGCCAGTCCAGCAACAGGGCGAACAGGTTCGGCTACCTGATGCGCCATCCGACGGCAAGGAACCAGATCGGGAAAGAGGTTTCGGAGGCCGCGATTCACTCCGCGGGATTCGCCATGACCGCGACCGCGGGCGACTGGGTCACCGGCCACGCGGAAGCGCTCTTCGATCCCGGTCAGAGCTTCCGCGGCGGCACCAACACGTCGCTGGAACGCAATCAGCTGCACATGCGGAAGGCCTGGCTCCTGTTCGGCGACCTCGACCGGTCCCCGTTCCATGCCAGCATCGGGAAGATGGCGGTGCCGTTCGGCCTGACCGACACCTTCAACCCGTTCTCCGCATCGAGCGCCTGGCACGCCTTCGGGGGGATCGCAGGCCTAGCCAAAAGTCGAGTCGAACAGACCTGCAAATGCCAGAGGCGCATTTGCAGCGCCTGTCGAATTTTCGATCCGGTGGAAGCGGAGCGGTTCCGGCGGCGCGATCGTCCGGAGGATTCGGCGGCGGGAGCCGAATAGAGGCAATAGTCCAAAGGGATTTGGGCGACGAAGGCCGGCTTCCGGGTTCGAGCTCGGCGCAGGCGACTTTTCCTGAAATTTTGCTCGAAGGGCGCCGAAGTCGACCCAAGCGGGATGGCGAAAAGGTAAATTGCGCAAGCTCGTCTTCATCCCGTCCAAAGCCTATTTGGCTATAGAAACATGTCCCGTTTTTTCGATTCCGAAATCCGGCAAATTCAAGTTCGATCCACGCACCAAGACTTCCAGCCTTTTCCGGAAGACTTGGGCATGCTCTGTCATGGCTTCAATTAAATCCTCTCTGCTGCGCAAAGCGATGCATTCGATAATTCGTCGGTGGTGACTGTTTATTCGCTCCGGCGGCAGGTAGAATTCCCCCTGCTCCCGTTTTTCTCTCAGGTAAATGTAAAACGAGGTGCGCCGGGCCAGATTATGGAGATGGCAGGAATAGCGGTAAACGAATCTGTTCTCGCATGCCTGCGCGATCGCGCAGTGGAATTCCGCGTTTCTTTCCGTGACTTCGAGCAAGTCGAGCTTATCCACCGCGACTTCGAACGATCTTTGAATGCCTTGCAGCTCGGCGGAAAGGCCGGGCCTGCTCATATTGCAAAGGGTCGCGACCATGCGCTCGCACAGGGCGTACGCATCCAGAAGCTCCAGCACGCTCTCCAAGTCCATCGAGCTTACATAGACTCCTCGGTTTTTCGAGGATTCCAGCAAACCCTCCGAAATCAGCCTGTTGATCGCTTCGCGCAAAGGCGTTCGGCTCAATCCGAATTTAGCGAGCAGCGATTTCTCGTCGAGCCTTTCTCCAGGCCATAATGTCAAATCAAGAATTCGGTCGCGCATGAAGCGCGTTGCGCTGTCCGCTAGCGTGGGTTCGATGTTCAATTGCCCGCCACGACTATGTTTTTGGCGCAACTCGGCCTGCCTAGGCATGGCGGATCCTTCATTCCTTCCACTGCTCGTAATTCGATGCTAGATAATCCGCCGAAAATTTGCCGCTGCTTCGATCGCGGGCCAGGTCCTCCATTTTTCGCTCCGACGGATCTCCGTAGCCGCCCGCTCCGGCCGTAACGACGCTCACGCAGGAATCGGGTCCGACCTTGAGCGCCGAGGGCTTGTTTTCAAGTCGGCGTTCTTCGCCCGAATTGAACACGACCGATATCTTCCCGGTCGCTCCGGGCCGTCCGCCGAACAGGCCCCACGGCCTGTTTACGAATCGCTCGCCCTGGCCTGAAAAAGTCATCTCGTGACCTATCGGACGATAGTCGCGGCGAAGTCCCAAACCGCCGCGGTACCTGCCTGCGCCACCGGAATCTTCGACGAGCTCGTAGCGTTCGATCATGAGCGGATATTCGGTTTCCATGGCTTCTATGGGCAGGTTCGACGTATTGGTCATATGCACCTGCACGCCGTCCGTCCCGTCCTTGTAGAATCGTCCGCCGGCGCCGCCGCCGAGCGTCTCCAGGTAGACGTAGTACTTTCCCTGTGCGCTTCGCCCGTAAAATGCAGCCGACGTATTGGCTCCGTTGCCGGCCGCGATTATTTTTTCCGGACAAGCCGGCGCGAGCGCTCCGAATATGACATCGACGATTCTCTGGCCCGTCTGGGCGCGAGCTGCGGATGCCGCCGGGAAAGTTGCGTTCACGATCGATCCCTCCGGAGCCCTGATCGTCATCGGAGCGAGCATGCCGTGGTTTTGCGGGCAGTCGGGGTCGAGAAGAACTTTCATGCAGTAAAGGCAGCAGGCTTGCAGCCCTGCCTCGGTCACGTTGATGTTGCCTTCCGCCTGCGCGTCGGTGCCCGCGAAGTCGAATTCGATTTCATCGCCGCGAACCGAGATCTTCAGCTTTATCCTTATGTCGCGCCGGGAAAGCCCGTCGTCGTCTAAAATGTCTTCAAACTCGTATTCGCCGTCGGGCAGATCGGCTATGCCGGCGCGCGTCCGCCTGGCAACCGCGGCGATTATTGCATCGCAGCCGTCCTTGATTCGCGGACCGGTCCACTTTTCAATCAGGGACTCGCATCTGTTCAAACCCAGCATATTTGCGGCGATCTGGGCGTTGTAGTCGCCGACCCGCTCTTCGGGGACTCTAACGTTCAGCAATATCAGGTCCATTACATCCTGAACGATTTCATAGTTTTCGATCAGGCGGATCGGCGGAATTCGCAAGCCCTCCTGATAAATCTCGGTCATGCCGCCGGCCATTGAACCCGGCGCGGCGCCACCGATATCGGCGTGGTGGGCGATATTGCAGGCGAACAGAGCCAGTTCGCCATTGTAGAATACGGGCGCGGCGATCGCTACGTCCGGCAAATGCGAGCCGCGGCCTACGTAGGGGTCGTTCGACAAATACATGTCGCCCGGCCTCATGCCGTCCCTGCCGTATTTTTCCAGGACGACCTCGACCAGCCCGAGCATCGACGCAAGATGCAGCGGCATGCTCTCTCCCTGCACGACCACGCGGCCCCGGTCGTCGAACAGCGCCGTCGAGTGGTCCTTGCGCTCCTTGATATTGGTGGAATACGAGCTCTTCATAAGCGCGATGTACATTTCGTCGGCAATGCTCGTCATCGCATTGCGGAGCAGTTCGGCATCGATTGCGGAAATCGGCATTTTGCTAATCGCCCATGCTCATAACCAGGTTTCCGTACCGGTCGACCCGGCAGCCACAACCGGGAAAAATTGGAATGGTCGCGTCCATCTGCTCGACTATCGCCGGACCGCCGATCACCTGGCCGTCCACGAGATCCGAACGGTTGTAAATCGGCGCGGAAATGAATCCGCTTTCGTCGAATAGAGCCTTTCGTTCGCCGACGGGCGGCGCTTCGCGCCCGCTGGCGATTTCCGGAAGCCTTGGCCGCCTATGCCGGGCAACCGCTCTGGCGGCTACGTTGACCAATTGGATCGGCTCGCTAGCCGAGGAGAAGCCGTAGTTGTCCGCATGCGACTTGTGAAAAGAATCGGCCACGGCGCCGGCCAGCCGGTCGTCATCGAGCGAAAGATCGATCGGCAGGGAAATCTCGAAATTCTGCCCGAAATACCGCGCCGCGATCGACAGGCGCATATCCCTGTCGGCTTCCGGCACCTGCTCCTGAGCGAACCAGCTTCGCATTCTGGAGCCGAGGTCATCGAAAGCCGCTCGAACCCTCGCCATGCTAGCGGCATCGAGACGAGTTAGTATCGTCGCCACGAAATCCGTCGCCAAGTAGGAATTCAAAACGCCTTCGGCGCATAGGATTCCCGGCGACGAGGGCACGACGACTTCGCCAATTCCGAGTTCGCGCGCGACATCCGCGGCATGGAGCCCTCCGGCGCCGCCGTAAACGAACAGGGAGAATTCCCGCGGGTCGTGCCCCCTCTGAATCGACACCGACTTTATGGCCTTGACCATGGTTGCGCACGCAACCCGAACGATGCCCAGCGCAGTCTCCTCGACATCGACGGCGAGCCGCGCCGCCAGCCGCGCGACGGCGGAGTCCGCCAACTGCGCATCGATAGGCATTCGACCGCCGAGCAGAGCTTCGCGATTGAGACGGCCCAATAGCACGTTGGCATCCGTAACCGTCGCGTTGTCTCCGCCCAAGCCGTAGCATGCGGGACCCGGCGCCGCTCCCGCGCTGCGCGGACCGACCTTGAGCAGGCCGTCCCTGCCGACCGAGGCGATCGAGCCGCCGCCGGCGCCGACGGCGTTGACGTCCAGGGCGGGAAACTTGATCGGAAATCCGGCGAGATCGCGATCATTGATTTCGACTGAGCGTCCGTCGATCAAGATCGAAACGTCCGCGCTCGTGCCGCCTACGTCGAGCGTTATGATATTGTCAAAGCCGGATGCGGATGCTCGACGGCTTGCCCCCTTGACGCCCGCCGCGGGTCCGGAGAGCGACGCCCTGACAGGAAAGTCGCGCGCCATGCGCACCGACATTAGATTGCCCGAGCTTTGTCCGATTTTAATTTCGCTCCGAATGCCGATGCGGTCGGTTTCTTCGCACAGCCTGTCCAAGTAGCTTCCGACGACCGTCATTAGCGCCGCGTTCAGAACCGCGGTCGAGAATCGTTCGTATTCGCGGAATTCCGGATAAACCGAGGACGACGCTACGACCTTGACTCCAGACGGCATGCTATCCCGAAGCAGGTCTTTCGCCCGGTTCTCGTCTTCCGGGTACGCGTACGAATGGAGGAAGCAGACCGCCACGCAATCGACATCCTCCTCGGCCAATTCCTTGGCGGCCCGAACGACCGCCGATTCATCCAAGGGCACGAGCTCTGTTCCATCGGCCAATCGCCTTTGCGGAACCTCCTTGCGAAGTCGCCGCTCGGCCAGCGGCGCCGGGTGGTCCAGATGCATGTCGTAGACTGTCGGCCTGGTTTGCCGCCCAATTTCCAGCAAATCCTTGAACCCGGCCGATGTCACGAGCCCGACCTTGCCGCATTTGCGCTGAATCAGCGCATTCGTGCCGACGGTGGTTCCATGCGCGAATAGCTTCACGCCCGCGGGATCAAGCCCGCGTTCCGCTAGGATTTCGACAAGCCCGCCCACGATCGCCCGCTCCGGAGCGTCGGGCGTCGAAGCGACCTTGTGCAGCAGCAGATTGCTGCCGTCGTCTAGATTTACGGCGAAATCGGTAAATGTTCCGCCGACGTCGACTCCCACGTACATTTCAGTAGAATTCCCTGGCGGCGGGCGCCGACCCTTCCTGCCTTAGTTTCAGAATTTTCTCGGCGACGGTTCGGGCGTCCTCCCCGACTCCGTAGAGTATTCCGGACTTTCGCTTCGTCATCCAGTTCAATCCGCAAAAAAACAGGCCCGGTTCGGAACTTGCCCCCGCCTCGGTGCGAGGATAGCCGAAAGAATCCGTAACCGGAAAATCGATCCACGAAAAATCGAACTCGAACCCGGTCGCCCAAATTACGGTGTCGATGCCGGCATCGGAAAGGGACAGATTATCTAGGCTATTCGCCTTCCGGCCGGGCGGCCAAAAGTCGTCCGCATCATCGCGCGGGTCGTGATCGGGCGCGAATCGACCGGTGCTCCGCACGTGCCTGTCGACCGATTCGTTAACCCCGGTCGCGAATTCGTCGGCGTATTCGATGCATTCGCCCAGGCTGTCCTCGAATCGCAAAAGATCGCCCTCGGCGGAGCGCAATCGGCCGAGCAACGAGACGCCGCGCTTCCGGAACGAATTCAAACTCACCGTAGCGCCGCCGTCCCTGCCCGTGACGTGAGGATCGCTCCTGAACCGGTGGCCGGGGGAGTCGAGCATGTCCGGGGTTCGATCGAGCGTTCCCATTTCCGCCTGCCATTCGATGCAGTCCCTGCCGCGGTAGCGTCTCGGTAGCCGCCCGGTCTTTCCGACGGACAGATAGACCTTTTGGCCCGCTCGCAAAAAATCTTCAACGATCTGGCAGCCCGTCTGGCCCGAGCCGACGACTAGAACGGCTCCGTCGCCGGATTGGACAGGATTCCTGTATTGCTCGGCGTGCATCTGAAGGCATGAATCGGAAAGTCCCCGCGCGGCCGCCGGCAGGGACGGCTTCTGATAGGTCGCGGTTGCGACGACTACGATGTCTGCCAAAATCGGGCCCGCGCTCGTTTCGAGCGCGAACCTGGCCGAGCCCGAGCCGTCGCGACCGATGCGGCGGACGTCGATGCCGGTTCGAACGGGGGCGCCGAATCCCTTCGCCCATGCCTCCATGTAGTCCACGAAATCGTCGCGGAGCATGAATCCTTCGGGAGCATCTCCCGAATAGTGGGCGCCGGGGAGCCTTATGGACCAGTTCGGCGTAACCAGGCAAAAGGAATCCCATCGGCGCGATTTCCATGAATCGGCGATGCAGCCGCGCTCGAGAACCAGGTGCTCAATGCGATTCATGGCCAGAAAATAACTAACCGACAAGCCTCCCTGCCCCGCTCCTACAATAGCGATTTCATGGAACTCGGGCATTCGGATCTACGACTGGACTACGTCCACTCGTCGATGTCCCTCCTGCCGAACTTGACGATATCGACGGGCGGAGGATTTTCGCCTGCGTGGCTAATCATATGATGCACCTGGCCCCTGTGATGGATCTGGTGCTGGAACAGGTTTGACAGGCACATGCGCAGCGGAAGCGAAAAAAACTCGTCGCCATCCATTCCGACGGCCTTGAACGACAGCGTGCCGTCCAGTTCAGCCGGATCCATGCGTTCGCAGTATCCAACGTACCATTCGTCGTTTTCGCGATGCGCCGTCTCGAGTTCGCCGAAATCGTCGTAAAGGACTTCGTCCAGGCGCGCATACGTCGTCGGCTTCTTCTCCAGCCTCTCGCGATAGATGAGGTCGGCCAGAAGGATATGGTTCATCGTGTTGTGGATCGATCCGAAAAACGCCCGGCGGTTCTCTTTTCTCGATGCGTCGTCGATTCGCGACAAGGCATTGTAAATTCGATTGTTCGCCCAGGAATTGTAGCGCGCGGCGGTCGGCAGATCGAGCAGCATGTCGGTTCCCTCTTCAGTCCCTAGTCGATTCGCGGAATCCCTGCGCGCGCACTTCGTAGTCGCGCGATTCCGGCAATTTTCCTTCGCAGTACATATCCGCGAACATTGCGGTGATCCTTTGCAGGTCGCTGCTGTCCGCAAATCGATTGTACGCCTCGACGCAGGACCAGAAAGTCAAGGCGATTCTACCCGTCTCGCCGACGGCCCCCAGCAGTTTCGCCTCGATGAAACCCTCCTGGGATTTCAGGATCGGCACCGCCCCGCTTTCGAAGAGCTGAATATCCCTGCCCCAGTATTCCTCGTCGCAGTCCCAATAGGCCAGTCTGGCGATCATTCGTAAGTCCTAGATGGCGGCCAGTGAAATATATCGGGAATATATTTAGTTTGCAATTGGATTGCAAATTTCTGTAATTCGTACATAGATTGTCGCAGCGTTGATCCCGCTTGCTCCGGAGGAGGCCGTCATGGGAAAACCGGTTTACGGAAAATACGATCAAGAATCGCTTGATCTCGAATACGACATGAAGAGGCGCTGCCCGCACTTCGCGGAGACATTCGCGTCTTTTGAAAGCCTGAACGCGCGGATGGCCTCGCATTACCACTGCACTCTCGACGTGCCCTTCGCGGACACCGACGGTCAAAAACTGGACATTTGGCACGGACGCGGGAATTCGCCGATTCTAATGTTCATTCACGGCGGCTACTGGCGCGCATTCGACAAGGCGATGTTCCGATACGTCGCGGAACGCTTCGTCGAGGCGGGCGTGGCTGTCGTGCTCAACAACTACGACCTGTGCCCGTCCGTCTCGATGACTGAAATCGTTCGGCAGAACAGAGCCGCGCTAGCCTGGATTTACAAGAATGCGGGAATGATCGGAGGCGATCCCGGGCGCATCCACGTAACCGGGCATTCAGCCGGGGGGCACCTGACCGCCATGCTGCTCGCAACCGACTGGGAGAATTACGGCCTGCCCTGCGACGCCGTCAACGGCGCCGTTCCCTTGAGCGGCCTGTTCGACCTTGAGCCGATAAGGCTTTCGTACCTGAACGCGGACCTGAGAATGAGCGAAGAGGAGGCTCGTCTGCAGTCGCCGATGCAGAACTTGCCGGACCGCATGCCGCCTACCGTCGTCGCCGTCGGCGGCGGGGAGACCGATGAATTTCGCCGCCAGTCGCGAATCTATGCGGACGCGTGCAGAAAAAAAGGATTCGAGGTGAGCTACCTCGAAGTCGGCAACTGCGACCATGTCATGGTTTCCGGGGAATACAGGAATCTAGCCAGTCCGCTCGCCTCCGTTCTGATGTCGCAAATGGGCATTTGAAGGGATTCAGCGAGAGCGGCGCTCTTCGGGCGGCCTTGAATGCAGGCGGCGAATTCCAGGAAGCTGCGGACGGTTCCTAGCGGGCCAAGGGCCGATCGCGGTCGCGCCGGCGAGGACGATTTCAGCGATCGCCAATGAATCCGCCGGGCAATTCCAAAGCCGGGATGGCGAATTCGCGTATTCCGCATGCGGACCGCAGCCGCGGCGGCGTCCCGAATTGACACCGGGAGAGTCTGGTGAAGAACACCAAGATCCATGAATTGCAGGCAATTTGATCGCGACGGAGAAACCTCATGAACAAAAGCTACGACGCAGTCGTCATCGGCGGCGGGATTATCGGCTCGGCGATAGCGTACGAATTGGCCAAGTCGTCGAATTCCGTTGCGATCATCGAAAAAAACCGGGTTGTCGGCTCGGGGTCGACATGCAATTCATGCGCGATTATCCGAACTCACTATTCGACGCTCAACGGCGCGGCGCTCGCGAAATCGAACTATCCGTTCTGGGAGGACTGGAGCGGCTACCTTGAACCGGCAGAGGGGGAATCCCTAGCGGCATACCGCGAATTCGGATGCATCTATACATGCTTTGAAAGCAACGGCTACGGCCGCAAGCTGGAAGACATCGCGAATCAGCTGGATATTCCCTACGAAGTCTGGACTCCCAGCAAGATGAAGGCGAATCTCCCGGTCATCAGTCCCGGCCACTACTTCCCGGCGAAACCGGCCGACGATCCGGAATTCGCGAGTTCAAGCGGCGATATGCGATACGTGCTGTTCTTTCCGAAAGCCGGATTCATCAGCGACCCCCAGCTTGCGACTCAAAACATCGCGGCGGCCGCATCGAGAAACGGCGCGGACGTGATTGCAGGAAAGCGCGTGGTCGAAATCCGCCGCGGCAACGGGCGAGTCGAGGGAATCGCGCTGGACACCGGGGAAAGAATAGACTCGCGCATCGTCGTCAATGCTTCCGGACCTCATTCCTACAAGGTCAATGAAATGGCGGGCGTCTGCGAAGGGATGAATATCGCCACCAAGGCCCTGAGAGTGGAAGTCGCCCATGTCCCGTCTCCGCAGGGCTTTGATTTCGAGCATCTTGGATTGATCGGCTCCGACGCCGACATCGGAGGCTACTGGCGGCCGGAAGTCGGAAACAACATATTGTTCGGAAGCGAGGAGCCCGAATGCGATCCCCTGCAGTGGGTCGACCCCGACGACTACGACACGAATCTAAGCGAACAGGCGCGTTTGCAGGCGCTGCGCGGCGCCCAGCGATTCCCGGATATGCGCGTACCAAACTCCGTTCGAGGCATCGTCGATCTTTACGACGTTTCGGACGATTGGATCCCGATCTACGATTGCTCCGATCTGAAGGGCTACTACATGGCGATTGGAACGAGCGGCAACCAGTTCAAGAACGCGCCGGTCGTCGGCATGATGATGAAGGCGCTAATCGACTACTGCGAGGCGGGCAATGACCACGACTCGAGCCCTTGCCAGTACGACCTTCCGAACATGGACTTCAAGCTCGACATGGCGTTTTGCAGCCGCAAAAGGATTATCAACCGTGAAAGCAGCTTTTCCGTGGTCGGATAGCGAAGCGGACGGAAGAATTCGGCGCCGGCGCGGCAATGAATTCGCCCGGCCGAGGATCTTCGGATCGGCTGAATTTTCCATTTTCGAAAACAATCGGATTGCGATGCATAAAATAGAAGGCGCCCGGAGCTGCGAATTGAAATTTCCGCGCGCGAATGCCGTTCACTTCCGTGGACGGCGCCTAGGCAATGAGCAATGACCGCGCGCGCAATCGATACTCTCGCGGATTTCGTGGTCGAAGCTTCGGCAATCGACATCCCCGGACGCGTGCGCGAACGCGCATGGGACTGCGTTCTGGATGCGATCGGCGCCGCTGCCGCCGGATACGGCCAAAAGGGCAGCTATGCCATGCGCAGGGCATTCGAACGGCAGGGCGGTTCGCAACCGACTTCGATCTGGTTTCACGGAGCGTCGTCCAGATTTGCTGCGGCCGCCGCCGCAAACGCGATGGCGGCGACCGCGCTGGATGTCGACGACGGCCATCGCAAGGCGGCGGGGCATCCGGGCGTCGCGGTGGTTGCCTCGGCCATTGCCGCATCGGAACATGTTTCGCCGAATCGAGACGAATTCATAGCGGCGGTCGTCCTGGGGCTTGAAGCATCGGTTCGCGTCGCGCTCGCGAGAAACGCCGAACACCACGCGTCGACCGTAAGCGGGCGATGGGCGGGAATCGGGGCGGCGGTCGCCGCAGCCAAATTGTTCGAGCTCGACCGCGCATCCGTGGCGAATGCAATTCTGATCGCGGAACAGCATGCGCCGAGAGTATCCGCCGCCAAGCACCACGGCTTTTCAGGGTCCGATGTCAAGGAAGGAATAGCATGGTCCGTGTACGCAGGCCTCGAAGCGGTGCCGCTGGCCAAAGAAGGATTCACTGCCTATCCCGACGCCTTCGATCAGGGAATTCTCTATCAAGGCGAAAGGCTGATCGCCGACCTGGATTCCTTTGAATCGATCGACGGGCTGTTTTTCAAGCCGTACGCGTGCTGCCGGTGGACGCATGCCGCGATCGACGGCGCGGTTTCGCTCGTCCGCGAGCGGGAAATCGAGCCGGCGGCGATCGAGAAAATCACGGTCCGCACGTTCGAACAGGCGGTCGGGCTTTCCAATCGCCCCGCCCCGCGATCGGAAACCGAAGCCCAGTTTTCGATGCCATTCTGCATCGCGTTGGCGATTCAGCGCGGCCCGGACGAGCTCCTTCCCATTGATACGCGGCGATTCAACGACCAATCGGTTCTACGCCTGGCGGAGCGCGTGGAAATCGAATTGGATGCCGGATTCGCGTCTCTGTTTCCCGCTTTCGCGGGCGCCGCCGTGACTATCGTGCATTCGGGACGTAGCGACAGCATTAGAGTGGATGCCCCGGTCGGAGATCCGACGAATCCCCTGTCGCGCGAAAGTCTTGCCGAAAAATTCCGAAAACTGACGCGGCATTGCTTGAGAGCGAAGAGAGCCGAAGACTTGATTCGAGGAATTTACAGCGCGGAGGCGCCGCCGGCTTCCATAGTCGCATCGCTTAGGACGCAATTGTCCAACTGCGGATAGGAATCGGCCGGGGTCCATTTGCTGCGGAATTTAGGACGTAGAAGTTGCCGAGCCTGCGAAATCCGGTCGCGGCGCGAGACGTGTTCAAGCCCGACCACGGTTGCTTGCCATGCCGAGAACGCAAATCGCAAGCAAGCGGCCGATCCGGAAAATTATTTATCGCAGGGCATCGCCGAGCGGGAACGGTCGCCGCCGACTCTCGCGGATATGGATAGCGCATGTCCAAAGAACGCTCGAATCCGCCTCTCCAATACCCGAGCGGCAACGGAGCGGCAGCATGCTTTCGCTTCAGAATCCCGGCATCGCCGGCTTTGGCTCGTCGAATTCCCTGCCGAGAACAAGTTGCGTACTCCATGCTCTTTCGATGGCTTCCGCCAGCGCCGGATCGTGTTTCGGCAGCCAGCGGGTTGATTTCGCGCTCGACGATCGGCGCACGAATTTGCCTCCGTATCCATGCGCCGTTTTCCTCGACGTATGCCCCGTGAGCGCCGCCACTTGCTGTATCGGCAGAATCCTTCTGGCCGCATCGGCAAACGCGTGCCGAAAATAATGCAATGTTACAGGGTCGCGCCTGCCGGGAAATGCTTGAAGCGAAGCGCGTTTAATTTTTTTCGAGCAGCTTTTGACGAGTATCTCTATCCGGAACGGAGTCAATTCGGCGTGGCGCAATTGAGAAGCAAGGCAAAGCACTTCTAGATCGTCCGGGGAAATTCCTTCGAGAATCTGCACGCGCAATCGGTTGTCGATATTCCGAGCCGAGCAAGCCGTCTTAACGGTTTTAATGAGTATCATGGGAGGCACGCTAGCGAGAGCGGACGCTTCGACTACTTTCCGGCGCAGCTCGCTGTAATCCGCCATGCAGGATTCGTCTAACTCTTTCAGTTTTCCGGCCCGATGCGCGCCGATTGGATCGCGAAGCATCTCGGATTTTTCGGCGGCGCCTACTGTCGTGGATGAAGCAGCAACCAAAATCCGGCACGAAAAAACCTCCGAGCCTCTCATTCCGGTCAGCCAGCAAGCCGAAGCCAGCAGCTTTGAAATCCCGCTGATGTCGGCGCATCTTCCCTTTAGAGTCTCGATTCCGAAATTTTCCTTGCTGCTCCGCAATTCCTCCAGAAGCGCCTCTAGTTCTTGGCGGCCGATTTTTTCCCAGTTTCGTTTAGGCTTCCGCCTCGCATTGACCACCGGCCATGCATTCTTGATCCCGCAAATTTCCAGAATAACGCCGGGATCTGGACCGAGACCGCTTCGCAGGGCGTTTCGCTGCATGGCGCCGCAGCCAATTACGAGGCCCTTTCGAAGGAGCTCGGATGCATTCGTTTCTTTCAAGGCGGCATGGAGATCCGCAAATTCCTGCCATGTTGTTTCTATAGCCCATTCAGGGGCTGCGAGATTTTCCGGCACGACTTGCCAGGGCACGATGTGCTCACCTCGAAGCTTCGCTAGAGACTGCCTTTGGAGCATGCATTCGCAAAACTTCCGCAAGGCGCACAATTCAAGGTTTCTGGTATTCATGGCCAGATTCGGGGCGCGCATTGCGAGGGCCGCCAAAACTAATTCGAGACGCGCGGGCTGGCGTGTATCCGCGCTGAATCGCTCCACGGTCGCGAGCACCCTTCGCACCGGCGATACGTAGGCGGAATTGACCGCGCGCGCCTTGGCAAGTTCGTAGTTTTCCGTTGCTCCCTCGATGTCCAAAAGTGGAGTTAGCATATGCGAATTCTCGTTCCTGAAGGCTTTCTTTGACAAAACGACAATAGCCCTAGGGGGAGAAACTCTTTGCTCGAAATTCGAGCGCCATCGTCTTGGGCAGTGGATAACTTCTCGAATGCCAGGTTGCCCATTGAGCCGGCCGCCATTCGGCGGTCGCGCTGAGATTCCGCAAATGCAGACTTCCCAGGGTAATTAGTTACATAGGATCCTAGCAAAGGGAAGCGAGCGGCATTTCTAAAAATAGCGAAATTCAGCGCCAGAATCCCGCCTTTCAAAAAGCCGCCGACAGCCGCATGCGTTCTGCGCGCAACCTAATCGATTTCGAGACATTGGTTGTTTACTTGAAAAACTATCAAGCCAGCATTGAAACCAACCGTGCCTTTGAATTAGAAAGCACCGCTACGCGGCGCGGACCGAGCGCCTCGAACGCAGCTATCGCCAGCCCGGGACACGCTCGCGCGATCAAATTTGCGGTTGCCGCCCGAGCGATTGTCAATGGCAAGAAAATCCCGGAGGTAACACGTGTTTCTAGGTATCGATCTCGGAACTTCAGGCGTGAAAGCCCTGCTAATCGACAGCGAGCAGCGCATCTTGTCGGAAGCAACGGCTCCCGTCGAAAGCGGCTTTTCCGAACCTCCGTTTTCGGAGCAGGATCCGGCGACTTGGATCGCCGCCGTCGAGGCGGCGCTCGACCGAATTCGAGCCGAGGCGGCAATGGGCCTCGCCGCGGTCGAAGCGATAGGCCTGTCCGGGCATATGCACGGCGCCGTTCTTCTCGATGGCGACGACAAGGTGCTAAGACCCTGCATCATGTGGAATGACGGGCGTTCGGCAAAGGAATGCCAGCTACTTGAACAAGCGGAGGATTTCCGCGGCATTGGCGGCAATTTGGTCATGGCGGGATTCACCGCGCCGAAATTGCTGTGGGTCGCGGAGCATGAACCCGAAGTGTTTGCACGTGTCCGAAAGGTGCTTTTACCCAAGGACTATATACGGCTCTGGCTTACAGGCGAATATTATTCCGAAATGTCCGACGCATCAGGAACGCTTTGGCTCGATGTCGCCGGTCGACGGTGGTCCGATGCTCTGCTGGCAGCCTGCAATCTTGATCGGTCGCAGATGCCGGAATTATGCGAAGGAACCGAGATTTCAGGAACTCTTCGGTCCGAGCACTGCAGGAGATGGGGCTTCAAGCCAAGCGTAATTGTCGCGGGCGGAGCCGGCGACAATGCCGCGGCGGCATGCGGCATGGGCATCATTAGAGACTCGGCGTTCGTCAGTCTCGGCACGTCGGGCGTCGTGTTTGCGCCGACGGAGGGATTTCGACCCTGTACTGCCAAGGCCATTCACGCATTTTGCCATGCCGCGCCGGATACATGGCATCAAATGGGCGTGATCCTGTCGGCGGCAAGCTGCATCGAGTGGCTCGCCGGACTGTTTCAGCGGCCTGTGGACGAATTGCTTGCCCTGGCTCCGGAAAAAATCGATGCTCCGTCTCGAATGACTTTCCTGCCCTACCTAACCGGCGTAAGGACTCCCCACAACGACCCGAACGCGCAAGCCACATTTTTCGGGCTTACGAGCGACACGGAGATTTCCGACGTACTTCAGGCGGTTTTGGAGGGCGTCGGGTTCGCTCTACAGGACTGCTTCCTTGCGCTTAGCGAGGCGGATACGCCGGTTTCGGAAGCATATGCCGTCGGCGGCGGCGCAAGGTCGCTTCGCTGGCTCCAGACCATCGCCAACATAACGGGGGTCAGGCTCCTTGTGCCGGAAAAAGGCGAATACGGCGCGTCTTTCGGCGCGGCGAGGTTGGCGATGGCGGCGGCGAACGGCGAGAATGCAGCCGGGATATTCGCCAAGCCGGTCGTGAAATCGGTCGTTGAACCCGATCTTGGCCTCTTGGACGCCTACAATGCCGCTCACTCCGAATTTTGCAGGAAGTATTTCGCGAACCGAGAATAATCGGAAGCCATGCCCGTCCGTCTATTGCGCCCGGCCAGCTCCGAGGCGCCCTTGCGATGGCTGGAAAAATCGGTCGCGTACTTAGGGACACTCCGAAATGGCGGCAGACCGCATCAATCGGGCGACTAATCGATGCTTTCCCGGGTTTCCGAAACTATGAAATCCACTACTCTCCGCAGCGCCTCGGCCACGTCGTCGCCTTCCAGCCGCCGCAGTCGAAAGTAGTCGAGTTGCCGGTCGGCGCCGGAACCCTCCCTAACAATATTTATCGCTTGGCGCACTTCGGACTCGCAGCCGAGAGCGCTTGCGTCCGGCTGGATGGACTTCAGCAGCTCGGCCAAAAAGTCGTCGATATCCGCGAGGCCGCCCTGAAGCGAATCCCCGAAGAATGCAAACACGCCGTATCGCTGCGCGATCCATCGATTTTCCGCGATGATTTCCGTCAGAGGTTCGGGTGGAAGCGCATTGGATCTATCCTGACGCATTAGCATTCGGATAAGCGAGGCGTATAGCGCCGCAATGCAAATCGCATCGTCCAGCCGGGTGCAGACATCGCAGATTCTCATTTCTATGGTCGGATAGGCGTACGACGGGCGAATGTCCCACCACAGCTCGCTTCCGTCGCCGATGAAATTCATGTGCTTGTATTCCGCGACTGTCTGGTCGTAATCCGACCATGATCGCATCGGCTTGGGTATGCCGGTGCGGGGCAGTCCTCCAACTATTGCCAGGCGCCACGACTTGAAGCCCGTTTCGCGACCGTCGCTAAAAGGCGAGGAGGTGGACAGCGCATGGAACATCGGCAAGTAGCGCCGAGCGGCCGTCATTATTCGAATACGCGTATCGGCGTCGCCGAAACCCGCGTGGATATGCATCCCGCTAATTGTCAGGCGTCGAATTACGTCCTGAAACCTCGCAGTGAAATTCTCGTAGCGTTTTTTCGGCGTAGCTTTCTGCAGTTCCCAGGGAGCGAACGGGTGCGTTGAAGCCGCCAGCACGGCCGCTCCGTGCCTTTCCGCGGCATTGATTACGATGCGCCTGGTTTCACGCACGGCATCGCGCAGCTCCGCCACCGAGCCGCATACCTTCGTATTGGTTTCAACCTGCGACCAAAGATATTCGTGAACCACCTTGTGCGGTCCGCGATTTTTTTCGCACTCTTCCAAAATGCCCGGATCGGGATTGACCAGAAGGTCGCGGGTTTCGGGATCAATTAGAAAGAATTCCTCTTCGACCCCAAGAGAAACACTTAGATCATCGTCATTTGAGAGACGGATCATCGAAAACGCCTTTCGATACTTGCCTAGAACCGGTTGGATTAAGGGATAGATTCAGCCATGCCCTGCGAACCGCCCGGATGGCTTTAATAACGATTCCAAAACTGCATGCAATCGGTTGGCGGCGTCGCAGCGCCGATTCCCAACAGCTATACCTAAAATTCAATCGCTGACGCAAAATTTCGCGGTCTATTTCAATGCCGGTCCGGATGCCGGCGAAATTACGGGTTTCGGCTTCCCGACCGGGAATTTGGCCGAATCGGTCGCATTCGATCCCGCAAATTCAATTCACTCGTTCCGCGCCGGAAGTCTCTCAACGGACCATGCCGCAAAAGCCCGGCATGCGGAAAAGCCGTGGAAAACCAAGCTTTCCGAATTGCGTTCTCGCCGCCGAATGCGAACGAAGTTCAAGGCATCCAGTCGATTGCGTAATTTCAATTGCGATTGGTCAATGCATCGATTCGGCCGCAGCGGCTTCGGACGGCAAAGGACAATGCGATGCCGATACGCTTTACTCCACGCCGGAAATTACAGCAGCATCGGCCTTATTGGCGATGCCGCCGTCAGGCCGCCATCCGCCGTCAGGCAGGCGCCGTTTACGAACTCCGATTCACTGGACGCCAGCCAAGCGACAACCCGCGCAATATCCGCCGGCGCCCCGAATCGTCCGCACGGATGCCGCTGCAAGGCATCCCGCTTCGCGGCGGCTGGATCCGATGCCATGGAAAACGCCGAATCCGCCATGCCGGTCATGATCCATCCCGGGCAAACCGCGTTGCAGCGAACCGACGGGCCATGGTCAGTGGCTATTGATCGAGTTAGAGCATGAACGAAACCCTTCGATGCATTATAGAGCGCCATATTGGTATCCGAGACTTGGCCCGCAATGGATCCGACATTTACGACCGTTCCGCCGCCCGCCATTTCCATGGGCGGAATAAATTCGCGGCACATGTTGAATACGCCCTTGCAGTTGGTTCCGACCACGCTGTTCCAGTCCGCCTCGGTGCTTTCCGCCGCGGATTTCTCGATTTGCACTCCCGCGTTGTTGACAACGATGGAAACCGTCCCGAATTCACGCTCGGCCTCACTCCGCAGACGCGCGACATCTTCCCAAACTGAAACGTCGGCGCGGCACCAAATTATTTGTTCCGGCAGGCCGCCGGACCGCTCGCCGCGCCCGCATGCGACTACGTTTGCGCCTCTTTCGGCAAGCAAACACGCTATAGCTCGGCCTATTCCTCTTCCGCCGCCAGTAACGACTGCGGTTTCGCCATTGAACGAATTCATCAATCTTCTCCCGAGCGCAGCCTAGCCCGACGGACTCGCCGAGACTGAATACGCGGTTCCAATCGCGTTTCCGATTGAACCGTCGTCAATCGCTGCATCGGCGTTCTCCACAGTATCAATAAGTTGAAGAAATACTCCGTCCCTAGCCTTCTCGTTGTCCGGCCAATACTGTCGTAAATCTCTGATGCATTTCTGGGCAGGACTCCTTCCCTGCGATCGGCCGTATAGGTGACGGCTGAAACGAAAATGCAGCAATAACCAGAACTCGAAGCAGGGCAATGACCTGCCCAGTTGCAGTTTACTTGTTTGCGCCAAGACGCCTGCTTGCTGAAAGTGAGCATGTTGGTCACGATCAAACACGCAATACACTCTATCGTACTTCTCCCCGGATCTACGTTCCTTTTGTTTCCTCTCCTTCCCTTTCTTGACAATTGTCAGAGGATCAGCTCCGGCTCCAACGATTTCTATATTGGCAGTACTGAGTTCATAATGACGAGCTATGTCGAAGAAGTAGTTCGGTTCGGTCTTTGAGCCCTCACACACTATCAGGACGCGATCATAGGGTCCTCGTTTGGGCCTCCTGCGAACGACTGCATTTTTTGGGTTTCGCATGTCGATTGCTCAGCGTTTGAACGCAGCGATTCTAGGCGCAATGTACGGTAGGGCACCATACCGTCCCGCAAGATAGGATCGTTCCAAGTTCTCCACTCCCTTGCGCGGAGTAAAATCTGTCAGAGAAAACAATTTCGTTTCTTGGCGCTTATCGCGCTCGCAAAACCAAATTTGGTCCCGTCGAAAGACATCTTGACTTAGTATGCTGGTGTCATGGGTTGAGAATATGAGCTGCGCTCCACTAGTATTGACATCAGGGTTGTGGAATCGTTCAACCAGAAACTTCACGAGTGTGGGATGCAGGTGGACGTGTAGCTCGTCGACCACGACTACATGCCCCTTTTGCAGGGAATCCAGCCACGGACCCGCTAATGCAAAGATTTTCTGCGTTCCATCGGACTCATCATGGATATTCAATTCAACAGGCTTTCCACGACCCGTGTCGTGACTGAGCCAAAGCTCTGCCACCGGTTCACCCGCAAGGTCTTTTGTAACCTGCTCCTTCACTTCGGAAGGCATATCATCCGGAAGCATCTCCGGCCGGAATTCTTCTTCAATCACTTTCAAGTCCGCAATTGCCAGATCAGCTGTTTGCAAGAATTCGATAATCCCGGACTTGCCTTCTTCACGAATACGATTCAGAGAAAATAGAGTATTCCAAGTGCCAGAAACCACTACATGTAACGTGTGCCGAAACCAATCGAACACTGGCTTCAACTGTTCGCTGTTAAGTGAGACGGCCGTGGAGAGATACAACGCGTCCGGGCGCGTTGCGCGTCGCCAGACCTCCTTGTCACCTGTTAACTTGTCGCCAAACTTCCAATCGTCTGAGCTTCGCTGAATCCACTGTTGCACGCGACCCACCGGCCACGCATAAAGCCATTCCTCCGTCACAACTTTGGAGGTTGCAGAGAATCCATATTGGTAACGCACACCCCCTGCGACAAACATGATTTCGAATGTCGTCGGCTGGTCCCGTGAAGTGGAATCGAAGAGAAAGGGCGTGACCGGGATTGGACCAGCGTCCCGGCTTGAATCGAGTACAATGCCCCGCATTACGGCCAGAGCTCGAAGGAGGTTACTCTTGCCTGCTGCATTTGCGCCATAGATAGCGGCAGAGCGCAGAAGCGGGCGGGCGCTACCACCCTTCTTCCTGAGAGTAGGAGCCACCAAGTGAGTATCGCTCCGTTCCTTCGCTGGACCGGCAACGAGACTGAGGCATGCTTCCTGCTTGATCGATCGAAAATTCTCTACAGAAAACTCAACCAGCATTGCATCTCTCCCGGATTTAAATAGGGATAATGGCATATCTAGGCAGGAATCGCACGTAAATCCACCCCCGAGACACATCAAGCCACGGCTAATTTTTTTTCGGTTCTGGGTTCAATCCCGGCTTGATCTTCAAAAAAAGTCTGGACTCCTTCCTCTCCGCCGCGTAGATTGGCCGCCGGATGGAGTTGAGAATCATGGATGCCGTGGATCTTTCGGAGTTGCGAGTTGAGCCGATTACGCGGGAGATGGAGCCCCGCTTCAACGAGCTCATGGACCGCCACCACTATCTGGGGGCCGGACCCAGGATCGGTGAGAGCATCTGGTATGCCGGAGATTTCGGCGACGGCGACTGGGTGGCCCTGGCCGCCTTCTCGGCCGCCGCGCTCAAATGCGCGGCCCGGGACGATTGGATCGGCTGGGGCCTGCGCATCCAGTACGGGCGCCTGCACCTGATCGCCAACAACGTCAGAATGCTGCTGCTCGGGCGGAGGGCCAATCTCGGCTCCCGCTTCCTGTCGCTGTGCGAACGGCGCATCGTGGCCGACTGGCGCACCAAGTACCATCACGATCTCCTGCTTCTGGAGACCTTCGTGGACCCGTCCCGCTTCACCGGCGCCGTCTACCGCGCCGCCAACTGGGTCGAGGTCGGCGCCACTCGCGGCTAC
>MKWU01002294.1_pt1 | contig 29379 bp, 29 predicted proteins | sample 809101 | NCBI WGS metagenome assembly MKWU01 (sample SAMN05860141, study PRJNA318959) | sponge metagenome | host: Aplysina aerophoba | place: Slovenia: Piran, Adriatic Sea, Gulf of Piran | collected 2013-05-07 | reverse complement strand
CCATGTAGACAACATCGCGTGGTCGTCTGCGGCCCCCCCGGACATGGCGGTTTCCGGAGGATGTCCCGCTGTCGCGGGCGTAGGGGGCAACACCGAGCAGAGCGGCAGCCTGGCGGTTGCCGATCGTGCCGAGTTCCGGCATCCAGGCGATCAGGGCTGCGGCGGTGATCGGCCCGACGCCGGTGATGGATGTCAGGATGGTAGGTACTGCCGCATTTGAGCATAACCCGCTGCACTTTGCCCGGTCACCATGGGTTTATGTGGGTTTGAATGTGTTGCAGTTTGAGCTATTCCCAAATTTCAATTCTTGATTGTAAGACATATCTAAGTTTCTGATAAGCATAATCCGCCCACTTGGTTCATTACTCATCCGTTCCAAAAGGACAATCATCCGTTCTACATCATACATTACTATCTCCATTATTGACCGTGAGTTCACAACGACTTCTGACCCAAGTTCGCTCCTGGAGAAAAATATGGTCTTCTTATGGTCTTCTTAGGGTCAATACGTCATGTTCTAGTCGAACCGTATTAGGCGTGATTGTTATAGACTTTGCCTTTTCAAGATCAGATGTCGCTGAGAGAGGCACCAACAAAGATAAATATATTCTCCAACGATCTATCACTGTGAGGATATCTTCTTCTTTGTTCAATTCTGGGAAACCAAGACCGATCTTTTGCAACTTGACAGTCATGTTTGTTATCTCGGCACCTACTTCATATGTATTGTTATTAATGGAGGCGCCACTATATACACTCATATAATATATGCATCTATCTCGCATTTCGCGAATTTCTAAAGCAAGATCATTAAAAGCTTTTTGTTCTGCTACTGCTTTGTCATGCGCTGTAACTAAAAGCGGGGCCACCCATTTCCACTTTGAGATTTGGTTCCAAAACAGCCCGAGTAGGGCGAATGACCCAAAGGCAACAAGGAAAACGCACACAATTTCAATAAAGAACGGATCGACGGGATGGCCGCCAACTGTCACTTTTGCTCCTAGCCACTGGACCCTGACAAAGCCATAGCCGCCAAAGAATTGGAGTCCAGCGCTTGCGGCCCGGAGGAATGTAAGAGTTGAGCGCATTCTACATCATGTACAGTTACAGAAATGTCAACCATCAGTTATAATTCTTGAAAGCTCTTTGCGCTGTGCTGATCTATTTCCACTGCAACACGGATCATAAATCCATCAACGGCAGACGTAGCTGGTGATGCGTCCACACCACCAGCCACGTAGTCACCCATGAAAGGAACAAGAAAATGGACGACCATCATACTTTACACTGGATTGAAAGGGCAGTGCGTAATGGAGAGTTAACGCCGGAAAAAGCTGAAATCCTACGGCAGGATGAACAACTCACGGCAGAACTAGAGGAGCTGATGAAGTATGAGCCGGGTTGGATACCGTTGCGAATTACCCGCCTACCCTAATGGGAACCTTGCAACGCTGACTAAAGGTATGGTATATAAGGGAGTCTGGCCGAACTAGCAGCTAAGGTCCCTCTTTCAATTATCAAAGTTGTTCATTGGTGGGGCTGATCGAATTCCCGTGTAGGGGCGAGGTATGATAACCTTCATTGGACTGGCTATTGCCCTAGCCGCTGCTGCCTACGGGATGTTCTACGGTATCTCCCTCATCTATGAGGTGGTCGGGGTCCTGGCCACGCTGATGGCCTTCTTTATGTTCCCATTCGTTATTACCATAGCTCCGTGGTATGGTGCGATTATGTACGGTGATATGAAGCCGTTCATAATCGTCTATGGCGGTGGTATGGCTGGATTGATAATTGCCGCTTATGGGAGCCGCTAATCGACATCCTTTGTTTGAATGACTATGTACTGCTCTGCTAGCGGGGCAAAGGCGGCATACCTGGCACAGATCCGTCTTTTGCTTGAGGCTCTCAACGGCGCTCTTTGCCCGTGTCACCGCCACGGGAGTGAGACCGCTCTGGCTGTCCAGCTTCAGGGCGGTTCTGCTGTCGATCAGCCGATCGCGGGTCACCAACAGATCCTGGAGCTGAGCGATACAGGCATCCTGTGGCGCCACCGGCGCCAGATCTGTCAAGGCCTGACCGTATCGCTGCAGCATGACTGCATCGATGCGGTCCATCTTGGCCAACTCGCCGAACGCAAGGGCGAAGTGCCGGGTGTTTCTCGGGTTGACCACGAGGACCTCGTAGCCCCGTTCATGCAGGGACTGGTGGACGCTGCGGTGATAGCGCCCGGTCGCCTCCATCACCACCCGGGTGACCGAGTGCGTGCGCAGGAAACCGTGGAACCCCCTCCAGTTCGATCCGGTGTTCCCGAACCGGCGGTCAACACCATCGACATGAACGTCGAGGTGTTGCTTGCTGCACCTCGATGCCGGCGGCTACCTTTGTCATGTCCCTCGTTCCTCGTCTTGTGACAATACGGGTATGTCCAGGCATCCATTCAGGACACGAGGGACATAAGGGGCAGGCCGACCACGCTTGTGGACGGGTCAATCACCCGACATCGTATCGGTCCGACCTGCCCCTGAGGCCTCCGTCCCGGTAAGGGGACGGAGGCCTCTCCAGAGTGCATCACCACCCCGGAAACCGTGTCAAATTCCGACAGTTTTCCACAGATGCCCCGACACCAGCCGCCTGTGGACAAATCAACACTAAAATTGATGAAGAGGGTCATACAAGATCGACGATCGACTTGTTCTCCAGCCCGTCCGCCGCCGCCAGAACCATCCGCGCCCGCCGCGCCAGGCCCTGCGCCGTCTTGCACCGCCGCGCCAGCCTTTCCAGCTCACGCCGTTCTGCGTCCGACAAGGTAATCGCTACGGCCACTCTGCCCACCGGTTATCCCTCCGATACAGCCGATGAACATACTCTGACAAACTTATCGAACAGGATGTCTAGGCGCGCGTCGAGGCCGAACGCGGAATGTGGAAAACTGCGTGCCCTGCAGGCCCGGTTCGCCCCTCATCCGGCCCAGGTCGCCGGTAGATAAAGGCCGGCCCTAACCGGAAACCACCTTCGGGCGGACACGGACGACGCCCTGCTTCTTGCGGATTTCGAACCCGCCGGATTTCTCGACCAGTGTACTCAGGTTCGCGCAGCCGTAGCTGCGCGGATCGAAATCGGGATGCGCGCCCTGGATTCGTTGCCCGACGCTGCTCAGGTTCTCCCACCCGTCGGCGTCGGGTTCGCCGATCGCGCCTTCAATGATCTTTCGTGCCCTGTTCGGTGGATCCTTCTTCTGCACCGCGGACCCGCCGGCCGGCATCGTCCCGGCTTTCTTCTCCTCCGGATCGGCCTCCTGGAGGTTCTCGACATAGATGAAGCGGTTGCAGGCATTGCGGAAGGCCTCCACCGCCTTGCGTTCGCCGAAGCCGTACACCTCAAGCCCTTCCTCGCGCAGGCGCTGGGCCAGCCGCGTGAAGTCGCTGTCGGAGCTGACCAGGACAACCCCATCGAGGGTGCGCTTGTACATGAGGTCCATGGCATCGATCACGAGCGCGATATCGGAGGCGTTCTTGCCCTTCGAGTTGCTGCGCTGCTGGTGCTGCAGGATCGCCAGGGACTTGATGGCCCCGTCCCAACTCCCGAGACGCTGATTCGAGAAATCGCCGTAGACGCGCCGCACGTTGGCCTCGCCCAGCTTGACGATCTCGGCGAAGATCGCCTCGGCGTGTTTAGCGCTTGTATTGTCTGCGTCAATCAGAACCGCGAGGCTCTTCGTTTCCCGGGCTTCCGGCATCGGTGCTCCTTGCGGATGCCCCTCCGGGGGGCAGCCCGCGCCGATTCTGGATCATGGTTACCGGACTTTCATACAGAATTGCCACCGCTCGCACCATGCCGTGTCAGCCGTTCCATCTGCCGGGAACCCGCTTCGCGTCCGGTTGCCGTTACGGACGATACCGTTCCACGGATCGATGGTGGAGCGGGCTCCCGGGACAGGACGGGTGGACTGGACTGAACTGAATTGATCGGTGCGCCGGGTCGAGGCTGTCAACGCCCTCATCCGGCAAGCCCATTTCCTTCCCGCCGGTCCGGGCCATGGCACGTTCCGGAGCCGGGAAGCCACAGACTGTGCCGCAGTGACGCCGCCTACCTGTTCTCTCGCCCGGATGCGTCCTTGAGCATGTCACCGGACACGGTCTCGTCTGGATCGGACTCCCTGTCGATCTTCATGAGCAGCGGGGGAAGCAGGAAGAAATCGGCGAAGAGTGCGAGCGCGATGACGAGCGCCGTCAGCCTGCCCATTCCCGCGTTGAGTTCGAAGCTGGAGAGGCTGACCACGACGAAGCCGGCCACAAGCACGAGAGAGGTCGTGACCAGGGCGCGGCCGACGGTGCGGAAAGCAACGCGCACCGCATCTGGAGGCCCACATCCAAGCTCGAGCCGGGCGCGCCTGTACTTGCTGAGGAAGTGCACCGTGTCATCCACCACGATGCCCAGCGTCATGGCTGTCACCATGGAGAGCGACACTCCCACCTCTCCCACCGCCAGCCCCCATATGCCGAAACCCAGCGCGCAGGGAGCCAGGTTCGGAACGAGGCTGGCGAACCCCAGCCGCAGGGATCTGAGGGCAAGCACGAGGACGATGGAAATTCCGACCAGGGCAATCGTGGTGCCGAGCAGCATCGCGACGATGTTGCGGCGCCCGAGGTGGGCGAACATCAGGGTGCCGCCGGCACTCTCGGCATGCACGATATTCGGCGCGTGGTCGGCCAGCCACCGCAGGGCGCGCCGATCGAGCTCGATCACTTCGTTGGACGACAGCGTCCGTGTTGCCGCCGTCATCCGGGTGGCCGACCTGTCCACCGAGATCTGGTTGTCGAGATCGAGCCCGAAGGGAAGCGACAGCTCGTAGAGCAGGAGATACTGCGCGGCCAGTTCACGGCTCGCGGGCAGCCGGTATTCGGTCGGATCATCGCCGTGCATGTTCCTGTTGAGGCGCCGGAAGGTATCACTGATCACGTTGACGTGGATCGTCTCCGGCTGCGCCCGGTACCACTCCGCGAACGCCGCGACATCGGACAGGTAGGCGGGATCGACGATCCGTCCCGCGTCGCCCGAGGCGAGCGCGTACTCTATGGTATAGATGCCAGTCAGGTTCTCGACGGTGAAGTCCGCATCGCGGCGAAACTCGATGCTCTCGTCGAAGTAGTGGAGGAAGACGTCATTCAGTTCGTTGCGGGGTATCGAAGCGACGAGCGCAATGACGATCACTCCGAATCCCCACCCCAGCACGTGGCGTCGGCGGATCACGAACTCTCCCAGCGCGACCATCGCTGCATCCCGACGGTCTGCCGCCGCTCGAACCCGGATCGGCAGCAGCGAAAGCAGCGCCGGCAGCAGGGTCACCGACAGCACGAACGCTGCGCCGACCCCGAACGCGACGAAGGTCCCCAGGTGGCGGAGCGGCGGCACCTCGGAGAAATTCATGCTCAGGAAACCGACCGCGGTTGTCAGGCAGGCGAGGAACACCGGCTGGAGATTGACCCGCATCGACTCGATGATCGCATTGCGCTTGAGTTCGCCGTCTCCAGGGGCCGGAGGCGGTGCATCCGCACGCCGGCCCGTCGGCGCTTCGGACGCACCGCCCTGCATGTGGTGGACGAGGCTCGAGAAGATGTGGACACAGCTTGCGATTGCGACCGTGAGCACGACGACCGGCGCAATGGCGGACGGCGGGGTCATCGGCAACCCCACCCAGCCGCCAAGCCCCACCGCCACCATCACCGACAGGGCGACAACGAGCATGATCGCAAACGTCCCGCTCAGCCCACCGGTCAGGAACAGAAGCATCAGCGCCATCGCCACGAAGCTCGCCGGAACCAGGGTCTGCAGATCGTGTAGCGAAACCTCCATGAAGGTCTGGTTGAAGATCACCAGGCCGGTTGCGCGCACGTCCATACCGGGGAAACGCTCGCGGACCTGTTCGGCAAGCCCGTATGCGACCGCGGCAACCCGGGCCCCTTCGCGCATCTCGTCCTCGCCCGGCAGTTCCACGGTAACGTTGATCCCGCTGACCTCTCCATCCGGCGCGATCAAGCGCCCCGCCAACTGGGGCTCTGCCAACGCGATCGCACGAATCCGGGACCGCTCCCCGACATCGCCCGGAGCGGTGGCGCCCACCAGGTCGCGAACGACAATGTCATCTCCGTCAACCGTCGAGTGCTGGAAGTTGGTCAGCGAGTCGACGCGGGTCGCGTACGGAATTTGCCACGACTGTTCGGTGAGCCAGAGGGCCGCCTCCAGTGCCATGGCCGATGTGGCATCGCGATCCCCGGGCGCAATGGCGAAGAAGACGTTCTCGGTCTCGCCGTAGGTGTTCTCCATCGCCTCGCTTGCGAGGAGCTGGGGATTGTCCCTGGTGAAGTAGATCCGATCGTCGGCCGAAAACTCGAGAAATGCGGTACCGGTCGCAGCGAGTCCGGACAGGATCAGAGCGACGGCGATGATCGGGTACCGCAGCGTGATGGCCCAGCCGCCCAGGTGCGATTCCAACCGGGACACCGCCTGCGTGATCTGCTTTTGCGTCGAGCGACTCACACCCGGCTCCCGGGTCCTGTTTTCCTGCTTCATGCGCCGTGGCGGTCATCGCGCGGTGCGCAGTTCGCGAACGGGCTAGAAAGCAGTCTCGCACGTCAATACGGCCGGAGCGACGTCCGACGGGCCGCGGAGTGACCTGTGCGTCTAATGCGCGCTCCTTTGGCCCCGCGGACGAGCAACCTGACAGGCGTGCCGATACTGCATTTCCATCGCGGCCCGGTCCCTGGGTGTTGCGCAAGAAGGCAAGTGAGGCGGGGCCATATGCCATGCTCATACGATGGATCCGGACACCGGCGCCTGCCACGGGTGTCCGCCCCGCACAGCCGGCAATATGCCGATCGGGAGTGCTCACATGCGTCGCCATTCCAGGAAAACGGTTACCGTGGAACCTGTACATGTCGATCAACCACGTTGAACAGGCCTCGTCGTCAGGGGACCTGCGCTGAAACAGGACAAGACGCGTTCCTGACCACCCGTTGGTGATACGCCTTGGTTGAAGCATTCAACAGCGCGTCCGTTCACGGCGACGATCCGGAGGTATCCGGAGATCCGGCACCATGCGGGCGCAAACGGGGTGCCCCGCAGGCACCCGGAAACCGACTGCTCGAGTTCGGTCACGCGGACGTCATGCTCGTGGCTGCCCTGGATGTCACTGCTCTGCCCTGCGTCGGGCCATGGGTCTTCAGCCCCTGTCCGCGATCCTTCCGGGATCTTGCAGCGGGGTGGCCCACATGGGCATCGGGCGAGAGCTGGGGGAAAGGCGTGCAGACAATATCGCGGACTTCGTAGCTGAACGGGTCTCCGGACTGGTCGGCAAGATCCGTCTTCGACCCCGGCACGACCGAAGGGCTGTCCGTCGCGTTCCCGACACCGCCCTTTCTTCGTCGAGAGCCTGTTCACGGACGGCCCCGGATCCGATCTTGCCGCAGATTTCCGGAAAATCTGGATCCCGATGACCAATGAGGTCTCTGACTGTCTCGAGCAGAAACCGGGCAGCGGTCAGGCGTTGCACACAGCTGCGTCAACACCTGTGCCGCTCGGTCCGGCACACCGCTACTGGTTCATCCTCGCGCGAGCAGGGAACCCGATGGACCGGCCTGTCACACGCCTGGTCCCCCGAGAAGACCGGAAGGGCCGGGAACCCGTCGACTTGAGGCCTTGCCGATGGAGCCGTCCGTTACCCGACGTGGGTGCGGAACAGGCTCAGGGTCCGTTCCCGGGCGATTGCTCGGCTCTCGGGGTGGTGACTCTCGCGTTGCTCGCAGTTGAACCCATGACCCGCCGGATAGACATAGACCGGAGAATTCGGGTGCGCGGCCTTGACCGACTCGACCTCGTCCATCGGAATCGCGTGATCCTGGTCCCCGAAGTGAAAGATCACCGGGCACTTCGGCTCGAGGGCCTTCGCACCGCCGATGCCGCCACCGTAGTAGGAGGATGCTGCAGCGAAGCCATCAAGCCCGCAGGCGGTCAGCCACGTCACCAGACCGCCCCAGCAGTAGCCGACAACCCCGACCTTGCCCGCCGAGGCTACGACATCACGCGCAGCTGCAATGTCCAGCAGCGGTGCTTCGTTGCCGACCTCGTTCTTGTAGCGGAGCCCTTCGGTAATGTCGTCCTGGGTGTATCCGAGTTCCACCCCAGGCGAGACCCGGTCATACAGCGCGGGACAACAGGTCAGGTACCCGTCTGCGGCATATTCGTCCGCGACCGAACGGATATGCGAATTCACCCCGAAGATTTCCTGGATGATCACGAGTCCGCCCCTGGGCGTTCCCTGCGGCTGTGCCAGGTAGGCCCCGAAACCATGTCCATCCGAGGCGGTGAGATTGAGCATCTCGCTCATGGTGTCCTCCATTGGTGTGGCCTGTCGTCAGCCGGTCAGAGGTGTAGTGGATCGGTTGGTCCCTGACAACCGAAGTCCCCGGGTCGACTGGACCCAGCATCCTCGATACCCCCTTGGGGAGGAACGTTCCCCGCGAGGCGGCCTATCGGGGACATGCGGCGCGGGCGCCGGCGGCGCGGAACTCAACGGCAGTGTACCCTCGCGTCGGACCCGGCGAAGACAGGCAATCATGCGGTCTGTCATGGGGGAACACGTCCGCGATGGCGTGCAGCGAGTGTGCGATGCGGAGCGAAGGTCGGTCGCGAGACTCGCTCTCGGCGATGCCGGCAAGCTCCACCGGCGGCCGGTCGGGAAACGTCGCGATCAGCGACAGGCTGCCGCCCATGGCCTCGACCGTCCTGCGCAGCGTCGAGAGCAGGAGATCGCTGCGCTGCTCCATCCGCGACACGGCGTCCTGGCTGACGCCGAGCTCGCGCGCGACGCTGACCTGGGTGAGGTGGCGGGCCTTGCGCAGCTCACGCAGTGTCATCTCCTCGGAGATGAACTCCTCGGCCAGCGCCTCGACCTTGCGGCGCTCGGCGGGATCGAGCCCGGCGATCACGTCTTCGACATTGAGACCCATCACGATTCTCCTTCCTTCGCGAGGCGGGGGCCGGGGCGCTCGCCGGTCCCGCGCAGAGCCGGAAGCCCAGTGACGAGCGACGCCGCGCGGTGTTCGACCTTGCGGCGCCCTGCGGGCCACCTGTCGGCCCCGACCCGGTGCAGATTGCCTGATGGCTGCCGGCGATCTCGTCGCGTGCGCTCCAGTAGCCCAGCCCATCCGTCACAACCACCGCGCCGGGGGCCAGCCAGTGCTTGCTTGGCGCCACGCCCGATCTCGCGCTTGCGGAAGCCCTTGACCGGCGCCAGCTTCCGCTTGCGTGGGCGCCCTTGCACACTGGTCGAGACCGCCGCCACGAAGGGCGTCTTGCCCGCCGCGCCGCGGCCCCGCTTGCCGCCGGAGCGCACCCCGCCGAGAGAAGCGTCGTCCATCTCGACCCGCCCCGTAAGCGCCGTCTCCCCTTCGCGCCGTGCCATGACCGCCATGATCTTGTGCTTCACGGCCCAGGCCGTCGGCTGCTTGACCCCGAGACGGCGGCCGAGTTCCATCGACGAGATGCCGTTCTTCGCCGTCACGATCAGGTGGATGGCGGCGAACCAGAGTGTCAGCGGCAGCTTGGTCGCGTGGAAGATCGTGCCCGCCGTGGGCGATGTCTGTTTCTTGCACCGGTTGCATTGATAGAGCCCGCGCCCCGCCAGCACGCAATGCCCGCGATGACTGCAGCAGGGGCAGAGGAAGCCGTCCGGCCAGCGCAACCGGAGCAGCGCCGCGCGGCACTGCTCCTCGGTACCGAAAGCCTCGCGAAACGCCTCGTCGCTCAAACCACGCACGCGCGATGCAACCTTGAACCTCATAACCGTGACCCCCTCATACGGAACGTATTGAGACATGCAGCCTCACGTGCGGAGTGTCACGGATAAGAAGGTTGATTCTTATCGAGTTTATGTCATATTATCTCTACGAGAAAAACTTTGGTAAGATGACTCGAAATGGATCCTAGGCAGAACCCCTATGCGCCTGGCGCCGGCACGCCCCCGCCCGAACTTGCAGGGCGAGACGAGTTGATCGAGCGTGCCGCCATAGCGCTGGACCGCATTCGCGCGGGGAAATCAGCTCGAAGCTTCATCCTCTATGGGTTGCGCGGAGTCGGCAAGACCGTCCTGCTCAACCGCATCCGCCTAGATGCCGAAGCGCGCGGCATCGCCAGTGTCAAACTGGAAGCTCCTGAGGAGCGATCTCTGCCGGCCCTGCTTATTCCGGCGCTGCGAGCAACCCTTTTGCGCTTGAGCCGCGGAGAGGTGCTCAGAGACAGTTTGCTGAGAGGCATGAGGGCGTTGGCGAGTTTCACCAAGGCCCTCAAGGTCAAATATCAGGACATCGAATTCAGCATCGATGTCGATCCTGAAACCGGGCTGGCTGACAGCAGCGACCTCGACACAGATCTCACGGATCTCATTCTGACCCTCGGCAATGCCGCCGGCGAGCGCGGCACCGCAATCGTGCTCTTCATTGACGAATTGCAATATGTACCGGAAGACCAACTCGCCTCTCTGATTGCTGCGCTCCACAGCGCCAGCCAAGAGCAGTTGCCGATCACCATGGTGGCGGCAGGGCTGCCCCAACTGGTCGGGCGGACTGGCGATGCTAAGTCCTACGCAGAGCGCCTCTTCGAATTCGCGTCCGTCGATCGCCTCGGCGACGATGATGCCCGCGATGCCCTCGTCGTGCCAGCTTCCAAGGAGGGGGTCACCTTCGAACCCGGCGCAGTCTCCGAAATTCTGCGCCAGACAAGTGGCTATCCCTACTTCCTCCAGGAGTGGGGTAAGCACAGCTGGGACGTCGCCGAAGCTTCCCCGATTGAGCTCGACGATGCGCTGCATGCAACAACTCAGGCTCTCGCTGAACTCGACGCGAGTTTTTTCCGCGTGCGCTTTGATCGGTTGACGCCGACCCAAAAGCGCTACATGCGTGCCATGGCCGAGCTTGGGCCCGGGCCCCACCGGTCTGGTGATATCGCCCACATCCTAGATCGGCAGGTCACTTCGGTCGCCCCCATACGCAACGCACTTATCGCCAAGGGCATGATTTACAGCCCCGCCCACGGTGACACGGCATTCACCGTCCCGCTCTTCGACGACTTCATGAAGCGGATAGTGCCGCAACTATGAGGAAACCTAGCACGTCACTTATACGAAATCCGGGTCGGTCGGCCGGCCAGCTGCAACAGAAACCAGCCAAACCCGTTTTCGATGACTTGATAATCCAGTCACCAAAGCAAACATCGGGAGCGGTGCGCGGCTGGCACAACTTCTTTCCCTACTATGCAGGCTATCCTGAGCATTTTGCTCGTTCCGTGCTGGCCGGCGCCGGGTTGCTCAAGAACGCGTTGGTACTGGATCCGTGGAACGGCAGCGGCACCACGACGTTTTCTGCCTCTCAAATCGGTCTCGCTTCGCAAGGGATCAACCTAAATCCGATCATGCTCATAGTCCCACGCGCGCGCCTCTTGCCACGCACTGAAGCCGATAGCCTCGAGCCATTGGCGCGGGAAGTCGTCAAGGGACTGCGCAGTAACCGGCGCTTAGTCTGAAGGTAAGCGATGGGGTGGATGCTCCCTCCCCTGTGTGGGCTTTTGATGTACCACCTTGGCACAATTCGATGCCGTCGGGAGGGGGCGTCCACCCCATCGCTTACTGTTGAGCACGATCATCGAAACATGCGCGCGGATGTCCTGCCGTGGCGCGCCATGGCCGCACGCCCAAACCAGGTTCTTGCCCCGCTGAAGACGTGCGGGCGCTTGGCGAGAAATGGCACTCGATGGCGGGCCGTGGGTACCGGTCAGGCGACCGCCCTGAGACCGTTCTTCGCCACCGGCGTCAGGAGCTTCAAGGAGGCGCCACGCGGACGCTTCTCACCCCGCTCCCACTGGCTCACCAGACCCTTCGTCACGTTGAGAAAGCGCGCGAACACGATGCGTTGCCCCAACTGCGGCCCGCGGTCCCGGTGCGCGAGCCGGGCGTCGCCTGGATCCGCCTGACCGTGGGCACTCCGGGCCGGACCCTTACGCCCCGTGCCGATCGCTCTGGTCCGCTCATGGCAAGCGCGGGTAGACTGGCGTTCCGCTCGCCTGAAACCACATGAGGACCCGTCATGCGAAACCCACTGCGAGAACGTCTTGACTCCGGCGCCGTCTGCGCCGGCATCCTGACCGCCATGCCCAGCGTCCCTATGGCGCAGACCCTTTCGCGGCTGGGCTTCGACTGGATGTTCATAGACATGGAGCACGGCCCGATCGACATCGAGTCGTGTCACCACATGATCGCAGCATCCGCCGGAACCGAGTGCGCGCCCGTGGTTCGGGTCATGGAACCCCGGATCAGCTACACCAAGCCTGTCCTGGACTCCGGAGCCATGGGGCTGGTCTTTCCCATGATCACCACCCGCGAGGCGGCCGAGGCCGCGGTCCGCGCCGTTCGCTATCCGCCCGAAGGCGAGCGTGGCTGGGGGCCGTTCTACGCTCCCATGCGGTGGGGGAACGGCGATGCTATGGAGTATTACCGGGCATCCGGCGACATCGTGATCATTGCCCTTATCGAGCACGCAGAAGCGGTCGCCAACATCCAGGAGATTCTCAAGGTCCAGGGTATCGACGTTTTCCTGATCGCGCCCATGGACCTCGCCGCGAGCATGGGTCATGTCGGCAACCGCGACCATCCCGACGTGCAGGCGAGTATCTCAGTCGCGGAGGACGCCATCCGTTCGGCGGGCCGGAACATGGGAGGCCTGTGCCTGTCCGCGGAGGAGGGAAACGAGAAGATCGCGAAGGGCTACAACGTGATCCTGATGGGGTTCGACCTGTTGCTGCTCCAGATCGGCGCCCAGTCCATGTTGGATGGCCTGAAGCGCTGATCCGGACGGGCATGTCCTCCGGGCCCGTCCAGGTCAATCAGCTTCATGCCGGCGGCACTCGGCGGAAGTGCCGGCGAAGGGCCACCTGCTGATCAGGTCACGGACCCCGCGTCCGCGACAAACTGCAATCAGCCCATTGATTAACTACGTTTTTTGTCCGCTTGTCCAGCGCGGATATTGAGTTTCCTACTTGGTTCCTTTTGGTGCTTCCGGGCGGATCTTGGCCAGTGATCCGCACCTTCGATGGGATGTCTGATGCCATGCAAGTAATCGTTCGGTCGGGCCGCGCGGATCGGGAAACGTAGGCGTCGCGACTGGCTGTGACGGTAGGAAGTTCCTCGATTGTGCGACCCGAGATTACCTCTGAGTTCAACGACTCCACGGCCCGACCGAACGATTACCCATGCAATGAGGAGCGAGTCATGTCGCCAAACTGGAGGAAGAGCTACTTGAGCAATGGCATCCTGGCTCTGGTTCTTACGAGTTGTTCTGTGAGCAACGGGGCAAACGCACAAGTCGAAAAAGGAAACAGAGATGGTTCACAGGACAATTTGTCCGTGTCCAGGTATTGCGAGAATTTCGCTGCGAAGCATTCCGGGATGAATGGTCTTGAATTCCAAGAGAATTCAGCAAGAATAAGAGAGAGATCAGATATCATGATGTGGATTTCGAATCTGCTTCATCCGTCGGATTCGGAGTTTACGGCGGGGTATGATTGCCATTTTCAGGCAAGGAACAGGGACGGACGTGTTCACGATATTTCAGTTGGCATTTTTCTGACGAGACATTTGCGCTTTGCCGAGTACACGCAGTGGAAGAATCTTCAAGTTGTTCCAATTGCATACGTGGTGGACAAGACCAACAACAAGGCAGGATACGGGGTCTTCAAGTATCTGGAGAATCCATAGGGGTTATCAGGTTCCGGCCGGTAGTCTCAGAATGTCAACGATATCTGGCCGAGAGGGCCGAAGTCGGCGACGGCCGCGCCACCAGGCTCCGCGAAGTATATTCCGGCGGTCGTGCCCGTATTGACCACTCGGCCGGCGCTCATGCCCTCGCCCTCGCGGCTGCGCTTGTTGACCAGCCATATCATGACATTCGGCGGGTCGCCAAGGGCATTGCCGCCACGGCCCTCTCGCACGACCTCGCCGTTGGCGATGAGGGTCACCGGGATGTTGGGTCGGTCGATGCCGTGCCAGCGCTCGACCGGAGGACCCAGCACCAGCGGACCATCGGTGCCGTTATCGGCCATGACCCAGGCAATCGGCCTGTTGAGCCAGCCGCGGACATGGCCATTCACGACCTCGATCGAGGGGTGCATCGACCGTATCGAGGCCGCAACTTCTTCCTGGGAGTAGGGGGTGGCACGCGCGGGCAGGTCTGCGCCCAGGGTGAAGGCAACCTCGCTCTCCAACCCGATGGTCAACAAGTCTCCCCAAACTACAGCACCCTGAAATCCCGATGAAAATTCAAACCGCAGCACGGGATTCATGGGGAGGGGTACTGGAAATTAGCCAAAGTGCAGCATGTCGTTGTTAAGTACATCAGGACCCATACGCGAGGGTCTCCTAAGTCTCAAGTGCGCGACGAATTTTCTCCGCGATTTGCGCTAGGTCGTTGCGACCCACAAGCAGATCCCATTCAGCCGTCTTCCGAAATGCCCTGCCATCTACCCTCTCGACATGGAGCCGTAGGCGGAGTACGGGTCCGTCATCTGTTTTTTCATGCGTGTCGACCTCTATCCCTATCAAGTCAGCAACGGGCCGAGATGATGGAGGCGTTCGACGAATTTGATCGCTCACGATAAGAGGCTCCCCCATGTCTAGCGCCGAAATTATCAACTTCGAGAGTGCCGCAAAGCGTCTACCACATCGATCAGATTGTTATTCAACAGAGTTGCCTGAGAACCAGACAACTCCATTGCCTTCAACTGAAGGTCGGCAATCGCCGAGATTTGGCCGTGAATCTGACGAAGTTCCTTTACCACCGCCAGACCTATCAATTCGTGATTTTCCAATGCACTTAGCGGTAGCAAAATGGACGAATCTCGACCCTTGACATTCACTCGAAGCTCAAGGGCTGAAGACCCGTCTGGCTGCTCCAAAATCTGAATAATCTCGGCTGTCGGGATTGTCTGACCGGTTTGGTGAGTGCTTGGTTCGCTCATGAGAACCCTCCTTCTCGTGGGTGATGAGCCCCGCCGGTGGCCGCCGGCGGGGCTCATGATTCATGCGCCGATGTAGTGGAAGACGGCAAGGCCCTGCGCTTCAGCCTGGGCGGCGCTGGACACTAGTTCGTCGATCATGACCACATCAAGGCCAGCCTCGAACCCGTAGACGGTATCGCGCCCGCTGTCTGTTGTCAGCAGGAACACCGTATCCGACGCACCGTCACCAGCGTTCAGGTTGTTGCCAAGCACGACGATGTCATTCCCGGGACCGCCGTACAGAAGATCACTCTCGAGGTCGCCATACAGGGTGTCGTTCCCGAAACCGCCCGACAATAGGTCATTGTCCTGACCACCACGTACCAGGTCATTTCCGTTATCGCCGTACAGGAGATCGATCCCCATGTTGCCGTTCAGGACGTCATTTCCTTCGCCGCCAGACAGTACGTCTTGTCCCTCGCGCAGATGGATGGTGCCGGTCCGGGTCTTGCCGGCGGTCCACGCGCCTTCGTTCTGTCCGCCGTAGATGGTGTCGTTGCCGGAGCCCCCATAGAGCACATCGGCGCCGGCGTTGCCGTTGATGAAGTCGTCGCCGGCTCCGCCATGGATCGTGTCTCGATCAGTCGAGCCGTCGAAAGTTCGGCTCCATGGGTCGTCCCAATGGGTCCAGTATTGTCCGTTGCCCATGAGGGTGTCGTCACCTTCCCAGCCATGGATCACATCGTTGCCAAAGCCGCCCTGAAAGGCGTTGTTTCCGGCATTGCCGATCAGCGTGTCGGCGCCATCGGTTCCGTTGCTGGCAGTGCTGACAAGATCCCGGGTCGCAGGTCCGAACAGTGCCTGCGCCGCGGCGATGTCATCGGGTTGCAGATCGTCGCGGCCAAACTGGTGTGCATAGAAGGTGTACGGCGGCCCGGACATCACGTCACCGGGAACATCGCTGTGGAGAATGCCGATTGCGTGGCCGAGCTCGTGCAATACGGCGTCGTAGAACGATGTCGCGTCCCACGGTTCGAGGGGATCAAAGACAAGCAACGTCTTCAGGTCGGGAGCTGGCCAGCGCCATGCGACGGCCAAGGTGCCGCCAGGGCCATCGGAATCGAGCAGGGACATCGAACCGATCCGAATGTCGCTGTAAGGATGATCCTCAATCTCGACGAACCGGACTCCGCAGACCTGCTCCCATGCGTCCATGGCCTGGCGGACTATGTCTTTGGCCTGACGGATGAAGTCCGCATCGAAGTGATTGAGCGTCGCTCCCAACAGCACTTCGCGTTCGGGATCCACCGAGAAGAAGCTTTCGTGATGGAATGAGTAGCGAAAGACGTGTTTTCTCGGGTCCCATTGGTACGGCTGGTCGTACAGTACGTAGGGGCTCTCCTGGGGTCCGTGTGTTGCAGTGTCCATGGTGGTTCTCCGGTTCGGCGCGCGCATGAGCACGCAGCTAACCAGCCCAACATGGCGTCGGGCCGTTGCAACGTCACACGGATTGAGTGAAGCCCCGCCTATTCGCCAGGACGGGGAGCTACCCCATGCCGGATCAGTGGGCTGTTGTATTCAGCGGGCGACCCGACAGAGCGGGTCCGTGGACGTTGCACGAGTAGAAAGCAGCGTATGCCTTATCGCTTACTCAAGCGGTGGAGCGACCGATCACAGACAAGCCAGAGGTTCGAGTGAAGTCGACTCGGTACCAGCCAAGCAAAGCCGAGGTCGAGGAAGAGGTGACGATCCGCAGGGCGGACGGGACCGTGCCGACGCCTGAAGAGTTGGCGCGGGTCGCCCTGCAGTCCATGCGGGTTGTGACCGACCCAGACGCCTGACAGATCCGGCCCTCCAGCTAGCTCACCTTTTGGAACTTTCGTATATAATCCCCCATTGGAGCCTGCGTTCGATGGCCCGCGCCTCGGGCTATGCGCCGTCGACCGTCCACCGCATCTGGCAAGCCTTCGGCCTGCAGCCGCACCGCTCGGAGACCTTCAAGCTGTCATCGGACCCGCTCTTCGTGGAGAAGGTGCGGGACATCGTCGGGCTCTATCTCGACCCGCCCGAGCGTGCGCTGGTGCTCTGCGTCGACGAGAAGAGCCAGATCCAGGCGCTCGATCGCACGCAACCGATGCTGCCCATGCGGCCGGGCCAGGTGGAGCGGCGCACCCACGACTACATGCGCCACGGCACCACCACGCTCTTCGTGGCGCTGGACATCGCCACCGGCGAGGGTATCGGGCAGTGTTTTGCGCGCCACCACAGCCGGGAGTTCCTCAAGTTCCTGCGTACTCTCGAAGCCCGGGTTCCCGACGGCCTCGACGTCCACCTGGTGATGGACAACTACGCCACCCACAAGACCCCTGCCGTCCAGCGCTGGCTGGCCCGGCATCCCCGCTGGCATGTCCACTTCACGCCGACCGGAGCATCCTGGCTCAACCAGGTCGAGCGCTTCTTCGCGCTCTTGACCGAGAAACAGCTCAGGCGCGGCGTCCATCGCTCGACCCAGGAGCTCGAGCAGGCCATTCGGCGCTACATCGATACGGTCAACGCGAACCCGAGACCCTTCCGATGGACCAAGTCCGCAGACGACATACTGGCCACCATCAGACGCTTCCGCCTGAGAACAATCGATACCGCCGAACGTCAAAAGAAGATCATCAAAACTTCGGAATCGGGATACTGATATGCAAAGGAACATGAGGTGTGTGGAGGCCGCCAGTGGTCCCGTCAGCATTGCTGCCTGAGGTTGGCGCAGGGAGTGCAAGCTCGCCTCCACCTCCCTATCTACCCAGGCTGGCTGGCCGGTGTCAAACTACAGCACCATGAAATCCCGATGCAAATTCAAACCGCAGCACTGGATTCGTGGGTGGGGGTACTGGAAATTAGCCAAAATGCAGCGTGCTGCTCTTAACTATAGCAGGACCCGGTACGCAGGCCCCGCGGGAACTCAGCCGCCGGTATGACTCATGTGACGGGAAACCGACGGGCCTCGACGCCGTCTGTCGATCACGAAATCATGACCCTTGGGCTTGCGTGAGATCGCCTCGTCGATCGCCTCCATCACCAACTCATCGCCTTCCGAGCGCCTGAGAGGGGTGCGCAGGTCAGCGGCATCCTCCTGCCCGAGGCACATGTAAAGCGTCCCGGTACAGGTCAGGCGCACCCGGTTGCAACTCTCGCAGAAGTTGTGCGTCAGCGGCGTGATGAAACCGAGCCGCCGGCCGGTTTCCTCCACCCTGACATACCGTGCGGGTCCGCCGGTCTTGTAGTCGATGTCGGTCAGGGTGAACCGCTTCTCCAGCTCGGCGCGGACCATTGAAACCGGCAGGTACTGGTCGATCCGCATTTCCCCGCCGATGTCGCCCATCGGCATGACCTCGATGATGGTCATGTCCCACGACCGGTCGCCTGCCCACTGCAGCATGTCGCCCAGTTCGTCGTCGTTTACACCGCGCAGAGCAACCACGTTGAGCTTGATGTCGAGACCGGCGGCGGCCGCTGCATCCAGGCCGCGCATGACCTGTTCAATCCGGCCCCACCGCGTGATCCTGTGAAATTTCTCCGCATCCAGGGTATCGATCGACACGTTCACCCGGCGAACGCCGCAGTCGCGAAGCTCGTCCGCGAACCTGTGCAGCTGACTGCCATTGGTGGTGACCGTCAGTTCCTCCAGTTCGCCGGACTCGAGATGGCGGGACAGTCCGCGGAACAGGCTCATGACATTCTTGCGAACCAGCGGCTCACCGCCGGTCAGCCTCAGCTTCTTCACGCCCTGCCTGATGAAGACACTGCACAACCGATCCAGTTCCTCCAGCGACAGCACGTCACGCTTCGGAAGAAAGGTCATGTCTTCCGACATGCAGTAGACGCACCTGAAGTCGCAACGGTCAGTCACCGACACGCGCAGGTAGGTGATATGGCGTCCGAACGGGTCGATCATGCGGGTCATCCCGGGAAGCGTTGTGCATGTTCGTATATAGCGCTCTGCCACTATACCGATGCGCCCGGGGAGCGGCAAGAGTACGTAGGGTGTAAAATCGCGCGCGACACCGGCCGGGCCCTGAAATACGCGCCAGCGGGACATGTGTTGTTGACACCGGCCTGTGCTGGCACGGATGCTGGCGGTATTGACGGTTGATTCTGTCTTCGTCCGCGTCTTCGGAGCATCGCCCCGGTCGAACCGGCCCGGGGTGCGCGGCACCGACCACTTCCAGGACGAAGCGCATGATTTCAGACGCGTGGTGCCAGTCCACGCCCGACATTGAGCCAGGCCACCGCTGATTTCACGGCCTGTCGCATTCTCATCTCCGTGACCCTGAAACCGTCTCCTGCGGGAGAAAGCGTCATGACCATGTCCGGCGAACTGCGGCGCCGGCCGCGCCAGATCGAGGCCACCGACAGTGAATGGCAGCAACTCGGCGAGCAGGCAGCTGCCGCGGGACTGACCGTATCCGACCTCATCATGCAGTCCATGCTGACGCCGCCCGAACCGCCGCTCCAGGGGCTGCCGCCCGCCGTGCAGTGGCGCATGGCGCGCGAGCTGTCGCTGCTGGTCAGGATCGAGGAAATCCGGCTGCGCGCCCGCGGAGACATCACGGTCTGGAACGCCATTGTCGCCGAGGTCACCGCCGACCTCGACATCGAGGAGGCGCTCGGATGAACTCCTCGGTGAAACGACTCGAGATATCGGCAACCGCCGCAGAATGGGCACGCATAGCCGAACGGGCCGGCTCCACTCCGGTCGAGCAGTTCGTTCTTGCCTGCGCCGTCGCGGGCGAGCCATCCGAAGACGGATCTCACCCCGTGGCGCTCTCGCCGGTCGAGCAGCGCCAGCTTGCCAGGCGCGTCGAGCGGGTCGCACAGGCGCATGACGTGTTGTTCGCACGCCTGCCCGGCACCGGTCTCTGCCTGTACGAGGCACTGGTCGTCATCTGCCGCGCGGCACACCGGGAGCGATAAACCGCGTGCAGGTCACCCGTACCATCGAGTTCTCGGACTACCAGTGGGCCCTGGTCTGCCGGAGGGCGGAACACCGGGGTCAGTCCGTCGAGGAATACGTGATCGAGCGCGCGCTCACGTCCCGTCCGCACCCGGATGAGGGATCGCATCCCGTTGTGCTGTCTCCCGCCGAACAGGCGGCATTGTCTCGACACATCGCCGGGATCGACGAGACGGCGCTCGCCGGGTTCGAGACCTCCGAGCCCTGGGTGTTCGGGCTCACGTCCCGGATCGCCTTCCTCTTCGAGGCCACCATGCTGCAGATGCTTCGCGCCGGCGCGCACCGCGAACTTTCCCTGCTGCTCGCTGACAGCCTGGGCAAGGGCCGCGCAAGCCGGATTCTGCGCGAGTTCCGTAACCGGGCCCGGGAGCGGAACTGGCTCGATCGGCCACAGGGCACGTAGCACCGGTGGTCCTCGGACCGCTTCACACCGCAAACACCCGTGTTGCCAGCGCGTGGCCGGCCAGGGCCAGCATAAGCACCCCCAGGGCAGCGAGCCCTCCGGCTACGATGTCAGGAAACCCCGGCCCCGGTTGCTGTTCACCCGTGCACTGCTTCGGGTTGTGCCGTGCGCTTTCGGGAGCCCTGGCACATTCGGCCGGGGCCGCTTCACCACCGGCCATCATGCGCAGGTCAATCAGGTCACCGCGGGCTCCGGTTGCGGTATTGACCCAGGTCCCCGCGGTCTCACCCTCGAGCAGGACCTGCAGCGCGCCGCCGCGACAGGGCACGCGCCAGAAGCGCCCGCTCCGCCCGCCCTTGCCCGGGATCCGCCGACAGATGTCGGCAACCGTGGCTGTGAGCGGGTCCTCGCCGTCCGTCCCGCACCTCATGGAGACAGCCTCCGCCGAACCCCATGACCCTGCTTCGCCGCACTCAGCCGTTCGACGTCACCGGCCAGGTCCCGGCGAACGGACTGTGCCGCCGCCTGAGTGACGGGCACCTGCCGGGACCCGTTGGCCGCGCGAATGTCCTGGCCTGGCAAGGAGCACCGTGCCCGGCCCCGTACCGCCTGGCACGCCATCCGCCATGCCAACCGCGCTCCCGGCGCGGCGCCCGGACCGGGCCGGCAATTGATGAGCTCGGTTGCAAGCGCGCCCCGGCGCACGGCAGACCCCGCGCGCAGCGCATAGTCTGCGCGCGCACCGATCAGCACCGCGGTGAGATGCCGGACTTCGGACACGTTCGGGCGCTTGCCGGGCTCGAGGTGGCGCAGGATCAGCGCGGCGGCATCCTGCCATTCCGATCCCGGCCCGTTCTCGACAACCCGCATGGCGACAGCCTGTGCCGGCGGCGTCAGGTCGAGCCCGCCAGGGCCAACCAGGTCACGCAGCCACTCTTCCGGACCGGGGCCGGCGGGGCCGGTGAAGCGTACCCGCGGCGGTACCAGGTCAACGGGTTCCTTCTCCGCCACCAACTGGAGACTTCTCACGCCTGCGAAAACTGTCCCGCTCCCGCCGCCGTCGGAAACCCGGCTCCCAGCCGCAGGCGGCTCCTGATCCTGATCGGTGCGCAGATGGGTCTGGCGTACTCCGCGATGCCCATCACGACGACCCTCGAGCGTGCCGACCATGTCGGGAAGCAGGCGTGTTACCCGGTGCAGGAGCCCCGGCCGGACAGGATCCGGTCCTGACATGTCCGCGTGGGGCCCGTACCCGGAAGGCCCCGGAACACGCCTTCGTGACTGAGACCGTCCAGCCTCCACGGCCTCCCGGTCAGCAGTGTGGAGCACTACCCGGCGCACCCTCGAAACATCGTCAATGCGCAGGACCGGGACACCGGCCTCGGCGAGCCCCAGGAAGACCTGCCCGGCCCCCCTGGCAACGCACTGCCGCGCCTCTGCCACCAGCATCAGGCGACTGATCTTCAGTGCGTCGGCTGCCCGAACGAGTTCGAGCAGGACCCCCGGCGCAACCCTGGCGGCACCGTCCAGAACGACTATTCCGCCCTCAAGGTCTCGCAGCCTCGTCCCGGAGCCTCTGGTTCGCGCGAGAAACGCGTCTACCGATCGGACCGGGACACCCGTTTCAAGTGTTGCCGCCGCGACAGCCTGCCGCCCGGGGACCAGTCCGATCACCGGTCGACCGGGTACGAGGTGACGCAGGGTGCGCAGCAGTCCCGCCTTCCCTTCCCCAGAGCCGGTCCGCAGTCCCAGAACCCGATCACGGCCCAGCACCAGCGCCCGCAGGGCCCGTCCCTGGTGTTCCGTCAGACCTGATGCCTCAATCCAGGCGCCGACCCGGACCGCCGAGGCAAGGGGCCGGCTCGCCGCCATGCCCGCACGGGCGAATTCGAGCATCCGCGCGCCCGCTGCGTCCTCGCCGGACAGGATCCATGCGCGGGCACCGAAACCACGCGTTCGCTCCACGAGATGACCGTCACCCGCAAGCCCTGCGATGACCGCCTCAACACCGTCCGGACTGAACCGTCCGGGCATGCGGCCGAGCACGCCGGCGACCAGGTCCCGGTGCCGGAATACCGGTTCCCGCGCCCCGAGTTCGGCCGCAACGGCGCGGACGGCCGCGGCGGCCGAAACCTCGGTCCGGGCCCTGACTGCGGGAACCGGCGAGAAGGCGAGATCATGTTCCCACGCGCGGCGCTTCCAGCTTGCCACCAGGTCCGGGTGGATCGGCTCGTTCTTCGCCCGTCGGGTTGCGAGTGCCGCGCGACGCATGGTCCCGGCATTTCGCGACCACCCCCTCTCACCGATCCACTCGAGGATTTCGGACCGGCGGGACGAAAACACCGTCCGGCTCTGCCGCGGCCAGCCCAGGATCTCGAAGGCAGCAAGCCCCCCGCGCTGCACCGGCATGACGACAAACCCGTCGTGTTCGAGGCGTCGTGCGAGTTCGTTGCGGTACCAAGCACCGATCAGCAGGGCGTGACGGCGCAGGACGGGCAGGGCGAGAGGCCCGCCGGACACGCTCCCCACCGCAAGGTTGGCAACAACGGCGTGGGTATGAAGCTGCGGGTCAAGGTTGCGGTTCACGTGGTGCCGGAAGGTTGCGGCCACCATGCCGGGTGCCGGCACAAGACGGGCTTTGCGCGCTCCCTTCACCCGGACTGCGGCGTACAGCAGTCGTTGTTCCACGCGGAACAGGGTTGCGCGTACGGCCTTGTCGTGGGTACGCACGACACGCGGGTCGTCGTGGAGCAGTGCCGAAAGCGAGACCGTCTTGGGCGCGGAGAAGGTGATGTCGACACCGGGCGGGCCGTCATCTTGATCGACCGTATCCTGGAGGATGGCCGCAAACGGTTCCGGATCGACATGAGACGCGAGATCCAGGGTTTCACAACCGCGGCCGTACCATCGGCTCGCACGGTAGTGGACAGGATCATTGGCGCGGCACAGCCCGTCGCGCGCGTAGTACGCGACGGTCGAACTGGCCGAGCGCAGGGTCGTGACAGTCGCAACCACAGGACTTTACCAGGATCGGCAGAGGGATCAGGTCCGGGTTCGAAAATGTTCGGAACGTCCAAGAATATGTACCGGCATCACGTGCCGTGCCTTCAACAATGGCGCGACCCTACACCACACCGTGTCGGCTGGCCACCTCTAGACCGCTCTCCGACACCTACGCATAGCTGGCAGTTTCTGCTTGAAGCTGCCGAAACATCGCATGATCCGCTCATCACGCCGGCGAACCGGGCGACTCCGACAAGAAGACAGCGAACCCAGATCGCCGAACCATCCTCGTCGCAACCCTGTCTGGCGTTGATTCGCCCAGCGCGGGAAAGTCCTGGCACCGTCGTCCTTTAACCGTCTATGGACGCCCCGTCAGATGCAAGCACAGTTTCAGTCGCTTACGAGCGTATGCTCTGGAGCATACGGCCCTATCACATTGAAATCATGCAATAATCCATTGTCGCGTATGCTCTCAGCATACGCCTGTCGCTTCTTCTTCGCCGTTCCTGTATGCCATGAGTATACGCCCGGAGCGGTCCTCGCTGGCTCAGAATCCGCCGCGATTGCCGTCCCCCTTGCTCCGATATGTCCCTGATACCGAGCTACAGGAGCCGCCGAGAATGAACGATACGACGTCAGACGTGGCGGAATCCGGACCGGAAGCGGAAAAGAAAGGCGGCGAAACCCGCCGCGCCCGTTCGATCCGCTTTTCCGATTCCGAGTGGGAAGCCATTGAGAAGGCCGCGACGGAGCGCGGCATGAACGCTGCGGAGTTCGCCCGGCACGCCGCGCTAGGCGTCGCCAGCGGCCGATACGGCGCCGACCCAGGCGCCCTCCCGCCTCAATTGAGCGAGATGATCGAACGCATCTTCCGCAGTACCCATATCCTGGTGACGCTGAAACGCGAAGAATTGATCCGCGCGGACCGTGGCGAAGAGCTGGAGGAACTAGTCAAATCTACGCGCGCGTTACGGAAGTCACTCGCCGGAGCATCCCCAGACTAACTCAGAGCGACCCGTTCCACCGCTGCGCGGCACCTGAATACCACGCACAAGTACTCTACGACCTCACTCTCAGCGCCCAATAACTCATGCGTTCAACCGAAACGCGGCGAAAAACCGAATGTTCGAGATAACCAAATACCAACTGCTCGCATTGAACGACGTTCAACTTCGCGAACTCGTTTCGCGCCTGTGCCAAGCGGAACTGGAACTCCAGAGCTTGCCGTCAAGCGCCGTGAGATGGAGCGGATCCCACACAGCTGCGGATGGTGGCCTCGATGTCGAATGCCGGCTCGAAGGCCGTCAATTCACCGGCGCCTACGTGCCCCGCCTGCCAACCGGTTTCCAGGTCAAGAAACCGAAGATGCCGCCTTCGAAAATCAACCAAGAGATGCGCCCGAAGGGAACTCTTCGACCGATCTTCTCCGAGCTTGCCGCATCAAATGGAGCCTACATCGTTGTCAGTCTTGACGACGATCCGACGGGGCAGCCGAGGACACAACGCAAAACCGCCATCCGAAACCAGATCTCCGAGCTCCCCGATCGGGACCTGCTGCACACCGACTTCTACGGCCGCGCCGAACTCGCGGATTGGCTTCTTCAGCATCCGAGCGTTCAGATATGGGTACGCGCCGCGCTTGGCACTCCCCTTGAAGGCTGGAAGCCGTTTGGGCACTGGACCAATCCACCCCCAGACGACAGTGACGAACTTATCTGCAGACCCGGCCTCTCGATCATTCCGCCGGGGAGGGGGGCCGCCCGGCTCTCTATCGATCAAGGCATCCAACACATCCGCGATCTTCTGGGTACTTCCGACAAGGCTTTGCGCATGCTCGGCCTGTCGGGAGTCGGGAAAACCCGAATTGTCCAGGCCTTGTTCGAAGCCTCGGTCGGAACCGACCCTCTGGACGAAAGCCTCGCCATCTACGCCGACCTCGGAAACGACGTCCTGCCGACACCGCGCCAGGTTATCGGCCATCTCAAGGCGACTGGCCATCCGGCCGTTCTCGTGCTGGACAACTGTCCGGCCGCCACGCACAACCTTCTCGCAGGTGAGATTTCCGACGCCGCCGATATTCGCCTTATCACCATCGAATACGACATTCGCGAGGATAAGTCCGAGCATACGACGGTTATACGCGTCGACGCCGAGGGTCCTGACATCGTCGAAGCGCTGCTCTCGCGACGCTACCCATCGTTCGATCAAGGGAATGCTCGAACCATCGCCAAATTCTCTGACGGCAATGCCCGCGTTGCCCTCGCCCTCGCGAACACCGTGCAAGATAACGAGAGCCTCTCCGAATTCTCCGACGCCCAACTCTTCGACAGATTGTTCCATCAGAGAGGGGCGCCGGACCAACATCTTCTTGCAGCCGCTCAAACACTGGCGCTCGTTTACTCATACTCCGTCGCTATCGACGAAGACGGGGTTGACGAGCTCGGTACCCTCGCAAGTTTGATTGGCCAATCCCGTCAGGCCATTTACGCCGTCACGCAAACGCTTCTCGAACGCCAACTCGCCCAGCAACGCGGCGACTGGCGCGCGATCCTGCCGACGGCGGTCGCCAACCGCCTCGCCACAGGCGGTCTGCACAACATTCCCATCCACGATCTTCGCCGGACATTCGAAACGCTTTCGAACGACCGCCTGATGAAATCCTTCGGAAGGCGGCTCGGCTATCTCCATGTCGATGCTACCGCTCGGCAAATCGTCCAGTCCTGGCTTTCTCCCGGCGGTGTCCTGCATGAAATCGAAAGCCTAAACGGAGATCGGATGCAGCTTCTTGTAAACGTCGCTCCGGCCGCGCCAGAGGCCGTTCTCGATACTATTGAAGAGCGAGTCACCCAAATCGGAACCGGTACTTTCTTCTCCCAAGCTGTTACTCGGCCCGACGAACTCGCCGACCTCCTAGGGATGATCGCCTACGATGCCGCACTGTTCGAGCGATGTGTTGCTCTGCTCGTTTCGCTCGCCATCGCGCAGAACCGCGAACAACAAACCTATCCCGATGTCGCAAGCCGCCTTTCGAGTCTGTTTGCGCTATTCATGTCGGGCACGGAGGCCTCACCCGATACCCGCGAAAGTGTTCTCCGTCGGTATCTGTTCAGCACCGACGAGAATGAACGACGGATCGGTTCCCGGATGCTCGAGACCGCTCTGAAAGCCAGAGACGGGTTTTCCTTCTCCTTATTCGATTTCGGGGCCCGTCCGCGCTCCTTCGGCTACGAACCCCGTTCCCAGGAGGACCACGATCAATGGTTTCACCGGTTCATTTTCCTCTGCGTCGAGGCCGCAGCCCATGAAGACGCCGAGCTGTCGGTGCACGCCCGTGAAATGCTGGCGAATGCACTCGATTTGCTGATATTCGAGTGTCCGGCACTCCTTCCCGCTCTCTTGGATGCAGCAAGGTCGCTTCACGACCGCTGTCCCTGGTTGGAGGGCTGGCTGGCGGTCCGCTCCATAAGACACTCGGACGACCCCGCGGCCGACCCCGCGGCCGACGAAGAGAATTCCCGCGAAGTCGGCGAATTTCTGGACGAGCTCGACGACTTGCTTCGGCCCACCCGACTCGCCGATCAAGTCAGGGTCTACGTCTGCGACGCGGCACATGGTCAGTTCTCCGTATATGACGAACTCGACCATAGCGACGAAAAACGCATCGAAGAATCCCAATGCCGGCTGGCCGCACGCGCCTACGATCTCGGCCTGTCCGCTTGCGGGTACCCCGAAGTAATTGACGAACTCTCGGACGAACTGTTTACCGGTGGACCAGGCTTCCTCGCCGATTTCGGCAAGGGTTTGGCGGCCGGATGCGAGGAGCCCGCGTTACTCTGGCACCGCTTGTTGCGAGGCTTGGAGGCGGCGCGAGGAATGCCGACTCACTGCACCATCCTCTGCGGCGTGCTTGATGCCATTAATGAGCGCGATACAAACTTGGCGAGACGAATACTCGAAGATTCCGTAGAAAATTCCTTGCTTCGGCCGTTCCTCGTAAAGCTCCACCGGTCGGTGCCGCCGTCCTCCGAATCCATCCTCGCGTTTCGCTGGGCGCTCGACTTCGACGATACGCCGCTCGACCAATTTGCCGATCCCGCGTGGCAGAGACCGCCCCGGGCTTTCACCGAAACGCTCCTTTGCGACCTTTTCTCGGACATCCTCAACAGACCTCACGGCCCAAAGGTCGTCCTTGCCGGATTGGGCATGCGAATCCAAATCTCGATTCGCTCCGAACTCGGCATTGGCCCCGAACTCAAGCGCCTTGGATTGGCGGCCGCTGCCGCAATATTCCGCGAGCCCAAATATCGCCACGATCAATCCGTCCACCGCCACCTTCCACGTGTCCTCGATTTCTGCCTCGATGAATCGGAGTGTCCCGAAGAGACGGCCGCCACCATGGACGCCTTTCTTGCACGCGTGAACAGCCCCTCCGCGATCGTATCGGGACTGCGGACAGCGGCGACCATCTTTGTGGAGAAATTGCCATTTCGCTTCCTCAATGGCGTCTGTCTCGATCCCGATTTCGAGGCCCGTAACAGACGCAGGCTGTTTGCTGAGGGCCGTAGTGAAGCTTCTATCCTGGGTGGCTTGGATTCCTCGACGATGATCGAATGGTGCCGGCAAGGCGATTTCCAGTCACGCCTGACGGCCCTTTCGGAGGTTATTCGACCATTCGCGACCGCGGAGCAACCTGACGAGGTCGTTTTCTCGGCGCAGGCTCGCGCCATCCTCGATGCAGCGCAGGACCCCAGCCCCGTTTTGAACCACTTCGCCAATTCAATCCGACCGCAAGGCTGGTCCGGAAGTCTGGCGGCCATCATTGAAAGCCGATGCCACGCCTTCGAAGCCTTGCTGCAGGATGACCGATCGCACGTCCGCAGTGCTGCCCAAGACCTGGTCCCTCGAATCAGGGATTGGGAGCGCCACGAACGGCAGCGTGAGTCTGGCGAGGACCGCCAGCTCAACCAGCGCTTCGAATAGCCGCCCATCCGACTGCCAACGGCTCGCTCGCCGTCAACCGCCGATTTGTCTCAACCGTCATACTGTCCCAGGCGATACGGCAGGCGGTTGTCCATTCAGTCTACTGAATTCGTACATATGCACTCGCCCATCGCGCCCTTCACGCATGTGGACCAGATAGAACCCGTCCTGCCCTACCAACCGAATCTTGTGGCAGCCGAGCAGCTCCAGGATGCGGCCCTCCCACGCCGGCCCCTCCTCCCGGAGTGCTTGGTAGTTCGTCTTTCTGCCGAGCGGATTGTCTGCGTGCATGAGCCCGCCGCACAGATTGTACAGCCGGGAGAATTCGCTCCGTGTCAGAAACCCGTCCGATTTTTCCGCAAGTTGCGCCTTCGCACCCGGATGCCGGGGTGGCCCTTCGATCATCGGAACCGGATAGAAGTCCGGATTGATTCCCTCCACGAGCTTCAGTATTGCTTCACCGTTCCACTGGCTACCCAGCTTCTTTCGGCTTCGGTTGATCTCCTCCATAGCTTGGCTGTTCGCCACCAACGACGACATGGCGATCAGTTCCAGAATTTTGCGAAACTGGAGATAGACGCACTCCGTCACGACCGCGACCGGCAGATGCCCGACGGCGATTTCCGAGAGCTTCTTGATCGACGCGGTCCGCCGGTTGATCTCTTCCATTTGAGCGGCGTATCCCCTCTGCATGACCTCCATGGCTTCCTGCCTCGCGGTTATATCCCGTTCGTCATTCGCCCGGCGCGCTCCAAGCCATCTAAATCCATTGGGCCCGGGTGCAGTTCTCGTGTGGCGATTGTAAGTGGTTGATTTGACGTGATGTCGTGGTGGCGAGGGACCTGTGAGATGGGGCTTTCGTGACAATCGCGCGTTCCTGGGCAGGATTTTGTCACGACGGCGGTGACCGGCGGTGAGGTGGGGACACTCCTCACCGCGCGATGCGGTA
>MKWU01002290.1_pt1 | contig 29422 bp, 29 predicted proteins | sample 809101 | NCBI WGS metagenome assembly MKWU01 (sample SAMN05860141, study PRJNA318959) | sponge metagenome | host: Aplysina aerophoba | place: Slovenia: Piran, Adriatic Sea, Gulf of Piran | collected 2013-05-07 | reverse complement strand
TTTCGCTCGGCGACGGCGCCTACCTCGAAATCATCGCTCCCGATCCGGCACAGCCGAAGCCTCCCGGGCCGCGTCCGTTCGGCCTCGACTCGCTCACCGAGCCGCGTATGGTCACCTTCGACGTGCATGCGGAACGCAGCGGCGGGGCGGAGCGGGAGGCGGCGGCGGGCCGGCTGCAACGCTGGCGTGCGCACGCCGTGTCGCATGGCTACGACCCGGGCCCGGTGGCTGCCGGAAGCCGCCGCCGCCCCGACGGCTCGCTGCTGGTCTGGCACCTATGCCAGCACCAGGTGCTGCCGTTCGACGGGTTGGTGCCGTTCCTGATCGACTGGGGCGCGGCCGGTTCGCCGGCCTCCTCGACCCCGCCGGGCTGCCGGCTGCTCGCCGTGGAGGTGTGCTCGCGACAGCCGGAGCCGGTTGCCGCCGCGCTGCGTGCGCTCGGGGTTGCGGCACCGGTGCGCCACGACGATCGGCCCGGCCTGCGGGCCACGCTGGCCACGCCGCGCGGTACCGTCGAGTTGCACTGACCCGGCGGCGGCGCGCGACCTGCGCCCTGTGCCCTGCGTACGCGCCGCGCCCGACTCGGACCGCTACGCGCGACCCGAGCGGCGCTACAACGGCGCGGACCCGGGAGCCAGGTGGTCGTTGACGACAGACTCGTTCAACTCCACGCCGAGACCGGGCCCTTGCGGCACCACGAATCGGCCACCGGCGATCAGCGGCTCCGGGCTGCGCACCAGGTCCCAGCGCCACGCCACCTGGTCGGAATGATACGGCAGTTCCATGCTGTTCAGGTTGCGCACCGCGGCGCACACGTGCGAGCTCGCCACCAGGCCCAGCGGCGAGGTGATGTTGTGGGCTGCAAACGGCAGGTAATACAGGTCGGCAAGGTCGGAGATCTTCTTCGCCTCCGCCATGCCGCCGGTGGCGGCGACGTCCACGTGCACGAGGTCGCACGCCTGCTGTTCGATCAGGTCGCGGAATCCGTCGCGGCGGTAGCGCCACTCCCCGGTGCAGATCGGGATCGGCGTACTGCGCGTCACCTTGGCGAGAGCGGCCGTGTTCTCCGGTGGCACCGGATCTTCCAGAAACATGAGCCGGAACGGAGCCAGACGTTCGGCGAGCAGCAGCACGTCGCGCACCTGGTAAATGCCGTGACAATCGATTGCCAGGTCGACGTGCTCTCCGGCCCCCGCGCGCGCGGCCGCCACCAGTTCCGTCATGAACTCCAGTTCCGCCCGGCTCAGGCCGCGCGCCAACAGGTCATGACTCAGTTCATCGGCGGAGTGGTCGATGTCAAACTTGATGGCATCGAATCCCTCGTTGGCCGCTTCACGCGCCCGTTCCCGCCAACTCGACGGCGTGTTTTCCATTCCGATTCCGCGCCCGACATCGGCGTACAGTCGAACTCGATCACGGTACGCGCCGCCGAGCAGCCGGAAGGCAGGCACACCGAGCGCCTTTCCGGCCAGATCCCACAGTGCGGTTTCGACACCGCCAATCGCCCCGACCAGCATACCACCGGACGAATCGCCGGTGTTCGATGTCAGCATCCGTTGCACGAGAGGCTCCACGTTGCGCGCGTCCGCACCTACCAACAGTGGCGCCAAGCGGCGCTCGATCAGCTCGCAGATACCTACTCCGGGATGCGCTTCTCCGGTTCCGGAGATTCCGGTATCGGTCTCCAGCCGCACATAGTTCCAGGTCTTGGTGCCCGCTACCGCAACCGTGTTCAGTGACGTAATGGTCATGAAGGCGTTATATCGCAGCGTGCGTATCGGCGCAATATTGACATGCGTTTTGGCGCGACAAGGGCTCTTGACGGATGCCCCAATTGACGACAATGGTATGGAAAATCTTGCGTTCACGTAGGAATCGCGGGACAACGACGGACCCGTAGCCGCACTTGACCCGCGCAAACCCGGAAACGCATTATTCGGTTACCGATCGCTTCGGCGAGGTATAACATGAGGGTGTGCGCAAGCAACCCAAAACAGATAGGAGGGCATCATGCCAAGATTCTCAATTCGTCAGCCGACAGAAGTCAAGGAGAAAGGCGTAACCAAGGCGCTTGTCGAGAAGTACGAGAAGTACATTGGTCGCATCGAGGGAGCCGCGGTCGGCCAGTTGACGTTCCGCGAGTCCGAGGACATCAATCAGGCCCGCGAAGCGCTGCGGGCTGCCGCCGACAAACAGGGTGTAGACCTGATCATTCGGCGGCCGCGCGGCGTCGACAACCGACTCGAGTTCCGCCGCCGCACCGGCTGATCAGCCGGTACACGGCCGCGGCCAACCAGCAACGGTTGCGGGCCGGACGCCCGGTATGTGTGCCGGGCGTCGGCCGCGGTCGTGCCCGTCCTTACCCCGACCACACACCGGCGTATAAGCTTGTTGCCCGGCCGCGACTCCTTGCGTAAGCTAGGCATGCGTGCACTGCCGCAGCGGCCCTCCGGAGTTCGTGTGCGGCGATAGCGGCTCCACCGGTCACGCAGGGAGGCCCCGTGATATCAGTGGACAACGTGACCAAGGTGTATCGCAGCGGCAGCACCGAGGTCGCGGCCCTGCGCGGCGTCAGTTTGCAAGTGGAGGATGGTTCGTTTCTGGCCATCGCCGGCCCCTCCGGTTCCGGCAAGACCACCTTGCTCAACTTGATCGGTTGTCTCGATACGGCTTCCAGTGGCGAGGTGATAATCGGCGGCGTGCGCGTCTCCGACTCGAACCGCAAGCAGCTTGCCCTGTTTCGGCGCCATCATCTCGGTTTCATCTTTCAATCGTTCAATCTCATCCCGGTGCTTACCGCTTACGAGAACGTCTCGTTCGCACTGTCGTTGCTCATTCGCGACCGCACACGGGTGCGCGACCGGACCATGGCGATACTCGCCGACGTCGGTTTGGCAGACATGGCCGACCGCCGCCCGGGCGAACTGTCCGGGGGCCAGCAGCAGCGGGTGGCGATTGCGCGCGCACTGGTAAAGGGCCCGGACATCGTGCTCGCCGACGAGCCCACCGCCAATGTCGACTCGGAGACCGGCGAGGGGCTGCTGGAGTTGATGCGCGAGCTCAACCGGAGGCACTCGACCACCTTTCTGTTTTCCACCCACGACGGCATGGTCATGGACTATGCAGACCGTCTGGTAACGTTGCAGGACGGCCGGATTACCGGTGATGAGACGCGCCCCGCCGAGAGCCAGTCGGCGGCTGCAGCGGGCAGCGGGTAGCGGGCCGATGGCATCGCTGTCGTCGCGCGCACTGACCTCTGCACCGGCCGCGTCCGGGGCAGCCTCCCGCGGCGGGGGCGGTAACGGGAAGTTCCTGCTCCGGTTGGCGTGGCGAAATCTGAGCCGGCACCGGCGCCGCACCGTTATCACCACCGTCGCCCTGGCGGTCAGCGTTGCGGTGCTGATCTTCATGGACTCCATGCTCGGCGGCATCGACCAGGAGTCGCAGCGCAATCTCGTGTGGTACGAAACCGGCTCCGGCAGGGTGGTCACTCACGCCCAGTTGGAAGACTTGGACCAGGTGGCTCTGAAGCATGAGCTGGTCGACTACCTCCCCCTCTCGGAGGCGCTGTCTGCGCGCGGCATTGCCAATACGCCGCGTGTCGGATTTGTCGGGGAACTGTTTTTCGGCGAGGGATCATTGCCGATTCGGCTGATCGGCATCGATCCGGACACCGACGAGGACGTTTACCGGTTGCGGGACTCTCTGTTGCCGGACAGCTCGTACCTTGAAGCCGGCATACCCGGGCTCATTCTCGGTTCCTGGACCACCGACGACCTGGGACTCTCGCTTGGCGACTTCGTCGAGGTTCGGACCCGCACCCGGCATGGCGCCATGCAGGTGTTGGAGCTTGAGCTGGTCGGTATCCTGCTCAGTCCCAATCCGACGATTAACCGCGGGGTTGGCTACTTGCCGCTTGATGTCGCCCAGTATGACCTGGAGATGGAGGGTGTCACCGAAATCTCCCTCGGCGCCCTGCCGTCCGGTCTGGGGCGTCCGATCGCGGTTCCCACCGGCGCCTTCCTGAACCGCGAGATCGAGCGCTTGAATGCCGAGCTGGGAGCACGATTTCCGAACGCGGCGGCCGTCGGATGGCCACAGTTGGCGCGCGACTATCTGGCGTTGATGGAAACCAAGAGTTCCAGCAACGCCATGTTGCTGTTTCTCATCCTGCTGATTGCTGCAGTCGGTATTTCCAACACCATGTTGATCGCGGTGTACGAACGCATCCGCGAATTTGGCATGATGCGCGCCCTTGGCATGGACGATGCGGCGATCCGGGCAACGATGGTGTTTGAGGCGGGCATTATTGGCCTGCTCGGGTCAATGGCGGGGCTCGTCGTGGGCGCGGCCGCCACCTTCTGGCTGGTCAATTGGGGAATCGACGTAAGCGGACTCTACGGTGACGTGAGTATCGGGTACCGGGTTACCGGCGAGTTCCGAGGCGCCTGGAACCCCGGCACCTTGGCGACTTCGGTGGTGTTTGGCGTGCTTGCGAGCATGGCGATCGCACTGTTGCCGGCGCGCCGGGCGCTGCGTCTCGACGTGGTTCAGTGCCTTCGTCATGAGTGACGGGATGCGTCATGAGTGACGGGGTGCGTCATGAGTGACCGGATGCGGGCGAGCGCATGAGCCGATGGGGGTGAATCGATGAAGCTGTGGCGAATTGCCTTGCGCAACGTGGCGCGCAACAAGCGCCGTTCGCTGCTGTCCGGAACCGCCATCGCGGTGGCGACCCTGTCCGTGGTGCTGCTGTTCTCGCTGATTGCCGGCATGCTCGGCGACACGGTGGCCATCGCGCTGACCTATGACACCGGCCATGTGCAGGTGCGCCACCCGGAGTTCGGCCGCTACGAGCACCTCAGTCCCGTGCACCTGGCGGTGTCCGACGCGGAGACCGTGCAGGCGCGGCTCGAAGCGCTGCCGGTGGTGGCCTCGGTGCTGCCGCGGGTACGGTTTGGCGGGGCCATCTACCGGGAAGACCAGAACCACGCCGTGTACGGCATCGGCGTCGACTTTGGCCGCGAGATCGCGGCCGCCGCCCAACGCCTGCCGCATCTTGCTCCTGACGCGGGCGCGCCGCCCGCCCTGGATGATTTCGCCCGGATGTGGCGGCTGGATCTGTTCGGCGGCGTGCTGCCCGATCCCGGGGCGCGCGAACTGCTCATGTCGAAGACGCTCGCCGACGAGTTGGGCGTGACAACGGGCGACAAGCTGACGATTCTCACCCGCACCGCGGTGATGAGCACGCAGGCGTGGACCTTCCGCATCAGCGGGCTGGTGGGGTTCCCGGTCGGCGGACTGAGCCGGATGGTGCTGCTGCCGATCGGCGTGGCGCAACGTTTTCTGCAGCTCGACGCGACCGGCGCGGTCACTGACCTGGTGCTGTACACTGCCCGCGACGATCAGGTGCCGGACCTTGTGGCCGCGGTCAGCGATGCGGTCGGAGACCGGCTGCAAGTGCGATCGTGGACCGAGGAAAACGCCATGTACCGGCTGCTTCAGCTCGCGACGCGCATTTACGACATCATCTCGCTGGTGTTCTTCCTGCTGGCCACCACGGTAATCGTCAACACGACAATGATGGTGGTGTACGAGCGGATGCGCGAAATCGGCACCATTGCGGCGCTTGGCATGACCGGTGCGCAGATTACCCGGTTGTTTTTCCTGGAGGCGCTGTTTATCGGGGTGGCTGCCGCGCTGGTTGGTGTGGGCCTGGGAATTGCCGTGGTACTGCCGCTGTCGCAGGTCGGGATCGATTACACCGAGGCCATGGAAGGAGTGGAATTGAACATGTCGAATATCATTTACCCGCAACTCAGCCTGCGTTCCACGGCGCTGGTGCTGTGCTACTCGATTGCCGTGACCGCGGCCGCATCGTTCTGGCCGACCCGACGGGCGGCCAGGTTGCACCCGGTTACCGCGCTCCGGGCGACCTGACCATGATTCGCACTGCAACGCGCCGTATGCGGCCGTGCGCGCGCCGGCTGCTGGTGGCGGCCGGCGCCGTCGTGCTTGCGCTGGCGGCGGCTGTCCCTGCGCTTGCCCTGACCGGCGACGAGATAATCCGCCGCATGGAACGGCACGAGCGCCACGATTCGATGCAATCCACCGGGTCGATGGAGATTACCGATCGATTCGGAACGCGCACCAAGTCCTTCATGTCCACCGCCCTCGGCGATGACCGTTCGCTGCTGGAGTTCACCAACCCGGAGGAAGCGGGCCAGAAGGTGTTGCGCCTGGAGGACGAGATCTACCTGTATTTCCCGGACTCGGAGGATGTCATCCACCTGCAAGGCGCGGCGCTGCGCGACAGCGTGCTCGGATCGGACTTCTCCTACGAGGACATGACCGGCAGCAGCAGCCGGCTGAACGACTACGAGGTCGTGCTGGAGGGTACCGAGGAGATTGACGGCCACGAGACCTACCGGTTGCGGCTGACCGCGAAGCGGCGCGATGTGGTGTACCCGGTGCAGGTGGCCTGGGTCGACAGCGAACGATTCGTTACCCGCCGGGTGGAATTGTTCTCGCGCCGCGGCCGGGCGCTGAAGCGGATGGCGGTGACCGAGTTTCGCGAGGTCGGCGACAAGGTGATCGGGACCCGGTTGGAGATGTCGGACTTCATGAAGAAGGAGTCGATGACGGTATTCACCATCGATGACATCGCCATTGATGAACCGGTCGACGAGAGCCTGTTCTCGTTAGAGGAGCTGACTTTTTGACCGTGGGCCGCGCCGCGGCGCTGCTCCTGTTGGCGACGGCGGCAATTGCCGCCGCCGATCTTCGCAGCACGGTAACGATCGATGCCCGGATGAACGCCGTCTCGCATCCCGAGGAGTCGGTGTGGCTGGGCAGCGGCGGCAGCGCCAGGCTGGACCTGGCCGCAACCGGCAACCGCAGCGTTCGCGGCCAGTTGCGCATTTCCGCGGACCTGCATCTGCCGCCGGCGGCGCCCGGCGCCGCGGGGAGCGATCGCGACCACCTGGTGACCAGTCTCGGCGTGGAGCGCGCCTTCATCCGGGCGCGGCTGCCGGGATTCCGCCTCACCGCCGGCAAGACGCGGCTGTCGTGGGGAAGGGGGCGCTTTTTCAATGCCGGAGACATCCTGTTCGGCCAGAACCCGGGGTTCTCTTCCGGCGCCGGCGAGTACCTGACCGCCACCGACTGGCTCGTTGCCGCCTACGTGCCCGTCGACCTGCGATCCTTCCTGGAGGCGGTGGTGCTGCCCCCTCCCCTGCCCGCGCGCCTGGCCGACACCGCCGCCGGGGCGCGCGCCGTGATCCGGATCGGCGAACTGACCAGCGAGGCAGGCTACCTGTTCGGGCCCGATTCGGGTACGTCCACGCAGCGCGAACATCGCGCGTTCGTGAGCCTGAAGGGCGCGCTGGCCGGGGTCGACTGGCACCTGAGCGCCGGCTCCGCACTGCCGGCCGACGGCGGTCCCGACCTGCGCGAGGCGGCACAGGACCGCCTGTTCGTTACCGCCGGCGGGTTCGGGTTCGTGGACCTGGGGCCCGAATCGGGGCTGCTGAACGTGCGGCTGGAGGCCGGCGTGCGGCCGTGGCGGAGCTGGCAGGAGCAATCGGGAACGCCGTCGGCACTGGATCGGTACGGCCTGTACCTGTTCCCGGAGGTCGGCTTCGCGCCGGCGGACAACTGGAACCTGAGCCTGAGCGGGGTGATTTCGCCGATCGACGGATCGGCCGTGACCGCGGCCGGCGCCTCGTGGAACATCCTGCAGGGGTTGACGTTCAGCCTGTACGTGTCGGCGATGCTGGGCGACGCCGATGACACCTTCGCGTGGGACCGTGCGGGCAGTCTGGCCGCCACCCTGGGGGCGAGATTCGTGTTCGGCTCGTCGTGAACCCTGGCCGTGCAGCTACGCCGAGTGCGTCGGACCGGGGCGCCGGGTTGCGGTATTTGCTGCTCCTGGCGTGGCGCAATCTGGCACGCCACCGGCGGCGCACCGTGATTACCCTGCTGGCGCTTGCGTTCAGCATCGCCGTATTCATTTTCATGGACTCCATGCTGCGCGGGATCGACAAGGAATCGCAGCGCAACCTTGTGTGGTACGAAACCGGTTCCGGGCGGGTGGTTACGAGCGCGCAGCACGACGACCTGGACCGAGTGGCGCTGAAGCACGAACTGATCGAATACCGCCGGGTGGGGGCGGTGCTGGCGGAGCTGGGCATTGCCAACACGCCGCGTATCGGCTTTGACGGCGAGATGTTCTTTGGCGAGGGTTCGTTGCCTATTCGGCTCATCGCCATAAATCCGGCGACCGACGGCGAGGTGTTCCGGTTGCAGGACACTCTGGTTGCGGGCAGCGACTACCTGGAGCCGGGCTCGTCCGGTCTGATTCTGGGTGCGTGGATGACCGATGACCTCGGAATGGTGCTTGGCGACATCGTCGAGGTGCGCACCCGTACCCGCCACGGCGCGATGCAGGTGTTGGAGTTGGAGCTGGTTGGCACCCTGCTGAGCCCCAACCCCACCATCAACCGCGGCGTCGGGTTCGTGCCGCTCGACGTGGCGCAATACGACCTGGAGATGGAGGGCGTCACCGAGATCGCGCTCGGGGCGATGCCCTCACGTCTCGGCCGTCCGGTGGCGGTTCCCACGGGAACCTTTCTGGCACGCGAAATCGACCGAGTGAGCGCCCGGCTGGAGCGGGAGTTTCCCGGTGTGGCGGCGGTGGGCTGGCCGCGGCTTGCGCGCGACTACCTGGCGATGATGGAGTCGGAGAGATCCGGCAACGCCCTGTTGTTGTTGCTGGTGTTCCTGATCGCCGCGGTTGGGATCTCCAACACCATGTTGATCGCCGCGTACGAGCGCATACGGGAGTTCGGGATGATGCGTGCGCTCGGCATGGCCGACGGCGCGCTGCGTGCCACGATGGTAATCGAGGCGGGCCTCATTGGCTGTTTCGGGTCGCTGTGCGGTGTGCTGCTCGGTGCCGTCGCGGTGTACTTCCTGGTCAATCAGGGCATCGACATGAGCCGGTTCTACGGTGACATCAGCCTCGGCTACCGCGTTACGGCGGTGTTCCGCGGTGCCTGGAACCCGGGCACGATGGCGGTTGCGATGGCGTTCGGCGTGCTCGCGAGCATGGTCATCGCACTGCTGCCGGCGCGCCGCGCACTGCGCCTCGACATCGTGCACTGCCTGCGTCACGAGTGATTGTGCGGTATGATGAAGGGAACCATGCTGCACGTCATAGTTACCATGAACATCAAGCCGGGCAGGCTTGATGATTTCCTTGCCCTGGCCCGCCAGCTCGCTCCGCTGGTGCACGCCGAACAGGGCTGCATCCGCTACGACTACACGCTCGACACGGCCTCGCCGCTCTCCATTCAGGGCGAGATTGACGATCATCGCGTGACGCTGATCGAACAGTGGGAGTCACCCGCGGCGCTGGCCGCCCACCTGCAGGCGCCGCACATGAAGCAATACGGTCCCGCGATGGGGGCGCTGCGCACGGGCGAGGTTTCTGCCCGGGTGACGCGTCCCATCGACGGGGTCTGACCGGCCTCGCCGCCCGGCGCCTGGCGTGGTGCGCTCCGGAGTCGTCGCGCAGATAGCGTCCGGGTATCTGGGGGTGCTGCGGGTGGCGGCGTTCCTGGTAGCGATCGTGGCCGGCGCGGCGGCGGCGGGAGCGCTGATCGCTCTGCCGCTGTGGCTGTTCGCGACGCACGCCACCGTCGTCTACAACTGGTTCGTAGTGGTTGGATTGGCCGGCGGGGTGACGGCGGCCGTTGTCGGGCGCGTGTTGCGCCGGGCACGCAGAGCACCAAGCACGGCCGGTCACCTGCGCCGCACCGCCGCCCGTGCGGCGCGCGGCGCGGCACGGGCGTTGGCGGTCGCCGTCCTGGCCGTTGTCGCGCTGCTGGTATTTGCCCGTGGCGGTACGGCTGCCGGTCTGGCCGCCGCGCCGATCGTAGCCGTGCTGGCCGGGGCGGTGCTGTTCATTCCGTTCCGCCGCCGGCCCGGCTCGTAAACGGGCGAGAACGAGCGTACCGAAAACTATTGAACTGCCAACGGGTGCTGGTCTATACTGTTATTCAGGCTCCTCGGGAGTAGTGAGGCGGGTCGCCGCTGCCTAGCGCAAGTGCGGCTCGTCCTGCCCCTCAGGTTTCGCCGTTGGCTGTCGATAATGAGGGTGTCGGTTACAAGATTAAGTTCCCCTCCCAGTTTACTTCGTTTTGTGCCGGCACCTGAAAGGGTAGGTCGGCCCCCTCTTGGGGGGGCCGACCGTTTTTTTGCCGGCGTTCGGTGTGGGCGATGTCCGGGAGGTGACCCTTCATTGCCCGAGTAGGGGTTGTCGTCTGCCTGCTGATCGCCGTTGCGGTCGGCGCCGCAGTAGGCCTGTCGACCGCGGGAACCCGGAACATTCGCAGCCTCGACGTGTACGAACGGGACAGGCCGGCGCTGCCGACGCAGATCCTCGACCGGCACGGCCGTCTCATCACCCAGTTCTTCCGCGACCAGAAACGAGACATCATCCGCTATGAGGAGTTGCCGCCACACCTGATTCAGGCGCTTCTTACCCGCGAGGATCGCCACTTCTTCGAACACCGCGGATTCCGCATTCCCGATACGGTGCGCGCCGCCTGGAACATGGTCTCGGGCCGCTTCTGGTCCGGCGGCTCCACCATTACCCAGCAGCTCGCCGGCTCGATTTACGCCGACCGTACCGAGATCACCATCCGCCGCAAGCTGGTCGAGTTGTGGTGGGCCATCCAGTTGGAACGCTGGCTCACCAAGAACGAGATCCTGGAACGGTACCTAAACCTGGTCTACTTCGGCGAAGGCACCTACGGCGTCGAAGCAGCTTCGCAGTTCTACTTCAAGCACTCGGCCCGCGACATTACGCTCGCCGAGGCCGCGATGCTGGTAATTCAACTGAACCGGCCCGGCGGCAACTCCCCGATCAACCATCCGAATCGCGCCCGCGTCCTGCAGCGCGAAATCCTCAACCAGATGGTGGAACGCGGGCTGGTCACCGCCGAAGAGGCGGACGTGTCGTTCAAGCAGTATTGGGACAACTACGACTTTACGCGCTCCAACCGCTCCACGGCATTTCTGGAGCGGGAGGACGCGGCCCCCTACTTCAGCGAGTACGTACGCGGCCGGCTGGACGAGTTGATGCTCGGCTCGATGGATGTGTATCAGGACGGGCTGATTGTCCGGACCACGCTCGACCTCGACTACCAGCACGCCGCCCAGCAGATCCTTTCCCGCCACCTCGAGCGGGTCAACACGGCGCGCAGCAACAGCGCCGGGCGGCGTCACTCGGCCGCCGATACCACTTTCCTGCCGATGGTCGATCTGCTGTCGCTGACCTTCGGCATCGACGGCATGCGGGTGGCGGGCATTCGGGAGCGCAAGCAGGGCACCGACCTGTTCGTCAAGGAGCTGGCCCCGGCGCTCGACGTGTTCGGTATGATGCTCGACGATCGTGACCTGCGCACCATATCCACGGCCGCATACGGGCGTGGGGAAAAGGAGGCGCGGCGAACCCAGGTGGAAGGAGCGGTGATTACGCTCGACGCGCGCAGCGGCCATATTCTCGCCATGGTAGGCGGCAGCGAATTCGGCACCGGCAACCAGTTCAACCGCGCCACCCAGGCGAAGTTGCAACCGGGGTCCGCGTTCAAACCGCTGTACTACTCGGCGGCGATCAGTTCCGGAAGCTTCACGCCCGCTACCATGATCACCGATGCGCCGGCGGTGTTCATCAACGACGACGGAACCCCTTACATCCCGCTCAACTACAAGGGCGAGTGGACCGGCCGAGTGCTGCTGCGCACCGCCCTGGCGCGGTCAATGAACGTACCCTCTCTCAAGGTGCTGGAGGCGATCGGTTTCGATGCCGCGATCGAGCGGGCCAGCCGGATGCTGGGCATCGAGACGCCAGCCGAGATTGAAGCGACATTCCCGCGCAAGTACCCGCTCGGCCTCGGGGTAATCGCCGTGTCGCCGCTGCAGATGGCCCGCGCCTATGCGACCTTCGCCAATCACGGGCAGGCAGTGTCCCCGCTGGCCATTCAGTACGTGATGGATCGTAACGGACGCATGGTACTGGAAGTGGAGAAGGATCTGCGCGCGCGGCAGGGCGCGCACCAGCAGGAACGACAAATCATGACTCCCGAGGCGGCGTACGTGATGACCGACCTGCTGCGCAGTACCGTGCAGTGGGGTACGTTGCGCTACGCCTCCGGTACGGTCGGCGGCTTGCAGGCCCACACCGCCGGCAAGACAGGCACCACCCAGAACTGGTCGGACGCCTGGACGGTCGGGTTCACCCCGTCGCAGGCCACGGCCCTTTGGATGGGCTTCGACGAGCGTGGCGAGACCCTGGGCCTGAACCTTACCGGAGCGACCGCGGCCGGCCCCGCCTGGGCCGAGTACATGAAGGCGGTGGAGCCGGCGGAGCCGGTGCGCTTTGTGCGCCCGGCAACCGGGCTGATCGAAGTTACCGTAAATGCACGCTCCGGTCTGCTGCCGTCCGGCGCCGCGGACGAGGAGATCATCCAGGAGATCTTTCTTGCCGGAACCGATCCCAAGGAACGCGACGGCCTGCTGGCGTATGAGTCGGAACGGCGCGGCGAGATCGTGGACAACCTGCGGCTGGCGATGCGGCGGGTGGATCCCGGGCCGCCGCTCGGCCTGGCATCCAATCCGCTGGCTCCGGCCGGGACGGCGCCTCCGTTGACGCCGGGCGGCACCGGTACGGCAACGCGGCCGCCACCGCCGAGCGGCAGGAATCCGTTGCTCGATTAGAGGCACCAGGGAGTATCGACCATTGGAACTGCGCTATTCGTTGGATCATCACTGGGCGCGACGCGACTCCGCGGAACGCATCACCGTCGGCCTGTCCGAATTCGCCCAACGGGAGATGGGAGAAGTCGCCTACCTTGAGTTGCCGGAAGTGGGCGTGCGGGTGGCCGCGGGGGCGGCGATCTGCGCCATCGAGTCGCTGAAGTCGGCGGGTGAGCTGTACGCTCCGGTCAGCGGCACGATCGTGGCGCGCAACGAGGAACTGGCGCACAGCGGCGGCGGGCGCCTGATCAACAGCGATCCCCTGGGCGCTGGTTGGGTGTTCGTGATGGAAATGGACGATCCGGGCGAATACGCCACTCTGTTGTCGGCATCCGAATACGCGCGCCGTACTGCCGGCGAAATATAGCAGCCGGTGTTTCGCCACCCGCTGCACACGCCGATAAGTGAAACATGCAGGTCCGCATCGACGCGGTAGTGGTGCGTGAGCGAATCCGCTCCGACTTGGGAGAGTTGGAGGCGCTGATGGAGAGTCTGCGCCGCCATGGGCAGTTCAGCCCGATACTGATTACGCGCGATTCCGAGCTGATCGCCGGCCACCGCCGATTGGAATCGGCGCGGCGGCTCGGTTGGAGCAGCATTGAGGCGGTAGTGCTGGATCAGGCCAGTGACGAGACGTTGCTGGAGCTGGAAATCGAGGAGAACGTGCAGCGCAAGCAGCTCAGCCACGAGGAGCTGGCGGCGGCCGTGGCACGCCTCGAACGGCTGCGCCGTCCCTGGTGGTTCGAGCGCCTGCTCCGCTGGTTGAACATGCGCTGGCGGCAGCTTACCTGGTGGATTGGCGTCCCACGCGGGCGCTGACCTGTTCGCGAGTGACCGAGTACCAGAGCGGGCGCCCATGCGGACAGTGCTGCAGGTCGATGGCAAACGACTCGGTTGCAATGGCAGCGGCAGCGTCGTGGTCCAGTACCTCGCCATCCTTTACCGCCAGCTTGCACGCGATGTCGGCGAGCATCGCACGTTCCAGGTCCTGTTCACTGCCGCGCATTCCGGCGACGTATTTCGTCAGCCACTCCGCCGGTAGTTGATGCAGCGGCTCGGCCAGCGCGGTGATGCGTCGCGGCCGGTCCGCCTCCAGTTCCACGACGATGCCGATTTCGCCGAGCCGGTCGCGTAGCTCGCGCAGCGCATGCGCTGCTTCCGTGTCGAGGTCGAGTTCGATCGGGATCAGCAGTTGCTGGATTGCGAACGAGCGCCTGCGCAGCCGCTCGTAGAGTACCCGTTCGTGGGCGGCGTGCTGATCGACGAAGTAGAGGGTCCGGCCGATCTCGACCAGCAAGAACATGCCCAGCGACTGGCCGATGTATCTGACGGCCGCGCTGCGGTCCGGACGCGGGGCGCTGTCGGTGGCGGCGGCGGGCCCGGGGGTGATAATGCCGAGCGCGCCGGGCGGCGCGGCTTGCGCAGTGAATTCGGGCGCCGCGGGGGCCGCCGGGGCCTGCTCCGCATAGCGAAGCGGCGGGTCCGCCACCGCGGCCGGCGGACGCGCCGGCGCGGAGTAGGCGCGGTCGCCGGGAGCCGGGAACGGCAGCGACCCCGACGCCCCGGGTGCCGGCGGCAGCGGCGAGCGGTGGCCGAACCGGACCGCCGCCTGCTGCACGACTTTCACGACCGCCTGATGCAGCGGCGCAAGACTCCGGAACCGAGCCTCCCGTTTCGCCGGATGGACGTTGAAGTCCACCAGGTGGGGGGCGATCTCCACGAACAGGCACGCGACCGGGTGGCGGCCGCCGGGCACGATGGCGCCGTAGCCGTATTCGAGCGCCTGCGCCAGGCCGTATTGCTGAATGCGCCGCCGGTTCACGAACACCATGAGCCGCGATCGGTCGCGGCGGGCAAGCTCCGGGCGGGCGCCGATTACCGTAACCTGGAAATCCGAGAAGTCGCGCTGCGCCTCGAACAGGTCATCGGGCGACACCGGGCTGCCGAGCACATCCGCTACCCGGTAGCGAAGCTCGGCGCCGGCGAGCGTGGTGTCCGCCTCGCCATCTACCGAAACACGAAAGGTCACCCGCGGATGAGCGAGTGCTTTCTCCAGCACCATTCGCCGGCACAGGGTGGTCTCGGTACCGGGACGGCGCAGGAAGCGGCGCCGCGCCGGCAGGTCGGCGAACAGCCGGGTCACCTGGATGCGGGTGCCGGGCGCCGCGGCCACGCCGGTGATGCGCCGCCCGTGACTGTCTGCGACCAGGCGGGCCGCCATCCCTACCGAGCGCGGGCGGGATACCACTTCGAGGCGCGCGCACGCGGCGATGCTCGCCAGTGCCTCGCCGCGGAACCCGAGCGTGGTGACGGTCTGCAAGTCGTGCTCGTCGTTGATCTTGGAGGTCGCGTGGCGCAGGCCGGTGCGCTCCAGTTCGGAGCGCGCGATGCCACGGCCGTCGTCGTGCACGGCAATCTGGCCGAGGCCGCCGGAGTGGAGTTGCACGTCGATCTCGCTCGCGCCGGCGTCGAGTGCGTTGTCGATCAGTTCGCGTACGATCGAGAACGGGCGCTCGATTACCTCTCCGGCGGCGATGCGGGCGGCAACGTCGGGTTCGAGCACGCGAATGGCGTCCGGTGCGTGTGCCCGGCCATCGCCGCCGGCCGCTACCGCCGGCATTTCTTTTCCGGCGCGGCGGCCAGCCGTGCTGTTATACTGGCCGCGAGACGCTCGATGGTTGTTTCCATGCTGCATTTGACCATTGATCTTCCCGGCTTGGGTTCACTGAAGGAAAAGCGCCGCGTGATCGGCTCCCTGAAGGAACGGGTACGCCACAAGTACAGGGTATCGATTGCCGAGGTGGGCGCCAACGAGTTGTGGAACGTGGCTGAAATCGGGTGTGCGGTAGTATCCAATTCGCATGCGTTCGGTGAGTCAGTGTTGCACAAAGTCATAGCGTATGCAGAGGAGCACTTGGCGTTTCCGATCCGCGATGCGCAGGTGTTTTCCGAACACTACTGACCGACCGGTGCCACGAACGGACCACGGTCCGCGCGGCCCGCACGCGCCGGCTTGAATGACGGCGCGCAATCTGGTTACCTAACGGATGTGTCGCTGACCAGGGTCGGGCGGCTTGCGGCGGCGGTTCTGATTGCGGCACTGCTGTCGAGCTGCACCGGTGATGATTCCGAGGCAACCGGGGTGCCGGGCCAGACGGTGCCGGCCGATGACGCCGCCGGCGGTGACGACGGCAGCGTGCAAGCCGCGGCCGAGTCCGTGGATGGGTTCGAATCCACCGAGCCGTCTGCCGACTCCGATACGGAGATCGATCCGTCTTTCCTCTACCGGCGGGCGCCGCGTCTGCTGCCGCACGACTACGAGATCGGGCAACTGCAGGATTTGCTGGCGACCGGTCGGACCGAGCGCGAGGTGCTGGGTACTCTGCTGTCATTCCTTGCCGCACTTGCCGAGGGGACGATCGCGGAGGCGGCCATGGCTCCGGATCGCCGGCAGAGCCTGTCCCGGTCGCTGCAATTCCATGTACGTGACGGACGGCTTCCGCACGCGGCGCGGATCGGCGCGGTGACCGGCACCGAAGACCAGGTACACGTGGCATTGCGCTTGTTCGGCGAACCCGGCCGGGTGGCCGGGGAGGCATACCTGGAATCGACCCCGAGTGGTTGGCGCATCGCCGACCTGCAACTCGACCTGCAAAGGCTGGCGCAGCCGTACACCGCACCGACGGAGTTCGAGCCGAGCGCCGCGCGGTGGTTGCTGTTGAGTCCGTGACCTGGATTGGGAGCCGGCGGCATCCGGCTGGCGTGCTGATTCCGGCCATGGTAGCCTGCGCCCTGGCGGTCGGCATCGAGCCGCTCGCAGCTCAGGTTCCGCAAGTCCCGTGGGGGCCGGAGCGTACCCAGCCGCCGCCGAGCACACCCGCGGCGGAATCCGGGCAGCCGTCGGCGCTGGCCGAGATAGACCGGCTGGCGGCGCACACCGCGGCCTTTCTGCGCGATCACGTGCCCGACCGGGCCGGTGCGACCATCTGGGTTCTCCCCTTCATGACCGACACCGGGGTGGCGACACGGCTCGGTCACCGGTTGCAGAGCGCCGTCCATCTCCGGCTGCTGCGCGACTACGGCTCGGCTGAGATACGCGTCGCGGAGCGGCGGCCACTCCCCTCTCGGGCTCTGACCGGCGGCGTGCAGCCGCTGCCCGCCGCCGCGGCAGCGGCGAGCCATGCGCTGGAACTGGAGATTCAGCCGTTTCGCGAGACGCTTCGCGTCGTGTTGCGGGTATTCAGTTCCGGTGCCGTAAGTGCCGGCGAATGGGTCGACCTTCCGGTCAGCGAGGAACTGCAGGAACTGCTCGACGGCACGGGGACCGGCGCCGCCGCCGGCCGCGAGCAGCACGCCGCGCCCGGCGCGGCCACGGTGCCGGCGGTGGAGCCGGGCGCGGATCCGGGTGCGCCGCGGACGCCGCTGCCATCCGCCATTACCGTCGACCGCGGCCAGCAGCGGTATACCACCTCTGGCGAGGATTGGGTCACGCTGCAGGTGGCGGCGCCCGGATTCTACCTGCTTGAGGGGCGCTCCTTCTCCGGTCCTCTGACGCTTTCGTTGCACTATGACCGCAGCGGGCCGCCGGTGGTGACCGCGCGCGAAGACGCCGGCGCGGATGCCGGGCGCGACGCTGGTGGACTGCCCCGCGGAGTCGATCGCAAGCTCGGGATATTCTCCGGGCCACGGAGAAGTTACGCCCGCATCGGCAGTGCCTCCGAGGAACACGTGGCGTACTACCTGCGGTTACGGCCGTTGATCCCGGCGCGCCGCTTCGCCGACGGCACCGTGCACGCGGTCGCCCTTGAGCGCGGCACCGGGTTCCAGACGCTGCGGGTGTTTCGCTCCGGTTCCTACCGGGCAGTCGCCGATACGGATGACGGGCATGCCGAGTTGCGCGTGTTCAGCGTTCCGAACATGCAATGGATAGCACCGGCATCCGCAGCGGTACCCGGAGACACCGGTACCGTGGAGCCGGTCCCGCAGCGATATGAGCTTGCGGCCGGCGATTACCTGATCGAGGTGAGCGCGCCGCCGGAAGCGCCGGCGGCGCGGTTGTGCTGGGCCGCGTCCGACTCGAACGGCGGCTGTGCTGGTTGACAGCGAACCCCTACAGCGTTAACTATATGTGGTCCATCACGTAACAATTTCGGAGCAACGCTTGACGTTATACGAGGCTACATTCGTATTTCTCCCGGACGTGGAGTCCGTGGAGCGGGGAAAACAGGCAGTCCAGGAGATGTTCGCCAAAGCCGGGGTAAAGATTACCGGCGAGGATGACATCGGAGATCGGGTGCTTGCCTATAAAATCAGAAAACAGGAACGGGGATACTACTTCCTGTACGAGATCGAGTCCGACCCCCAGAAAGTCCAGGGACTCTATCAGGCGGCGGGTTTGGTTCCCGACATTCTGAAGTGCTTCATCGTACATCGCGTTGCCACGGCCGCCTCGGCGGCACCGCAGGCGGGATAGAGCGCGAGGATGGCTGACATCAATCACGTCACGCTGGTGGGACGCCTCACCCGCGACGCGGAGTTGAAGTACACCAACTCCGGTCAGGCGGTTTCCAAGATCGGCATTGCCATCAACCAGCGGCGCCGCCGGGATGACCAGTGGGTCGACGAGGCGCACTTCTTCGATTGCGTAGTGTGGGGCCGGACAGCCGAGGCTCTCAATCCCTACCTGGTCAAGGGCAAACAGGTCGGCATCGAAGGCCAGCTACGACAGGATCGCTGGGAGCAGGACGGCCGCTCGCGCAGCCGGGTGGAGATATTCGTCAACAATCTCCAGTTGCTCGGCGGACGCAACGACGGTGCAGCACCGCGGGACGACAGCCCCGCCGTGGGGCGCCCTTCGCAACCGCGCGCCGGCGCACCCCTGCCGGCGGCGGATGATTTCGACGACGATATTCCGTTCTAATTGTGAGGATCCTTGTTCATGTCTGACACCACTCCATCTGCACCCGAGTCAACGCTTACAGCGCCGTCATCGTATGGCGGGCCCGGCATGCGTGATCGGCGCGACAACCGCGGGCGTTCCCGCCCGGGCCGCCCGTTCTATCGAAAAAAGTACTGCAAGTTCTGTGCACGCAAGTTGAAGGGACCGATTGTCATCGACTACAAGGATACCGACACGTTGCGCCGCTACACGACCGACCGGGGCAAGATTCTGCCCCGCCGCGTAACCGGCAACTGCGCGAAGTGCCAGCGAAAGGTCTCGTCCGCGGTGAAGCGCGCACGTGCACTGGCGTTGCTCCCGTTCACGGCGCAATAGCACGCCTGCCGGCGACCGGTCTCGGCGGCGATCAAGCGCGCACGTGCACGGGCGCTGCATTCATATACGCCACAACAACACGTCTGCCGGCAATACGCCGCGCCTGGTGGCGAGCGCCACATGAATAGCCAGAGCGTTCCAAATCGTATCTGGATCGAAATCGGGATCTTCGCGGCGGTGGCGCTTGGCCTGTACCTTCTGACGCCAGGCGTATTCCTGTTTCTGATTCCGTTGCAGATGCTCGCCATTCGGCGCGGCAGCAGCGCGTTCAACCTTGCCGCGCTGCTGCTGGTGCTGCTGGCCGGGGTGGTGGAGTTGGCGATGGCGGGCTGGCGCAGCGATCTGCCTGCGGACGAAGGCTACCTGCGCAACATAGGCCTGTTCCTGTCGGCGCTCCTGCTCGGCGGGCTGTGGCTTGTCAACCAGCCGCGCGTGCTGCCCTATCGCAGTTTGCTGCGCATCCTCATCGCGACCGGAGCCGCCGGCCTGGTCGCGGTGCCGTTCGTCGGCGGCCTGGTGAGCGACCCCGAGTTCGTGCCGACGATGCGCAATTACATCGCCGGGCAGCCGATTCTGCGCCTCGGCATCGCCCCGAGCGACGCGCCCGGCGGAGCGGCCGTGACCACCGACCAGATCAACCTGTTCATCGACACGGTCGGCACGGTGCTGCTGCGCGGCGTCCTCTTCCTGTACATGGTGTACCTGATGGCGGCGTGGTGGCTGGGTTCGCTGTGGGGGGCGCGTACCATCGGCATTCGATCGCCGATCGGGCGGCTGCTGACCTTCCGCCTGGAGCCGTGGTGCATATGGGCGCTGCTGTTGAGCGGCGCGGCGGTGCTCGGAGATGCGCTCGGCGACCTCGGCGTACTCGGATATGTCGGTTGGAACGTGTTCTCGGTATTCCTGCTGCTGTTTGCGCTGCAGGGAATCGGTGTATTGCAGTGGCTGTTCAGACGGTATAATGTTCCGGGCCCGATGCGCGTCATGATCGGTGTGGCAATGGTGTTCATGCTGTTCCGCTCGGTCCTCACCTTCATACCGGTGTTCGGATTGCCGCTGCTCGGGGTGTCCGAGATATGGATCGACTTCAAGCGTCCGAAGCCGGGCGAACAGGACAAAGACGTTACCTGACGAGACGTCAGCTGACGATACTTCGGGTGACCCCGGAAACGACAGGAGTGAGAAATGAAAGTGATTCTGCAGCAAGATGTGCCGGGCCTTGGAGAAGAGGGCGACGTGTGCGAGGTAGCCACCGGCTATGCGCGCAATTTTCTGTTTCGCAGGCAGGCCGCACTACCCTTTACCAAGGACGCGATGACACGGCTCGAACATCGCCGCGGCGCTATCGAACGCCGCAAGGAAGAGAAGCGGGCGGGCGCGGCCGGCTTGTGCGAGCGGCTCGAGGGTGAGGAACTCACCTTCCGCATGACCGCCGGAGTGAGTGGCAAGCTGTTCGGATCTATCACCAATGTGGCGATTGCCGGCGAACTCGAACGGCGCGGTTACGACGTGGACCGCCGCCGCATCGAGGTGCCCGACCATTCGCTGAAGATGATCGGCGACCACACGGTCCGCATCCGGCTCTACGAAAGTCAGTCAGCAAACGTGAAGGTTGTGATCGAGGCCGACCAAGAATAGCTGAGGTGGCCGACACCGCCGCGCCGGCAGGCATACCGCTTCGGGACTCGATTCCGCCCCACAACATCGACGCCGAGGTCGCAACCATCGGTGCGTTGTTGCTTGATCCCGAGGCGCTGTCTACCGTGTTGCGCTATCTGCGCGCCGACGATTTCTACCGAGCGGCGCATCGCAAGGTATACCAGTCGATCCTGGCCTTGTTCGACCGTAACGAAGCCATCGACCTGATCACGCTGAGTGACGAACTCAACCGGATCGGCGAACTCGATGCATGCGGCGGCATGGCGCGTATATCGCAGCTCACCTCGGCCGTCCCTACCAGTGCCAACGTCGAGTATTACGCGCGCATCGTTCAGGCGCTCAGCATGCGGCGCGAGCTGCAGCGCATCGCGGCCTCGATCATTGCCGACTCGTTCGACGACTCGCGCGAGGTACGTTATATCATTGAGGAAGCAGAACGGCGCATCTTCGAGATTACCGACCGCCAACAGACCGGTTCGTTCCGGCTTGCGCGGGAGATCATCAACCAGACGGTCGACGCGATCGAACGGCTATACCACTCAAGCGGCAGCTACACCGGCATTCCGAGCGGGTTTGGCGATCTCGACAATCTGACCAGCGGGTTTCAGAACTCGGAATTCGTGGTAATCGGCGCGCGGCCTTCGGTGGGCAAGACAGCGCTTGCGCTCACCATGGCCGCCCACATCGCCGTGCAGCAGCGCAAGCCGGTGGGATTCTTTACCCTGGAAATGTCGGCCGTGGCCCTGATGCAGCGGTTGCTGGCCGCCGAGGCGCGTCTCGACTCGAATCGCATTCGCTCCGGTCTGCTGAGGCCTTCCGACTTCCACAAGATCACCGACGCGGCGGGACGCCTGTACGACGCACCACTGTTCATCGAAGACTCTCCGAATCTCAAGTTGCTCGACCTGCGCGCCCAGGCGCGCCGCATGAAATCGAACCACTCGGTCGAAATCGTCTTCATCGACTACCTCACGCTTATTACGTCAGAGAATCAGGATCTTCCCCGGCACGAGCAGATAGCCGAGATCAGCCGTTCTCTGAAGGCGTTGGCGCGCGAGCTCGACGTACCGGTGCTGGCGCTCTCCCAGGTACGCCGGGAGACCGAGGGCAAGCTCCCCAACCTCGCCGACCTGCGTGAGTCGGGTTCGATCGAGCAGGACGCCGACGTGGTGATGTTCCTGCACCGCGAGCGCGGTACCGACGAGAATCTGAACGAACGGGAGACCGACCTGATCGTGGCCAAGCAGCGCAACGGCCCGGTTGGCAAGATCAACCTCACCTTCTTCCCGGAATACACCACGTTCGAAGCTCACTCGTCGCGCACCTGACGCGACGGCTGCGCCAGGTATCGATCCGCCCCCGGCGAGTGGAAATATTCGCCGTTCGGCCGCACCACGATCCAATTGAAATCGCGGAACAGGTAGAAGTGAAACATCAAGGATCGCGTGAACCGGTTCCAGACGGTAAAGGTGGCGTCCGAGTTGCGCGCCACCAGCAAATCGCCGGCCACGACCAGTTCGCGCGGCTGCCGATCGGTGCGTTCCAGCTCCTGGAGCCGGGTACCGTCCCACACGCGGACCGCGTCCGCACCCAGTGTGGAGTACACCCGCTGACGGTCGGGAGCCTCGACAAGGGCGGCGGACAGGTCTTCGCCGGTGAATCCATGAACGACGCGCTGTCGAGCGAGGTCGTTGCCCTCACGCATCCGCAGCACGGTTCGCATGCGGCCGCGGGCGGCACCGTCCGGCGGCGGCTCCACGCCGAGGGTGAGGAGCTGTCCGTTGGCATGTTGCGCCATATCGTAGATGAGCAGCGCGTCATCCGGAATCAGCAGCGTCTCGGCGTGGGTGGCGTCGATCTTGAGGAGCGGCGTCGTCAGGTCACTGGTGCTGGTGCGTCCGGCAATAAGGTGGTCGCCGAAACTGACCACCTTGCTAGTGCCCGGGGCCCAGAATGCTCCCACCGGGTCCGGCGCCGGTATCCCGGACGCGGTCAGCACCTCGCTGACCGGATACAGGGTAATGTTGCCGAGCCCGTCGAGCAGCAGCAGCCGGTCGCCGACCACACTTACCTGGCTGAGCGGGGCGGCAAATCCGGAAATGCGCATTCGGTAGCGGCCGCTGCGTGGGTCGAGTGTACCCAACCGTCCGCTTGTCCCGTCCCGGTTCCACACCAGGACGGCGCCGTTGCCCGGCTGCTGCTGCAGGGTATCCGGGAGCAGCAGCCCGGCGACCGGCGGCGGTGGTGACGACGCCGGCGTTGGTACCACCGTCATTCCGATAGCGGTTCCGAACGGGTTGCGCAATACGCTGGCGGCGGCAAGCCGCGGCAAGCTGGTGGCGGCGGTGAGCGGTGCGTAGCCGGGCACGAGCGTCGCCGCCGACCGCTGCAGCCGGGCAACGGCGATGCGGCGCCGGGTAGCGACCAACAGCGTGTCGCCATCTGCCGCGAGTGCTTCCGGTACCACGAGTTCGTCACGCACGAACGGATCGGCGCCGGCCTGGTGAGCCTCCCATATCGCGCCGTCGGCGGCGAAGAACAGGGTGCGGCCCGCGTACGCCGCCGCCGTCGGAGTTTCATCGAGATACAGGCGGTATTCGGTGCGCGGCGTCAGGGCACGATCGAGTGTGTGCCGCTGCAGCACGAATACGTGATCCTCCCGTTCGTCCGGTTGCAGTACGCCGAGGCCGGCGAACTGATCGGCTACCGCCACCCTTGCCTGCCGCGATACCGCGAGCCTGCTGCGTACCGTACCGGTGACCACATCGATGGCCACCATGTCGTCTCCAGAACGCGCCACCAGCAGGTTCTTGTCGGCACTGAGTGCTATAGACTCCAATCCGGGCAGGGTCGGAACGACGCCCTTCACCGCGAGCGTAGCGGCGTCCCAATAACGTATTTCTCCGGTAGGCTGATAGGTCATGAGGGTGCGTTCGTTGGTCGAAGTCGCGACGTATGAAACGATGCCAAATGCGGCCGGGAGACGTTCCTGGTGCTCGCCGGTCGCCGGTTCGAGGAACACCACGCTGTCGAACTGAGCGCGGCTGTAGACGAGGGACGCGCCGAGGCTGGTAAACCCGACGTGCAGCGGGGCCGTGTCCAGGCGGTGGCGGTACAGCCGCCGCGCGCTCTGCCAATCCCACACCTCCAGCAGGTCGTCGCCCCCGGTGGAGCGCGCGACCGCGGCAAGCAGCGGGCGGTCGGGATGCAGGGCGATGCGCAGGACACGCACCGCACCGAGGCGGAGATGGCGGACAATGGTGCGGCGGTCGTGACTCCATATCCGCACCGTGCCGTCTTCGCCGGCGGAGAACAGCAACCGCCGCTGCCCATCGTAGGCGAGGTCGTAAATCGTACCGCGGTGGCTGGTGTCTACCAGCGGCAGCGGGTTGGCGGCCGCGGACGTACCGGCACAGGCGAGCAGCACCAGCGCGCACGCACGCAGCAGCGGCCGCGCCGGCCGCGCCGGCCGCGCCCTCCGGGATACGCGACGAGCCATGCTACCGGCCGACGAAGAACAGAATGTCGCTGAAGGTAACCGTGATCGCCAGCACCAGCAGCAGCGACATGCCGAGTGTCTGGATGCGATACACCACCGCCGGACGCAATGGCTTGCCGCGGATCAGCTCGGTCACGTAGAGCGCCAAGTGGCCGCCGTCGAGGGCCGGCAGCGGCAGCAGGTTCATGATGAACAGGACGATGCTGATCAGGCACAGCAGCCGAAAGAACCGTACCAGGCCGGCTCCGAAGCTGTTTTCAAAGCCGTCGGTGGCGGCGCGTCCGACAAAATAGGTAATGCGCAGCGGCCCCGCCACCTGGTTCCGCGCATTGCCGTCGAACAGCCTCGCGAAGCCGCCGAAGGTGAGCGCCATGGTGTTCCAAGTATCGTCAATTCCGCGGGTCAGTGCGGCGGCCGGGGACAGCCGGGGAGAACGTGATTGTGGAAGCCGAAAGCCAAGGCCCAGGTCCTCCGTTCCGGTGTCCGGCACCACCGTGAACGTGAGCGGCTGCCCCTCCCGTTCGACCGTGAAGTCGACCGGTGCGGCGCCATCCTGCAGCCGCTGCACGACGTCGATCGAGTGGCGCACCGCCATCGAATCGACCGCCACCACCCGATCACCGCTGCGCAACCCGGCGATCGACGCCGCGCCTCCCAGGCGCACGTCGATAATCGGTTCGATCCAGGGGTAGACCCAGATTCGTCCGGCCCCGGTGTCCGGATCGAGTTCCGGCGTGATGATGGCGGACAGCAGCATGCCGTCCCGCTCCACCGTAATCGGCAGGTCACGCGCCGGTGCAGGCGAGATGTGGCGGCGCAAATCCTGAAAGTTGGCAATGTCGTTGCCGGCGATCCGGGTGACGCGGTCGCCGCTCTGCAGACCAGCCGCTTGGGCGGGGGTTGGCTCCGATACCGCGTCGAGAGCGTAGTCGGAGGCCAGCACTATTCGGTTTCCCGGACTGTCGATTCGGAAGCCTGCCCACCAGATCAAGCTGAGCACGATTACCGCGAAGCAGAGATTGGCCAACGGACCGGCGACGATAATCGCGATGCGGCGCCACGGAGACGCCGCAAAGAATGACCCCGGCTCTGACGGATACTCCAGATCTTCGTTGCGCCACGCTTCGCGCAGGGCGCTGTCACCCTTCATCTTGCAGTACCCGCCGAGCGGAAACCACGAAATCTGATAGGTGGTGCCGCGGTGTTGGTAACCGACCAGGCGCCGGCCCCAACCGAGCGAGAACACCTCCACGTCAACGCCATTGGCCTTGGCGGCCAGGAAGTGTCCGAGTTCATGGATGAGTACCATGATTCCGAGACCGAGGATGCCAAAGAAAATAGTTACCAACTGCGTCAACCTGCCGTCCCGTGCACGCGCTGCATCCACAGGTAAAACAGCGGCGCGCATAACATCAAGGAATCTATCGAGTCCAGCAACCCGCCGCGTCCGGGAATGATTTCGCCGGAGTCCTTGACTTGCGCGGCGCGCTTCAGGGCCGACTCCAGCAAGTCGCCGACCGCGGCGCAGACACCCATTGCAGCACCTCCCAGCGCTGCCTCCAAGGTACCGAACTGAGGAGCGCCGGGGAACACGCGTTGCGCGACAATCAGTGCCGCCACCGACGCGCCGATGCCGGTAGCGTATCCGACGGCGGTCTTGGTGGGGCTCGCCGGCAAGCCAAGTGCGGTGCGCCCGCCGGCCAACTTGCCCGCCAGGTAGGCGACCGTATCATTGCTGAACACCGCCACGAAGAAGGTAAGCAGCAGCCACTGCGGGTTGCTGAGTCCGGCAAGGCGTACGATGTAGCCAATAAACAAGCCCGGATAGAGGCTGGCAAGCAGCGTCGCCCCGGCCACGCCGAGAGGATCGCCGCTGCGTCCGCGCTGCGTGGCTCCGAGCAGCAGGGTGACTGCCAATACCAGCGCGACCACGGCCGCGGCTACCGCGCCGAAGGCGTACCCGGAAACGATACCCCAGTTCTCCAGATATGCGACGATCGGGAACAGTGCGGAACAGGCCGCCGCGAAATGCCAGCGTCCGGCGACCGCGCGGCGCGCAAGCAATGCGGCCACCTCGCGCGAGCCGAGAATCGCGGCGGCAGTGGCACACAGGGTGAACAACAGGTGCCGATAGGCGGGTACGGCAAAGATCAGAACGAAGAACAGCGGAACCGCAGCCACGAACATCGCCAAGCGGGCCCCGAATCGATCAGCCGACAACATCGTCTGCGGATTCACGATCGATGCAGCAGGCTCTTGGACTTCGATGCCAACACTACACCGTCAGATCTCCATGATCTCCTTTTCTTTCGCGGTCAGGAGTTCGTTGATCTCGGCGATGCGCTCGTCGGTGATGGTCTGCACCTGTTCCGACTCTCGCTTCGCCTCGTCCTCGCTGAGCCCTTCCTTCTTGTCCTGCTTGATGCTTTCGTTAAGGTCGCGGCGAATGTTGCGCACCGCGACCCGAGCCTGCTCGGCGGCGTTGCGCGCCTGCTTGACGATTTCCTTGCGCCGTTCCTCGGTAAGAGGGGGAATGGCGATGCGAATTACCTTGCCGTCGTTGCTCGGATTGAGCGACAGGTCGGATTTCTGGATCGCGCGGTCGATGTCGCTCAATGTCGACCGGTCCCACGGCTGGATGACTACCAGCCGCGCCTCGGGAATGGAAATCGTCGCCGTCTGGTTGAGCGGCATCTGCTGGCCGTACGCCTCGATGCGAATTTTGTCGAACATGGCGGCGCTGGCCCGTCCGGTACGAATGGTCTTGAACTCGCTCGACAGGGCATCGAGTGTCTTTTGCATGCGCTGGCGAGCTTCACCGCCAAGATCGGCCACGATTTCCTCTCCTCAGGTGCGCCCTCAGCTTGCCGCGGGCGCTTCCTCGCCTACCTTGTAATAGACGTAATCCACGATCTGCACGTCGGCGCCAAGCTCTTTGCCGAGCCCGGCAACGAGCTGCTTTACGCTCAACTTCTGATCCTTCACGAATTCCTGTTCAACCAGGCAGATTTCCTGCAAGTGCTTGCGGAGCTTGCCCTTGACGATCCCTTCAACGACCTTTGCCGGCTTGTCGAGTGCCTCCGCCTGCTTGCGGAAGATCGATTCCTGTTCGGACAGGTACTCTTCGGTCACGTTGTCCTGGGTGAGAAACGGCGGCGCGTAGGCGGCAACGTGCAGCGCCAGGTCGAATGCGGTCTCGGTGACGCGGGCGTGAGCGGCGAGGGAGGCATCGGATGCGTGCAACTTGACCAGCGCACCGATGTTACCTTCGCCATGCAGATAGTGTGCGACCGTGTCGCCGTCTTCGATGGCAACGCTATGGAATCTGCGCAGGGCGATGTTTTCTTTGATGCGACCGATTGCCGCGGTGATCAGTTGCTGCATCTTGTCGGTGGGTGCCTGCGGACTCTCGGCCGCCACCTCGGCGACAAGCTGCTCGCCGAGCGCCATGAATTGATCGTTGCGGGCCACGAAGTCGGTCTCGCTGGACAGTTCCAGGATGGCCGCCGTGCCGTTGACGGTGGCGAAGATGCGGCCCTCGTTGGTGGCGCGCCCGCTGCGCTTGGCGGCGGCCGACAGCCCCATCTCCTTGAGGCGGCGTTCCGCGGCCGCCAGGTCGCCGCCACTGTCCACCAGTGCCCGCTTGCAGTCCATCATTCCGGCCCCGGTCTGCTCCCGGAGCCGTTTTACATCTTGAGCGGAAATTGCCAATGCTCACTCCTGATTAATTTGTTTGCCCGGTCCGGGCCGTGCCGCCTGACACGCGCCGTCAACGGTCGTACAGCGTATCTTCGTCGATTCCTGCTTTGTCGGTGACCGTTTCCTGTTCCGGCGTCGCCCGTTCCGGTTCGTCTTGCGGGGTGTAGTCGGAGTAGTCCTGGTCGGTGAATCCCAGCGGCGCCTGTTCGTCGTTCAAAGCGGCGCCCGCCATTTCACCGAGCGACACCGTTTCCACGTCCGGCGTCGGCGGGGCGTCGAACTCTTCGCCGAACTGGTCCTTGTCGATGATCTGGTCGTAGTCGTATTCGTCCGGACCCTCGTCCTGCAGGGTCTCGATCACTTCGAGCCCGACCTCGTTCTCCGCCTCCACGACCGCGTTTGCGACGATCTGGGTGAACAGGTTGATGGCCCGAATGGCGTCGTCGTTGCCCGGAATCGGCAGGTCGACGACATCCGGGTTGCAGTTGGTATCGACGATGGCAACCACGGGAATCTTCATCTTGTTCGCCTCGGCGATGGCGATCGCCTCCTTGCGGGTGTCGACCACGAACATGACCCCGGGAAGGTCCTTCATTTCCTTGATCCCGCCGAGGTTGCGCTCCAGCCGCGCCTGCTCCTTCTGCATCCGCGAAATCTCTTTCTTGGTCATGTTGGAGAAGGTGCCGTCAACTTCCATCTTCTCGATTTTCTTGAGCTTGAGCAGCGAGCGCTTCATGGTCGAGAAGTTGGTGAGCATGCCGCCGAGCCAGCGGTTGTTGACGTAGAACATGTTGCAGCGCCGGGCTTCCCGTTCGATCGACTGCTGCGCCTGCTTCTTGGTGCCGACGAACAGCACGTGCTTGCCGGCGAGAACACTCTGGCGAACGGTCTCGTAGGCGTCCTTGATCGCGACGATCGTCTTTTGCAGGTCGATGATATGGATGCCATTGCGCTCGGCGAAGATGTACCGCTGCATGCGCGGGTCCCAACGCTTGGTCTGGTGTCCGAAGTGTACTCCGGACTCCAGCAGGTTCTTCATGGTAACGACGGCCAACTAGATCCCCCTCTTGGTGCGGGCTGTGAACGGATAACCATTCCGCGCCAACATACGATATATCGTTTCCAGCGGCAAGCCTACGACGTTGCTGTAGGAGCCGTGCAGGTGGGTTGCCAGGAGCGCGGCCCGGCCCTGAATACGGTACCCGCCGGCCGCGCCCCGCCACTCGCCGGTGTCCAGGTACCAGTCCATTTCAGCGGCGCTGAGCGGGGCGAAGGTAACGGCGGTACGGGCCAGCGCCACGTCCAGGCCGCGGTCCGGGGCGGCCACCGCAACGCCGGTCAGGACGTGATGGACGGCGCCGGCAAGCCGCCTCAGCGAGGCGCGGGCGGCGCCGCGGTCGGCAGGCTTGCCGAGCAGGTCTCCGCCGATCAGGACGGCGGTGTCGGCCGCGATCAGCCAGCCCGCTTGA
>MKWU01002289.1_pt1 | contig 29428 bp, 21 predicted proteins | sample 809101 | NCBI WGS metagenome assembly MKWU01 (sample SAMN05860141, study PRJNA318959) | sponge metagenome | host: Aplysina aerophoba | place: Slovenia: Piran, Adriatic Sea, Gulf of Piran | collected 2013-05-07 | reverse complement strand
CCCAGCTCTTCACCCTGTTTGCCCTGGCCAATTTCCATCTGGTCCGGCGGGAACTGGCGGCCACATAGGGCGCAGTGCGTCCAGACCGGTCGAAACCGGTCGGAAAGGACGTTCCGGAGCCCGGCCGGGACCGGAAACACCCTCACAAGTACCCCAAACGACACCATTTTCAGCATGATTGTACTCTGAGCTGACTCATATCTTACCTCGTGGTCGGACAACCGGGTAGATCAGAGGTTCCCTAGCTATATCAATCTGAGGATAAGCATCCTTTGCGAGCACCAGACACGCGATACCCAGGTCGATTTCTTTTTCCGGCAGTTCGAGGATCTGTTCGATAGTTTGTCCAGTGTAATGCTCTTGAGCCATTAATCTTCCAGCATCCATGCTAAAGAAGATCAAAATAGCTATAAACACCTTCGATATCTTGTTTCCTTTACGGTTTTCATGCGGCTGGCTCGACACACTCCGATAAACTTCATGAGCGACACTTTTTGAGACACCACTTGGATTCCTTGCCATGTAGCTATTCCACGGTAACCTGTAAATTAGTAAAATGAAACATCTACTTTCTGTTCAGTATTTCTGTAAAATAGATGCTAAACGTATGTGTTCTTGTACGTTGATCACTTGGACAAGTACCCAGCTATAGCAAAAAGTTCGCGCAAATCGAATAGTTCGAGTTATTGCTTGTGCAAATCAATATCACCTTTCTCTGAAGTTTTAAGCTCCGCAATGAATTAAATCGACCATGGTTTATCCAGAGTTAAAAGTTCTTATGTTCAGGGAGGGGATCAAAATAAGTAAGTGTCTATCCGCGGATAGGCAATGACGATGAGTACAGAGGAGTGTGTACGCATGACGACGGGAGAGCGCGCGCCCGAACGTCGACGTATAGCCATTATCGGCGGTGGGATATCCGGGCTGGGCGCAGCGTGGGCGTTGAATCAACATCCAGACCGGTTCGATTTCCGGATTTACGAAGCCCGGCAGCAGGTGGGCGGAAACGCGATCACTGCCGATATGCCGCAGGATGACGGCGGTTCCATTCCCTTCGACATTTCCGTCACCGCACTGATCCCATCGGTCTACCACCACATTCTGTTGCTGATGCGGAAGTTCGGCATCGAACTGCTCGATACCCGGTTCAACTACAGCGTGAAATACCACGGCCAGGTATACGCCCACGATTTCGACTCCGACATAAGAAGGCAGCTGCAGCCGGAGATTGTCCGGTTTCAACGGCTTCTGAAGCGCCTTCACCGGCTCGGCCGGCTGACCCATTCCCGGTCGAGTCTCGTCAACACGCTCAATCCCTTAAATTACGTCAGCATGGGGACCGTGCTCAACCTGGGCGGTTTTTCAGGGGACTTCAGGTACAAGATCCTGAAACCCATGTTCGTCAATTTCCTGATGGCGACGAACGTGTTCGATATGCCCGCGTCGCTTTTTGCGCGGTACCTGGAGTTCTTCGATATCGAATCCGCGACGCCCATGCAGACGTGGGACCAGGGCACGCGTCGTTTCTTCGAAAACCTGTCAGTTGATTTCAGGGACAAGATCTACCTCGGCCGGCCCGTTCGTAAGGTGTACCGCCGGCCGAACTGCGTCGTGATCGAGGATCCGGACGGAGCAGAGGAGAAGTTCGACGAGGTGATCTTCGCCTGCAACGCGAACCAGACGCTGATGCTGCTCGACCGGCCCACGTTCCTGGAGCGGTACATTCTGTCGTCGATCCGTTATGAAAGCGAACTCCACAACCACACGGTCGTGCATTCGGACGCCTCCGTCCTGCCGGACAACGAAGTGAAACCACTTGAGACGCGGAGCAATCATATCGAACAGTACGGGGCCAGGCCGGACAACTATGAAATAACCTACATCATGCACAACCAGCAACCATGGGCCAACCGGTCCGACAAACCCTGCCTGGTGACCTACAACCCGGTCACGCCCATCGATGAACGGAAGATCGTCGAGAAGTGGTGGTTCCAGCACATCGTGCATGATGTGCGCCATGTCGCCTGGCTCATCCATCTGTTCCGTTTCATCCAGGGCAGACGGCGGACCTGGCACTGCGGCGCCCACACCCTGATGAACAGCCAGGAAACCTGCTTTGTAACGGGACTCGCCGCCGCCTCGCGGATAGGCGCTGAATATCCCTTCGATGACCCCGGGGCCAGGCGCATGTTCAATTACTACGGAAGGATTCTGCACGGCTGGCGTTTCCGGAAGGCGAGAGGTTGAAAACCGCAACGGGCGACAGGCTTCGACTGTCCGGGGAACGGGCAACGAACGACGGGAATCCCGCGTGTCTGCGCCGCCGCAATCCCCGCTACACCTGTTCGGGCCAATTCCTGCTTGTCGCGTTAATGCATTGTAGTTATACTACTTACAGTGAGGAATACCATCGCGTTTCTTGACCCCGGCGGCCCTTCGAAACCCGGACGAATTCACCAGCGCCGAGGAGGATAACGAAAGGACTGGATTTGCATTCCTCCGAAACGATAGCAACCTCCACGGCCGACGCAGATACCGTACACCGTACCGGGCACGCACCGGGTGGCCTACCCCCCTTCCCGGAAGGCTGGTACCTGGTAACCACGCGCGATACCCTGTTGCGGGGAAAACTGATCGAGAAGACGTGGATGGGGGAGAACATCGTCGCATGGTGTGACGAGGAAGGCCGTATCTGCGTGGCCGACGCGGTTTGTCCGCACCTGGGTTCCGACCTGGGACCTCAGGTCGGCGGCAAGATACACGGTGGCCGCCTGGTCTGTCCGTTCCACGGTTTCGAGTTCGATGCGACGGGTCAATGCGTCGCGACGCCCAACGCCCCGGCGCCGAAAGCCGCGAAACTGACCGTGTATGAAACCCGGGAGATCTCCGGCCTGGTTTTCGCGTGGTACGGAATCGGCGGCCGCCCTGCGCACTGGCACCTTCCGGACGATTCTCCGACCGGTAACGAGTGGGGCGAACTGGGATTCAGAACCCTGCGTTTTCGCGGCCATCCACAGGAAACGGCGGAGAACTCCGTGGATATCGGACACCTGCGCTACGTACACGGCTATGACAATGTGGACCCGGTCGGCCCGGTGACGGTGGACGGAGCCTACCTGAAGAGCTGTTTCAACTTCAGGCGCGTCCGCAGCATTATGGGCTTGAAGGACCTCACCTATGAAGTATCGGCCGTCGCCCATATCCACGGGCTGGGATACTCCTATGTCGAAGTCCACGAAAAAACGATCGATATGCACTTGAGACTGTGGGTACTGCCCACGCCGATCGATGGCAGCCTGATCGATCTCGTGCTGGCGGGCCAATTGCAGGGAATCCGCAGACCCCGGCGTTTCATCTCGGGCCTGGGGTTCCTCCCCATGGCGTTGCGTAACCGCTTGATGCAGCAAATCATGCTTTCACAGCAAAAACGGGACGTGCTGCAGGACGTGGTGATCTGGGAACGAAAGCAGTTTCGCACGCCGCCCCGGCTGTGCAAGTCCGATGGACCCATCGGTCTTTTCCGGCGCTATTGCCGGCAGTTCTATCCTGATCAACCGACAGCCTGACCGATGCGACCTTTATCGGAGACAGGTAGAAGGTGGTCCGGTCCTGGTGGAGATCGCTCATGCCTGCTGATATCTGCCGCTCTATAAGCTATCCGCCGTCCTCCAGCTCAGCCAGAGTCTCCAGCACCCCCTGCTGGATGAACTCCTCGTAGGCGTCCCGTGTCGGTAGTTCGGCCGCCCTCGACAGCATTTTCCCGGCCCGCTCCCGGCCGTCCTCGCGATCGAGATCGGGAAGCCTGAGGGCATACTCCAGCAGCACGACCTTCGAGTCCGGTGCGAGTTCCAGCGCCCGTTCATAGTGGATGACGGCGTTTTCCCGATTCCCCTTGTACAGGAACCGTACAACGCGTCCGGCACGGGCGATGTCGGCGTGCCAGCCCCCTAAGGCCATATGCGCCTCTGCGAAGTCGGGGGAGATGGTGAGCGCGGTCTCGAGCAAATCGCGAGCCCTGCCCGCCAGGCCTCGGCGAAACGCAGATAGCTTACCGATACTCTGCGCATATCGGCCAACCGCGTGCGCGGATTGGAAATAAGCTTCGGAATTGGCCGAATCGATGCGCACTGCTTCTTCCCCGTATTCTATCGCGCGTTCCAAAATATCGTTCCGGTCCTCCTCAGTAGCCACATGGTGACCGTACACAGCGAGCGATTGCGCCGCAAGGGCGTAGCCTTCAGATGTACCGATGACTGACGCGAGATCCGCCGCCTCGAGAAAACGGCCTTCCTCGAAAGCGGTCCTGGCCTCATCGATCGACTGCGCGTTCGCGCCGGCCAGGCCGGCCAGGCTGGCCGCATAAATCACGAATCCCGCAACCAACGCGAAACGGATAACGGCCGCGTAACGGACAACGGCCTTGAATCCCCCAACCGCCGCGAAACGGTAAAACTGGGTAAGGGTCATCTGAAATCCCTGGTATGATTCTGCGGACGGGTACGCTCGGTTCGACGCTTCAGTGTCTTGCAGCGATCAATTATGCGAATCCACACCATTTGGACAAACGAGGTGCTGCCCGACGGCATCGGCTATGGACCGATTCGACAAGGTCAACGGGGCCTAATGAGGTTTACGAGCCAGGAAACAGTACAGCGGCGTGAAGATACCCGATCTGCCGCCCTCGACATAAGCGTCTGCAGTTCGATCCAGGAGTCGGACCACTTCCGAGTACCCCTTCGGAATCAGCCTTAGCGCTTCGGCCATCTTCGATCCTGCGATCACGGCCTTACGGCCCCACGGGAGCCTGTTTAGTGCATTCCCCAGTGTCCCATGCCGACTCTCCATTGGCCGATACCAAGGGGTGGAGGGTCCCTTCCGGACGTCTCGGTCCATCCCTTCGATGACGTGGAATCCCACCGATTCAAGCCCGTGATTCACTTCCCCGAACGTCGCAATGTCGTTCAGCGCAATGCCGCGCCTGAGGTCCTGCTCAATGGTCCGGTGCCGGTTGTCTTTCGGATCGTATTTCTCGGTCAGACACATTTCCTGACCCCAAAACAGAGCGCCTGGTTTGAGTACGCGGAAGATCTCCGCGAAGGCGCGTTTCTTGTCCGGAGCGTGGCACGTTGACTCGATGGCATAGGCCCGGTCAAAGGTCTCGTCCTCAATGCCGCCCATATCCATGAAGCTACACACCTCATAGTCGACCATGTGATCGAGCCCCGCTGCAGCGTTCAACCGCTTTGCCTTATCCAACTGGATTTCATTGATATTGATTCCGACAACCCGGACACCGGCCTCCCGGACGACGCGACGCATCGGGCCGCCGATTCCACAACCAACGTCGGCCACCGTCATATCCTGCCGCAACTCCAGCTTCGCGATCATCAACCGCTGATGCCGGACAATGGATTCTTCCAGGCTTTCATCAGGCGTAAGTGGCGCGAAGTGGAGGGATTCGTTCCAACCCCACACCATTAACCCGCTGCAAAGATCATAGTACTCTTTCACTGTTGCTGCGTGGTCGTACTCATTCGCACCATCGCCGCCCAGGGCCGCCCGGGCGATCCAGCCTTCAAAGCGCTGAACGCGACCCTTGACGTCCGTACCCCGGCTCGCATCTTTCAGTTCTCTGGAGAGTCCGGCCATCGCCATTTGTGGTAATTCCCCTGGCTTTTCGTATCCACGGCTTCAGACCTGCAGTTCGTGTCTTTGCTCGGAGATGACGAAATGCAGCTTCTTGCTCGGTTTCATAGACGGAAACGGATTGAACCGCAGCTTATAGTTTGCGGGCGACACTTCGATCTTGAAGTAGTGCGCAATCATCAGCACGTTGACAGCCAATTGCAGTTCCATCCAACGGGTGCCGAGACACATGTGCGTGCCCAGTCCGTACGGGGCGTACCCGGGGCTGCGATGCTCATTGCGCGACGGCAGGTAGCGGTCGATGTCGAAGGTGTGCGGGTCGGGAAAGATGTCGCTCATGTAATGCGAGGCGGTCGGCGCGATGTGGATCCGTTCCCTCATGGGCAGTTCGTATCCCTCGAACACACATGTGTTCATCACGTGTCGAACAGACATGGGAACGATCGGGTACATGCGCATACACTCCATGAGGAAGCGGTGCGTGACATCGATCGCGGACGGTGTGAAGGCCTCGATGTCCGGAACGCCGTTCCCGAATACGGCGTCGGATTCATTTCGGATTTTCTCGTAGAGCGCAGGCTGCGACGCCATGGCGTAGACTACCAGACTGAACGTGTCGCCAAGGTACACGCTGGCGATCAACGCAGCGGAAAAGGCAAACCGCAGGTTGGCCTCCGGGAGGAATTGCGGGTCGCTCGCGTGCAGACTGAGATAATCGTCCACCAGGTCCCGCGGTTTTCCGGCCCGTTGGGCGGGGGTATGGCCCTCCTCGACTCGTTTCATCAGCGTATCAAGGGACTTCGCCCGGCGCTTCATGCCCGGGGTGTTCAGCGTGAATTCGGGCAGCATCCTGGCGATGTGCACGCTGAGCGCCCGTTCCTTGTACTGCATCAGATCGTCCATCAGGTCCTGTGTGTCGATGCCGATAAACAGTGGCGAGAGTTGGGCGTTTATCATCTGCCGGCACATGGTCGTAGCAGAATAGGAATCGCCGACATTCAAGCTTGCCATATATTGCCAGGCATGATGGCAGAGCTTGTCCAGTTGCCCCGCGAGTCTCCCGCGGGAATACGCTGGAGACAAGGACTTGCGCAGGCGGAAATGATCGGCGCCGTCCAGGGAAGGCAAGAGGCCGGAAGCGCCGTAGACTTTCTCGAAGTCTCTGAAATAGTCCTTTGCGCTCAGGTACATGCGCCCGTGCTTATGCACCCAGCGGTTAGCCTCGGGTCCGGCCAGAAAGACCATGGGCCGGGTGAAAGGAGGACGGATCTCAAACACCGGACCGTAGTCCAGCGCAAGGTCCGCAAAGAGCGCGTGGAGGTTGCCGTCTCGAACATGCGGGTGCATCATCAGCTTGCGTAACGGTACCCTCGGAATCTTCTTGGTAAAACCGGGACGTCGAAGCGTCGGACCGGCAAGTTGGTGTGAGACTGCTTCGGCGATAGACCGGCCGATCACTTCCATCTTGCAGATAAACTCTATGCGTTGCTCCGTCTCGTCATCGAGTTGGAACATGAATCGAAACACATCGCACGTATTGACGAGGCAAATTACAATAACGTCTCTCGGATCGGGGATCTCGTTCATGAAGATCGCACGGCTGATCCGCGTTCTGATGAACTGATTTGCAGTACCCTTACCGGCATCGATGTTCAATTCCGTTTTCCAGTCAGCACGGGCCAGCGTCCAGAACTCGCCGTCGTGGTGTTCAAGGATCTTCAATTCTACCAGGCGATCCAGAACCGAATCAATGATGGTTTCCGCACGGGGAGCCAGCCGTTCGACCCAGTACTGTGTATTATGCCGATTCGACTCGTTTACGATTTCTTCCAGTATGGAATCGATGCTGGAATTGCCCGTTGGTGTCCGGTTGATGACGAACAGGGACTCCAGGTCCGTGTCAATGCGAGATCTGATTGAAAGCTCCGCAAGCACGGCGCCGACCACGGCGCAGTTCAAATCCCAACCGGGCACCTGGTGGAAGTAGCCGGTCTCCTCGTTGAGGAGCATCAGGATGAGTTCCTGGGTCAAAGTAAGAGACTGGGGCTTCACGTCCTTTGCTGTGCCAGCCATTAGTGGCCTCCCTTCATCAGACGCAGATGAATGGTGGAAAGAGCGGGAACGACCATCATGAGTATGGCCGTGACGAAGAGGATGCCGCAACCAAGCGATGCGGCAAAGGGAACCAGAAACTGCGCCTGAATGGCGCGTTCCAGAATCAAGGGAATGAAGCCGAGAAACGTGGTCAGGGAAGTAAGCATTATCGGACGAAAACGTCCCTTGGCACCCTCTATGATCGCTGTCCGTGCCGGAGCGCCTTCCCTGCGTTTCTGATCGATAAAATCGATCATGACCAGTGAATCGTTCACGACCACGCCGCTCAGGCCGAATATACCCATGAAGGAGACCGCGCTCAGGGCCACGCCAAGGACCCAGTGACCAAGGATCACTCCGATGAAACCGAAGGGGATCACCGCCATGATGATGAACGGTTTGGTATAGGATCGGAGGGGGATGGCGAGCAGGACGAAGATCATGATCAGAGCGATAAAGAATCCGCGAATCAGCGCATCCAGGGACTCGAGTTGTTGTTGTTGTTCACCCCCGAACGTGTAGGTCAGTTCCGGGTACACGGCGTTCAATTCCGCGAGGATTGAATCCGCCAGGATGCTGTTGGCCTGGTCACCGGAGATCACCGCGGCGTCCACGTCCGCGGTGACCGTGACGACACGCTGACCATCCTTCCGCCGAACGGCCGGCGGCGACACGCCCGTGTTCAGCGTGGCCACACTGACGACCGGGACCTCGGCGCCGGCCGGCGTGCGGATCAGGTACCCTTCGATATCGGTGATGGAACTCCGCTCATCTGCGGGCAGACGCACGTAGACCCGGACCTCTTCACGGCCGCGCTGCACCCGGACGGCATCCGCACCGAAAAACGCGGCGCGCGTCTGTCCGGCCAACGCTTCCAGCGTGAGACCCAAAGTCCGTGCTTCCGGCCGCAGTTCAAGCTGTATCTCCGGGATGCCCGGGGTGTGATCCGAACGGACATCGTAGACGCCTGCCACGCCACGGAGACCATCGACCACCGAGTCCGCAATCCGGGCGAGTCGCACCGGATCCGGATGCGACAGTACCGCCTCGACCGGGTTGCCCAGGTCGAAGACCTTTCCGCTGAAGGTGACGCCACGCACGTAGGGCAGCACGCCCACTTCCTCTCGCCATGCCTGCACGACCTCTCCGGTAGTGATCCGCCTTTGCTCCGCGCTCAGGAGTTTGAACTCGATGGTAGCAATGTTGGCCTGAGGATTGAGGGTGGGCACCGGATTAAGCCCACCCTCCATTCTCGAGCCCTGTCCGACGGTCACCATTACGCCGGTCAGCAGCGGCGGCGCATCCTCGGGTCGGCCGCGCGAAAGCCGTTCGACGACCCGGTGACCCGCGGCCTCCAGTTCCTGTGCCACCTCGTATGTCCTCGGAGCGGTCGTCCCATCGGGCATCTCCAGGATGACCGTCGCAATATCCCCCTCCACGTCTGCGGCCAGCGTGGTAGGTACGATCCCCGCCCGTACCAGCGAGATACTAAGCACGAGTATTCCCACGGCCCCTCCCAGCGTGACCGCGGGCTGATCCGTCGCGAACCGTAGCGCTCGGTCCAGGGGACCCTGCACGAATCGGTTCAGCGACTCGTTCACACGACCCTGGATCCGCGAGAAGAACCGGTCGAAAGCACTTGCCGGCGTCCATTCCGGTCCGTGCAAACGGGACAGGTGGTTGGGTAGTACCAGCAGTGATTCGACCAGGGAAACAAACAGCATGGCGATCAGGATGATCGGCAGTGCCCGCCAGACGTCACCGACGCCGCCTGGTATGAACAGCAGCGGGACGAAAGCCACCACCGAGGTGAGGACCGCGAAGGTCAACGGCACTTTTATCCGCCGTACGCCGCGGATCGCAGCAACGACCCCGGGCGTTCCCCGGCTGCGTTCATATTGAATATGCTCGGCTACGACGATGGCGTCGTCGACGACAATCCCAATGGCGAGGACGAAAGAGAACAGGCTGATGGTGTTGATCGCCACGTCGAGTATCATCATGACGGCCAGTGTGCCGATACCCGAAACGGCGAGGCCGACGGCGACCCATAATGCAAGCCGGATTTCCAGAAACAGGCTGAGTGCGATCAACACCAGCAACAGACCCAGGATGCCATTCTTCAAGAGAAGATCGGCGCGTTCCTCATAGGCCTGGGATTCGTCATTCCACAAGGTGACGTGTACACCGTTCGGGAGTGCCGGGATCACCTCGTTCGCCAGATGTTCCCGGACGGTCGTGGCGACGTCCATCACCTGTTCGCCGTCGGCCCGGTACACCTCGACGAATACGGCGGGATGGTTCTGATGCCGGACGATCAGGTCGGTTTCCTGAAAACCATCGCTGACCCTGGCGATATCGCCAAGGCGCAAGACGGTGCCGTCACTGCTGCTGAGCAGGATGATCTCTTCGAAATCCTCCTGGTCGTAGTTCTGGCCGAGGGTCCGAACCCGCACCTGGGACTCCCGGGTATCGATACTGCCGGCAGACAGGTTCAGGGAACTGCGACGAATGGTATTGGCGACATCGGTGAGTGTCAGCCCAAGGGCGCTCAGCCGATGAAGCGGCACTTCGATGGAAATCTCGTAATTCCGAACACCACTGACCTCGACCTGGGACACGGACGGAAGTGCCGTGAGTCCATCCTCGACCTGGTACGCCAGTTCCTTCAGCGAGCGTTCGGACACGTCGCCGTAGACGATGAACCGCATCATGCTCATACGGTTGTCCATCTCACGGAAACCGGGACGATCGGCACCGGCCGGGAAGGACTGTATGCGATTGACCGCGGACTCGATATCGTTGAGCGCCTGGACCATGTCCGTATCGAAATCCATCTGAATCCGGACGGACGCGATGCCTGGCGCCGCCACGGATTTGACCGCCTTCACGTCATCCAACCCGCTGACCTGGTCCTCGATCTTGACGACGATCGACTCCTCGACCTCCTCCGGCGTGGCGCCGGGATAGGCCATCGACACTTCGATATGGTAGAGGGGCGTGGTGGGCCACGCTTCCCGATCGATGCCGGACAGCGAAATCAGCCCTGCGGCGACGATGGCCAACATCAACAGATTGGCGGCCACACTGTTGCCTGCCATGTAAGCGATCGGGCCGGCAGGTTCGTTATGATTGCCGTGGTCCATACTCATGGGGTCTGGTCGACTTCCGTCTGGACGCGCATGCCTTCGGTGGTAAACCGGATACCGCCGGTGACGACGGCCTGACCGATTTCGAGGTCACCCGTCACATAGGCTACGTCGCCGGTTCGTTGCAGTACCTGTACCGGAACAATATGCACCACGCCGCCTTCCTGTACGATCCAGACCTCGTTGCCGGACTGCAGCGCCGCGCGCGGAACCAGGTAGTAATCATCCCGTTCGAGGCCGTCTATTTCAACTTCGACGTATTTGCCTACCAGCAGGGGAGGACTACTGCCGCCGATAGGAACCGTGCCGTCCGTGGGGCGTCCCGCTCGAAACGGATTCGGTACGCGCACAATTACGTCGATGGTACGCGTTTGCCGGTCAAGGGACGTCTCGCCGCGGTCCACGTAACCGCTCCAGGCATAGGATCCTTCACCGAACCGGGCGACGACGCGCGCAGCGACTCTCCGGTTCCCGTCTCCCGCCGAAAGCGACCACAACCCTGGAACGAGTGCGGCATCGGAATCAGAAAGGGGTACCACGATTTCCACCGCATCCGAGGCGAAAACCTTCGCGACGGGTTGGCCGGCGGCAACGATCCGCCCCACGTCCACGGATTCTTCCTGTACGAATCCGTCGAAAGGCGCTGAAACCTCGGTCCTCCCCAATGCGAGATTGGCGTCGGCAAGTCTGGCTTCGTCGCGATCCAGTGCGGCCTGGGCCGCTTTCAACTGTGGTTCTCTAAGCGCGAGCGGGTTCGCACCGTTCGGCGGTGACTCGTCCTCCTGACGGGAGGAGTAAAGCGCGTGCTGCGCACGGGCAATTGAAGCCCGTTCCCGCTCCTGGAGGTACGCCACCTGGCTGGCGGCAACGTTGGCCTCCGCTTCACGCACCCGGTGCCGGTAATCGATGTCTTCGAGCCGGAATAGCGTCTGGCCTGCTGTTATCCTTCCACCGCTCTGGAATCCCGGTTCAACCCAGACGACTTTGCCGCCGACCTGAGGAACGATATCTACCTCCGCGCCTGGGCGGACGGTACCGGATCCGAATACCGGTACGGGGCCGGACCCGGCGGCGACCGGGCCGGTCTGCACGAACGGGGTCTGGGGAGGCAGTTCCGTTCGAGTCGGTTCGGGGGCCAGTTTAATCAACAGGGCGGCCAATGCCACGGAGACTCCGAGAACGCCAACTGTGACTAGAAGACTGGTAAGACGGGACATGCGAATTCACTCCGTTGGAGGGCGGGAGGAAGGGCGCCGGCCTTGCCGATGCTGAAGGAGGCCCTCCCGGTCGGCTGCGGTCCAGGTACCGCCCAGCGCGCGATGGAGTGCCAGACGAGCGTAGCCCAGATCGCGCAATGCCGCCGAGTGTACCGATTGCGTGGCCAACCAGGACTGTTCCGCTGCCAGGAACGCTTCGTATTCTCCCACGCCGGACAGGTATTTTCGCTCCAGCAACGCGGACTGAGCCCGGGTTTCTTCGGTGAGGGACACCAGCAATGCATGGCGCCTGCGACTGGCTTCCAACGCCGTCAGGGCAGTTTCAACTTCGTTTACCGCGGTTACCACGGCATGGCCGTAGGCGGCCGCGGCCTCGTTCAACCTGGCCTCTGCCAGCGCGATGTTGCTTCGAATCCGGGAACCCTGGAATACGGGACCGAGCAGGTTCGCGGTGAGGTTCCGGAACCATTGATCCGGATCGAACCACTCGCTTGAATCCGTGCTTTGAAGTCCGATCGCGCCCTGCAGAGACAGCCTCGGCAACAGATCCGCCCGTCGCGCGCCCACCGAGAACCGTGCCGCTTCCACGCGCTGCATGGCCGCGAGGACGTCGGGACGCTGGACCATGAGATCGGCAGGAATGCCGGAGGGAACGGGATCGAGTACGGGAGATGGACCGGGCGCATCGGAGAGCAAGTGCGACAGGTCGGCCCGGAAGCCACCCATGAGTATCCACAGCCGACCCTCGGCGTCCGCCCGCAGGGCTTCGATCCGCGGCGATTCCGCCTGGGCCTCACGCAGGCTTCGACGGGCGGCGCGCACGCCGCCCAGGTCGGCCAACCCGCTCTCGTATCGGGACTCGGCCAGTGATTCCAGTTGTTCCAGGACGGCCACGATTTCAAGTGCGAACCGCTGCTGCCGGCGCAGATTCACGATTTCCAGGTAGGTTCGTATGGTCTCCGCCAGCACGCCCAGGTTCGCACTCAGATAATCCGCCTCCGTAGCCACCAACTCGGCCGCCGCGGCGCGCGTGTCGTTGCGGTTGCGGCCCCAGAAATCGAGCTCGTAGGCGAATTCGACGCTCAGGGTATAGGTCGTCAGTCCGAGCCTGTCCGGGATATCCACTCCGGCCGCGCTGAGGGCTTCCGGATCCAGTCCGACTTCCTCGAGCTGCGCGCCTATGCCGGCGTTCGTCGGACCGTCGGATTCGTTCACGTTCACCGTCGGCCGCAGCAGCGGAAACACCGCCGACCCGGCTATGCCTTTCCGCAGCCTGGCCTGATGAACTCTCGCGACCGCCCCGGCCAGGTCGAAATTTGAAGAAAGGGTCTCTGCGATAATCCGTTCAAGGACCGGGTCTTTGAACGATTTCCACCACGCCAGCGGCTGATACGTACCGGAATCCTCCCCGCTCGCAAACGCAACGGGCAACTCCGGTACGGACTCGAGCACGGGTAGATTCCGGTTCGGAGCAAGGGAACATGCCGAGAGGAGAAGGAAAGCAATCAACGGTATTAATCGTCCCATGATACAACTCCAGGATCGGTGCCGTATTCACCATCCCCGTCCCTGCGAATCTCATCATCCGGTGGAGAACGGGTCTCGTGGAAATCAGGGAACATATGTCAGATTCCTAATATATCACATTTATATTAATGTTACATTCTTAAAAGGGTCAAGTTTCAAATGGCGTCCACCAGGTGCTTGTTTTACCGCCCGCGCCGTCGGAGAAACGGGTTTGAATGACATGGACAGACGGGCATTGACAAATATACGCGCATCCGCTAACATTCCCGCGGTCTCCATCCACTGCCAGGGAGAATAAAACCCTCGATGCATCAAGTCTCTTGAATCAGCCGATCCTCACGCTCAGCGATCTCGCGTTCACCTACCGCGGCGCCTCGAAACCGGCCCTCGACCAGATCAGCTACGTTCATCTACGCGGCGAGTTTACCGTCATCGTCGGCGAGACCGGCGCGGGCAAATCCACCCTGTGCCGATGCCTCAATGGACTTATCCCGTCCTTCATAAAGGGCAGGCTTGACGGCAGCCTGCAGGTAGCCGGCCGACGGGAATCCGGCCACCCCCAGGTCTACGAACTGGCAAGAATTGTCGGCCTGGTCTTCCAGGACTTCGAGGCGCAGCTGTTCTCCACCAACGTGGAACTGGAAACGGCTTTCGTCCTCGAGAACTTCGCCGTGGGCCGCGACCGGATGCGAACCCGCGTCGAACAGGCTCTGCGCCGGGTGGGTCTGGCAGGCTTCGAACAACGGGACCCCTCCAGCCTTTCGGGCGGCGAGAAACAGCGGCTGGCCATCGCGTCGGTTCTCGCGGGCAGCCCCGCGCTGGTCGTCATGGATGAACCGACGACCGACCTGGATCCCGTGGGCAAAAGAGACATCTTCCGGCTTGCCCAGGTTCTGCGGAACGAAATCGAGGGGATCATACTGGTCGAGCATGAGACCGAACACGTCCTGAGCGCAGACAGGATCCTGCTGATGCACGAAGGGCGCGTCGTCCTCGAGGGACCGCCCGGCGAGATCCTGGCCGATCCCCGGCGCGTGGAACGGCACGGCGTCCGGCCGCTCCAGACCACCGTGCTCCTGACCATGCTGGGCCTTGAAACCGATGCTTTGACCATACCGGACGCCGTATCCCGGATCATTTCGGCAGGGTGGCGCATAAAGGACGACGCCCAGGAGAGCCTGAACGGCGCACGGCGGCGAGTAACGGGCGAGCCGGTCGTTCAAATCGAGAACCTTGTTTTCAAATACAGGGAATCACCGCCGGCCGTGGACGGCGTCTCTCTGGAAATCAGGGCGGGTGAATTCGTTGCGCTGGTCGGACAGAACGGTTGCGGTAAGACGACGCTCGCCAAGCATCTGAACGGACTCCACGTTCCCACGGCCGGCGTGGTCGGGGTCCTGGGCAAATCCACCACCGAATGGACCCTGCCCGAGCTGGGGCGCCGCGTGGGCTACGTATTCCAGAATCCCGATCACCAGATTTTCGCCAACACCGTGCGGGACGAAGTCGCCTTTGGCGCGCGCAACTACGGCTTTTCGGAAGAGACGGTCAGGGCGAAGGTGGACACGGCCCTGGCGGAAACCGGCCTGTCCGGCCGCGATCTCGAGGACCCTTTCAACCTGACCCGGGGTGAACGGCAGCAACTTGCCGTGGCTTCGGTGCTGGTCACGGATCCCGAGATCCTGGTCCTGGATGAACCGACGACCGGGCTGGACTACCACGGCCAGGACGCCATTCTGAACCTGATCTGGCGGCTCAATGAATCCGGCCGGACCGTGGTCATCATCACTCATTCCATGTGGGTCGTCGCCGAGTATGCCGACCGCTGCGTCATCATGTCGGGCGGCCGCGTCGTCCAGGATGGAGACGTCCGGTCGTGTTTCAGTAATCCCGAGTTGCTCGAATCGCTTTACCTGGAAGCGCCCGAGGCCGTGCGTCTCGGGTATGAATTCGGACTCGTGGCGCGCTCCGCCAGGGAGATCGCGGACTGCCTCGAGCGCCCGGATGGTTAAGCGCTGACCGAAACGGACTGCGGCAGGCCAGTCGGAACGCCTGTCGAACCGCCTTTCGAACCTCGGCGGATCGTTCGGAGCGCCGTGCTGAATCAATCGGACCGCATATGGTACTGTACATACCTTCGGATACCCTGTTGCACCGGCTCCATCCCTCGACCAAAATCGTAGGCCTGGCGCTGTTGCTGATCCTCACGGTGGCGTTCCAGTCGCCCTGGTACCAGTTGGCTATCCTGTCGGGCGTGCTGTTTCTGGCATGGGCGGCCGGCGCGTTCAGAAACCTCCGGCGTATCCTTCCGCTCATGATCACCGTGCTGGTATTCAGCGTCGTCTCCTGGTCGCTGTTCAGACGCGTCGGAGACCCGTTCTGGGCCTTTGGTCCCTTTACCCTTTCCGTGGAGTCCATCCGGTTCGGGTTCGCCATGGGGCTGCGACTCGAGGCCATGCTCGTCTCCGGAATGATCTTCGTATCCTGCACGAAAGTGGAGGAATTCGCCTACGGCTTAAGGAACATCGGGCTGCCTTTCGCCGTGAGTTTCGCGCTGTCCCTTGCCTTTCGGCTCGTCCCCCTGTTTTTTACCCGTATAGCCACGGTCGTCCAGGCCCAGCAGGCCAGGGGACTCGATCTAAAGAGCGGAAACGTGTTGCAGCGGGCCCGCAAGTACGTGCCGCTGCTGGTGCCGATATTCGTCTATGCGATCCGGGATACCGACCTGCTGTCCATGGCGCTCGAATCAAGGGGCTTCGGGATGCGGGGCAAGAGAACGGAATTCCTTTCTTTTCCCTTCCTCTGGCGCGATTATGCCATATTGGGCACACTGCTGATCCTGAACCTTGCGGGCTGGCTGGTTCAGATTCCTTGAGCGATCCATCGCGAGAAGCTACCGGAAAGGAACTCGATGGACAGACGATACAGGGCAGGGGTTATCGGGCGCACCGGCAAGGGCAATTACGGCCATGGCCTGGATACGGTATACCTCGGCATGGATGACGCGGACATCATCGCCGTGGCCGACGACGATCCGGACGGCCTGCGGGAAGCGGGCCGGCGGCTGGGCGTGCAGAACCTGTACACCGACTACAGGGAGATGCTGCGAAACGAGTGGTTCGACATCGTAAGCATCTGTCCCCGATGGCTCGACCAACACGCCGCGATGACCCTGGCCGTCGCGGAAGCGGGCGCGAGCATCTTCCTCGAAAAGCCCATCGCCCGAACGCTGTCCGAAGCCGACGCCATGATAGAAGCCTGCGAGAAGGCGGGTGTGGCGATGGGCATCGCCCATCAGGGCCGCATGCACGCGGCCGCGTGGCGTGCCCGGCAATTGCTGGCCGAAGGCGCAATCGGAGACATACTCCACGTACGGATGAACGGCAAGGAGGACCGCCGCGGCGGCGGGGAGGACCTCATGGTGCTGGGCACCCACCTTTTCGACATGCTCCGGTTTCTCCTGGGCAGAAACCCCGCCTGGGTGCAGGCGTCGGTAACCGTGGACGGCGGCCGTTCCGCGACCCTGGAGGACGCCGTGGAGGGTCCGGAAGAACTGGGGCTGATCGCGGGAGACGCCATCCACGCAATGTACGGTTTCGGGCACGGTGTGACGGCCACTTTCGAAACGCGCCGCAACCAGTCGAGCCATCCTCAACGGTACGGCATGTGGGTTTTCGGGTCGGAGGGCATCATGACCGTCCACGAGTCCTCCCAGCAGATCCGGATCTATGAATCCCCGGTCTGGCATCCGGATGAAGGCGCGGCCACTCGCGACGTCACCGCGGAAGCCCTCGAACTAGCGCCTTCCGCGCAACCCGCCATGAGCGCGCTCCAGGCGGCGGCCAACGTCGCCATCGTCCGCGACGTATTCGAGTCGGTACGGGATGGGCGCAGGCCGGTAAACAGCGGTTATGACGGGCGCTGGGCGCTGGAGATGATACACGGCGTCTACGCCGCCCACCTGACGGGAAGCCGAATTGCCCTGCCGCTGGAAAACCGGGACCACCCGCTGTTGCCGAACCTCATCTAGGCAGGCCTCCGCGCAGGATTCGCCATGAAGATCACCCGTATTCGAATCACGCCGGTCAAGACGCCCGGTCCGGAATCACGCCCTTTCGTCATCCATTCCATTAATCCGATCTACCATTACCCCGACCTCAAGTACGACGCACCGCCGGAGACCAGGCCGAAGCAGCCGGACGGACCCGGATCGCTCGTCATCGAAATCGAAACGGACGAGGGCGTGACCGGCGTGACGCAGAAGGGCTATGGCCTGCCCGGCGTATTTTCCGTCCTTGAAAACGTCCTCGCTCCCCTGCTGATCGGAGAGGACCCCATGCGCACGGACTGGCTGTGGGAAAAAATGCACCGGTACTGCATCTCCCAGGCGCGGGAAGGGATTGCCAGCAGCGCCATCAGCGCCGTCGATACGGCCCTTTGGGACCTGAAGGGACGGTATCTGAACCAGCCGGTATACAACCTGCTCGGAGGGAAGACGAAAGACCGCCTGCGCGCATACGCGAGCCGGCTGTACGTGTACGCCAGCGACCGGGGCGACCCGGACCTGGGCCTCCTTAGGGAAGAGGCGTCGATGTACGTTGAACAGGGCTTTACGGCCGTGAAACAACGGTTCGGATTCAATCAGGACGACGGCGTGGAAGGCATGCGCAAGAACCGTCGGGTGGTCGAGGCACTTCGCGAAACCATCGGGGCGGACGTCGAACAGATGGTGGACTGCTGCCGTTCCTTCACTGCCGATTACGCGATCAGGATGATCCGCATGATAGAGGAATTCGACCTCGCCTGGGTGGAAGAGCCGGTCCACCCCCACGACTGGCCCGGTTACGTGAAGGTACGGCAGGCCGCGTCCATGCCGATATCGGGAGGAGAAAACGAGTTCGGAAAGCACGCCTTCGCACGGTGGCTCGAGATGGGTTGCGCCGACATCTGGCAGCCCGACACGGACCGTTGCGCGGGCATAACGGAAGTACAGAAAATCGTCCATCTTGCCGCGGCGAACGATATTCCGGTCATCGCGCACGGCGGGTGGATGGCCAACTTCCACCTCGCCATGGCCAACATGAACATGCCCTTGGTGGAGTACTTCCCGGACCACGACCAGGATCCGGAAACGCAGATCCTCACCGGACAACCCCGTCCCGAGGACGGATACATCACGCTATCCGATGCGCCGGGCCTGGGATTGGAACTGAACAGGGACTCGCTGAAGCGATTTACCTGGAACGGGTGACAGAAGGGATCGGAATCACAGAAGGGATCGGTATCACAGAAGGGATCGGCATGACCGAGCATCCGAGACAAAGTCCACGCGCTACGGACGATCTATCCGGTGCATCCTGCCGTGACGCGCTGGGCCGCATCGGCCTGCCGGAGTCGGTATCGTCGCTCGCGAATCGCACGTGGGACGTGATCGTGGTGGGCGCCGGGCACAACGGCCTGACCTGCGCGGCCTACCTGGCCCGCGCGGGCAAGCGGGTGCTGGTCCTGGAAGCGCGCGAACGTGTGGGAGGCGCCTGCACGCTCGAGGAAACCTGGCCGGGTTACCGCGTGTCACCCTGCGCCTACCTCGCAGGCCTGTTGCACCCGCTGGTGATCGACGAACTTGAATTCGACCGGTATGGCTATCGCTGGACGCCGGCGGCGGCGGGCATGTTCGTCCCCTTCGAGGATGGAACGAGCGTCCAATTGTGGGAGGACGACGAACGCTGCCGGGAAGAGATCCGCCGACTTTCGCCTCGCGACGTGGAAGGCTTCGAAGCCATGTACGCGCCGATGAAACGCATACGCGAGGCCCTGCGTCCGCCCGGAGAAGACGATTTATGGATCGGGCGCGCGCCGACCCGGGAGCAGATCGAAACGCGCCTTCGAGGTGACCGGGAAGCGATTGATCTGCTCTTTGAATGGTCCATGGTCGAGTACGTCGAGCGATACCTAGAAGACGAAAGGCTGCGCATGGCGTTGATCGGCCAGGGGGTGATCGGGACGAACGCCAGCCCCTTCGAGCCGGGAACCGCATCGGTACACGTTTTTCACAGCACGGGAACCATGGGAGGCATGCCCGGCGTGTGGGGGTACGTGGAAGGCGGCATGGGCATGGTGTCGTTTATATTGTGCGACATTGCCCGGGACGCGGGGGCCGTGGTGGCCGCGGGCGTGCCCGTCGGCCGCATTCTGCCGGGTGAGGGGGTGGAACTGGAGGGCGGCGAACGCCTCCGCGCGCCCGCCGTCGTGTCGAACGCCGATCCCAGAGTGACTTTGCGCCTACTGGGAGACCAGGCCGATGTGACCTGGAAGGCCCGCGTGGAATCCATACCCCAGACCGGCGCGACCGTCAAGATCAACGTGGGCCTGAGCGAATTGCCGGACTTCACCAGCAGGCCCGGCACGGACGAAATTCATCACCGCGGGCAGGTCAATATCCCCTTGACTGCGCAACAGTGGCATGCGAATCACGCTTTGGCGGGGGAGGGTCGGCTGCCCCCGCGCCTATGGGAAGAACTGTATTTTCACACCGCCCACGACGGCAGCGTGGCGCCACCCGGCCGTCAAACCATGAGCATATTCGCCCAGTTCGTCCCTTACGAATTCGCGGTGGGCGACTGGGATACCCGGCGGGACGAAGTGGGCAGGCTGGCGCTGAACACGCTCGGTCGCTTCTGCAGCAACATTCCCGACGCCGTACTGCACATGGACGTCATGGGGCCGCCGGACATCGAGAAGAAGGTGGGGTTGACCGGCGGCCATATCTTCCAGGGCGAGATACTTCCGGCCTTCATGTGGGACAGGCGGCTCAATCCCCGAACCCCGATGCCCGGGGTCTATCTCTGTGGGGCGTGCACCCATCCGGGGGGCAGCGTAATCGCCATCAACGGACGAAACGCCGCGATGGAAGTACTGGGGATGTACGAAGTTTAGGAAACGGGATCAGTAGACCTGGGCGTAATCAGTAGACCTGGGCGTAATCAGTAGACCTGGGCGTAATCAGTAGGCCTGGGCGTAATCAGTAGGCCTGGGCGTAGGCGACCATGCGCTCCGAAGGACCACCGCAATACGCGCAGGCGCCCGAAACGGCATCCCAGTGCATGGGGACGCACCGGATCGTGTTCCGGGTCTCCTCTTTAATCGCGGCTTCGCAAGCCGGATCGCCGCACCAGTGGGCATGGATGAATCCGCCGTCGCCGTTCGCGGCCGTCACAAATGAATCGCGTTCCTGGATCTCCAGGGAACGTGATTCGCGGAAAGTCAGGGCGCGCTGGAACATGTCCCGTTGCACCGTCTCAAGCAAGTCCCCGACCCGGCCTCCCAGAGACTCGAGGGGTACAAACTCCTTTTCGCCCGTGTCCCTGCGTACGACCACGGCCTGGCCGGACGCGATATCCCGCGGACCGAGTTCCACGCGCAGCGGCACGCCCTTCGTTTCCCACTCGGTGAACTTCCAGCCCAGGCCGAACTGCTCGCGGTCGTCGACCTTGACTCGCACGCCTTCCAGCGATTCGAGCAGGCGGTCGACGGCTTCCCGGACGACGGTCTTCTCCTCGTCGGATTTCGCGATGGGAATGACCACGACCTGGTGAGGCGCCAGGCGCGGAGGCAGCACCAGTCCCCTGTCGTCGCCATGGGCCATGATGATCGCGCCGACGGTCCGGGTGCTCATCCCCCAACTCGTCTGGTACACGTATTCTCGCGAACCGTCCCGCGTCTGAAAATCGATATTGAAGGCACGGGAGAAGTTCTGCCCCAGGTTGTGCGACGTGCCCATCTGGAGGGCCTTGCCATCCTTCATCATGCCTTCGATGGCGTAGGTCTGCAGCGCGCCGGGGAATTTCTCGGCGTCGGTTTTCGGACCGTACAGCACCGGAATCGCCATGTAGTCTTCGGCGAAGGAGCGGTATATGTCCAGGATGCGCAGGGTTTCCTCTTCGGCCTCTTCGGCCGTGGCGTGTGCCGTGTGTCCTTCCTGCCAGAGGAATTCCGTCGTGCGCAGGAAGGCCCTGGGACGGAGTTCCCACCGGAAGACGTTGGCCCACTGGTTGATGAGCAGGGGCAGGTCGCGATAGGACTGGATCCACCTGGCGTACATATCCGCTATGATGGTTTCTGAAGTCGGGCGGACCATGAGGTTTTCTTCGAGCTTCTTGCCCCCGCCGTGCGTGACCACGGCGCATTCGGGAGAAAACCCCTCCACGTGTTCGGCTTCTTTCTGGAAGAAACTGTCGGGAATCAACAGGGGGAAATAGGCGTTCACGTGACCGGTGTCCTTGAACATCCGGTCCAGCTCCGCCACCATGTTTTCCCATAGCGCGAATCCGTATGGCCGGATGACCATGCAGCCGCGGGTCGGCGCGTTGTCGGCCAGTTCGGCTTTCGCGATCACTTCATTGTACCAGGCTGAGAAATCGTCCGCCTGCGCGGTCAACTTTTTTGCCATGTTTCCGCTCCGGTATCCTTGAGCTGTCTTACGTTACATGTTGAAACCTGACTTACATTACACGCTGTAGCCTGGCTTACGTTACATGTTGTTGCCCGCGCCGCACCGCTGCCTAAAACCGGTTCGACACGAATCGCCGGGACGGCAAGACTACCCCGATTCCACCTTTTCGTCCGAGGTCATCGCGAGATAGAACCGCCCGATCTCCACTTCGAAATTCCGACCGTCCGCGTCCTGCATTTCATATTCGCCTTCCATGGTGCCCCACTCCGTGTCCAGGGGGCAAAGGCTCTGGTATTCGTGGCTTTCCCCCGGCTCGAACTCGGGCTGCAACCCCACAACGCCCGGGCCTCTGACTTCGCTGCGTTTTCCGTCGGCGTTGATGATGACCCAGTGACGGTTGATCAGTTTCACCCACTGCTCGCTGCCATTGGTGATGACGATACGGTACGCGAACACATACTGGTCCCGCCCCGGATCGGAATGGTCGGGAAGGTAGCCAGGATAAACCTGGACCCGTATGCCATGGGTGATCGTGTCGGAATCCAGTGGTGTCGGCATCGAACCGCTCCGCGGAAATGACCTTGAAAATCGAAGATGTATAAGATAAATACAGGGAGATGAAACGACAAATAAAAACCGAACGCGGAAACCGTTTCATGGTTCAGATTGCGGGCCAAAAACACCTTGACACCACAGGGCCGCATCTCTATTCTGTCCACGTCACAAAACAGCAACCCGCGGGGAAGAATCGGAATGGCCAATCAAGGTCTGGAAGGCGTCGTAGCCGCGCAGTCGGCCATCTGCTTTATCGATGGCCAGCAAGGCAGAATGCTCTACCGGGGCCACGACATTCACGACCTGGCCACCCATTCGAGTTTCGAGGAAACCGCCTACCTGCTTTGGCACGGCATCCTGCCCGGTCCAGGCCGGATGGCGGAACTCGAAGAGCAGCTTCTAGCCTGTAGAACCCTGCCATTCGAAGTCATGGAATTGCTGCGGGCGATACCTCGTGACACGGCGCCCATGGACGTGCTCCGTTCTGCGGTGTCATTCCTTGCCGCGTACGACCCGGACGTGGCGAACCATTCCCGCGAAGCGAACTTGCGCAAAGCTGTCCGCCTGACGGCCCAACTCGCATCCATAACCACGGCCTGGCACCGGATCTCGAACGACGATCCTCCCGTGGATCCGAATCCCGGCCTCGGCCACGCGGCGAATTTCCTTTACATGCTGAGCGGCGCGGAACCGGAACCCGAGCATGCGAGGGCATTTGACGTCGCCATGATCCTGCACGCCGACCATGAGTTGAACGCGTCCACCTTCTCCGCCCGGGTAACCGCGGCCACGCTTTCGGACATGCATTCTGCCGTCACGTCGGCCATCGGCACGCTGAAGGGACCGCTGCACGGAGGCGCCAACAAGGACGTGATGGATATGCTTTACGAGATCCGGGAGATCTCCCGTGCCGCGGATTACGTCAGAGAGAAACTGGCCGCGAGGGGGAAAATCCCCGGTTTCGGTCACCGTGTCTACAAGACGGAAGATCCCCGGGCGACGCACCTGCGACGACTTTCCAAGGACCTGGGCAGGAGTGCGGGCGACCTGAAGTGGTTTGAAATGTCCCGTGTGATCGAGAAAACGATGATGGAAGTGAAGGGCATTGCCTGCAACGTGGACTTCTATTCCGGTTCGGTATACACCACCATGGGCATTCCGGCCGGGTTGTTCACGCCCGTTTTCGCCTGCGGCCGGATTACCGGTTGGACCGCCCATCTCCTCGAACAGTACGCAGATAACCGGATCATCCGTCCCGTGGGAGAGTACACGGGACCGACCGAAGCCCGGTACATACCCATGGATGGGCGCCCCGCCTGAGTAGCGGAACGCCCGATCGGTGACATGTCATATGATACAGGCTTTCCGCGCGCTGGTCTTCGCGACAACCGTCAGTGTATTTGCTTTGCCGGCGTCCGGCCAGTTCAATTTCAACCTGGGCGGCGAAGTGGCCCGCCCCACGTCGGGTCTTGCCAAACTGGTCGAAGAAGACTATGGTTACGGCGCCCATGCCGCCCTGACTTACTGGTTGAGTTACCGTTTCCAGTTCGTCTGCGCGGGCGGCTACATCACATACGGCAGCGAGGCGTTCGCCTCCCGCACCGAATTGGATGACCTGGTCGACCAGGATCTGGACGATATCGTCGACCGGATCGAAGGCAATTACTCCAGCATTCCGGTGACCGCCGGGCTGCGATTCTACCCTCTGGAACGACTCTTCGTGCAGGGCTCTGCCGGCGTGGTGTACAAGAGAACGCGGCTGAAAGGCGACGCAGCCACGAACTCGGAAGAGGGCTTCGCCACAGAAAGAGACCTCATCGTGTCACCGGGGGTCGGGCTACTGATCGGCCGTTTCAGCCTGCAGGCGCAGTACAACGTTTCCAAAGACGACTGGAAGTGGTTGAGCCTGGGGGTGTCGATGATCTTCGGGAAGCTGTAGGACTTCTGCTGTAAAACTCTTTCAGAATGTTGTCCTTGGAAGAAAACTCTAAACTACACATTTGTAGACATCCGATTTTAACAGGCCCTTCCAACTACGGTAATTGCTATGCCTGTCAATAGCGAGCCATCCTTCAACGAAGCACTGGCCCGTGTCCTCCGGTCGAAGAATCCTCGCTGGCGGGACACGCTTGCCGCAGAACAACACCAAACGCTAAAGGGTGGCGGTAGGCCTGACGTAATACTGCGGAATCCGCGCGGTTCGGTGGTTGTCGTCGAGACCGAGTACATTCCAGCCCGTACGGTTGAGAATGAAGCCAAAGATCGCATCGGTCGAGAACTCAGTGATTCAGGCGTGGCAATCGAACAGTGTGTCGCCGTCCGAGTACCTGATTTCCTAAAAACGGTCCCTCAGCACGATCTCGACACCCGGACGGCGGTGGCGACCTATGAATTCTGCCTCTTCAGCGAAACGGACAATGCCGAGGATCCTTTGCGCTGGCCCGAGGAAGGTTGGATCACGGGCGCGATCAACGATCTCGCGCTCCTGATCGAAACCGCGTCGATTTCAGAACGGATCGTCGCCCAAAGCCTGGACATTCTGGAAGATGGGATAAGCGAAACTGCCGTCCAGTTGCGCGACGCCACAGAAGACAGACCAAACGTAAGATCCCGCATTGCTTCAACGCTCCTGCAGGAAGACGGTGTGCAGACCTCGCGAATGGCAGTGGCCATCATTGCAAACGCACTCACTTTTCAAAGCATGCTCGCCGGAGCCTTTCACGTCCAAACGTTCGACGATCTGCGTCAGAACGGAGTCATCCCAAAGTCGGCGGTCTTGCGCGAATGGAAGCGCATACTTGAAATCAACTACTGGCCCATTTTCCACATTGCGAGCGAGGTCCTCAGCCCGATTCCGGATGGCATCTCCGCTCGATTGCTGGAAAAGTTGTCGAATGTGTCGAGCGAGTTAGAAGCACACGGCGTCACGCAGTCACACGACATCTATGGGCGAATGTTCCAGCGGATGATCAGCGACAGGAAGTTCCTTGCGACATTCTATACCTTGCCCGCGTCGGCGACGTTGCTCGCGGAGCTGGCGGTTGAGATGATGGACGTTGAGTGGAGTGATCCTGATGAAGTGACGAAGCTCCGCACCGCAGACTTTGCATGCGGTACGGGTACGTTGATCACGGCGCTCTATCAGGCCATGCTGGGACGCCATCGACGTGCTGGCGGCAACGATGAGGCGATTCACAAGAGCATGATGGAGACTTCTATCTTCGCGGCCGATATCATGCCGGCGGCGACCCATCTGACCACTTCGATGTTGTCCAGTACCCATCCAACAACCCCATTCGAGCAGACCCGTGTCCATCTCTTGCCATACGGCCAGCAGGAGGACGACGTAGGGGCCATTTCCTTCGCGCTGGGCGCGCTCGACCTAATTCGAGCGCAGCATGGTACCGGACTTTTCGAGAACACGGGGATCATGGTACAAAGCGGTACGGAAAGCACGCAGGACGTCATTAGAGAAGCGGGTAAATTGACGGACACATTCCTGCTTCAGCACCACTCGATGGACGTGGTTATCATGAATCCACCCTTTACCCGCCCGACCAACCACGAAGCGACCGATGTCCCTGTACCTTCTTTTGCCGGCCTGGGAAACAATGAGGCAGAGCAGGCAGCCATGTCCCGTCTTCTGAGAGATATCCGGAGGGAAATTGACGATCCCGCCGGTCACGGAAACGCCGGACTCGCGTCCAATTTCCTTGACCTCGCCGACGCCAAGATCCGTCCCGGCGGCTTGCTTGCGCTCGTGATGCCGCTCAGCCTTCTTCAAGGCAACGCGTGGAAGGCAAGCCGCGACCTACTGCAGGCAAAATATGAGGGCGCAGTGGTCGTCAGCCTAGCATCCGTAGTTCGAGACAGTGCGGTATCATTCTCGGCCGATACCGGAATGGGAGAGGTGTTGTTGATCGCACGACGCAGAACCACCCGGGATAACCCGGAGCAGGCAAAAACCGAGTTGACGGCAGATTCGGTAATCTATGTCGCACTGAGAAAGCCGCCGGTGTCCGGATCCGAAGCAACGGGTATCGCTTCGGCAATTCGAGACGCGGTCCGACAGGGCATCTCGCGAATCGCCATTGGCAACGACCAGTACGGTATTCTCACACGAGGTACCTGGGACGAGGGCCATTGTGCGTCAGTGATAAATGCTGAACTCGTAGATACCGTTAGAAACCTGCAAGATGGCAAACTGAAATTGCCTCGAATTCCTCAAGCGTATACGGTTCCGACGACTATGCTGGGCGAGTTGGGAAAGCGGGGCTTGGTTCACCGAGATATCAATGGGATTGAAAGAAAAGCCGTTCAAGGGCAACAGGAGAAACAACTGTACTTCCGTGGACCATTTAAGATCCAACAAATAACGGATGAACCAACATTTCCGGTCCTCTGGAACCACGCTGCGGATCGTGAACGTTACATCGAGGTTCAGCCCGATAAGTGCGGTATTATACGCGAAAACTGTGACGAAAAAGCTTATAGCGTGTGGAAAACGGCATCCAGACTTCACTTTAGCCTTGACTTCCGGCTCAACTCTCAGAGCCTAGCCGCTTGCTTGACACCGAAGGATACGCTGGGTGGCACCGCGTGGCCCAATTTCACGATGGACAACCGTCAAAATGAAACAGCTACTGCACTATGGGCCAATACTACGCTGGGACTGATCCTTTTCTGGTGGGCAGGTACCGTTCAACAGGCTGGGCGAACCCGCCTGACCATCAGCAGGTTGCCCGAACTGCTCGTGCTGGATGTGTGTACGCTGACTGACACGCAGTTGGATCAAGCCGATTGTATCTTTAAAGATTTTGAGAAACGCCCGTTGCTGCCCGCAAACGAGGCCTATCAGGACGAGAACCGCCAGGCACTGGACGAAGCTGTGCTAGTCGGCCTGCTTGGACTGCCTGAATCGATACTCGATCCCCTTGCGGTGCTTCGAAGGCAATGGTGCACCGAACCGACGGTACACGGCGGTAAGAGTACGCGACCCGATTCGGAAATTAAAAGAATCTAAGCTTATATTGACATTTTGCGTCATTCTACGTTAGTTTTTCAGTTTGTACAGCGATGTTCTTGTCTGGTGTTTTTCCGATCCGAATATTCGGGGTACGGAAGGGCAATAGACGGGTACGGGCAGAATCCAGGCGAAGCGGTTTGCGGAACGTATCCATGAAAGCACTGCGAAGATTCTAAATGCTTTAGGCAAATCTCCACTTTTTACTCAGAGGTCACAGTGGAAACGATATTCAACGACTTGTTGGATAAGTGGAAAACTCTCGTTCCAAATTCCACATTGATTTTGTTTATACTTGCAGTAGTTCCAGGAGTGATAATAGTATTTGTGCGATCACGATTTGTTAAAGGGAACATCCTGCCTTACCCCGCAGGATTCCTTACCTATCTGACGGTCTCGACCACATACTGGTTGGTTTTGTTAACTTTAGTTTTTCCTTTAGGGAAGCAATTTTTGGACTATACTGGAATACACTACTCGCCCACTTCGGTTAACGACTTCAATGAAATCATCTGTATCGTTCTTATCCCGATTTCTGTTGGATTGTTTTCTGGTTTGGTATCAAGAAAAGAATTCGTCTACAGGATTATGAGAAAACTAAAACTAAACCCGATACATCCTACTCCAACAGCTTGGGAAGATTGTTTTTCAGATACCGATGAACAGTTTGTATTGGTTAAGGAACCTCTGATCTACCCGGTTGTCCGACCACGAGGTAAGATATGAGTCAGCTCAGAGTACAATCATGCTGAAAATGGTGTCGTTTGGGGTACTTGTGAGGGTGTTTCCGGTCCCGGCCGGGCTCCGGAACGTCCTTTCCGACCGGTTTCGACCGGTCTGGACGCACTGCGCCCTATGTGGCCGCCAGTTCCCGCCGGACCAGATGGAAATTGGCCAGGGCAAACAGGGTGAAGAGCTGGGCGGTGTTCTTGGCCAGCCCCCGGTACCTCACCTTGCGATAGCCCCACAGATGCTTGATGACGCCGAAGGGATGCTCGACCCGCGCCCTGGTGCGATTGCTCTTGCGGTTGAACGAGACGTCCGCGCAGTTGAGTCGCTTACCCCGACGAGCCTTGCGAAGCACCCGCCATTCGACATCGTCGGCCTCGGCCCGTTCCTTGCGCCCCTGGTCCGCATAGGCCTTGTCCCCGTAGATCGCCTGCTCCTCGCCGTGCAGACAGGCCTCCATCACCTGGGAATCATGCACCGAAGCAGGCGTGGTCGCCACGCTGTGCACCCGGCCCTTCGTATCCGTGCCCACGTGGGCCTTCATGCCGAAATGCCAGGTGTTGCCCTTCTTCGTGCTCGCCATCTCCGGGTCCCGCTTGCCGTCCCGGTTCTTCGTGGACGACGGCGCGTGGATGATCGTGGCGTCCACGATAGAGCCTTCGCGCACCAGAAGACCCCGATCCGACAGATAGCGCCTGGTCTGCTCGAACAACGCTTCGGTCAATCCATGGGCTTCCAGAAAATGGCGGAACTTGCAGATCGTCGTCTCGTCCGGCACGCCGTTCAAATCCACTCCGGCGAAGCGGCGCATCGATTCCACATCGAGCAGACTGTCCTCCATGGCCGGGTCGCTCAAGGCGTACCACTGCTGCATGAAATAGATCCTGAGCATCACAGAAGCCCCGATCGGGCGACGACCGTTGCCCGGCTTCGGATAGTGCGCCAGGACCGGCCCGAGCAAAAGGTCCCAGGGAAGCACCGCGTCCATCTCGCCCAGAAAGCGTTCCTTGCGCGTCTTCTTCTTCTTCTGATCGTA
>MKWU01002288.1_pt1 | contig 29434 bp, 29 predicted proteins | sample 809101 | NCBI WGS metagenome assembly MKWU01 (sample SAMN05860141, study PRJNA318959) | sponge metagenome | host: Aplysina aerophoba | place: Slovenia: Piran, Adriatic Sea, Gulf of Piran | collected 2013-05-07 | reverse complement strand
TGGTGGCCCTTGCCGGCCTGGCGCTGACCGCCGGCGTGCTGAACCTGCCGTTCACCCACGACACCGAATTCCTCGGCCAGTGGCTCGAACCCGTCTTCGCCGGCGCGCACGCCAAGGCGCTCGGCTATGCCGGGGGCACCAAGTGGATCCTGGGCGGCGTGGCGATCCTCGCCGCGGCCGGGGGCATCTGGGCGGCAGTCGCCGTCTACGCCCGCCGGCGGGTGCCGGCGGAGAAGGTGGAGCGACAGCTCTTCGCGGAGGCCTGGGGATTCGACGAGGCGCTCGGCGACTTCGTGGGCGGCCCCGGTCGCCGCGCCTTCGACGCCGCGGCCCGCTTCGACGCCGGTGTCGTCGACGGCGCGGTGAACAAGGTCGGCACCCTGGTGCGCCGCACGGGCGAGCGCCTCCGGGCGACCCAGAGCGGCTTCGTGCGCCGCTACGCCCTGGGTGTGGCCGCCGGCGCCGTCGTGCTGCTGGCCTACTTCATCAGCAGGGTGAGCTGGTGACCCTGGCAGCCGCCTCCTCCCAGGCGTTCCCCGTGCTCGGGATGCTGGTGGTCCTGCCACTGCTGGGCGCCGCCGCGGTCCTGCTGCTGCCCCGCAGCCGCGTGGAGTTGGTGCGCCCGGTGGCGGTGCTGTTCATGTCGGCGGCTGCCGCGGTGGCGGGGTGGATCATCGTCGAGTACCCGGTCGCCTCGGGCGGCTTCGAGATGATCGTGGATCAGCCGTGGGTGGCGGCCTGGGGGATCAGCTGGAAGCTGGGCGTCGACGGCATCTCGCTGTTCCTGCTGGCGCTGACGGCGCTGCTCTTCCCGCTGGGGGCCCTGGCGACCGACCCGGGCCACGATCACAAGGCCTACTACGTGTGGCTGCTGCTGCTGGAGTTCGGCTGCCTGGGCGTGTTCTCGGCGCTGGACCTGCTGCTGTTCTTCGTTTTCTTCGAGGTCGTGCTGGTGCCGATGTACTTCCTCATCGGCCAGTGGGGGCACGGCAACGCCCGCTACTCGGCGGTCAAGTTCTTCCTGTTCACGATGTTCGGCTCCGCGCTGATGCTGGTGGGCATCCTGGCGACGGCCTTCCTGCACGCCTCGGCGACCGGCGCCCCACTCACCTTCGACGTGGTGGAGATCGCGCAGGCGCAGTCGCTGGCCACCACCACCGCCCGCTGGATCTTCCTGGCCTTCGCCTTGGGCTTCGCCGTGAAAGTGCCGCTCATCCCGGTGCACACCTGGCTTCCCGACGCCCACACCGACGCCCCCACGGCGGGGTCGGTGATCCTGGCGGGGGTGATGCTGAAGCTCGGCACCTACGGGTTCGTGCGCTTCGGCCTGTACCTGTTCCCCGAGGCGTCGCGCTACTTCGCCCCGCTGATGCTCACCCTCGGCGTCGTGGGCATCCTCTACGGCGCCATCGTCGCCACCATGCAGACCGACTTCAAGCGGCTCATCGCCTATTCCTCGGTGGCGCACCTCGGTTTCATCATCCTCGGCATCTTCGCCCTCAACACCACCGGGCTCAGCGGCGGCCTGCTGCAGATGGTGAACCACGGCATCTCCACCGGGGCGTTGTTCCTGCTGGTGGGTTTCATCTACGAGCGGCGTCACACCCGCGCCATCTCGGAGTTGGGCGGCCTGGCGCGCCCTGCCCCGGTGCTGGCGATGACCTTCATGGTGGTCATGCTCTCCTCGGTGGGTCTTCCGGGCCTCAACGGATTCGTGGGCGAGTTCCTGGTGCTGCTGGGTGCCTTCGAGGCGCACCGCTGGTGGGCGGTGGCGGCCACTGCGGGGGTGATCCTGGCGGCCGTCTACCTGCTCTGGGCCTACCAGCGCGTGTTCCACGGCCCGGCCCGCGGCGAGAACGCAACCATGAGCGACCTGCGGTGGCGGGAATGCCTGGTCCTGGCGCCCCTGCTGGCTCTGATCATCTTCCTGGGGGTGTACCCGCGCCCGGTGCTCGACCGCATGGAACCCTCTGTGGACGCCCTGGTGGCGCACGTGGAGGCCCACGACGACCCCGCCGGCGTCGACACTGCCGAGACGGAGCCGGCGCCGTGAGTGCTGTCGCCGGTCGCGGCCAGGGCCCTGCGGGCCTGACGGAGGTGACGCGCTGATGCCGCAGGTGGACTGGGCGGCCCTGCTCCCGCAGTACTTCCTCGGCGGGGGCGCTCTGGTGCTGCTGACCATCGGGTCGCTGCTGCGCAGGCGGCTGCCGTCCTGGTTCGCCACCGCCTTCGGTGCCGCGGCCGCTCTGGGCGCCTTCGGTGGGGTGATCTGGCTGTGGATCAGGGTCCAGGACCCCTCTCGGGGGGCGTTCACGACGATCGCCGGCACCATCGGGATCGACGGGTTCTCGGTATTCCTCAGCGGAGTGGTCGCCGTCTCGGTGCTGCTGGCGGCCGTTCTGGCCTCGGGCACGCTGCGGCGGGAGGGCCTGCCCGTCGACGAGTTCTGCGTGCTTCTGCTGCTGTCCGGGGCCGGTGGCGTCACGATGGCCTCGGCCAACGACCTCATCGTGCTGTTCCTGGGGCTGGAGGTGCTGTCCATCGCCGCCTACGTGCTGGCCGCGCTGGACCTCCGCCGGGGTGCCTCGCAGGAGGCCGGACTCAAGTACTTCGTGCTGGGCGCCTTCGCCTCGGCGTTCTTCCTGTACGGCGTGGCGCTGCTCTACGGCGCCACCGGGTCCACCAAGCTGGCGCTGGTGGCGGAGTTCCTGGCCGACGACGGCCCGGAATCCAACGCCCTGCTGCTCGGGGGTATGGCGCTGCTGCTCGTGGGGCTCTTCTTCAAGGTGGCGGCGGTGCCGTTCCACGCCTGGACCCCCGACGTGTACGAGGGATCGCCCCCGGTGGCGGTGGCCTACATGTCCGCCGCTGTGAAGGCGGCGGGCTTCGCCGCTCTGCTGCGGGTCTTCAACGCCGCCCTCGGTGCCAACGCCGCCGACTGGCAGCCCATCGTGTACGCCATCGCCGCCCTCACGGTGCTGGTGGGTGCGACCCTGGCCGTGGTGCAGTCCGACGTCCGGCGGTTGCTGGCCTACTCGTCCATCAGCCACGCCGGCTTCATCCTGGTCGGTGTCGAAGCGGCCACCGACGCGGGTGTGGCGGGCTCGCTCTTCTACCTGGGCGTCTACGCGTTCCTGGCGCTCGGCAGCTTCGCGGTGGTCACGATCATCGGCGCCGGCCCCGACGGCCGCCAGAGCCTCGACGCCTACGACGGCCTGGCCAAGCGCTCACCGGCGCTGGCCGCGGCGTTCACGGTGCTGCTGCTGGCACAGGCGGGGGTGCCGTTCACCACCGGGTTCTGGGCCAAGTTGGAGGTGATCGGCGCCTCGGTGGAGGCTCGCTCCTACTGGCTGGCCGGCATGGCGATGCTGGGCGCGGTGGTGGCCGCTTTCCTGTACCTGCGACTCGTGGTGCGGATGTACCTCACGGCGCCCGCCGACGGGAAGCGTCCGGCCGTGAGCCGCTCGGCCGGGTTCACCGTCGCCGTGTGCGCCGCCGTGACGGTCGTCTTCGGCATCCTCCCCGACCCACTCGTCGAGCTCACCAACGACGCCACGATCCCGCTCGGCCGCTGACCCCGAGGCCGGGAGGACTCTCGCGTCGTTCCGGCGAAGGCCGGATCACACTGTTCGGCTCGCCTAAAGCTGAACTCTCGTAGTAGCGGCAGAAACTCGCTGATAGGCGATATATTGTGTATTCCTGCTGGCTTCAGGTATCGGCGAAGGAGGTTGGTGTGCTTGCCCATTCGATCGAGGTCATCGCATCCGATCTGCGAACCCCGCCGCAGCTGTCGCGGGCGCTGCGGGCACGGCGCCGCTCACTTGGACTGTCCCAGGCCGACGTCGCCGAACTCGCGGGCACCTCACCGCAGTGGCTGTCGGGGTTCGAGAACGGTAAGGGAAGTTGCGGCACGCACCGCGTGATGCGCCTCGCTGAGGTGCTGGGCCTGTCCGTCGCCCTCCACGAACGACCCGTCACCGACATGGACCGGGTGTTCGCCGCCGTCACCGACATGGACCGGGTGTTCGCCGCCGTCACCGAAGGGGGTCCCGGACCTCGATGAGCGCCGAGCCGCTCGCCGTGCACATCGCCGGGCGCTACGCGGGCGAGATCGACCGTATCGGCAACCGGCTGCGCCTCGCCTACGACGCCGACTATGCGGTCTCGGCGAGCGCCGTGCCGCTGTCGCTGTCGCTGCCCCTCGACCGCGAAGTGATCGTCGGCGCCGAGGTCGCCGGCTGGCTCGACGGGCTGCTGCCGGGCAACGAGCGTGTCCGACGGCGCTGGGCGGCCAGGCACGATGCCCGCTCCCCGTCGTCGTTCGACCTGCTGTCCACCCCGATCGGCCTCGACTGCCCCGGTGCGGTCCGGACCTGCCCCCGCAGCGAGGCGCAGCACCTCGCCTCGCGGCCCGGCGGCGTGGACTGGTTGACGGAGGCCGAATTCGGCGAACTCGTCGTCGAGATCGTCCGGGACCAGGCCTGGGAACGTTCAGGCGGGCGCGGCGCATACAGCCTGGCCGGCGCGCAGGCCAAGACCGCTCTGTGCCGGCGGGGCGACCGCTGGGGTGAGCCCTGGGGCACGACGGCATCCACGCACATCCTCAAGCCGTCGATGCGCGACCTGGCCGACCAGGCGATCAACGAGCACCTCTGCCTCGCAGCAGCCCGCCACTGCGGCCTGGTCGCGGCCCGCACGGAGGCGCTGCGCGTCGGACCGTACTCCGTCGTCGCAGTGGAGCGCTACGACCGCGTCGCCACCTCCGGCGGCGCCGTTGCCCGAGTCCACCAGGAGGACCTCCATCAAGCCTGCGGCAAGCCGGATCAACCCATCTACCAGGACGAGCACGGCGGTGGGCACTCCGTCGCCCGGCTCGCCGGACTCCTGGCCGATCACTCGATCGATCGCGACGCCGACCGAGCGCGGTTCTTCGACGCGCTCGCCTTCAACTGGATCGTGTGCAATACCGACGCGCACGCCAAGAACTACAGCCTCCTCATCGGTCCGCGCGGCGTCGCACGCCTCGCCCCGCTGTATGACATCTGGTCCTACATGCCCTATGACCCCGACTACATCAGGTCTCACACCATGGCCATGTCGGCGCTGTCCGACCGGCGCATCCTGGCTGCCGAGAACCCCGACGCCTGGCGGGCCGCGGCCCGGGCCGCCGGTCTCGACGCCGACGACGGCCCCGAGCGCGCCGCACGTCTCGCCCGGTTGATCCCCCCGGCGTTCGTCCGAGCCGTCGACGAACTCCCAGCCCGCCTGCGGACATCGCCGATCGTCGCCGACCTCACCGGGCAGATGTCCGCTCGCGGCACCCACTGTCTCACCGCGCTGGCCGCCCGGCACCCCGAGCACACCGTTCCCTTCTGACAGGTGGCCCGCCGGTCACCCGGCAGGCAGGACAACCTGATCTACCCCTCGTTCGCCGAGCAGGGCCTGCTGCATGACATGACCGGCCTGGTGAACGACCCGGCGTGGGCCGATGAACGGGCCGCCATCGAGTCGTTCGCCTGGGAGCTTGCCGAACAGCAGGGCGGCACCTGGGGTGTTCCCGTGCTCGGGGCGGTCTACAACATCTTCATCAACAAAACGTTGCTGGAGGAGGCGGGCGTGCTGGAGACCTGGGACGACTCCTACGAGTCGATGCTGGAGGCGGCCCAGGCTCTCACCACCGACGATGTCTACGGGTGGGCCGCCCGAACCTCCGCGGCGGACTTCGCCTGGTGGGACTGGTACCCGTACGTGCACAACGCCGGCGCTGACGTGCTCTCCGCGGACGGCACCTCGTGCGGCCTCGTCGGCAGCGACGTGACCGACGCCATGCAGTTCCTCATCGATATCCACACCGCCGGCGTGTCACCACCGGCCGGGTCGCTGGACAACCAAGGCCTGTACGACCTGTTCAAGGCCGGGCGCATCGCCATCCTGCACCACGAGACCCCCAACATCCCGGACCTGCTGGCCGACCCGCCCGACTTCGAGTGGGACGTGGCCCTTGCCCCGCCGGGACCGCAGGGACACACCGTGATGGGTAACTTCGGCATCCTGTCCATCTCTCCACGTTCCGCACCGGCGGTGTGCTGGGACCGGCGACCTACGTGGGCCTCGACAACTGGAACGAGACGTTCGCCGGCCCGCTGGTCCGCACCAGCATCATCAACACTCTCGTGTACAGCGCCATGGCGATTCCGGCCGTGTTCATCATTGCGATGGTGTTCGCGTTGGCCCTGCGAACCGTTCCGCGGGGCGAGGCCCCGATCCGGGTGGCCCTGTACGTCCCCACCCTGCAGCCCGCCGTCGTCTCGGCTCTGATCTTCACCTTCGTCCTGCACCCCGACTTCGGGATCATCAACTTCATGGTGCGCGCATTCGGCGCCGGCCCGATCAACTTCCTGGGGGACACGTCGCTGGCGCTTCCCACCATCGCCGGAATCGAGGTGTGGCGCGGCATCGGCTTCTGGACGATCCTTTTCCTGGCGGGCCTGCTGGCTCAGCCCCAGGATCTCCACCATGCCGCGGAACTCGACGGCGCGGGTGCCGCACGCAGGTTCTTCAGGCTCACCCTGCCGCTGCTGCTGCTCTCGGTGGCCATACCCGTCTCGGCGCTGATAATCTCGCTGTTCTTCGTGGTGCGCCACCTCGGCCTGCTGAACACCTACTGGGCGCTGATCCTGCCCCCGCTGGCGAACCCGTTGGGCATCTTCATGGCGCGCAGTTTCGTGGCCGGCATCCCCGACGACCTGGAGGCCTCGGCCCGACTGGACGGAGCCTCGGAGTTGACCATCTACCGCAGGATCGTTCTGCCGCTCATCCGTCCCGGCCTGGTCGTCCTCGGCATGTTCATCTTCATGTTGCAGTACACGTCGTTCCTGTGGCCCCTGGTCGCCGTTCAGGACACCGATCTGGCCGTGCTGACCGTCGGCATATCCGGGTTGCAGAGCGCCTTCCTGCAGGACTGGGGCCTGCTGTCCGCGGGAATGCTGCTGGCCGCCGTGCCCATCACGATCATCTTCCTCACCGTTCAGAGGACGTTCATCGTCAACGACCTCTCCGGCGCACTGAAGGAATGACCTCCATGGGAGCCCCCGGCCGGCCCGCCGCGGTCGAACTGATCGAAGTGGCGAAGAGCTTCGGGGACACGGAGGTCATCCGGCCGATGGACCTGGCGGTGCATCCCGGTGAGTTCGTCGTCCTGCTGGGCCCGTCGGGCTGCGGCAAGAGCACCGTGCTGAAGATGATCGCCGGGCTCGAGGATGCCTCCGGCGGGGAGATCTACACCAGGCCCGCCAACTCCTTCGTGGCCCGATTCGTGGGCACGCCGCGCATGGCGCTGCACGAGGGCACGGTCACCGACTCCGGGGACGTGGCGCTGGGCGACGTCACGTTCCGCCCGGATGCGCCGGTGGCTCTCACAGCCGGCGAGCCGGTGGGCGTGGGAATACGTCCCAGCGGCGCACACGTGACCGAACGGCCCCGCGGGCCGCATCTCCGCGGCCGGGTGACCCGCCGCGACTACCTTGGCGGCGACTGTTTCCTGGAGGTGGACATCTCGACGGAGCATGCCATCGTTGTCAGGGCCGAACCGGAGGACGCGGTGAAGGTGGGCGAGTTCGTGACGGTGGGGATCCGCCCGGGGGTGGCCCACCTATTCAGCCCCTCGGGGGAGCGTGCAGGTGGCCTCAGCCTCCTCGGGCCACCATGAGTGAGACCGTTCGGCGGGCGCTGCGGGTTCTGGGGTTCCTGGGCGAGCGGCCTCGCAAGGTCGACGAGGTGGCCGGGTTCATGGGGCTGCACCGCACCACGGCTCTGCGGACCCTGCAGGTGCTCGAGGCCGAGCGTTTCGTGACACGCGACGAGGGCCACGCCTTCCGGCTCGCCAGCGGGCTGTACTACCTGGCGAACCGGGCGCTGGAGAACACCGATCTGGAACGCCTGGCGGTCTTCGAGGCGGTCGAGGACAGCCAGGTGGCGATGGCCGCCAGCATGATGCACCAAGTGGTCTGAGCGGTCCCGATCAGCGGTCCCGGTAGGTCCGGTCTACGCTTGCCAGTAGGCGTCGAGCGCTCTCTGTGGCTGCTCCTCGTCGCCGACGGAAAGGATGCACATGGTTGGGCTCGTTGAGGAAATCGTCCTTCTCCAGTTGCGCGACGAAGGCGGGTCGTTCGTGCGCGTGCCGACGTGGTCGCTGCGCTATGCCGTCGCCGGCGCGGTCTTGATGGATCTGGCCATGGAGGACCGGATCGACAACGACCTGGAGCACCTGTTCCTGATCGACGACACACCCACCGGCGATGTCCTGTTGGACTCGACGCTGGCGGAGGTCGCCGCCGGCGAGCGGAACAACACGCGGTTCTGGATCGAGCACATCGCAGAGAAAGGCGACGCCATCCGCGCGGCGGCACTCGGGCGGCTCGTCGAGCGCGGCATCTTGGAGGAGCGCGACGAGCGCCACCTGTGGGTGTTCCGGACGCGGCGCTATCCCGCCGTCGACGGCCAAGTCCGGCGCGAGGTGAAGCTGCGCATCATGGAGGTGCTGCTGAGCGACGAGATCCCCGATCCGCGTGACGCAATGCTCATTTGCCTCGCGGATGCCTGCGGGATCTTCCGGGCGCTGCTGTCGGGACGGGAGTTGGTCGAGGTGACCCCGCGCATCGAGCAGGTCTCGAGGCTCGACCTCATCGGCCAGGCCATGGTGCGGGCCATCGACGACGTCCGCATGGCCGTCGCCGCAGCCACCGCCGGCCACCTGTAGCCTGCCCCGGCGTCGGCGGGCCGCAGCCCGCCCAGTCCCGCCACCTGTAGCCCCCCGGCCGGCCGAAGCCCACCCAGTCCCGGCTGGTCCCTCTACACGTCGTTCGGGCCCTCACACCGAACAGTATGAGTGTCATTCCGGTGAATGCCGGAATCCAGTCGCGGACACGCGGCGCTGCTGCGACCTCACCCAGTCGTCGAACCGGCAAGGAAGCGAGTGGCGTTGTCGTAGACGGCGGCGGCCCGCTCGGCGGGGTCGGGATAGTGCTGCCGGAGTTGCCGGGAGCGGATCTCCAGGGACAGCGGGATCCCCGCGGGCAGTGCGGCCACGAACTCCCGCACCGGCAGATCGCCCTCGCCGAGCAGTCTTCGCCCGTCGCGCGCGTCGTTGAACAGGCCCAGCCGGGACGTGTCAGCGGGCTCGGCAGGGCCGTCGCAGACCTGCGCGTACGGCAACAACGAAGTGTCCAGCCGCCCCAGGGCCTCGATGGCGTTCCCGCTGGCCCGGTCGAGATGCAGGTTGTCGGCCAGGATGGCGCCGTTGGGCCGGCCGGCCAGCGCCACCACCTGCTGCGCCTCGGTGAGCGTGGTGACCGAATAGAGGATCGTCGGCTCCACGACCACCGTGATGCCGGCGGGCGCCGCGTGGTCGCACAGTTCGGCGAAGCGTTCGGCGAACCGGGCCGGCTCCAGGCCCCGGCTCACGGTCAGCACGTTGCGGGCGCCCACTTCGGCGGCCGCGTCGATGAGTTCGAAGCCACAGTCGCCGTCGGGCGTCGCGAAGATCGGCTCCATGTCCAGGGCGCCGACCCCGGTGCCGTCCAACCGCCGCCGCACCTCCCGGGCGCGGGCATCCGACCACGTCTCCGGATCGAACCAAACGCCCACCAACCCGAACCCCGCCGCCGCGGCGGCTGACACCACCTCCGGGGGTTCGAACTCCGGCAACACCCCCGAAGCCAGCGACAGCGGCCCCACAGCGCTGCCGGTGCCGGGGAGGTTCGCCGGAGGGTGGGCAGTCCCGGACGAGTCGGCGATCACGGCCGGCGACGCTATCCGGTCGGGAGCGGCCGAGGCGGGCTCTGGATCTCAAGGAGTCTCCGCCGAGTCGGGAACCAGCCGTCGATGCGGATCGTCGGAGGGATGAGGAATTGTCACGCCGACTGCTGTCGGACGCGCGCCAGGAAGCAGCGCTCCCGAGTTCGGGCCGCCGACGGGATCCGGCAGGTCGAGAGGAGAACCGGCGATGCGTCGACTGATCGCCGTCGTACTGGTCCTGGCTCTGGGAGTGGGGCTGCCCGCCACGACCTCTGCCGAGGAATCCTCCGAAGGCGAGGTCCCCGACGACACCGAGGCGCCGCAGCCGCCGTCGAGCGACGCGGTCGTCTTGGCCCTCGACGCCGAGCCCTACGAGGCGCGGATCGACGAGTTGCACGAGGTCGACTGGTACCGCTTCACCGCCGTCGGAGGTCACGACTACCGGGTCCTCGCCGACACCGGGTGGGGCGGCTCCAGGATGGATGTCGACATCAATGTGGCGCTGTACGATGCCACCGGGGCCGAGGTCGAGGTGGCGGCGTTCTCCGAGCACAACGACCTGCGCTGGGTGGTTCTCGAGGATGCGAGAGCCGCCACCTACTACGTCCGCATCTACGTCGCCGCAAGTTCCATCGATGCCATCGGGAACTACGGCCTCGAGGTCCGCACGATCGACGACGATCACGGGAATACGGCCGCGGAGGGCACCCTCGTCCACCCCGGCTCCGCCGCCCCGACGGAATACACCGGCAGGAGCGACCACGAGGACGACCGGGACTGGCTCCTCTTCGACGCCCGGGCGGGTGACCTCTACAGGATCACAGCCCGTGGCCCCGTGCACCTCGGAGTCTTCGCGTTCGACCCGGACACCGGCACGGTCGGGGATCGGCTCAGCGGGTTGCACATCGAGCAGTCGGGGCGGTATGCGGTGTCCGTCAGCGAAAGAGTCAACAGCGACGAGTATCCGAGCCAGTACACGGTCACGTTCGAGAAGCTCACCGACGACCACCCCAACGTTCCCGACGATCCGGCTGACTACTCGATCACGGTCAGCCTGCGGCCAGACGACGACCACGCCGACGATCCGGACGGTGCCACGGAGATCCGTTCGGACACCTGGATCGAAGCCACCCTGGGCGTGATCGGCGACGAGGATTGGTACCGGTTCGATGCACGGCCGGGCGTCGTCTACGCCGTGAAACTCCAGGTGCGCTCCGAGGGCGCTGACGAGTACGCGCCGCTGCCGGAGCACTACAGGTGGCGGGGCACCCTCGCCTATTTCATCGACGACAACTGGGGTTTCGACGCCGGAGCGGGGTACGCGTTCGGAGGAGACGGCACGGTGTACCTGATACTCACGACGAAGTGGCTTGCGCAGCTGGAGAACATCGACTACAGGTTCCGGCTCTTCGAACACGAGAGCGTCGACTACGGCGATAGTCGGTCGACCGCCGAATCCGTCGGCGTGGGCGAGACGGTGATCGGCTCGGCGACCGATCAGGACTCCGACTGGTTCGTTTTCGATGCGGTGGCCGGCGGGATTTACACCATCTCCTCCGGGTCGGCGGCCACGTCGGTCACGGTGTTCGACGGGAGGGACGAGGTCCCGTCCCGAAACGCCGAGGTGCGGTACTACGGCGATCAGTGGTCGGGGAGCGGCCTGGAGTTCTGGACGGCGCCCGCGCCGGGGAGACACTGGATTCGCCTGACCGGTAAGTGGGCGCAGCCGCACGTCTACCGCCTGCGGCTGACCTACACCGCCGAGGCCGAGGACGATCACGGCGACACCGCCGCGGAGGCGACGAACGTGCTGCTCGCCCCCGACTCCGGCGCCTCGCCGGACACGAGCGACGGCTCCACCGATCCCGGCGAGCGGATCGGTGAGCGGCGCGCCTCGGTGGAGGGCCGGCTGGAGAACTTCCTGGACGAGGACTGGTTCGCCCTCCGCTTGGAGCGGGGCGTCAAGTACCGGGTCACGCCACGCGCCCCCGACTGCTGCTACTACCGCGCCGAGGAAGAGTTCAACGAGGACGTGGGGTTCGTCCTCTGGGATGGGGAGGACCACATCGACTCGTGGACGAGTTGGAATCCGACCATCGGTTTCGTTCCGACGGTGTCGGGCACATATCACCTGGTGGTGGGCAGCGGGGGCGAGCAACCGTTCCTCGAGCCGGCCGACTACAGCTTCGAGGTGGAGATTCTGGAGCCTGACGATGTCCCGGATCTCCGTGAGGCCGGCCGCCTCGTGCGGTCGGGGGACGTCCTGGAGGGGACGCTCAATACGAGGGGCGACCTGGACTGGTTCCGATTCGAGGCTGTTCAGGGCCAGGCGTGGATCCTGCAGTCAGCCACGAGTTCGCTCGCATGCGCCCAGGTCTACGGTCCGGGAGCGATCGACCTGGTGGCCGAGGAGTGCCGCGAGGAACGTCTCGTGTGGATCACTCCGGCGACGGGGGAGTACGGGCTGCGTCTCTCATCGAAGGTCGATCTGAATTGGACTCACCGCACGCCCTTCGATTACCGGCTGGCTCTCGACGTGGCGGATCCGGACGATCACGGGAACAGCGCCTGGGACACCTCGACGCTGCTCGCCGGCGAGGAGCAGACCGGCAGGATGGACTACGTCGGCGACCGGGACGTCTTCCGCTTGGCGGTGGCTGAGGGGGAAGTCTGGGAACTCGACGTGTCGCTGTCCGGCTACGGCACCGAATACAGCACCCGGTTCGTGGCGGGCAGCGGCGGTGTGGATCCGTCAGGTGTTCCGAGCCGCTACGCGCACGGAGGTTTCCTGGGCGCTCCGACCGACGGTTCCTGGCTGATCACGGTGACGGGCGATCGAGGGCAGGGCACCTTCAGCTTGATGGCCGACAAGCTGGACGTGACCGACGACTACGGGAACGACCGCGACCATGCGCACTTGTTGGCCGGCCCGGCGACCCCTGAGCCGGGATGCGAGAGCGGTCTGGACGGCGATGGCTGCTCGAACACCACCAGTGTCGAGGGGACACTCGACTACGGGGGCGACTCGGACTACTTCCGCGTGACTCTCGAAGCGGGGACGAAGTACGAGATCAGTGTGACCAGCGAGTCAGGACAGGTGATCTTCACCCAGCTGACCGAGGACTTCTGCGCCTTGCCCGGCCCGACAGTCTGGGAGAAGACCTACGAGACGTGGGTGGCCGAGACCACGCGGGACTACTGGCTGCGAGTTGGCTTCGACCGGTATCGCTCGGAGGATCCGGAGGACTACACCCTGGCGATCACGGCGCACAGCGACGACTTCCTGACAATCACCGAGCGTGCACCGCAACTCGAGCCGAATGTGGTCCACGAGGTCTCGGGCGAGGAGTCCTCCGGGCGCGACCTCTACAAGGTGAGCGTCGACCATTCGAGGTATGTGATCGAAGTCGTCGGGGTGGGCTTCGGGGCCGGCGGCATATCCCCGAGTGAGCAGTTCGACTCCACCTGGTGGGAGGACGGGTCCCGCTACATCACGCCGCTCCCCTCCAACCCGCCGCTTGTGTACTTCTTCAGGGTCTGGGGCCCGGCCGGAAATCCCTACACGGTCGTCGTGCGGGAGCACGTTCCCTCCGACAACGACCTGGACTGGAACCAGGTTCACGTCTCGCCGGCGTTCGAACCGGACTACTGCACGCGGGCGGGCGAGGAGTGGTGGCGGTGAGGCGGGATCCTCGGGGCTCACACCCCGGTGACTGTGAGACCGACCGACCGGGCGGCCTGAGCTTGGCGGATGTCGAAGGTGAGCAGGACGGTGCGCTCGCCGGCGCGGCGGGCGGCGGCGATGTGGAGAGCGTCGAGGGAGCGGCACAGCGTCTGCTCAGCGATGCGGGCCGCCTCGTTGCAGGTGGTGGCGTCGAGGTTGACGAGTGCGAACCCGTCCAGGTCGGCCTGCACCTGGCGGCGGGTACGGAGGAGGTCCTCGCCGTCGAGGTGTCGGGTGAGGTTGCGCCGCAACTCCACCTCGGTGAGGTGAGAGGTCACGAGCACGGGGTCGGAGGCCATGAGCCGCTCGGCTACGTCGCGGTCGCGCTCCACGACGTAGCGCTTCATAAGGGCGCTGGTGTCCACGTACAGCGTCATCCGCGGTCCTCGTCGAGCACGTCGGCCGTCCTGAGCGCCGACTTGCAGGGGACGATCGGCTCCAGTCCGCTGCGCCTCGCCGGGGTGATCCAGCCCTCTTGGATCCCGCGCTCGAGCGCCGACCGGTCGTCGAGTGCCGAGAGTTGGGCGACTGGCTTCCCGCGGTCGGTCACGACGATGTGCTCACCCGCTGCCGCCTTCCCGACGTACTCGGAGAGGTGAGCCTTGAGTTCCCGGATCCCTACGTTCATGTAGTCACAGTATCCGGATTATGTGACTACAACAAGTCTGCGGTGATCACCCGCCGCTCGCCAACCCGGTCCGGTAGGCCTCCAGCAGCAGGCCGTGGAAGTGGTGCACGCCGTGCTCGCTGACGCCGCCGCCCGCCGGGTCGCAGATGAGCCGGCCTGAGGTGAACGCCGGGGTCTGCATGCCGCGCTGCACGCTCTCGACGAGGCCCACGTCCTCGGGCTGCAGCACCTCGTCGATGTAGCGGATCGCCTCGGCCTCGGCGGCGTTGGGCTCGGAGTCCTCGAGGTAGAAGTCGTAGGTCTCCAGCGTGCGGCCCGGACCGGCGGGGATCACGTGCATCATCATGACGTTGCCCCGGCCGGGGTAGCGCATCAGGCAGGTGTTGGGCCACAGCCACCAGGCCTCGTGGATCCGCACGGCGGCGCCGGCAACGTCGTAGGCGCTGTTGGCGCTGCGACCGGCCTCGGCGGGCTGGCTGGAGTAGATGCCGTGTGTGGTGATCCTGTACGTGGCCATGTCCACGAGCGACACGAAGTCCTTGTGGGCGATGTGGCAGTGGTAGCACTCCAGGTAGTTCTCCACGACGTTCTTCCAGTTGGAGGCGATGTCGTAGGTGAGCCTGCGGGCAAGCGTGAGATCGGCGATGTCGGGTGCCTTGCCGGCGATCTCGGCGGCCAGGCCGCCGGCCTGCTGCAGCAGGGGCGCCGCCGCGGGGTCGAGGTTCACGAACACCAACCCGCCGAACTCTTCGGCCTGCACGGCGTCGAGGCAGATGTCCGAGGTGTCGAAGTCCACCATGTGGCCGGTGTGGCGGGCGACCAGCAGCGAGCCGTCCAGGTCGTAGGTCCAGCCGTGGTAGGGGCAGCGCAGCGATCTGGCTGATCCCTCGCCGGCGACGACCTCGTGTGCCCGGTGCTTGCACACGTTGTAGAAGGCTCGCAACTCACCGGCGCGGTCACGCACCACCAGGATCGGCTGCCCCGCCACCGTCGTCGTGACGTAGTCGCCGGCGGCGGCCAGCTTCTCCCGGTGGCACACCCACTGCCAGCTCCGGGCGAAGATGGCCGACTGCTCGAAGTCGTACCACCGCTGGGTGGTGTACGCCTCGGCGTGCAGCGTGCCCGCCGCAGCGGGATCAGCGGTGTGGTCCGCACCCACCCGCTCCACATCGGCCTGCGTGATCGGCGCCATGTCCGCCCGCACGGTCATAGGGGGACTCTAGGAATCAAGCGACTGTTTCACATCGCGGGCACGCGTCTCGGCGGCGCGGCGGGATGCTGTGTCACAGGGGGTGCTTATGGTGTGTCGAACAGTTCGAGATCCTGATGTAGCGAAGGGGGAAGACATGCCCGTCGATCGACCCGGTGGTGTGGATGTGGGGTTCAGTGCCAAGGAGGTGGCGGCCATCTGCCGCATCACGCCCGAACAACTAGAGGAGTGGGAGAGCGCCGGGATGGCCAATCCGACGCTGCCCGGGCCGCCGGGCCTGCGGCGCCGCAGGTACTCCTACGAGGATCTCCTGTCGCTGGACATCGTGAGGTTCCTGCTCGAGTGGGGTGCGCCGCCGGAGCAGGTGCGCGAGGCGGCCTGCCGGATCCGGGTGGGCGTGGCGGACAGCCCCCGGGACACGTGCATGACGGTGCTGGACGGTGAGTTGATCGTGTTCGCCAACCGTGACGAGGCCCGCTGCTTCGTCGAGTCCGACTCCAATCGTGGCGTGTACGTGGCGGATGCCACCCAGATCTCCGACGACCTCGACAGCGAGATCCGCGACGTGTGCCCGGACTACTTCGAGCCCGAGCCCTGGCAGGACGCCTGCCACCGGTACGAGATGAAGGCACAGGCCAAGCGGCTGCAGGAGTTCCTCGAGGACGTGCAGGCGGATGACTTCGACTTCTGATGCCGCGGCCAGGGCGCCGTTACGGCCGTGGGTCGTGGGATTGGGTGGTCTCGGGGCATCCCGCTCGGGGTGCCTGAGACGGTCGAGCAGGACAGAGCCAGCGGGACAGGACGGCGTGGCTAGGGTTTGAAGCCGTGCTGCATCCGCTCGGAGAGATCGTCCAGATCGCCTATGTCGTCAACGACGTGACCGAAGGGGCGCGGCGGTGGGCCGAGCAGTTCGGCGCCGGGCCGTTCTTCGTGCGCCACCACATTCCGATGCACGACTCCACGCACCGGGGGCGTCCGGCGCCTTTTGACCACAGCAACGCCTGCGGTCAGTGGGGTTCGATCATGGTCGAATTGATCCAGGACCACGGCACCGGCCCCTCGGTCGTCCGCGACATGTTCGCTCCGGGCGAGGAGGGGCTGCATCACGTGGCCTGCTTCGTGGACGACCTCGATGCCGCCGTCGCCGGCTATGTCGCGCTCGGCTACGAGGTCGCCGGGACGGGCAACGCCTACGGGCTGACAGAGGTCTGCTACATCGACACGATTGCCGAGCGGGGCCACCTGACCGAGTTGTACGTGCCGATCGGACGCCTGCGGGAGTTCTACGCCATGGTGGCCGCTGCAGCCGACGGTTGGGACGGCACCGACCCGGTCCGCCTGCGGGAGTGAGGTGACCTGTGACTGAGCGAGCGACGGGCGCTGACCGGGGCGAAGCCCATTACGAGGACGTCTCGGCTTGGGGGCTCGCCGAGGCCGACGAGGAGGCCATGCTTGCGGTCCAGACCGAGTGCACCTTCATCTGGGCCAACCGCGAGGGCTGGCCGGTGGGGGTCATCATGAGCTTCATCTGGCGCCGCGGCCGCTTCTGGCTCACCGCCGGCGGCCAACGCGCCCGCATCGCCGCGGTGCGCCGCGATCCCCGGGTCTGCCTCGTCGTCACCAGCACCGGTGCGTCCGGCGTGCCCAACCGCCGGACGGTCACCTACAAGGGCATCTGCCACCTGCACGACGACGCCGAGACCAAGGCCTGGTTCTACCCCGAACTGGCCGCCGCCCTCCACCCCGACCCCGAACGCAGCCGGCACTTCGCGGCCTTCCTGGACTCACCCCGCCGGGTCATCCTCGAGGTCGAGCCCACCCAGCGCATCGCTTTCGACGGAACCAAGCAGTCCGCCGCCACAACCGCCTGGATCCAAGCCGCCAACGCCGCCGATCAGGCCGGCAGCGACTGACTGATCCTGGACCCGGGCTAGACGTCGAGCCCGATGCTGGGAGCGCTCGGGGGAAGCTCGGGTGCCATGGAGACGAACTCGACCTCTTGGTCGAGGATCCCTTCGCATCGTGTCCATTCCAGAACACGGTCGAGGAGTTCGTTCCGGTCATCGGCGCCGCCGACGAAACCGAGGTCGTCCTCCGCCCACCATCGAGTACCACTCTCTACGTTCTCGTAGACGCGCACCTCGTGCATCAGGTCGCTCCTCGGGTTCGACGGTGACGCCATAGTAGGTCCGCAATCTCCTCGTCGTTCAGACCGGCCCGCTCCACGAGCATGCGCCGGAGCGCCCTCGGAGGGACCTCGACACTGTCATGGAAGGCGAAACCGATTGCAAGGCGACCGGGTGCCACCAGCTTGCGGTGCGAGCCACGCTGCCGCTCCAACTCGTAGCCAATTCTGTGAAGCATCCTTACGACCTCGCGGGCCTTGAGTGCCGGAAATTCCGCCGCGGGGATCACTACTTAGACGCTATCCAACTATTGGGTCTCTTGTAGTATTGTCAGGAGCCAAGCTGCTCTGCGCGGAGGCGGTCAGCCGTAGGCGGCCGGTTCGCCGACCGCCTACTCTTTCGCCCATGGCTGAACGCATCAAGACACTCCTGCCCGAAGAGCAGATGCCCACCCAGTGGTACAACGTGATCCCGGACCTGCCGGCGCCACTCCCGCCGCCGCTGCACCCGGCCACAATGGAGCCGATCGGCCCCGAGGCCCTGGCCCCGCTGTTCCCGATGGCGCTCATCCTCCAAGAGGTCAGCGGCGACAGCCACATCGACATCCCCGACCCCATCGGGCAGGTGTACCGGCTGTGGCGGCCCACGCCGCTTATCCGCGCCCGGCGGCTGGAAGAGGCCCTCGGCACACCCGCCCGCATCTACTACAAGTACGAGGGCGTCAGCCCCGTGGGGTCGCACAAGCCCAACACGGCGGTCCCGCAGGCCTTCTACAACGCCGAGGGCGGGATCACCAAGCTCACCACCGAGACCGGCGCCGGGCAGTGGGGCTGCGCCCTGGCGTTCGCCTGCCAGATGTTCGACCTGGAATGCGAGGTGTGGCAGGTGCGCGCCTCCTATGACCAGAAGCCCTACCGGCGCCTCATGATGGAGTTGTTCGGCGCCACGGTGCATCCCAGCCCGTCGACGGCCACCGAGACGGGGCGCAAGCTGCTGGAGGCCGAGCCCGACAACCCCGGCAGCCTCGGTATCGCCATCAGCGAGGCGATCGAGGTGGCGGCCCAGGATCCCCAGGCGCACTACTCGCTCGGCAGCGTGCTGAACCACGTGCTGATGCACCAGACGGTGATCGGCGAGGAGGCCCTCCTGCAGCTCGCCGAGCTGGGCGAGACCCCCGACCTCATCGTGGGCTGCACCGGCGGCGGCTCCAACTTCGCCGGGCTCTCGTTCCCGTTCCTGCGCGAGAAGCTGGCCGGGCGCATGGCGCCGGAGATCCGCTGCGTCGAGCCGGCCGCCTGCCCGACGTTCACCAGGGGCGTCTACGCCTACGACTTCGGCGACATGGCCGGGTTCACGCCGCTCCTCAAGATGCACACGCTGGGGCACTCCTTTGTGCCGGCACCGATCCACGCCGGCGGCCTGCGCTACCACGGCATGTCACCCCTGCTCTCGCACATCTACGAGCTGGGCCTCGTGGGTGCCGAGGCCAAGGCGCAGTCCGAATGCTTCGAGGCGGGCACCCTGTTCGCCCGCTGCGAGGGCATCGTCCCCGCGCCCGAGCCCACCCACGCCCTGGCCTCGGCGGTCGCCGAGGCCAAGCGCTGCGCCGAGACCGGTGAGGAGAAGGTCATCCTCACGGCGCTGTGCGGCCACGGCCTGCTGGACCTGTCGGCCTACGACTCGTACCTCTCGGGCCAGCTGCAGGACTACAGCCACCCTGCAGAGGCGATCGAGGCCGCCATGGCCAACATCCCCGGCATGGGCGGCTGAGGGCGGCAGCTCCCACTTCGCCGGGGTCGTTGGTTCTTCGCCCGGTGGAGCAGCCGGCACTCGGCTGTCACGCGGCCGGCCACCGCCGCCGTCGGGTGCGCGACACGTGTCGCGTCAGGTGGTCCGCCCCGTGGCCACCGGCAGTGTCAGCAGGCGCGACACCTGTAGCAGCTGCGCCATCCGCTCCGCTTTCGAGCCGTCGTCGCGCGGCCACCGCTGGATAGGCTCTGGCCCTGTGTCGGACTTCCTGCGCAGCTACCTGACGGTCGGTTTCTTCGCCGTCCTGGCGGTGCTGATGGTGGCGCTCATGCTGGGCGTCGGCAGCGTGCTGCGCCCGGATCGGCCCCAGCGCCAGAAGTACGTCACCTACGAGAGCGGCGTGGATCCCGTGGGGGACGGCTGGTCCCAGAGCACTCTCCGCTACTACCTGTTCGCGCTGCTGTTCGTGATGTTCGACGTGGAGGCGGTGTTCATCTTCCCGTGGGCAACCCGCCTGGAGGTCTACGGCGTGTTCGGGCTCGTGGAGATGGCGATCTTCATCTTCATCCTGGCGCTCGGCCTGTTCTACGCCTGGCGAAAGAGGGTGCTGCGATGGGTCTGAACACGGCACGACGCCCCGTGGGAGGTTGCGGCTAGATGGGCCTCGTCGAGAGCGGCAAGATTCCCGCGCCCCTCACCAAGCTGCTCAACATCGGCCGCAAGTACTCCTTGTGGGTGTACCAGTGGGGCCTGGCCTGCTGCGCCATCGAGATGGGCGCGGCCTTCGGATCGCCGCGCTACGACGTGATGCGCCTCGGGGTGATCCCGTTTCCTGCCAGCCCACGCCAGGCCGACCTCGTTGTGGTCTCCGGGACCGTCACCGACAAGATGGTTCCGTCGATCCTGCGTCTCTACGAGCAGATGCCCGACCCGAAGTACGTCATCTCGATGGGATCGTGCGCCAACTGCGGCGGCCCGTACTGGGACTCGTACTCGGTCACCAAGGGCATCGACCAGATCATTCCGGTGGACGTCTACGTGCCCGGGTGCCCGCCGCGGCCCGAAGCCCTGCTGGAGGGCATCGTCCTGCTGCAGGAGCGCATCGCCAATGAGGACATGACCGCTCGCTGGACGGGCGACCCGATCGTCGTCGGCTAGATCGCGAGGCCCCTGGACGTGAGTGATACCGACGTGAGCGACGCCGACGTGGGCGAGGCCGCCCCGGCGGATCCGCGCCACACCGCGGCCATCGCCACCCTCGACGAGCGCCTCGGCGATGCGGTGCTGGCGCACCACTCCCAGCGCGGGGAGCTCTGGGTGCGGGTGCGTCACGAGTCCTGGCAGCAGGCCGGATTCGCCCTGCGTGATGACCTGGGCTGCCGTTGGTTCGACTTTCTGTCGGCCATCGACTGGCTGCCGTCGCCGTTCGGGCGGGACATGGACGCCGAGCAGGACTGGCCGACCACCGGTCCGCCCGCTCGTGACACCGCCATCGAAGTCGGCGTGACCGGCGGCGAGACCCGCCTGCAGGTCTTCGCCCGGGCGCAGGCCGTGGAGGACAACCCCGGCGGCGAGAACCTCTCGGTCACCCTCAAGGCCGACCTGCCGAACGAGAACCCGGCAGTGGAGACGTGGATCCCGGTGTTCGCCGGCGCCAACTGGCACGAGCGCGAGGCCTGGGAGATGTTCGGCATCGCCTTCATCGGCCATCCCGACCTGCGCCACATCTACCTGCCGGGAGAGTTCGAGGGCCATCCACTGCGCAAGGACTTCCCGCTGCTGGCCCGCCGGGTGAAGCCCTGGCCCGGGCTCGTGGACGTGGAGGACATGCCCAGCACCGACGAGGCCTCCTCATGACCGTGACCGAGCGGGAGCAGCGGGCGTTCATCGCCGCCGCCGCGGCCGACGCCCGCGTCAACGTGGAGATCGAGACCGAGGGCATGACCCTCAACATCGGCCCGCAGCACCCCGCCACTCACGGCACGCTGCGCATCGTGGCCCGCCTCGACGGCGAGCAGGTGGTGGTCGCCGAGCCGGTCATGGGCTACATGCACCGGGGCTACGAGAAGCTGGCCGAGGTGCGCACCTACCCGCAGGTCACCACCCTCATCAACCGCATCGACTGGCTCGGCAGCTTCGCCAACGAGGTTCCGTTCATCCTCGCCGCCGAGCAGCTCATGGAGGTGGAGGCACCGCCCCGGGCGGCCTGGATCCGCACCATCCTCTTCGAGCTGTCCCGGCTGGCGAACATCGCCCTTTTCCTCGGCGACATGGGTGTGCAGCTCGGCGCCATCACGCCGGTGTTCTTCGCCTTCCGGGACCGGGAGTTCGTGCTCAACCAGATCGAGTCGGTGACCGGCGGCCGCTTCCACCCCAACTTCGATCGCATCGGCGGCCTCAAGGACGACCTGCCCAAGGGCTGGATCGAAGAGACCCGCGGCGTCATGGCGAAGATGCGCAACTTCTGCGACGAGCTCGAGGACCTGCTGATGGGCAACGAGATCTTCGAGGCCCGGACCCGCGGCGTGGGGGTCATCCCCGCCGAGGTGGCCCTTTCCTACGGGCTCTCGGGTGCCAACCTGCGCGCCTCGGGCGTCGACTGGGACATGCGCCGTGACAACCCCTGCGGCCTCGTGCACGACCAGTTGGACTGGAAGGTCTGGACGCACCCCGACGGCGACTCCTTCGCCCGCTACTGGGTGCGCCTGCAGGAGACCCGCGAGGCCACCTACATGGTCGAGCAGATGCTGGACGGCCTGCCGTCCGGGCCGGTCATGGCGAAGGTTCCCGTCATCATCAAGGTGCCCGCCGGGGAGGCCTACGTGGCCACGGAGAACCCGCTGGGCGTCATGGGCTACTACGTGGTCAGCAAGGGCGACCTGGGGCCATTCCGGGTGAAGATCCGCTCCGCCTCGTTCAACAACATCTCCGTGGCCCCCTGGGTGCTGCGCGGGGTCTACGTGCCCGACGTGATCACCATCCTGGCCAGCCTTTACTTCATCCTGGGCGACATCGACCGATGATCTGGACCCTCGCCCTGGAGTTGGCCTACTGGCAGCAGACCGCCATCAAGCTGGTGGTGGTGGCGCTGGTCATCCCGACCGCGGCGCTCATCCTGGGCTACGTGTTCTTGATGAAGATGATGAGCTTCATGCAGAGCCGGCTGGGCCCGATGGAGGCCGGCCCCTACGGCACGCTGCAGTTGCTGGCCGATGGCGTGAAGTTCCTGCAGAAGGAGGACGTGTTCCCCCGCCGCGCCGACCGCTACGTGTTCGCCCTGGCGCCGGTGGTGGTGCTGGTGTCCACCTTCCTGCTCTTCGTGGTGCTGCCGGTGGGGCCCGACGCCGTCGTGAGCGGCCTCGACGCCGGGCTGTTCTTCGCCCTGGCGGTGGCCTCGCTCTCGGTCATCGGCATCTTGATGGCGGGCTGGGGCTCGGCCAACAAGTACGCCCTCATGGGTGGCATGCGCGCCGCCGGGCAGCTCATCGCCTACGAGCTGCCGCTGGTGCTGGCGGCCATCGGCGTGGTCATCCAGGCCGGGACCCTGGACCTCAACAAGATCGTGCTGGCCCAGGCCACCGGCGAGATCTTCGGCTGGGGGGCCATCGGGAACCCGTACATCCTCACGCAGTTCGTGGGTTTCGCCATCTTCCTGGTGGCGGTGCAGGCCGAATTGACCCAGCCGCCCTTCGACATGCCGGTGGCCGAGTCGGAGATCGTCGGCGGCTACCAGGTGGAGTACACCGGCTTCCGGTTCTTGTTCTTCTTCATGGCCGAGTTCGGCACGGCTTTCGCCTTCGCCGGCATCGCCTCGGTTCTGTTCCTCGGCGGCTGGTACGTGCCGGGCCTCGACCCCACTTCGGGCTGGTTCAACCTCATCGGGCCGTTCGTGATGTTCATCAAGATCATGGCCGTCTCGACGCTCATCTTCTGGTTCCGTTTCACCTTCCCGCGGCTGCGCGAGGACCAGCTCCAGAAGCTGGCCTGGAAGGTGCTCATCCCGCTGGCACTGCTGAACATCGTGGTGACCGGCGTGCTGAAGGTCCTGGTCTGACGGTGCGGCGGAGATGGCAGTGGTGATGGAAGCAGGCGTCATGAGAGGTGGGTCATGCGAGGCATAGGGATGCTCAAGGGGATGGGGGTGACCGGTCGCACGATGCTGCGCACCCTGTTCCCCGACGGGCTGCGCAAGCCCGTGCCGGCACCGTCGCGGGGCGCGCACACCGTGCAGTACCCGCACGTCAAGGAGGAGCCGGTGGCCCGGGCGCGGGGCGTCATCGGCCTGCATCACGACAACTGCACCGTCTGCATGCTGTGCGCCCGCGAGTGCCCGGACTGGTGCATCTACATCGAGGGGCACAAGGAGCTGGCCCCGCCGCGGCGCCCCGGCGGCAAGCCCCGCGCCCGAGCCAAGATCGACCGCTTCGACATCGACTACGCCCTCTGCATGTACTGCGGCATCTGCGTGGAGGTGTGCCCCTTCGACGCCCTGTTCTGGAGCCCCGAGTTCGAGTACTCCGAGCCCCGCATCGCCGACCTGCTGCACGACGCCGACCGGCTGGCGGACTGGATGGAGACGGTTCCGGAGTTCGAGACCTATGAGCCGGGCGCCAACGTCAAGCAGCCCAAGCTGCCCGAGCCGTCCCAGCACCGGCCCCCCCGGAGCGCCATCCAGTGACCGTCCTCGGGGCCCTGGTCGCCCAGAACATCGCCTTCGGGGTGATCGCCGCCATCATGGTGTTCGCGGCGATCCGTCTCGTCACCACCCGCAACGTGGTGCACGCGGCACTGTTCCTGGTGGTGGTGCTCGGCGGCGTGGCGGCCCTGTTCCTGCTGATGGGCGCCGAGTTCGTGGGAATCACCCAGATCCTTGTCTACATCGGCGCCGTCGTGGTGCTGTTCCTGTTCGGCATCATGCTGACCCGCACGCGCATCGGTGACGAGGAGGGTACCGACCACCCCAACCGGCTGCCGGCCGTGCTGGCGGCGGCGCTGGTGGCCACCGTCACCATCTACGCCGTGGTGTCGGGCTTCGGCGACGTCGAGTTGCCCGCCGAGACCCGCACCACCACCGCGGAGGTGGCCGACTCCATCTTCAGCACGTACATCGTCCCGTTCGAAGCCGTCTCGGTGCTGCTGCTGGCCGCCCTCATCGGCGCCATCGTCATCGCCCGGAGGGACTGAGGTCGTGCTGCTGAACCAGTTCCTCGTCCTCAGCGCCGTGCTGTTCGCCATCGGCGTCTACGGGGTGCTGGCGCGCCGCAACGGGGTGCTGGTGCTGATGTCGATCGAACTCATCCTCAACGCCGTGAACATCAACCTGGTGGCGTTCGGCAGCTACGTCTCCAGCATCTCCGGCGAGGTCTTCGCCCTGTTCGTGATCACCGTGGCCGCCGCCGAGGTGGGCGTGGGCCTGGCGATCCTGCTGCTGCTGTACCGCAACCGTCGAAGTGTCGACCTCAGTGAGGCCGACCTCATGAAGGGCTAGGGCGGCCGTGGGTCTGCAGGGCATCGGCGTGCTGGCGGCGGAGGCGTCCGCGGAGATCGTGCATGCCTCGGGGTGGTTCCTGTCCAACGTCTGGATCATCCCGGCCATCCCGGCGGCCGGCTTCTTCGCCATCCTGTTCTTCGGCAAGCGCCTGCCGCGGGGCGGCTCGGAGCTGGGCATCATCGCCGTCGGCGCCTCCCTGGTGCTGGCGCTCTGCACGGTGGGCCAGTGGATCAGCACGGTGAACGGCGCCGGCGGGGCAGCCGTCGAACCTGTCGTCAACCGCTGGACGTGGTGGGTGGCCGGGGGGGTGGACTTCACCATCGGCACCCTCACCGACGGGCTGGCGGTGGCGCTGCTCTTCGTGGTGACCGCCATCTCGCTGCTGGTGCACATCTACTCCACCGACTACGTGGCGGGCGACGTCCGCTACACGCACTTCTTCGCCTTCCTGTCGCTGTTCACCGCCGCGATGCTGTTCTTCGTCCTGGCCGAGAACACCATCCAGATGATCGTGGGCTGGGAGCTGGTGGGTGTCTGCTCGTTCGTCCTGATCGGCCACTGGTGGGAGGAGAAACCCAACTCCGACGCGGCTCTGAAGGCCTTCCTGACCAACCGGGTCGGTGACGTCGGCCTGCTGGTGGGCGTCAGCGTGCTGTTCTTCGCCGCCGGGGGCACGTTCTCGATCCTGGAGATCAACACCAGGGCCATCGACGGCGAGATCGGCCACAACCTGCTGCTGATCTCCGCGCTGTGCCTGCTGGCGGCGGTCATATCCAAGTCGGGCCAGTTCTTCCTGCACACCTGGCTGCCCGACGCCATGGCCGGACCGACGCCCGTCTCCGCGCTCATCCACGCCGCCACCATGGTCGTGGCGGGCGTCTACCTGGTCGCCCGCATGTACGGGGTGTTCTTCGAGGGGATGGTCATCGCCGGGTCCTCCATCAATGCCCTGGCGCTCATCGGCGGGATCACGACGCTGGTCGGCGCCTCGCTGGCGTTCGTGCAGAACGACATCAAGCGGGTGCTGGCCTACTCCACCATCAGCCAGCTGGGCTACATGGTGATGGCGCTGGGCGTCGGCGCCTGGACGGCCGCGGTCTTCCACCTCTTCACCCACGCCTTCTTCAAGGCCTGCCTGTTCCTGGGCTCGGGCTCGGTGAGCCACTCGGTGCACAGCTTCGACATGAAGAAGGACATGGGCGGGCTGCGCAAGCACATGCCCCACACGTTCCGCACTTTCATGATCGCCTCGGTGGCGTTGGCAGGGCTGCCGCCCCTTGCCGGGTTCTGGTCCAAGGACGAGATCCTGGCCGGCACCGGCGGCTGGGGCGTCTTCGGTGCCACCGGGGGCAACGGCGCCTACACCGCCATGCTGTTCATGGGCATGGCGACCGCCGCCCTCACCGCCGCCTACATGACCCGCTGCATCTATCTCACCTTCTTCGGCACCTACCGGGGACACGGCCACCCGCACGAGTCGGGACGGCGCATCACCGTGCCGCTGTGGATCCTGGCGATCTTCGCTGTGGGCGCCGGCTGGACGAACCTGCCCAAGGGCTTCCAGATCGTTCCCAAGAGCTGGACCGAGCAGTTCGGCCACTACGTCGAACCGGTGGCCGCCGAGCACTTCTACTTCCCGGCGATCGCCCATGCCACGCCCAGTTGGACCCTGGCCATCGTCTCGACACTCGTCGCGCTGACCGGCGCGGGCGTGGCGTTGGCCTATTACCGGCGGGTCGACCGGCGGGCGGCGGCCGGTGGGGCGGCCACCGAACTGGCCGACGGCCCGACCAGCCGCTGGACGGTGGCGAGAGCCGGCCACACGCTGCTGGTGCAGAAGTACTACCTGGACCACCTCTACACCGGCATCGTGGCAAAGGGCACGGCCGGCCCCGTCGCCAAGGGTGCCTACTGGTTCAACCAGCACGGGATCGACGAGGTGGTGAACCAGGCGGGCCGCAAGGCCGTGGCCGCCGGGCACATCATCTACGACCGGATCGACCAGCAGGTCATCGACGGTGTCGTGAACACCACCGGCGCCGCCAGCCACGGCGCCGGTGAGGAGCTTCGACGGATGCAGACCGGGAAGGTGCAGCAGTACGCCGGCGTCATGTTCGTGGCGGCGGTCGTGCTGGCGGCTGCGCTGCTTCTGGTGCTGTGACCACCGCAGGAGATCGACTGATGCCTTTGGGCGCGAGAGCCAACACCCGGCGAACGGGCGTCGCCAGGTGACCTCGAGAGGAGACTGATGGATGCATTTCTGAACGGTTGGGGGCTGACGCTCATCACCTTCGTCCCACTGGCGGGCGCGGTGCTGGTGATGGCGCTGCCCCGCTCCCAGGAGCTGTGGCTGAAGGCCGCGGCGCTGGGCACCTCACTGCTGACGGCGCTGTTCGCCGTCTTCCTGCTGGCCCGCTTCAGCATCTCCCGGGCGGGCGAGTTGCAGTACGTGGTGGATCGGCCGTGGATCGACGTCATCAACAGCCGCTACATCATGGGGATCGACGGCATCTCGTTGCCGCTGGTGCTGCTGACGGCGCTGATCGTGCCGCTGTGCATCGTGTACTCGTTCGGGCACTTCCCCGAGCCGCGCAACCCGAAAGCCTTCCTGGCGCTGCTGCTGGTGCTGGAGACGGGCATGATCGGCACCTTCGTCGCGCAGGACCTGATTCTCTTCTTCGTGTTCTTCGAGGTCGTGCTGCTGCCGATGTACTTCTTGATCGGCGTGTGGGGGGGCGAGAACCGCCGCTACGCCGCCATCAAGTTCTTCCTGTACACGCTGTTCGGCTCGGCGCTCATGCTGGTCAGCTTCCTGGCCATGTTCTTCCTGGCCGACGGCACGCTCGCCGGCCTGGAGGTGGCCCGCACCTTCGACATGCGGGCGCTGTCGGGCGGCGCCACCGCGGCCATTGCCCGCACCAGCCAGCTGTGGATCTTCGCCGGCATGTTCCTGGGCTTCGGCATCAAGGTGCCGATGTTCCCGTTCCACACCTGGCTGCCCGACGCCCACACCGAGGCGCCCACGGTGGGTTCGGTGATCCTGGCGGCGGTGCTGTTGAAGCTCGGCACCTACGGGTTCGTGCGGGTCGCCGTGCCGATGCTGCCCGAGGCGGCGGCGGCGTGGGCGCCCGTCATCGGCCTGCTGGCGGTGATCGGCATCATCTACGGCGCCCTGGGATGTCTCGCCCAGCGCGACATGAAGCGTCTCATCGCCTTCAGTTCGGTGGCCCACATGGGCTTCGTGATGCTGGGCATCGCCACGCTCACCCCCTTCGGCATCAACGCGGCGGTGTTCGGGATGGTGGCGCACGGCCTCATCACCGGGATGCTGTTCTTCCTGGCCGGCTCGGTGAAGGACCGCTACCACACGATGGAGATGTCGCGCCTGGGCGGCCTGTTGCAGCAGGCCCCGCGCATGGGCTGGATACTGGGATTCTGCGTCATGGCGTCGCTGGGCCTGCCCGGCCTGGCGGGTTTCTGGGGTGAGTTCCCGGCCATCCTGGCGTCCTATAACCCCGCGGAGATCCTGAACGAGGCGGTGTTCCGGTCGTACATGGTGATCGCCGCCATCGGCACCGTGCTGGCCGCCGGCTACCTGCTGTGGATGCTGCAGAAGACGGCCTTCGGCAACGCCCGCGAGGAGTTCGCCGACTCGCCCGACGTCACCGACGCCACGCCGAGGGAATACCTGGCGTGGGCGCCGCTGCTGGTGCTGATCGTGGTGCTGGGCTTCTTCCCCCGGCTGCTGCACGAGGCCACCGACCCCGCAGTGCGGGAGTCGCTGCAGGTGGAGGCGGTGAACGGCTCACCCGGCGACTGCCTCGAGGTGGAGCGCGGTGAGGAGTGCTTCGAGCGGCTGCGCCGCGTCGGGGAGCAGGCCGGGAGCGGCCGGTGACCCTCGGTGCACTCGCCGCCCCCCTGGGGGTTCTGGGGTTCGTTCGCCCGCACCTGGACTGGCACGCGCTCGCCCCCGAGCTGACGCTGCTGGGTGTCGGCGCCCTGCTGACCTGCCTGGACATCGCCCTCGCCGAGCGGGGCCGGGCGGTCACCTCGGCGCTGGCGGGTCTGGGCCTGCTGGGCGTCCTGGTGCCGATCATCACCCTGGCCGTCGCCGGCGTGGCCTCCGAGCCGCGGGTCATGTTCGACGGTGCCTACGTGGTGGACGGGTACGCGCTCATCCTCAAGGCGCTGTTCGTCATCTCGGGTTACGTCGTCGTGCTGCTGTCCATGAACTACGTGGCCGAGGGCGACTACTGGGAGAACGAGTACTACGGCCTGGTGCTGGCGTCGCTGCTGGGCATGGTGATCATGGCCTCGGCGCGGGACCTCATCAGCATCTTCGTGGCGCTGGAGTTGCTGTCGATCCCCGCCTACCTGCTGGCCGCGTGGCGCAAGCGTGACCTGCGCAGCACCGAGGCCGGTTTGAAGTACTTCCTCATGGGGGTGTTCGCCTCGGCCATCATGCTCTACGGCATGTCGCTGCTGTTCGGCGCTTCGGGGTCGACGGTGCTGGCCGACATCGCCGCGGCCGCGCCGCTGGATCAGGGTGCCGAGGCCGTACCGAGCGCCGCCATCACGGTGGGCGTGATCTTCGTGCTTGTGGGCTTCGCCTTCAAGGTCTCGGCGTTCCCGTTCCACACCTGGGCGCCCGACACCTACGAGGGGGCGCCCACGCCCATTACCGCGTTCCTGTCGGTGGCCTCCAAGACGG